>RRZT010981418.1_pt1 | contig 10421 bp, 10 predicted proteins | sample 2165551 | NCBI WGS metagenome assembly RRZT01 (sample SAMN10456910, study PRJNA506462) | wastewater metagenome | biome: wastewater; feature: sludge; material: wastewater sludge; isolation source: wastewater sludge with Escherichia coli K12::gfp cells carrying plasmid... | place: USA: Moscow, Idaho...
AGAAAGGACCATCATAAACAAAAAAGGGTCTATATATGTGCTGCATATTTGCTAAAAAATCGCCAAAAATAGGTGTGTTTTACAATTTAATGTCACTTTTAGGCCGATAATGTCACTTAATGTCACTGGCTAAGCCCTTATAAACAAAGGGTTAGTGACATTATGACATTAGTGACATTGAAAAAACTTTTTCTGGTAGAGTGTCTTTAGCCGGGTTTAGTTTATATTTGTTTTTAAATAAGTTGTCTCATCTTACCTGATTGGTTGTCATTCAATCCAATATGGCTTTAACCGAAATAGTCCTCCCCCCTAAATTGACGAAGAACCGTTTTTTCAATTTTATTTTTTATTGTCTATCATTGCAATAGCCCGCCAAATAAAGTTTAAACAAGAAATATAATGATTACTCGAGAAAAAGATAAATTTATTTCTATTTTGAAGCATTATAATATATCAAAATATTTTTATATATGATAAAAACATGCTATTCATAATTTATAAAAATACATTTTTTTATTTTGTAGTATGTCTTGCTTGCATTATCTTTGTAACTTCAAAATTATACAAAATGATTACTACTTTCTATGTTACAAATATCCTATTACTAATATCTATATTCTTAATTGTAATATTCATGTATGGGAGGGCACAACGATTGAGAATTTCGCTCTTTCAATTTCGTAGGCGTTCTTTTATTTCTGTGTATATTATATTTGCAATATATATATTATCAACGTTCTTTATCTGTTCAGATGATGGTATAGAGCTGTTTGCGACAGGACCCATGTGTTTACTATACATCACTTTTATTCTTTTTTCCTTATTCGTTTCTGGCTATTTCGGGCGTAATTATTATAAGAAATTGCTCATTTGGTTATTTCTTTTTCAATATCCTGTAGTTTCTTTGATTGTTCATGCTGTTATGGTCATCTCTGGAGACTATACCAAATATTATGCAATATATGAAACTTTCAAAGATCATAAACTAACTACAACTGTTTTAATAACAAGAATAGAAAGTATAATAATGATGCTATCAGGATATGCATTAATGACAGGAACAGTGATAAATTCGTATCTACATTTTCGTAAAAACCTAAAACGACTGACTACTAAAAAATGTTATCTATGCACCATGCTGAAACCATTGATATTATGATATACTTAATAATATTTTTATGGACAATGCTCAGCAATTTTATCGTTTCATTATGGCCAAGAATACTTACTAATGTGTTTATGACAATTATGATTGTTCGTACATATGTTATATATAGCAGATTTATTTATTACTCACTTGAACTATCTAAGATGAATATTATTATTCCTGAAAAGATAGAAAAGTTAATGGGACAACATACAGAAAACCCATTCTATACAAGTAACCCTACTTTGGAGGCTATATCCCAAGCATTAGATATTGAAAAAGAAGATCTAAGAAACTATATTTACACACAACTTGAGACTACATTATCAGCATGGGCAAGTGAAAAGAGAATATTATACATTTCTCAACAACTTTTAAAAACCGATCGTATGGTTAGTGAGCTTGCATTATCATGTGGTTATTCAAATCCATCAGCTTTGAATCGCGCTTTTAAACAACGCTTTGGTGTAACTCCATCGGAATTCAGAGTGAAAAATAAATTGTAATTTAGCACATATTATTATGTGAACAAAAGTTTATTTTTTACTTTTTTGATTTCTTTTTGTTAAAACAATACGTAGTGGTAAGTATTTTTAATGTGTTGATAAGTCTGTTACAGAATAAAAACACTAAAATTGCAACTGAAAATTCAATTTTAAATTTAATTTAGAAGTAAATTCATCTGCTTGGTTTGTGAAAATCGGCATTTGTTACAAGTTAAAATTTATTAGTCGAGAAAATGTGATCCATGTTCATAGAATAGCGATTCTTATGAATGTGGATTTTTTGTACACAAAATTTTAATTAACATTTTCTGCATTACTAACATGCATTTTTTGTATTTTTGCAAATATTTATTGAACACCTATATTATTATGAATACAAAACAGAAATCAACAATCAGTTTACTTTTTATATGTCTTGGAAATATATGCCGCTCACCAGCTGCACATGCCGTATTTTTAAAAATGATTGAAATGCGTAAACTTGAAAGCAAATTCATTGTGGATTCTGCCGGTATTGGCAACTGGCATGTAGGACAATTACCTGACAGCAGAATGATTGAACATGGAAGCAAACGTGGATATAATATAAATCACCACGCAAGACAATTTTGTATTAACGATTTTAACAAGTTTGATTACATTGTTGTAATGGACGAAGACAATTACAACATGATAACAAATATGGCAAAATCAGATTCGGACTCTATAAAGGTAATACGTATGGCGGATTACTTTACGCAACATTCAAACAGCTCTGTACCAGATCCATACTATGGCGAATCTGCAGATTTTGAACTTGCTCTTGATTTAATTGAGGACGGATGCGAAGGATTACTAAAAAGCTTTTACCCTCACGAAAGCTAAAACAAAACAAATAGTAATCAAATAACAAAAAAATCTTTCGTTTTGCAAAATAATCAAACATAACACTTGCAATATAATTATATTTTCTTATCTTTGCATTCACATAAGATAATAAAGACTTATTGAGATGAGTAAATTAATTAAACCACAAGGTTACGCAGCGCTTCTTGACATGAAGCAGACAGAACAAGGCATAAAACTCATAAAAGAGTTTTTTCAGCAGAATCTATCTACAGAATTGAGACTACGACGTGTTACAGCACCGCTGTTCGTTCTGAAAGGTCTTGGCATTAACGATGACCTTAATGGAATAGAGCGTCCTGTCACATTTCCTATAAAAGATTTAGGAGATGCACAAGCTGAAGTTGTTCATTCACTTGCAAAATGGAAAAGACTTACGCTGGCGGAATATGATATAGAGCCTGGATATGGCGTTTATACAGATATGAACGCAATTCGTGCAGATGAAGAACTAGACAATCTTCATTCACTATACGTAGACCAATGGGATTGGGAAGCTGTAGTGACAAAAGAACAGCGCACAATATCATTTCTTGAAAATGTAGTGAGACGCATCTATGCTGCAATATTGCGAACAGAATATCTTACATGTGAAACCTATCCTGAAATAAAACCATTTCTTCCTAGCGAAATTCATTTTGTACATAGCCAAGATCTTATAGATATGTATCCAGACTTGTCACCAAAAGAACGTGAAGACGCTATTTGCATGAAATATGGCGCTGTATTTGTTGAAGGAATTGGTGGAAAGTTAAGTGACGGGAAAAAACATGACGGCCGCGCTCCTGATTATGATGATTGGAGCACTATTGCCGAGAATGGAAAGGCTGGACTTAATGGTGATATTCTCATCTGGTATCCAGTTCTGCAACGTTCATTTGAGTTAAGTTCTATGGGTATAAGAGTAGACAAGGATGCTTTATTGCGTCAGTTGAAACTTGAAGGTAAAGAAGACCGTGAAAAGTTATATTTCCACAAACAATTGCTTGAAGACAAGTTACCACTGAGTATTGGTGGTGGTATTGGTCAAAGCCGTCTTTGTATGGTATTGCTTCATAAGGCACACATTGGAGAAATTCAAGCTAGTATATGGCCTGAGGACATGCGCAAAGAATGCGAAAAATTAGGAATGCCGCTTATTTGATAATTATGGATATAATGAATATCGGGACAGTCTAAAAATGTAGATTGTCCCGATTATTTTTACGTAAGATCAAGTTCTAGTTTTTCACATAATTTACTAAACGATTCATTATCTTTTTTAAGTAAATCAAAGACATCACGTTTAGACATTATTTGCTTAATCTCACCGGCTTCAGCCAGTCTTAGATTTATCTTTATATTACCATTATGGAGCTCTTTTGCTAGGGTAGCATTTATTCGCTGCTTAATATCAGCAATCTGATTTAATAAGATTTGATTATCAATAACTGCCTCTATTACCGGATAATCAGAAATAAGAGGAGTTATATTTTTCAAGCGCGAAGCTATACCTTTCATTGATTGCGGCATTCTTGTACACATTGATAACCAACATCTTTCCAAATCTTCTTGCGAAAAATGTCCTATTTCATCCTTATTGGTTTTGTATTTTGCATCTGTATCTATAGTTTGTTCTTCGTTCTTATTTCTAGCAGACTTAAAAGTAAAGCCTATATTATTCAACTTCAACTTTGGTTTTCCAGCTCCTGACATTTTTTGTCCAGAAGTAGGATTACCGCCACTAGCAGAAACAGTAACAATTGATGCCTCTCTCTCTTGAGGTTCCTGAACAACCTCCTTGCTCCTGTCTCTTGGAGACAAGACATGACTCTTAGCTGCAGCCACCTGCGATGCTGCTTTTTGCTGAGATAAAATCAGGTTCTTAAACAGGGATTTTAATCGTTTAGGGCTACGCCCCGCACTTGCCGAATCATCATTCGGCTGTGTTATCTGTGCTACTTTAATAAGCGAAATTTCAACCAGCAATCTCTTGTTACTACTTTGCTTATAGTTTATATCACATTGATTAAGAACACTCAGTGCCTTATATAAAAAGTCTACGTTGCACTTTTGTGCCTGCTCATAAAACTTCTGACGCTGTTGTTCGCTAGTTTCAAGTAATGGTAAAGTCTGTTGGTCTTTAGCCATAAGAACATTGCGTATATGACTCGCCAAACCATTTATAAGATTTCCGCCATCAAAGCCCTTACCTAGAATGTTATTTAACAGAAGCATTATCTCACTCACTTTATTTGTAAGAGAATACTCTACGATTTTAAAATAGTTTTCTGAATCTAGAACATTCAAATCTTCTATAACCTTCTGATAAGTAATGTCACCTTGACAAAAACTTGCAGCCTGATCAAATATAGACAAAGCATCACGCATTCCACCATCTGCTTTTTCTGCAATTACGCTCAAGGCTTCTTCTTCATACTTTATCCCCTCTTTTTCAGCTACACTTTTAAGGTGATTAATAGTATTAGAAATCGTCATGCGCTCAAAGTCGTATATCTGGCATCGCGACAAAATAGTCGGCAATATTTTATGCTTCTCTGTTGTTGCGAGTATAAAAATCACATGAGCCGGTGGTTCCTCTAGAGTTTTAAGGAATGCATTGAAAGCTGCAGTAGACAGCATATGTACCTCATCAATAATGAACACCTTATAACGCCCTATCTGCGGAGGAATACGAGTTTGTTCCATAAGCGCCTTAATATTCTCTACAGAGTTGTTGCTAGCTGCATCAAGTTCAAAGATATTATAAGAACGTTGCTCATTAAAAGATTTACAACTCTCGCATTCATTGCAAGCTTCACCATCCTCGCGTGGGTGTTCACAGTTGATAGCCTTTGCGAAAATACGTGCACAAGTAGTCTTTCCAACTCCTCTTGGACCACAGAAAAGATATGCGTGTGCAAGTCTTCCACTCTTAACAGCATTCTTCAATGTCGTAGTGAGTGCACTTTGACCGACAACGGAGTCGAAAGTCATTGGACGGTATTTTCTGGCAGAAACAATATATTCTTCCATTATTTTTTAGAATTGATGATGCAAAGATAGCAAAAATTATTATCTTTGCAAACAAATAATATAAATATGGCAAGTCGTTTAGGTGTTGTATGGAGCTTTATATCTCACTATAAGTATCTTGTAGTGATTGTGCTCGGTGTTATCATCGTTGGGTTTATCGATGAGAACAGTTTCATGAGACGTATCCAACTTGAACTAAAGATAAGTGATTTAAGAAGCGATATTAACAAATACAACAAACAGTATCAAGATGATTCACGACAGCTCAGAGAAATAAGACGAAATCCGAAGACTATCGAAAAGATTGCACGTGAACGCTATTTCATGAAAGCTGACGATGAAGATATCTACGTACTAAGTGATGACGAGAAACCTTTAAATACTAATAATGAAACAACTGAGTAAATTTCAGAGCATTTTATTTGTGCTAGGCGGCATATTGATGGTAATCGGTGTTGGCTGCTTCGTTTTTATGTTTAAACAGCAAATTGTAAGTTGGCTGTTCCTTGTTGGTACATTGCTCTTTGCAACAATGCAAATGATGCAAGAATACAAAGGAAACAACATGACCATCAGCAGGTTAAAGAATATAATGACTATAGCTGATTTAGTTTTCATTTTTTCAGGTATTCTTATGGTGGATAATGTTTATGGATTCATACGTCCAGCATTCAGTAATGCGAATGACTATGTGACTTATTTGTATAATAAGTGGGTAGTACTTTTGTTAATTGCTGCAATATTAGAAATATACACCATGCATAGAATTGAATGGGAGATTAAAAAAGAAAAGAAGAACGACTCTAATATATAGTATCCAAAGGAAAGAACATGTCTGAATTACGAAAAAAATATAAAAGTGATATTATATCAATTAAATAGCATGAATTTTTTTTCGCAACTCATTTATACATATTATCTTTGCTTTTAAAGAAAAAGGAAAACAGTTTATGATTAAATATTTTTATCCAATTGTTTCATTATTAGCTCTAGCGCTAACATCATGTGGAAAATCATATAATGTAATCGGCACATCAAACGTATCAAACCTTGATGGAAGAATGCTTTACCTGAAAGTTTTAAAGAATAATGAATTCAAAACTATAGATTCATGCGATGTCGTTCATGGTCAATTTCACTTCCAAGGAAGTTTTGACTCTGTTAAAATGGCAAACATCTTTATGGATAACGAAAGCGTTTTACCGCTAGTTATTGAAGATGGCGATATTAATATCAAAATTGACAATACTCAGCAGACCGTAAGCGGAACTCCACTTAATGACAAGCTATTCAAGTTCTTCAACAAATATAATCAGATGAAGAACCAAGAAAACGAACTTGTCCACAAGCATGACCAAGCTATTATGAACGGACGAAACATGGACGTTGTCAATGCTCACCTCAATAATGAAGCTACAAGACTAACACAACAAGAAGACAACTTGATTACTAGTTTTGTTACCGAAAACTTTGACAACATTCTTGGTCCTGGTGTATTTTTCATGGTAACTATCGGATATCAATATCCAGAATTGACACCATGGATTGAAGATATAATGAGTAAGGCTACTGATCATTTCAAAGCAGATCCTTATGTTAAGGACTATTACAAAAAAGCTCTTGAAAATCAGCAGATAATGAATGGTATGCGTAGTGCTCCTGCCAATCCTCAACCACCGCAGGCTCCTGCACCACCAAATGCAGCACCTACACCAAATGAGATGGCAAGCCCTTCTAGACCCTGACTAGATTAGGCAATAGTTTTCATAAAACCTCAAAGATGACAATATTAATTAAAAGTGGAACAATAGTAAATGAAGGTTGCGCTGTATTGGGCGACATTGTAATCACTGATGATATTATATCCGGCGTCTATGCTGAAGGTGAAACTCCCCGCGGAGCCTACGACAAAATAGTAGACGCCTCGGGGTGTTTTGTTATCCCTGGAGTCATTGATGATCATGTACATTTCCGTGAACCAGGACTTACAAACAAAGCTGATATTAAAAGTGAAAGTAAAGCCGCTGCTTGTGGTGGTGTGACATCTTATATGGACATGCCAAATACATCTCCACAAACCACAACATTAGAGGCATATAACAATAAATTAAATATTGCGGAAAAGGACAGTCTCGTTAATTATGGTTTTTTCTTTGGGGCAACAACTTCAAATTACGAAACATTTAAGTTGCTTGACCGCCATTCAATACCTGGTATAAAACTTTTTATGGGTGCAAGTACAGGTAATATGCTTGTGGACAAGTCTGAATCATTGAATAATATTTTCAAGACCTGCTCTGAAAATGACTTTATATTGATGACGCATTGTGAGGATACAGATATCATAAATGCCAACATGCGTTTAGCAAAAGAGGAAAATGAAGATCCTGACATAACGAAACACCCATTGATAAGAAGCGAACTTGCTTGTTATAAAAGTACTCTAACAGCAGTTAATCTAGCAAGAAAGTATAACACGAGACTTCATGTTGCACATGTTACCACTGCAAGAGAACTTGATTTATTTGGTAGCAATGACAAAATCACAGCTGAAGCTGTAATTGCACATATCTATTTCTACGACGAATACTATAAATCTTTAGGGGCATTGATAAAATGCAATCCTGCCATAAAGACGAAACATGATAGAGATGAAATAAGAAAAGCTCTTAATGATGGAAGGATTACTACTATTGGAACTGACCATGCCCCACATGAACTTAAAGACAAACAAGGGGGATGCAGTAAAGCTGCTTCAGGCATGCCTATGATTCAGTTCTCACTTGTAACGATGCTTGAGCTCGTTGACGAAGGCATCCTTTCTATAGAACGTCTTGTCGAACTCATGTGCCATAACCCAGCAACTCTTTTCCACGTAAATAAAAGAGGATTTTTACGTACTGGATATAAAGCTGATATAGCTATTATACAACCATCTTGTAAATGGGAAGTTACAAAAGACCTGATAAGAAGTAAATGTAAATGGAGTCCTATGGAGGGGCATATTTATAATAATAAGGTTAAAACTACAATATGCAATGGCCACATTGTATATGATAATTGCAACATTATTGACGATAGCAGAGGCGAAGCTCTTACTTTCAACATTTAGTTGCTTAATCAAGAACAATGAAGATTCATTATAACATACAAGATATTGAACCATACATAAACTGGTTATACTTCTATCATGCATGGAATATGAACGGCAAGCCCGAAGCTGAAAAGATTAAACTTCGTGGTGATGCTGAACAAATGTTGCACGAATGGCATGATGTTTATCACACGCATGCCGTATTTGAAATACTTGATGCAAACAGTGATGGAGATGATTTGTTATTAAATGGTATTAGAATACCAATGCTTAGACAGCAGAAGCTAGTAGCAGATGGATTGCCAAACCTGTGTTTAGCAGATTTTATAAGACCTCTTTCAAGTTGTATAAAAGATAAAGCTGGTGTTTTTGCAACAACTGTAGATGCAGAAATGCAGAAAAGATACATCAAAGACGACTATAAACGCATGATGTCTCAAGTTCTTTCTGATAGATTAGCAGAAGGGACTGCAGAAAAAATGCACGAACAAGTGAGACGCGAATACTGGGGATATGCCCCAAACGAGAAACTTTCAATGAAGCAGATTCATAATGAAGAATACCAAGGTATAAGACCAGCTGTTGGGTATCCATCGTTACCAGACACTAGTCTAAACTTCATTATCAGTGAGATTATTGATATGAAAGGAATTGGAATAAGACTCACAGAAAATGGGATGATGATTCCCCATGCGAGTGTAAGTGGTTTCATGTTTGCTCATCCACAAAGTAAATATTTTGATCTGGGAAAAATTGGTAATGACCAGATTGTTGATTATGCCAACAGAAGAGGCTTACCAATAGAGTTAGTGAAGAAGTTTTTGAAAGTTGTATGATGCTTTGGCATCGTTATTTTTTGATTCATGATAGCAAAAATAATAATTATAATCATATTAGCGATAGTGCTCCCCGACTTATATATCGATTTGCATTATCTCAGACATAGGACAAATTACAACCTATGGAAACGAATCGTATGGTGGACACCAGCCACGATAATAATGATAGTCAGCCTGCATTTCGCATTTAGCAAAGAGTTCGCGCCTGACGACATGCGTATTCTTGTGGGATACGTAATGATATTGGGTATATTCGCAGTTCCAAAAATGATATTTTCAGTATGCTCATTTCTTGGCTGGAGACACTGCGTATATCATAAAACACCTCATAATTGGGGAAGCATAATAGGAATACTTCTTTCTGTAGTTTCTGTCATTATGATTGTATACGGATTCACTATCGGACCACGAAAACTGAAAGTCGTAAATGTTGAGATACCGATAAAGGGACTTCCACAAAGCTTTAATGGACTGAGAATCGTTTTATTTTCAGATGCTCATATTAACTCTTTCCATAATATCATGGAAGACTGTCTTATACGCGACATTGACACGATATCAACTCTCAAACCTGACATCATTTGCTTTGCCGGAGATTTACAAAACATCAAGCCTTCAGAGCTATATCGTTACAAGAACCTTCTATCACGAATAGCAAAAAACACGAATGTACCTGTTTATAGTATACTTGGAAATCATGATTATAGCATGTACCAAACTGGGACACCACAGGAAAAAGCATCAAACGAACGTAAATTGCGTGAATACGAAAAATCAATAGGTTGGCAGCTTCTAAACAATGAACATAAAGCATATTATTCTGCAAATCACAAAGATTCTATTATCATAGCAGGCGAAGGCAACTGTGGAACAGGACGTTTTCCAGACTGGTCTGACATGAAAAAGACGATGAGAGGAGTAAAGAAAAACGATTG
>RRZT012276456.1_pt1 | contig 10417 bp, 8 predicted proteins | sample 2165551 | NCBI WGS metagenome assembly RRZT01 (sample SAMN10456910, study PRJNA506462) | wastewater metagenome | biome: wastewater; feature: sludge; material: wastewater sludge; isolation source: wastewater sludge with Escherichia coli K12::gfp cells carrying plasmid... | place: USA: Moscow, Idaho ...
AATGTAATTAAATGATTTAAAGAGTCTGATTTTTTTTTTTTTTGCGCCATTGCTAAAGCCCATGGCTTATTCACTTCTTTGAAAGAAATTACATCAAGTGCATCAGTTTGTGTTTTTGCTTGTTCACTTTTGACAAGTTCTTTGGCACGTTTTTTTGCTCTCTGAACAGATAATCCTGATGGGAAAACTAAGTTTTGCATAAGTGCTAACCTTATAGCTCGCCATTTTCATTGTGCAGCCCACATCACCCTTATGGCATACAATAAGGATAGGAATATTCATCTCAAGACAAGAAATATACATTATCGCAAGGGGATATTCGCCAACTCAACTAAAATTGAGCGGTGGACTGACTAGCATAGTATCGATGCTTGATATCAAATTAATGTCCAAATAAGTAAATGTCAAAATATTTTTAGTACGGAATAAAAAAGAGCTCTTTTTAGATATGAAATTTTTTTTAAGTTTTTAATTTTTATTCAACTTTAGGTAGGGCGTGTATAGACTATGAAAGTAGTATCATTGCTTTTACAGCCTAGAGAATAGGTAAAAAAAGCTTGACCTATCCCAGAAGTTGAACAAGATTTCTCACATCTTCATTACGTGGAAATTCTTGAGATAAAATATTTGCAATACTTTTTGGATATTTATGAATTTTACCTTGAGATGCTACATTAATTGCATGAACCCATTGATCGTAAATGGTGCCGTTAGTAACTAGATCACTAGCATTTCCACCAGCTCTTAGCCATATAGTTTTTAATCTGTCAGCAAAAAGTTCCGCACATAGCTCTATAATTATTTCATTAATTTCATGGTGAGAGATAATCGTATTTCTTGTAGGAAAGCTTCTGGCCTCAAATAGTTTTAACTTAAGTCTTTCTGTCTTAGATAATAAGGCCTTAATATGTGGAATAGTTTCCTTAAATGTCTTGTCTCCACTCTTATAAGAAGAATAGATATCTTTTGCAATGTTTTTCCACTTGTTTTGGCTAATTATAATACCAATCATATTTCCCTGACTTTTCCAGCTTCCATGGCTAAGTAGATATCTTGCAATTTCCTCATTTATAGAGCGCCATTGGATTAGTTGTATAATCGTATTTAAAGGTAAAGAGCTTTTTTGTTGAGCAAGTTGAATGATTTTTTGACTAAGTAATGATTCTGGTTGGCTAATATTTTTAACTGCTAGTAGAGTCAATATTTTTTCAGCTACAGAATGAAGTATTAAATTTTTTTGAGGGTTTTCAATATGTGACCATATTAAAGCTCTATTATCATAGTTTAAAAAAATATTAGAGATCTCGTCATCTATATGTAAAGTTTGAATTATTTTATTGAAAATTTTTTCTGGATTATTATTGCTAATAATTTTACTTAAAATATAGAGAATATAATATTCTTTTGTTTCTTTAGTTGGAAGAATTCTATTGTCGATGTCAAGACAGTTAAGCCATACTTTAAGCCAAATGTAATCCCCTAGGTCAATATTGTTTAATATTTTTTTATCTAATAAAATTCTATTTGTTACAAATTTTAAAATGCTGGTATTTTTATATTCAATGATAGCGTAAATTATCTCTGAATTAGGATAATTATCTACCAAGGTTTGTAAGCTCTGTGTGTTATTGAAAGTTAATTGATGTGTAAGAGATTCTTTAGCATCATAAAAGTATCCTGTGGCTAATGCATGTGCATGATACCAATTATTTTTCTTGCAAAAATCTAAGAAGTTTTTAGTAATATTTTCTTCTGAAAATTGAGAATTATCACACAACTTAACTTCAAAGGATTTTTTATCAGTAAGAATATTTTCTATAATTTGTGAAATGATAGGATTGGATAATAGTGATAAATATTCTGACGCTAACTCATTGGTTTTATTTATATTGTGACTAAATCCAGCTAAAACTATTTCACTCCACCATTTATAAGACTTTTCTTCACTGGCTGTTTTAAGGATAATTTCAATTTTTTCTAGATTGAAATTATTGCTTATACTTGAGATCATCCAATTGTATATATCAATGTTGTAGTTTAGGGGTAAAGGTATATTGGCAAGAGTAAACAATTGATCAATATCTAAATTATTTATATCTTTATTTATAAAATCTGTAGCTTCCTCTACTAATTTTATGATTAGTGGATTTTCATCCTTACCTGTTGATAAACTAGCTCTTAATAGTTTAATAGAGTTTGGTATGTTCGGATTTTTTTTGTACTCCTGATAATTATTTATTATTTTCTCTACAATTCTTAATTCATTTAAGTTGTTATAGTCACAAATTAGTTCTTTAAAAAATAAAAAACCTTCACTTTGTTTGTTCAGTAGAAATTCTGAAATGTTTTTTCTGTTTGGTATACTATGACTTTTAACTTTACTAAATCTATCTGTCCAAGAAAGCTCATAGTTACCTAATACACAGTATAATATTGGGTTTAACAAAGATGTTGTATCCTGCTCTTTAAATACACAATGCAGAGATAAGTTTTGACGTGCTTTTGGCCATAAAGACTTCCATAAAAAACTCATAATATTGGGCCATTGCTCAAAATTGTTCGTTAAACATACAGAGTTTGAGTCTATTAATGTATTTAAAATAGTTAAACATTCATCATGGGGTAAAGAAAAATTTAAGATATTTTTACCCATTAATTGATTGAGTACCGTATCAATTTCTTCTTGTTCCAGTAGATGAGTGATGGGCCAGATTGCGACGTTACTTTTTACTGAGCCAGATCTTGTTTGCTTTAAATCTGGTGTTGTATACCAAATAGCGAAATAGGTATCTATAGTTCCACAATTAAGGGTATATTCCCAGCTTGAAGGTTGGCTGGGGAGGATATCTGTTAGACTAACTAATTCTATAGGAAATTCAATATCAGTTTCAGATATTAGTTTATGACCTCGAGAAGTATATCCAAATACTAAATACTTAGGCCAAGCCATTTTATCCATTATTATTAACCATAAATCCAAACTATAGGTGAGGTTAAATCAGCACTTCTTTCAGGATTATCTGGAGAAATAATCCATCCCTGATTTTCAGGACCATTATCTACAAAAGTATTTTGTGATCTTTTATCTAAAGCTCTGCCTAGTGAAGATAAACCCCATATAGAGATTCTATCTTGTTCCCAATTAGAATGTAAAAATTGATTTAATAATGGTAATTCTTTTTCAAAAATTTCTTTAGGTGTAGTAGTGCTAGTTGAGTTAGATATCTGATCATAACAAGATAAGACAATTGCAAGTTTAGGTTTTGAAATTCTTTTACTTCTTTTCAAATTACAAACATGAAGTATGATTTGAAATAGTTCAATCCACCAAATGTTAGCATCAACACTATCTGTTTCCTCTTGTTTTGTCTTTCCTTTTTTTATTACATCTCGATTTGTTAATAGATCCTCAATTTTATGTTTATATTTAGTTTCATCATTCAGGCGAATAAATACCATCCAACCATTTGCATTGATTAAAGTTTCGGCCCATTTTTCATTTACTGATCTACTTTCAAAAATATGGGTCAACTGTTCACCAGCATAATCGAACCAAGTAAGATCTACTTCTTTTTCATTTTTTATGACTAAAGGTAATGATACATTCGCAAACTGAGAAGATGTTGTTCTTTGAGGATTATTACCTTCAGCTAATCTTTCTAGAGCTTCTTGAAAGATATCAAGATTTTCTGGAGTATTACGTATAGCAATTTGTTGCTCTACGCCTCGAGTTAATCTTCCATATAGTTGAGCTGAATAAACAGTTTTACCGCTATTTGGCTTTCCTAATACCATAATAGAATTAGTTTTATCCATGGCTTCCTCTAAAAGACTCAAATATAGAATTACCAATAATATGATCAGTGATTTCTGTATGTTCTACTGAAATATTTGAAATTAATTCATTAATTATAGTAAACATTTCATCTGGTTGTGTTATTGAACAAGAATGGTTAGACGTTGAGCAGAAGTTGATTGAGTTAAGATTACGAGTAATTAAATCACGAATAGTTTTCGGGATATTATTGTTTTCTTCAGCTTTAGTCCAAACTAAAGCAATATGTTTTGCATAATGATAGTCTTTTAATCGATCAAAAATACTTGAAATATCATTTCTAGTACTTCCACGGATTCTAGCATCTTTGTGTGAAAGTTTTTCTGAATCAGAAGTTATAATGAGTAAGTCAGAATGAGTTATTACCCAATTAGCACCTTGAGCTAAATTAGGATTAGCTGCCCATTGATTGAACCATTCCCCTGGAGCATCTATAAATATAACATCTCGAATGACATCGTTTTCATTTCTAAAAGATAGATGTAAAAAACCAGGTGTTCTCGCATCCCCCCGTGGTGTGCGAGGAGGAAAGTCTGGTGAGGATAAGGGAGAGGCGAATCTAGAGTTTTTTGCTAGGGCTTCCCATGATTCAAGAGTATAACTTGCCCAAAAATCCCCAAATTTTAATTTTTTACCACTTAAAATCTGTAAATACAGTGAGAGTAGGATTGTAGATTTACCAGCTTCTGCTGGACCTACGATACCAATAATTAAAGGTTTCCTAACATCAGATAATTTTTGTAGACCTTTAAAACCTAGATGTGTTCCACTCCAAAAAACTTTATAAGCAGATTTAGACGTATCCTCCACCAATTGTCCATCGGTCTCATCAGATTTAATAAAATCTTCACAATCAGTCATATGAAGATAGCCTTTTTCACAGCTGATACCATCTGCGATACCACATTCTGGATTATTACATTTATACATTTTTATTCCTAAAATCTATAAACTTGCTCTTGTCTATAAATGGCTTTGGCTAAATCTGGTAAAGAGATTTCTTCAATTTGTATAATGCATTGATTTTTTAAATTTTCTAAATCAATATCAGTTTTAAATGCTGAAATGACAAGATCTCTTATATTCAAGAAATTTTGATTCGAAGAAAGTTCAAGATTATTAAAGATATCTTTAGTCAAAAGCTCCTCTTTACTTTCTCTAATTTTTGTTAGGATATCAATTAATGGATACTTTGTATCATAATTAGCATTTCCTGTTTGATTAATTGATTCAGCTAAAATATAAGTTGAACTAACAGGAGCAGGATATCCTTTAATGAGTTGTAATAAATCGATTGCCATTACTAATGGATTAAGTAAAGGATCGATTTCTCGATAGCTTTTAAAAAAACTTTGTGAATACTTTGCTTCATACCACCAGAGTATATTTAATTGCTCATTTTGATATTCAAAAGGACTTTTTAATGCTGAGGTAACAGAATTTATCTGATCATTCAATTCTTTAAATGTATCTGTAAAATTCTTTGCAACTTTTTCAGCAGAAACTTCAACTTCACCGTCAGCTTGAAAAATTTCAGACTTAAAAGTTTTATTTTTTAATCCTTTAATATCTACACTTTCTGTATAAGTAGAATAAGAATAAATATTAAGTTTTTTGTTCCATTCATCAACTAACTCTTTACTTAGAATTAAATGAGGGTTATGAACAGATAAATATGGCCAAATATCAACTACGTTTAATGCTAACATAGATGCATAGCTATTATTCTTTTCTGCAAGTTTCACACATGCATATAGAACCATTGCTGTAAGTAATCTATGGGGCTTCTCATCAGGATAAATAAAACCAACATTTGTCCAATACTCTTCCAATGTAGAATATGCGGATTGCATTGCCACGTTTGTCTCAAAAAAAGACTCTTTAATTAAAGAATGAAATCCATCAATTAAGAGATTTGGCTCCATATCATTTGCAAACTTTTCAGCCGCAGCATTTACTTTATCAAAGCGATCATCACTTTCAGTAATTTGTTTATCAATGCAACCAGCTTTATTTAAAGCTTCTAAAAAACTCATACTCATTAGATAATTCCTTTTAATTTATATGTTTGATAAGTGATTGATTTTTAGGAAAATCCATTAAAATGTTTTTAATTAAATCATCAATAGTAACATTTGCCCCATTAGTTGCTTTATGTATCAACTCAAACCAGAGGTCAGAAATATTTGAGATATTAGAAATATCTGAAGGTTTACCGCCTGATTTAACCCAAATACTTCTTATACTATTTACATCATAATATAAAGTTGATAACTCATTAATTAGACCTTTGTTAGATAAGGCAGAAACTTCAGGAATAAGTTCATTTATTTCTTGATTGTCTAGAATTAAATCAGAACAATTTATTAAAAGTTTGATCAAGCATTCAGCTGCGGCTCGCGATGCAAAATGTCTATACGTATCATCTTTAAAAGTATCACCGTAATCTGAAACAGCTTTGGAAATTATGATAGGAATATCTAATATTTCGCCTAAGGCTGCTAATCCACTTGCCTCCATATCTATCCCTAAGACTTTACGCATATCTCGATCAGCTAAGTAATTGAATATATTCTCATCTTCTTTCACAGTACTTCCAGTTGCCATAGGGGCAATATGGAGTGAAAAATCAGGATCATTGGGGAGACCAAAAAGATATTCTTCTTTTAATGTTGCTGCTTCCTTTAAACCTACATCAGTTAAATTAAATCCCTGTGGTGTAATCCAGTTACGCTTTTTTAAACGTTTAATTACTTCAGAGAAGCTAGGACAATACGTCTTAAATATTTCATTATCAGTTGGTTGGATTCCTTCAAATAGCTGTAAAATAAGCCATCTTTCTTGATAGTCTAATGAGTATAGGGGTCTAAATTTTAACCATTTTTCTTCTTCAAGCTTAAAGCTTTGCATTCTCTGTAAAATTTTAGGATTAGGTCTAAATTGGAGTTGATCTCCTTGAAAACTCTCGACACCTCCAATAACGACTGATTTACCAGCATCATATGACCATAATCTATCGGCAAATATAACGTCACCAAGATGAACTTTTCCTCTTCTTCCTGCACAAATACCCGTCATACAGATGCACTTTATTCTATTTTTTTCTTGTTGTAGTAAAGAGGTGGTTGCAGCAATTGCTTGCTCTCGGCCCATAAAGTTTTGCCAAGTAGCCATTAGAGATAAAGTGCCTGATGCACTTGCTATCTTTGCTTTAGCAACAGTCCATCCATCAACGACCTCTTCTTTCCAAGAGGTTTCACCACCTAATGTTTTTAGTAAGGCATTGTATTCATCGCGTAAGGCACAAATAATAAGTACATCAGTCATATTTAATAATTGTATTGCATGAAATACTAAATCATATAACAAAATCACTTTTCTTAAAACAATATTTATAGTTTTTCTTCGGGAGAAATATGTAACTAACTTTTTGATTATTTTAATAAAAAAATTAAGAATAATATGATTGTCGGACTTCGTTAGTTGATTTGCCGTGCTCTTAAATATTCTTGTTTTTTAAGATAAAGCGGGTTCTAAAGAGATTAAATGTATGGCATAAGTTTAATTAAGAGTGAAAAATCTTTTTAAATTTCTAAAACTGTCAAGGAACCACCAAAGACAGCACCTGTATCAATGAAAAAACAGTTCTGATGCTGAACAGGTTCTTTAACTACGGTATGTCCCAAATAGATCTCGTCGATACCTGTCACAGTTTTATAGGCAGGATTATATTTACTAAATCGAACACGTCCTCGGTGCCACAGCGCAATTTGTATAGCTGACTGTTCACCTTTAATGAAGTAGTTATTTTTGAGAACCTCTCGTTTGAATTCCTCCCAGTCATTGATATGTATATCAGCATGCACAAAGCCATAAATTTTTTGGTTATGCTGGATTTCAAGAATGATTGGTAAATTACGGCATTGCTCAACAATGGTTTGTTGTTGATGAATTGGCAATTCATATAACCAAGCCCCACCATGATAAGAATGCATATCTTTCATTTCTGTATCAATGGTTGCTTCAATACACATTTGCTCATGATTGCCACGGATTGCTTTAAACCAAGGCTCATTAATAAGGTTTAGGCACTCAAGATTTTCTTGGCCACGATCTACCAAATCTCCCACGGAGACCAATAAATCGTGCTGAAAGTTAAATTTTAATTCACCTAATTTGTTCATAAGTAATGTATAACAACCATGCAGATCACCCACTACAAAAAGTCGTCCTTGAATAGGCTGATCATACAGTTCGACTAAATTATTACCTAAGTTGATTTCTTTCATATTTATAAACTGAGTGTAGGCTTCTCTGAAAAACCAAGGTATGAAATCTGAAGAATTGAATCAAAGAAAATCTTACTTATTTGGGATTGTGGTAGGTCTTTAATTCTTGAGTAAGCTGTAAGGTTCCAGTTGTTAGCGATAGCTCTTTCACCTTGACCTTCACATGATGAGATAACCATGTTCTGAGCATGATTTTTTGTAATTTTCCCTGACTGATATTGCTCTGTACTATTTGCAATAGCTCTATAAATAATATTGTAAATTTGTCCTACAGAGAAATTATTGACTAAGTTTTGGAAAACCGTAGTTGTTTTAGGACCAGGAGAAAAGTCATAACGAACACTTTTCATTTTGAACATGAGATATTGCATACTTTCATAAAATGCTATCTTCTTCCAGAACTCATAACAGAAATTTGGATTTTCTAAAAATTCATCTGAGCGAGGGTACATTAGTCGATGTAACATCATTTGGTAATCTCCATCCTTGGGTTGGATGTTGATCTGATAATTTATATAGTAAATATAATAATTTATAGTGCCATCCTCTTCCTCTATAAACTGATCAAGATCATTTATAAGATAAGGAATAATAAGCTTTCTAGATAACAGGTGCTGTAAAAGTTCACTTGTGAAATCTAGATACGGAGTAATGGTTATATCTTTTTGATTAATCTTTTCAATATATTCAGCTTCTTCATGCAGGCATTCTCGTAACAGGCTTGCTAAGTAAATTTTATCGGTTAAAGATAAATCTTCTTCTACTACGAATAGATACATCTGGTTTTTCAAAGTTTCTGGTTAAGTTATTAACTTTACTTTGTACTGATAGAGTTAGTGTGCTCAGCTATGACAATAACCATTGATAGTTTAAAGCTTTGATGAAATTTTGAAAAAAAATCCTATTGAAGCTTTAATGCATCCACGAGTAAACGAAACAAAGGAGAGGATTCCCGTCGACTTGGGTAATACATATAGTAGCCTGAATATTTCATGTCCCAATTTTCTAATATTGTGACCAATTTACCACTACGTATCTCAGATTGCACCATTGCTTTGGGGAGCCAGGTAATACCGAGTCCATCCAGAGCCGCTTTGACTTTTAGATGTGCATGACTGACTACCATGACAAAGTCAGGCTTAAGATTCATCACTTCATTATTTTTTTCTAAATCTTTAAACTCCCATGCCATGATCTGTTCGTGGGTTGGTAGACGCATTCCTATACAGCGATGTTGATGCAATTCTTCAGGAGTTTGTGGTGTACCATAAGTCTTTAAATAATCAGGAGAAGCCACCGTAATCATCTGCATTTCATCACTGACCTGAACGGCAATCATGTCCTTATCTACCAAGTGGCCCAGACGAATACCAATGTCATAGCGATCCTTGACAATATCTGCAAAGGCATAATCTGTGGTCAGTTCCAGTTGTATAGTCGGATGGTCACGTGAAAACCTGGATAATTTATCCCACAATAAAAAGTTGATACTGAGTTCAGTCCCATTGATTCTTAATTTTCCATGAGGAGAATCCCTAAATTCGTTTAGGTGGGTTAGCTTTTGTTCAATGCCCGTAATGAGTGGTTCAATATCATTGAATAGCTGTTCTCCCTCCTGTGTCAAAGAGACACTGCGTGTTGTACGATGAAAGAGTTTGACTCCGAGACGCTGTTCCAGCATTTTAATGGTATAGCTGAGAGCCGACTGAGATGTACCTAATTGACCTGCGGCTTTGGTAAAATTCCCTGTTTGGGCAACAATTATAAAGACTTTTAAATCATTTAAATTTTCCGACACTGTATTCTCCAAACTATCACTTTTTGTTAATCAAATGTAATTAATAAAAAATCAATATAAATGTAATCGAAATTGCCTGACTAATACATCGTTTATTGTCAGGGTATAGTTATTTTTTAACCGATGTCCTGCATGTACGTGGTGAGAGATAGCAATGAAAACAGTTCGATTAAACAATGAGATTGAAATGCCCCTCGCTGGTTTTGGGGTCTTCCAGATGAACGACCCCGTAGAGTGTGAACAGGCAGTCTTACATGCGATTGATGCAGGCTACCGATTGATTGATACCGCAGCCTCTTACCAGAATGAAACTCAGGTCGGTAATGCACTACGCCAAAGCCAGATTGCACGTGAAGAATTATTTGTGACCACAAAATTATGGTTACAGGATACCAGTTATGAGGGTGCGAAAGCGCAGTTTGAGCGTTCACTGAACCGTTTACAACTGGATTATCTTGACCTGTATCTGATTCATCAACCGATTGGTGATGTACA
>RRZT010559928.1_pt1 | contig 10415 bp, 7 predicted proteins | sample 2165551 | NCBI WGS metagenome assembly RRZT01 (sample SAMN10456910, study PRJNA506462) | wastewater metagenome | biome: wastewater; feature: sludge; material: wastewater sludge; isolation source: wastewater sludge with Escherichia coli K12::gfp cells carrying plasmid... | place: USA: Moscow, Idaho ...
ACAAGCGGGGAATCCGGGTGCTGGTGGATGGTGTGTTCAACCATTGTGGTTCTTTCAATAAATGGCTGGATGCGGAACTTCTGTACCAGCACGCGGGCGGCTATCCGCAGGGGGCATATGTCTCGGAGGACAGCCCGTATCGCTATTTTTTCCAGTTTCACAATGAAAATGCCTGGCCGTTTAATGACAGCTACGACGGCTGGTGGGGACACGCGACGCTTCCGAAGCTCAATTACGAGGAATCGCCGGAATTGTACCAGTACATTCTGGGAATTGCGAAAAAATGGGTGTCGGCGCCGTTTGGAGCAGATGGCTGGCGGCTGGATGTGGCGGCAGATCTGGGGCGGAGTGCCGGGATGAACCATCAGTTCTGGCGTGATTTCCGCGCGGCAGTCAAGGAGGCAAATCCGGAGGCGGTCATGATCGCGGAACATTACGGCAGCCCGTATGACTGGCTGAAGGGCGATCAGTGGGATACGGTCATGAATTATGATGCGTTTATGGAGCCGCTGTCATGGTTTCTGACCGGGATGGAGAAGCACAGTGACGAAGAAAATCCGGCGCTGTTTGGGGATGGATGCGCCTTTTTTGAGGCGATGCGCTACCATATGAGTGAAATGCCGACGGCTTCCGTGCAGTGTGCGATGAACGAGCTGTCCAACCACGATCACTCCCGCTTTATGACGCGGACAAACCGCCGGGTGGGACGCCTTGCGTCGGCAGGTGCAAAAGCAGCGGAGGAAGGCATCAGCTATGGTATTTTCCGCCAGGGTGTTGTCATGCAGATGACCTGGCCGGGCGCACCGACGATCTATTACGGCGACGAAGCGGGCGTCTGTGGATGGACCGATCCGGACAGCCGCCGGACGTACCCGTGGGGCGGGGAAAACCTGGAGCTGATCGAGTTCCACCGCTACATGAGCGGCATCCGGAAACGCTGTCCGGCATTTAGAAATGGTTCCCTGAAAGCGCTGGCGGCGGGAGATGGCTATATTGCCTATGGACGTTTTCAGAGTGCTCAGAGAGCTGGCGGCGCGTGCTGCGGCGTGACGGCGGTCAATACAGGTGATGACTGGCTGACACTCAAGATTCCGGTCTGGCAGATCGGGGTGCGCGACGGGGCGGTCCTGCGCCGGGAAATGATGACCTATGAGGACGGTTACAACGCCGGACAGGTTGAACATGAGGTAAAGGACGGCTATATCGAGGTGAAAATCCCACCGGTCGGAAGTATCGTTTTGACGGGAAATGATACGGCATTGTAGGAAATGCGGCTTCGACAAGATATATGATTTCTGGCAGTTGAGCGAGAAGAATCAAAAGCAGGAAAAAATGGAAATAAAAATATTAAATAAAATATATAAAAACACTTGCTTTTTTGATACAGCCATGTTATAATCTTCAACTGTCAGAGCAATTTTGGATGGGTTCCCGAGTGGCCAAAGGGGGCAGACTGTAAATCTGTTGCGTCTCGCTTCGGTGGTTCGAATCCACCTCCATCCATTTGGCTTTGTGCCAGTCATGAGTAATCATGATGCCGGCGTGGCGGAACTGGCAGACGCACAGGACTTAAAATCCTGCGAGGGTTAAACTTCGTACCGGTTCGATTCCGGTCGCCGGCAGTATCGGGAACAGTTTTTAACTGTTCCCGATTTTGCGTTATACGGACGTATTTGCAGCGTTGGTTTATATCAGGATATAGAAATCCTGTCATAAACCGGCGCTTCTTTTGCATATAATACAAAGCAAAGGAGTGAAAACATGTCTGCATATCATCGGTTAATATCATATATCTATGCATACGAGGGCGGAATCAAAGGGAAAAATACGGGATTTGCGAAATTGGAGACGCGGGGAACTTCTTGTCGGATTCAGGTCAGCGTCCGCCGTGTCTTTGCGGGCGGCAGCCCGATCGGCGTATACCTTCTGGCAGGGCAGGAGGAGATCCGTATCGGCACCCTGTTTGTCCGTGGCGGAAATGGGGAGTTCCGTGCCGTCGTCAATTGTGAAAATATTGAAGGAAGCGGCTGCAATATGGAAGAGTGCTGTGGTCTGACTCTTCATGAGACGGACAGCGCATGGCGTGCCTATACGACGATCTGGGAAGATGCCGTCGCGCATGCGGCAGAGGTTGATCTGGCGGATGTGACTGCTGAGAAAGTGCGGGAGCAGGAAGCGGAGAAGGAAGAGGCAACGCGGAAATTGGCAGAGAATGTATCTAGGGAAGTGAACAGCGCGTCTGTAGGGAAAGAAAAATTGGATGAGGCGTCAGAACTTACCCGGTCGGGAGAAATGGAGAGTCAGGACACATCCACGGAGACAGAGAAGAATGAAGCTGTGAATATAAACGAAACGGACTTCGGAATCAGCCAGCCCCAGCCAGAAAAGCTGGAGGATTCAAACCTGGAGATTTTCGAGGACACGGAAACCATGGAAGCAGTTCCAGATATCTCAGAAACATCCGATCATCAAGAGGCAGAAGTTGTTCAGGAAGCGCAAACGGAAACACCGCAAGAAAGTTTTCAGGAATCCACTCAAGAAGTGCAAACGGAGACACCGAAGGAAAGTTTTCAGGAATCCTATCAGGAAGCGCAGACAGAGGCGCGACGGAAAGATTCTCAAGAATCCACCCGGGAAGTCCGGAAAGAAATGCCTCCAGATTCTCCACCAGACCATCAAGAGGCATTTCAGTCAGACTCTCAAAATCAAAAACAATCGCAACCAGATTCTTCCAAGGAATCTCCCAAAGAAGATCCCGCCGAGTCCCTCTGGAACCGTCTGCGTGCTGCCTATCCCAAAGTAACCGCCTTCGAATGCTCCGACGGCTGCGAGATTCTGGTAATCAAACCGCAGGATATCGGGCTTCTGCCGCGGGAAAACTGGGTGTATGGAAATAACAGCTTTCTTCTGCACGGTTACTACAACTACCGATATCTGATTCTGGCGAGGCTGGGGAAATCTGGCGAACGGGGGCGCTACATTCTGGGCGTGCCGGGACATTATGGAAACAATGAAAAATATATGGCGGCGATGTTCGGCTTTGACCGCTTTGTCCGTTCTACCCGCCAGCCGCCGCGCGACAGCCGGTTCGGGTATTGGTATACGGATTTGAATTTTACATAAAAGCCGGTCGATCCTTTTAGAGAACTCTTGACAAAGGATAGCTTTTCTGGGTAGGATGGACACGGGTCAAATGCTTTCAGGTGTTTGGTTGGTAGCGGATCAAACTTGTCGGGAAACTGGGATAAGGATGTCTGTTGTTGGAAGCGGATGAATTTGAACGGAGGAAAAAACAGTGGCAGCAAAATTGACACGGGAAGAGAAATATATGAAAGCGGCGATCCGCGAGGCGAAGAAAGCCTGGGCGCTCGGAGAAGTGCCGATCGGCTGCGTGATCGTGTATGAGGACAAAGTCATCGGCAGGGGTTACAACCGCCGGATGGTCGATCATAGCGCGCTGGCACATGCGGAGATCGCGGCAATCAAAAAAGCGTGCAAGCGCATGGGCGACTGGCGCCTGGAAGAATGTGAGCTGTACGTGACGCTGGAACCGTGCCCGATGTGCGCAGGGGCGATCGTGCAGGCGCGGATTCCAAAAGTTTACATCGGTTCCATGAACCCGAAAGCCGGCTGCGCCGGTTCGGTACTGAATCTTCTGGATGAAAAAGGATTCAATCATCAGGTGGAGACAGAAGAAGGACTTTTGGGCGAGGAATGTTCGATGATGTTGAAAGAATTTTTCAAAGAATTGCGTGAAAAGAGAAAAAAGAAGAAAGAAGAAAAAGCTGGTGAATGATTTCCACCAGCTTTTTGCATTCCATATTTCCCATTCAAACCGAAAAATACAGTCCTTATTTGATTACGTGGATCCAGCCCTCCGGAGCTTTGATGTGACCCATCTGGATGCCGGTCAGTGTCTCGTAGAGTTTCTGGGTAACCGGACCCATCTTCTCCATACCTGCCGGGAAGCAGATTTCCTTGCCGTGGTCAACGATCTTGCCAACCGGGGAGATAACAGCTGCGGTACCGCACAGACCGCACTCTGCGAAATCTTTTACTTCGTCTAAGTATACTTCACGCTCTTCGGTCTCCATGCCAAGGTAATCTCTTGCAACCTGCAGGATAGAACGGCGTGTGATAGACGGAAGGATGCTGTTGGACTTCGGAGTTACCAGCTTGCCGTCTTTGGTGATAAAGATAACGTTTGCGCCGCCGGTCTCCTCGATCTTGGTACGTGTCTGCGGATCCAGGTAGATGTTCTCATCGAAACCGTTCTTATGAGCATCGACGATCGCATGCAGGCTCATCGCGTAGTTTAATCCGGCTTTGATGTGACCGGTTCCGTGAGGTGCTGCACGGTCGAAATCGCTGACGCGGATGGTGATCGGTTTAGCGCCGCCCTTGAAGTACGGGCCAACCGGTGTACAGAATACACGGAACTGATAGATGTTTGCCGGTTTAACGCCGATGATGGAATCATAACCGAACATATACGGGCGGATGTACAGGGTTGCACCGGAACCATACGGCGGTACGAATGCTGCGTTGGCTTCTACTACTTTTGTGATGGCGTCTACGAAGCGCTCCTTCGGGAATGGCGGCATTTCAAGACCTTTTGCGGAATTCTCCATACGCTCGCCGTTTAAGTCAGGACGGAACGTAACGATATGGCCGTCCTCGGTCGTATACGCTTTCAGACCCTCGAAGCAAGTCTGTGCATACTGCAGAACACAGGCACATTCATTCAAGGTAATATTCGGGTCGGAGGTAAGGACGCCTTCGTCCCAGGAACCATTCTGGTACATGGAAACATAGCGGTAATCCGTTGGCATATAGCCGAAACCGATGTTGCTCCAGTCGATATTTTTCTTTTCCATAATCGTTGCTCCAATCTTACAGAATTTTATGATTTAGTAACTGTTTGACTTTTTGCAGTCGCTAGATTTATACCTATTATAATGATTTCTTTCTTCTGTTGCAAGATTCTGGGATAAAAAATGATAAAAAAACAATAAAATGTATTCTTGTGTATTTTTATACAATGCTTGTTAGTCAAGCTCCGGCTTGACAAAACGGCGGCTGCCATGTATACTAAACAGGCTGACGGTCTGCAGGTCATTCCGTCATATAAGATCAAGTCATAAAGTTTCCGCACAGCCGGGGAGTTAGCGGTGCCCTGTACCTGCAATCCGCTATAGCAGGGGTGTTGTCCGACCGAGGGCGTTTTTACTGTGGGGCTGCCCCTGAAAAGTGGCGTTGAAGTCTGGGTCTTGCGCAACAGAAATCTGTGAACCGTGTCAGGGCAGGAATGCAGCAGCACTAAGCAGAAGCTTCTGTGTGCCGCAAGGCAGCCTGGACCGAGTTAACTGTCAGGGTAACGTCCATGGCATACGTTCGAAGCCGGGCGTGCGGATTTTTTTATTTCATAGGAAATTGCTTCCTATGAAATAAAAAATAGAAAATAATAGATACAGAAACAAGCATTTTTGCAGGTGTGTGAATATAGCCGGGATATGTGGAATTTGATTTGCCAAGGGGTAGGAATACCGTGCCGGAGCAGATTAAAAGCGCGTATCCCGGTATTTTTATGTCTATGATATTTGTAAGGAATTTTTTCTTGCCCGCGGGATATGATTGTATTATAATTACAAAATGGGTGTAGTTTATCCTGATATGGGGGTTGTTGGAAACTTAGAATAAGGGTAACTGTGAAGGTACTGGACGGTTATGAAGAAAGGGAAAGCGCTCATGAGAAGAATCGGTATGTTAACCAGCGGCGGCGACTGCCAGAGCTTAAATGCGACGATGCGAGGCGTGGCAAAATCGCTGTACAAGATGTTCGATGACATAGAGATAGTTGGATTTGAAGACGGCTATAAAGGTCTTATGTATGCAGACTACCGGATTATGAAACAGTCGGATTTTTCCGGGATTCTGACACGCGGAGGTACGATTCTGGGAACTTCCAGACAGCCTTTCAAGCTGATGCGGACGCCGGACGAGAACGGTCTGGATAAAGTGGAAGCGATGAAACACACCTATTACAAGCTGAAACTGGAATGCCTCGTCATTTTAGGCGGCAACGGCAGCCAGAAGACGGCAAATCTGCTGCGGGAGGAAGGACTCAATATCGTTTCTCTTCCGAAGACCATAGACAACGATCTCTGGGGCAGCGATCTTACGTTTGGATTCCATAGTGCGATTGATGTAGCGACCAATGCCATCGACTGTATTCATACGACGGCGGCGTCTCATGGCAGAGTCTTCATCGTGGAGATCATGGGGCACAAGGTGGGATGGCTGGCGCTCTATGCAGGCATCGCGGGCGGAGCTGACATCATTCTCCTGCCGGAGATCCCGTATGATATTGATGTGGTGGTAAATGCGATCCGCAGCCGTACTAAAAATGGCAAGAATTTCACGATTCTGGCGGTCGCAGAGGGCGCGATTTCCAAGGAAAATGCAGCCCTGACCAAGAAAGAATTAAAAGAAAAGAAGAAAAATGGACCGGTTTATCCGTCGGTCGCTTACGAGCTGGGCGCCCAGATTTCCGAGCGGACGGGGCAGGAGATCCGTGTGACGGTTCCGGGGCATATGCAGCGCGGAGGCGAGCCATGCCCGTATGATCGCGTGATTGCGACGCGCCTCGGCGCGGAGGCAGCAGAGATGATCCGCCGCAAAGAATACGGCTATATGGTCGCTTTAAACAACAATAAGATTGAAAAAATTCCGCTCGCGGACATTGCCGGTAAATTAAAGATGGTCGATCCGAAGAGCGATATTATCCGGGAAGCTAAGGATGTAGGCATCAGCTTCGGCGACGAATAGTAAGGAAGTAGTAGTTTATGTCATATACAGCACTGTACAGAAAATGGCGTCCGACGTCCTTTGAAGAGGTCCGGGGTCAGGACCATATCGTAAAGACCCTGAAAAATCAGATCAACTCCGGGCGGATCGGGCACGCGTACCTCTTCTGCGGGACGCGCGGAACCGGTAAGACGAGTATTGCCAAGATCTTTGCACGGGCAGTCAACTGTGAACATCCGGTGGACGGCAGCCCCTGCGGCGAGTGCAGTATGTGCCGCCAGATTGCGGAAGGAGCTTCCCTCAATGTGGTGGAGATCGATGCGGCATCCAACAATGGTGTGGAAAATATCCGCGATATCCGGGAGCAGGTGCAGTACCCGCCGACGGATGGGCGCTACCGCGTCTACATCATTGACGAGGTTCATATGCTTTCGATCGGCGCGTTCAATGCGCTCTTAAAGACGCTGGAAGAACCGCCGTCCTACGTTATATTTATCTTGGCGACGACGGAGGTCCACAAGATCCCGATCACGATCCTGTCCCGGTGCCAGAGATATGATTTCAAGCGGATCTCGATCGATACCATCGCGGGACGGCTGGCGGAGCTGACGCAGGCGGAGCAGATCGATGTAGACGATCGGGCACTTAGGTATGTGGCACGTGCGGCGGATGGCTCGATGCGAGATGCGTTAAGTCTTCTCGATCAGTGCGTGGCGTTCCATTTCGGGGAAAAGCTGACGTATGACAATGTGCTCGAGGTGTTGGGCGCGGTCGATAACCGCGTGTTCAGCAAGCTGTTTCAGGCGGTGCTTGCAAGTGATACGAAGGCGTGCATCCGTGAGATTGAGGAAATGATCATCCAGGGGCGCGATCTTTCGCAGCTTGTCAACGATTTCGTCTGGTATATGCGAAATCTCCTGATTGCCAAGACGACCGACGAACCGGGCGATATGCTCGATATGTCGGAGGAAAATCTGGCAGTTTTAAAGGAAGAGGCGGCAGGCGTTGATACGGAAACGCTGATGCGTTACATCCGTATTTTCTCGGAACTTTCCGGGCAGCTGCGCTACGCGTCACAGAAGCGGATTCTGGTGGAGATTGCCTTTATCAAGCTGACGACGCCGTCGATGGAACAGAATCTTGATTCCATTTTACAGCGGATTACGCTATTAGAGCAGAAAATGCAGGAAATGCCGGACAATCTACAGAAACTGGCGTCCCTTGCACCGGCAGCGGGGCAGGCGGCATCCTCCAAAACGGCTGTGGTGGAAACGCCGCCTGAGCCGAAGACGGTATCCCTTCCGCCGGCACAGTACGAAGATCTGATGCTGATGCGGAAAGAATGGGGACGGATTGCGTCCCTGAGCCAGCTTGTGGGTTCGATTAGACTCAGTCTTCCCAAGACAAGTGTAGAACCGGCGGGCGAAGGCTGCCTTTGCATTGTGTGTACAGATGAAAATACGTTTGGAATTATCAATCGGGAGCCTGAGCTTAAGAATTTGCAGGAAGTAGTGCAAGAAAAATACAAAAAGACTCTGCAATTTAAAGTCCGTTTAGAATCATCTGCTGTGCCGCAAAGAACGGTTTATGTCAGTGATGAGGATTTAAAGAACGCAATCCATACCGATGTGATTGTCGAAGAGGATGATTCCGTGTAGTGGAGCTTGCCAAAGATGAGCCTTGTTTTGTAATGCAAGAAGCTGTGATTAAATGCAGATAAATGATATTAGTGGGTTTATATGATATATAGAACCGGCTGCAATCGGCAGCCAGTCTGAATATAAATAAAAAGAAGTGAAAGAGAGGAATGACACCATGGCAAAACGTGGCGGTTTCCCAGGCGGTATGCCGGGCAATATGAATAATTTAATGAAGCAGGCGCAGAGAATGCAGCGCCAGATGGAAGAGAAGCAGAAAGAGCTGGAGGAGAAGCAGTACAGCGCATCCGCAGGCGGCGGCGCTGTAACCGTGACCGTATCTGGTAAAAAAGAGGTTCTTTCCGTGAAACTATCTGAGGAAGTAGTGGATCCGGATGATATCGAGATGTTAGAGGATCTGATCGTGGCGGCGACCAACGAGGCATTCCGCCAGGCGGAAGAGGACAGCAGCCAGATGATGTCCCAGTTGACCGGTGGCCTTGGCGGTCTGGGAGGCGGATTCCCGTTTTAAGCGATGGATTATTACAGCAGTCAGATTAGCAAGCTAATCGAAGAATTGTCAAAACTTCCCGGAATCGGAAGTAAATCGGCGCAGCGTCTTGCATTTCATATCATCAATATGCCGGAAGAACAGGTCAGGCACTTGTCCGGCGCGATTCTGGAAGCCAAGCAGAATGTGCGTTACTGCAAGGAGTGCTGCACATTGACTGATAAGGAACTGTGCCCGATCTGCAGCAGCGCCCGGCGTGATCATGAGACGATCATGGTGGTGGAAAATACGCGCGATCTGGCGGCATATGAAAAGACAGGAAAATACAACGGGGTCTATCATGTGCTGCATGGGGCGATCTCCCCGATGCTGGGGATCGGGCCGGGCGACATCCGGCTCAAGGAGCTGATGACTCGCCTGCAGAAAGAGGAGGTTCGTGAGGTCATTATCGCAACCAACTCAAGCCTGGAGGGCGAGACGACCGCGATGTATTTGAGCAAGCTGATTAAGCCGACAGGGATCCGGGTGACGCGAATCGCCAGCGGCGTTCCGGTCGGGGGCGACTTGGAATATATTGATGAGGTAACGCTTCTGCGCGCGCTGGATGGGCGTACAGAGCTGTAGCCGGTGAGCAAATAAAACGTTACTGGGCACGTATGCGTGAACAGTAACAATAAAACTTCTGCCGCGGCAGGAAGTTAGGAGATGCATAAGATGGATAAATACGAGTTTAACATCAAGGTAGAGCAGATTAAGAAACTGGTCAACAAGGGAGATTTCGAGACGGCGATGAAGATCGCCGATACCATCGACTGGCGTCGTGTACGCAGCACCAGCCTGCTTACGATGATTTCCCAGATTTATGAGAAAAATGCAGAGTATCAGGATGCCAAGGATATTTTATTGCTGGCATATGAGAGAGCGCCGCTTGGAAAGGGGCTTTTATATAAGCTGACTGACCTTGCATTGCGTGAAAATAATATTCAGGAGGCAGAGGCATATTACCGGGAGTTCTGTGAGCTGTCCGGCGATGACCCGCGCCAGTACCTGCTTCGTTTCCTGATTCTGGAGGCGAAGGATGCGCCGTTAGAGCAGCAGATCAATTCTCTGGAGAGATATTGTCAGGAAGAGCTGGATGAGAAATGGCTGTACCACCTGGCAGAGCTTTATCATCAGGCGAACCAGGCGGACGACTGTGTGCGGATCTGCGACAAGATCATGCTGATGTTCGGTCTTGGCAAATATGTGGACAAGGCAATGGAACTGAAACTTCAGTATGCGCCGCTGACGAAATATCAGATGGATCTGGTAGAAAACCGCGAGAAGTACGAAGAGAAGCTGCGTGCGGTGGAAGAAGAGTACAAGAACGGTACATACCGCAAGCCGGAGCCGGAAGGAGAGTATCTGGATACGGATGAGCCGGAGGCAGAGCTGGACGACGAACCGGAGAATGAGCCGGA
>RRZT011623491.1_pt1 | contig 10415 bp, 6 predicted proteins | sample 2165551 | NCBI WGS metagenome assembly RRZT01 (sample SAMN10456910, study PRJNA506462) | wastewater metagenome | biome: wastewater; feature: sludge; material: wastewater sludge; isolation source: wastewater sludge with Escherichia coli K12::gfp cells carrying plasmid... | place: USA: Moscow, Idaho ...
ATTATCGCCAATGTGGACAATGGTATTCGGTAACCATCATCATTTTTTATCTTAGTTAAAACATGTGGATGTATCCCGAGTTCTTGACTTTGAGATAGATTTGATGTATCATCTGAAATCCATTCTTTTTTAATATAGTTACAAACAAATCTATCAAGCAAAAATACTTTTGCTTCATTTCTTTTGTCGCTATTACTATTCTTACTAACCATTACAGCTGAACAAGTAGAAAGAGAAGTTATTAGAAAGATTAAGAATTTTACAGTTTAGCAAAAAATCTAAACAAAAAATTTGGCAATGAATTTTTTCTAACTTTTTAGAAGTAGACAAAACTATAAAAATGTGTCAAAAAACCTATCTAAGATTATAATACAAGAGATTCTTCAGGCAACAAGTAAATGGAAAATGTTTGCTAATAAAAAAGGAATTCCTAGATCGGAACAAGAACTAATTGACAAAGCTTTTAAAATATAAATAATTTAACACCGTAATTTATTTCTTTGCCAAACTGTTAAAAGGCTTTTAGATGGTTGAGTCGTTTATGTTTTTCGCAATATTAAACTTTAAAAAATAGTTTCTTTTTATAAAAACACCATAATACAACAGACCAAAATGCAACATTTAACAATGCCCACATTAAAGAGGCAACTTTTGGGTCGTTAAAATAAGGCTCAATACAAAATTCATTCAAGTATGTTTGTAGTCCTATTTGTTCTTGAGTCTCTTCTAAATTACCTATAACATACGCTGGATTGTCAACTTTTATTGATGATAATACGCGCGGTAATATTCCTGAAAGAAAAAAAACAATCATTGGATTTACTCCCCAAAATAATATGGGTGTAGTCCATTTTTTATATCCTTTTATATCAATCAAATAATAAAAAGCTGTTAAAAATAGTGTAGCAAAACCAGCAGTATAAAGTACGAATGAACTGGTCCACAATGATTTATTCATCGGGAAAAATGGATTCCAAATTAGGCCTAAAATCACCAAAGCCAATCCTATACTAAACATTTTTACAGTTTTGTTATTTTTAACCAAATTACTATTTAACAATTGACCGACTAATAAACCTATAATTCCGTTTGCAATTGCTGGAATTGTGCTAAGAATACCTTCGGGATCCCAAGTTTTAGATGATGCCCAAAGATGATTTTCTAACAAAAAATTGTCTAGCCAACCAGCTAAATTTGTGCCTTTTTCTAAATTCGCTGGTCCAAAACCGGGTACAGGTATTAGGGTCATTATTGCCCAATATCCAAGTAATAATACAGCTGCAGTAATTATTTGACCTTTGATTTCCGTTTTTAAATACACTAAAGATGTAAAAAAATATACGAGACCAATTCGTTGCAAAACTCCTGGTAAACGCACTTCTTGGTAAGCTTCAATACCACTAAAAGCAAGAAACATGAAAATAAAAAACACAATCAGAACCAAATACAATTTTGTTTTTTGTTCAAAATTTCCAAGCAAGACATACGCTACAATTCCTGTGATAATCAGTTTTGAAATTAGTAGGGGATAACCCACTAAATCGAATATTTCTATTTTTCCAAAAAAACCTAAAAATAGTCCCAAAGAAATGATTCGCAAAGAGCGTGTCAGAATTTTTATAAAAGTTTGCTGATTCAGTGTTTTGGTAACAATTGCAAGAGGAATTGCCGCACCAACAATGAAAATGAAAAAAGGAAAAACCAAATCGGTGGGAGTACAACCATTCCATTCGGCGTGTTCCAAGGGTGCGAAAATATTTCCCCAACTACCTGGATTATTTACCAAAACCATCATCATGATGGTAATTCCTCGCAATACATCAAGCGAAATTATGCGTTCTTTCATATCTATAATTTTTTATGGACTAATTGATTAATTTGTTTATTAAATTACTATGTTGGTAATGAAATTTTGCCCATAGAAACTGATGGTATTCCATTTTTTAAATCAAATTGCGAGTTACCTCCCGCCAAAGTTTCATTTGCCAAAATCGCAAAAAGTACAGCTTCTTTTGCATCGCCAGAAAATCCCAAATCGTTTATATTTCTGAATTTGCAAGGTAATAATTCTGTCAGCCATTGCATCAACAATGGGTTATGGACACCTCCTCCTGATGCATAAATGGTAATTTCTTTGAGATCCTGATTGATGTTTATCATATTTATTTTGACCGCATCTGCAATAGTTTCAGCGGTAAAACGTGTTAATGTAGCCAATAAATCTTCGATCGAAATGTTTTTGCAATTGCTTTTCTTCAAAGCGTTTTCAACATATTCTACACTAAAAAGTTCTTGTCCTGTTGATTTTGGAAATTTATTTTTAAAAAAATCATCGGCTTTTAGTGAAAGTAAAAGACCTTGATTTACAGTTCCTTTTTTGGCAATTTCGGCATCCTTATCAAAAGCTTTTTCTAGAAAATACATTTTTACAAAATTGTCAATCAAGGTATTCCCAGTACCAGTATCGGTTACGATAATTTGACTTGGATTTCTGTTGGCTGGTAAAAAAGTAAAGTTCGAGATGCCTCCAATATTGAGCATGATTCTATTTTCATCCTTTTGTCCAAAAAGAAAATAATCACCATAAACTGCTAAAGGAGCACCTTCGCCTCCGGCGGCAACGTGTTTTTGACGAAAATCTGAAATAGTGATGATTCCAGTTTTTACTGCAATATGGTCACCGTCACCAATTTGAAGTGTTGCATTTGGATAGCCTTCCAGTTGATGCAAGTTTTTGGGAGCATGGAAAACGGTTTGTCCGTGAGATGCTATCACATCGACTTCGTCGGTAGTAATATTCCATTTTTCCAAACATTCTAAAACCATTTCACCATGAACTGTTCCTATGATTTCGTTGAGCAAAACAAGGTCCTGAAAGACAATTTTCTTTTTTGTGAATACCTTTCTAATTTGGTCTTTGAATTCTGTTGAATAGGAAATTGTTTCAAAATCAACCAATTCTACAGCCGTGTTTTCTCCCGAATTTGAAATTTTGCAAAAGGCTACATCAAGTCCATCCAAGGAGGTTCCTGACATCAATCCAATGATGCTGCGCGTTTTCTTTTGGGCAATTACAAACAATTTTTGAATATTTACATTCATATACTATTTTTTAGAAATTACTTTATTATGGCTTCTTGAATAACTTTCTGGATTCCTTCCCTGATTCTTTCTTTGGCTAAAAAATTTACTCCAGCTGTGGGAACATCCGAATAGGTTCTGTTGGATAAAAACACATAAACTATTTCAGTTTCTGGATCTGTCCAAGCAATATTTCCTGTAAACCCTGTGTGACCAAAACTTTGTTTCGATACACAATCACAAGTGGGATAAGCTTCGTGTTCTAGTTGTGGTTTGTCAAAACCTAGACCTCTACGGTTTCCTTTATCGCAATAATAACAATTGTTGAAAGTATCAAAAGTTTGATCAGAAAAATAAACTTCGCCTCCATAACTCCCTTTTTGCAAATACATTTGCATCATTTTTGCAACATCCATAGTGTTAGAAAATAAGCCAGCGTGTCCAGCAACTCCACCCATCATAGCCGCAACCATATCGTGAACGTAACCTTGAATTACTTGCTGTCTAAAATAAGAATCTATTTCTGTTGGAACTATGTTTTTCTTCTCAAATTTTTGCAAAGGATTGTATAACGTATTGTTCATTCCTAGTTTGCTAAAGAAATTTTCATTGGCAATTTCGGGTAATTTTTTACCTTTTACATATTCAAGATATTCTTTTAATATTATAAAAGTCAAATCACTATAAACAAATTCTTTCTTGGAAGAAACTTTTGATTTTGTAATTCTGTCCATTATAGTATCGCGATAATCGTCTCTAAGAAAAAGACTATCGGCTACTTTTATATTGAAATTAGAAAGAGGTTTCTTGCTATAATATTTAGGAGAAGGTTTATTGTCTTTGTCAAGAGTCGCTTGATAAAATGGAATCCAAGCCACTAACCCTGCAGTATGAGTGAGCAAATCAACAAATTTTATGTCTTTTTTATTAGAATTTGCAAGTGGCGGATAAATATCTCCGAGTCGGGTTTCGAGATTTATTTTCTTTTTATCAAATTCTTGCATCACATTTGGTAGAGTTCCTACCATTTTTGAAATAGAAGCCAAATCGAATAAATCTGTATTGGTTAGTGGTTTTTTCTTCTCATAAGTATGATAACCATAAGATTTTTGAAGTATAACTTTTCCTTTTCGCGCCACCAAAATCTGAATGCCAGGAGCCATTTTTCCATCAATTGCTTTTTTTGCAATGGAATCAATTTTTGATAAAATCATTGGATCCATATCCACATTTTTGGGAGTCGAAAAGCCTAATCGGTTTAACTTTTGAGTGGTTAATCCAACATTAATATTGAAATTTTTACCAATAGAAACAGGCAATTTTCCTTTGGATTGTATTGCTCCAAAAATCAATTCGGCTGAAACAATTTGGGAAATATCGCAATTTTGATATGAAAGGACTATTCCTTCAATGTTTTTTATCTTTTTTAGTGGTAAAAGAGTGTATGGCTTTGCAAAAACATCAAGAATTACCTTGTTTTTCTTTGATATTTTATTCAAATTTTCCAATTCCTGTTTAGTAAAATAGTGTTTTGCCCAAGCTTTGTCCGATTTATGAAATCCGATAATGACGGTTTTATAAGCTTTCAAAACGCGGTTCAAACTATCGATGTCTTTAAATGGAATCTCGGTAACTTCTGTGTATTTTTTTAAAGTTGAAACAAATTCACTTTTGTCGGCATCTCCAAGTTTTACGTAAGCTATTTTTTGATTGAGGTCTTTGATAGGCAAAATCTCGTTTTTATTTTGCAAAACTGTTACCGCATTTTCATAAAGTTCGTATTGTAAGGCATCGTTTTCTACAGGATTTATGTCTTGCAAAAGATTTTTAGTGTCTATAGGTTTAAAGTTATTCAAACCAGATTTAAATTTATACCGCAATATTTTTTTTACGGAATAAGCCAATCGTTCTTCTGTAAATAGGTTCTGATTGTACGCATTCCTAATTTTTTCAATCGAAAGCGGAACATTTTCCGAACAAAGCAAAATATCATTTCCCGCTAGGAAACAAGCCAATTCCAAGTCGCCAGAAGGTTTGAAGTTAGCAGCCCCTTTCATGTTCAGACCGTCTGTAAAAATCAAACCTTCAAACTCCAATTTGTTTTTCAGAATATTGGTTATCAAATTATAAGAAGCAGTTGTTGGAGTGTTTGGAACGTTTTCTATACTCGGAATATTCAAATGTGCCACCATGACGGATACAAGACCTTCATCGAACATTTTTTTGTAGGGATACATTTCGACCATATCAATTCTATTTTCCGAGAAATTTAGCGTTGGCAATAATTTGTGAGAATCGGTTGAAGTGTCGCCGTGTCCTGGAAAATGTTTTCCCGTACAAAAAACGCCCTCTTTTTGTTCGCCAGACATCAAAGCGATAGCCTTATTGGTAACATTAATTTTGGATTCGCCAAAAGACCGATTTCCTATAATTGGATTATTTGGATTTGTATTAATGTCAATTACGGGAGCAAAGTTGAACTGAATTCCCATTCGTTTATTTTCCTTGCCCATTACACGTCCCACTTTTTCTATCAATTTTAAATCCTGAATGGCTCCAAGTGTCATATTCCATGGATAACGATAAGTAGAATCAAGACGCATGCTAAGTCCCCATTCAGCATCGATGGCGATAAATAAAGGAACTTTGGCTTTAGATTGAAAGTAATTGGTTAATTGTGCTTGACGCATTGGACCTCCTTGAAAGAAAATTAGCCCTCCAATTTTGTTTTCTTGTATTAACTTTTCAACTTCATTTTTGTGCAAACTTCCTTTGTTAGAATAGGCAGATACCATAAACAGTTGACCAATTTTTTCATCGAGTGACATATTGTTATAAATACTGTCCACCCAACGAGTTTCTGCATCAGTAACTTTGAAATAATCGGTTCTTTCCAGCTTGTTTTTTCGGGAATAAACTTCTTTATTTTCTTCGAAAGCAATGTTAGTTTTTTGGCTTCTAAAGCTCGTACAATTTGTCATAAAAACCAATAATGTCGACAAAATTGCACCTTTGACTAAATAAGATTTCTTGAATTTTTGAATATTCAATTTCATTTTTGTCTATTAAATTTCATTTTTGTAGGCAGACAAAACTTGTCGAACGCTGCCGTATTTTTTCAGTAACTCAGTAGCTTTTTCTAGGTCTATGTTCAACTCTTCTACAATCATTTCGGCACCTCGATTTACTAATTTTTTATTTGAAAGTTGCATGTCAACCATTTTGTTTCCTTTGACACGACCCAATTTTATCATCACTGAAGTCGAAATCATGTTCAAGGCTAGTTTTTGGGAAGTCCCTGCTTTCATACGAGAACTACCAGTAAGAAATTCTGGACCTACAACCAATTCGATTGAATAATCGGCAATTTCAGACATAATCCCTTGACTGTTACAATAAATGGCTCCAGTTATTAAATTATTTTCTTTGGCTTTTTGCAAACCTCCAACAACATACGGAGTATTTCCTGAAGCTGCCAAACCTATAACCACATCATTTTCATTAATATTATACGCTTTTAAGTCTTTCCAAGCTTGTTCCGAATCGTCTTCTGCATTTTCAACTGCTTTTCGTATGGCGGTGTCTCCTCCAGCAATAATTCCGATAACTATTCCATCAGAAACACCAAAAGTAGGAGGACACTCGGAAGCGTCTAGAACACCTATTCTTCCTGAAGTTCCCGCTCCGATATAAAACAATCGCCCTCCGTTTTTTATTTTTGGAACGATGGCATCAACGAGTTTTTCAATAGTTGGAATTTGTTTTTTAACCACTTTAGCAACTTTATTATCCTCAGCATTGATATTTGTAAGCAGTTCAAGTGTACTCATTTTTTCAAGATTTGAATATAAAGAGTCTATTTCGGTATCTGGTTTAAGATTTTTCATTTTATCTTTGTTTAAAATTATTTTGTTAGTTTAAGGATGTTTTTAAACTATTTTTATGCTATAGAATTGCGATATTTTCACAGATTGGATTCATAAAAGAGACTTTTGTTTACTAGTTTACTTGAAATCTTTTATTTGTAAATTAAATATTTCGCTCTCATTTTTTTGAAGTTTTCCAAACCTTCTTTCCAACTATTTCTTATTTCTTCTTCCGAAACTCCGGCTTCAATTTGTTCTTGCAATTTTTTGGTTCCAGCCAATCTTGTGAAAAATTTATTAAAGAAACGAGATTTATCCGAAGTAGTGTTGTAGGCTTTTATAAGCCATTTCAACTCGATTTTATCCAGTTTTGGATATTGGGTCAAATCTTCTCCGTAACATAAAACGCCGTTATAAGTGGGTTCTTTTGCACCAAAATTAGGTTTTGGCGTGAATACAAAATCACTTTTTGGCAAGTAGGGAGAACCGTAAATTTGGAATTGTGTTTCTGTCCCGCGCCCCATGCTTACATTCGTTCCTTCGAACAAACACAAACTAGCATATAAATTTATAGATTGGTCGTTTGGTAAGTTTGGGGATGGTTTTACAGGCAAATGATATGGCATTTCTCTTTTGTAATTTTTGCATTCTATGACAGTCAATTTGCATTGAACACCATTTTCCAACCATTTTTCTCCATTTAACATTTTAGCATATTCACCAAAAGTCATTCCGTGCAAAATTGGAATAGCGTCCATTCCAACAAAACTCGCAAATTCTTTTTCAAGAATAGGACCGTCAACGATGCTTCCAACCGGATTGGGTCTATCCAATACAATAATCGGAATATTATTTTCGGCGCAAGCTTCCATAACAATATGTAACGTCGAAATAAAAGTATAAAAACGGGAACCAACATCTTGAATGTCAAAAACTACGATGTCAATTCCCTGGAGTTGTTCTGGCTTTGGTTTGCTGTTTTTTCCGTAAAGAGAAACGATTTGCAAACCTGTTTTTGCATCAATTTCGTCATTCAAATGTTCGCCAGCATCAGCCGTACCGCGAAAGCCGTGTTCTGGAGCAAAAATGGTTTTGATTTTTACATTTTTGGACAATAAAAAATCAACCAAATGTGTTTTCTGGTCAACAATACTCGTCTGATTGGTTACAATTCCAACGCTTTTGCCTTTCAACAATGGCAAATATTTTTCGAAATTCTCTGCTCCAGTTTTTATGTTTTGTGCTAAAGAAACCGTTGCTATTAACAAAAAGATTAGTGTTATTTTTTTCATGGAATGAATACTTAAATGGTTTATAATTTCTGCTTTTAGTTGTTTATTTCTTTCCAAATTTTTGGACAAAAATCATCTTTATACATTAGTCTATTGGTTCGGCTGGGATTTACGCGATTGGTAAGGACAATCAAAAACCTATTGTTATCGGGATTTATGAAGAAAAATGTTCCTGTAAAACCGGTATGACCAAAATGATTTTGTTGATAAAACTCATCTGGTTTACGTTTGTCAAAACCGAGTCCACGATAAATACCTTCTTTGGCAAGTGGCGATTTTATGAACTGTTTTATCACCTTGGATTTTAGAATTTGTTTTCCTTGATACTTTCCATTATTAAGCAACATTTGGCAAATTACCGAGATGGATTTTGCATTTGCGAATAGACCAGCATTTCCTGAAACACCTCCCAAAATCGCCGCTGCTTCATCGTGAACATAACCTTGAATGGTATCTCGTCTGAAGAAATTGTCAATTTCTGTGGGTATTATGGCATCTTTCGAAGTCCATTTTAAAGGATTATATCCAATTTTTGTAATTCCCAATTCACTATAAATTTCTTTCGCCATCTTGTCGAGTGTCGATCCCGTTTTTGTCTCCATCATTTGTTGTACCAGAATCAAATTCAGGTCGCTGTACAAATATTTACCACGTGGATTGGCATTTGCCAAAGCTATTTTTTCATATACCGATTTGTAAAACACGGGATTCAACCACATATTTTTATATACTTGGACATAATTCTCTTTTGGTTCAAAAGAGAGGTATTTTGTGTCATAAACCATATTTTTGTTCACATACATATTGTCAAATAATTCGGGATAAGTATCCGATTTTTCTTTGTTCAGAAAAGGCAAACCATCGGAAGAGGAGAGCAGACTTTGATAAAAAGTAATTCCTGATTTTAATCCCGTAGTATGTCTAAGTAATTCAAAAAGAGTCAAACTCGCGATTGGCGTGTTTTTGTAAACCGGAACGACTTCGCCCAATTTGTCGTTCAACTTTATTTTATGTTCTCCAACTAAACGCATTGCAACGACGGTAGCTCCTAAAACTTTTGACATAGAAGCCAAATCGTAAACATCATCGGTTGTTACAGGTTGTTTTTTTGAGTAATCGTGATAGCCGTAATTTTTGGAAATAAAAATGGCATCTCTACTTCCCACAATGATTTGTGCTCCCGGGAAAAAACCTTTTTCGAGCGCATTATTCATCATCGAATCGATGAAAACTTCATTTTTCGTTGTATCAAAAGAAGCTTTCGAATTCTTCACAGAGCTGCAACTGATTCCTATTAGAACCAAAAATAGAAGTACAATTCCAATCGTTAATTTTTTCATCTTATTCCAAAATTATGGATTAATTCTCAAATCCTGGGCAGCTACGAGTGGCTCGTTATTGGTTCCTGTAATCATTATTCTAACTGCTTTTACGGGTTGTTTTGGATAGATTGATGCATTTCCATAATCAAAAACTTCTCCTTTTTTAAAGTCAATTCCATTATACGAATATTCGACGTAACCGTCATTCACGATGAATCGCGGATGGTGCGGAATTCCTGTCAACACATCAATTTTGGAAGAAGTTACAGGATTGGTGAAAGTGTATAAAATCCAATCGCCATTTGCACAAGGAACACCAGTTCGCAAGTAGGTTTCGATATTGTAATCCTCTAATTTTGCAATAGGGAATTTAGGGTTTTCCACCATCGATGAAGTGACTTTTACTTCTGGTTCCAAATAAGGAGAACAATTAAAATTCACCTTGGCAGAGGATTCTTTTGCCTCTTTGTTTTCGACAGTGAAATCCAAACGATAGGTGTTTTTTTCGTTGAAATTGTCTATCACAAATCGCATACGAGGTTTTGATCGTAACGTTTTTTCTTCTGAATACGTTTGTATCAATTTATCATTTTCGAAAAGCGAAATTTCTCTAATAACTCCAGCGCTAGAATTATCTGTTGTTGGTTCAAAATTCAAGTACCAAATTCCGTTCTTGTCCACATTTTCAGAAATATTCTCTGAAATTTTGATGCTTTCAACTTTGGAAGTGTTCCAGTTAGTAACCGCTGGTTTTTCGACTTTTACCGCTGGACTTGCGGAATTTTCATTGAAAAAAGTACGGAACAGGTATCTTTCGTATTCCTTTGTTGGAATTGGGTTTGTATATAAAGGAG
>RRZT010138343.1_pt1 | contig 10410 bp, 4 predicted proteins | sample 2165551 | NCBI WGS metagenome assembly RRZT01 (sample SAMN10456910, study PRJNA506462) | wastewater metagenome | biome: wastewater; feature: sludge; material: wastewater sludge; isolation source: wastewater sludge with Escherichia coli K12::gfp cells carrying plasmid... | place: USA: Moscow, Idaho ...
GTTGCGCCTCAACACCACCAGCAAGGTGGGAATAAAGAACAAAAGACTGATGGCTTCGGCGTCTGACGAGTTTCGGGCGGAAGTGCTCGGATTCATGACGTGACGGTGCGATTGCCCTGACCAGTGGGCCTTGGCGATGCTTTGGTAAAAGCTGACTGCTTCAGGTTTCGCGTAGAGCCACGCCGAGTTCTGTCTTCATTTGTGGCAATGCAGTTGAGTGCTGGCGCCCATTTCGATGCAGGGACGCTGTCGGGCGGGACGACACGTTCGAGAATTCCTCTCAGCACGATGCAAACGCGACGGCTTGTACTTCCACCCCTCGAAGAGCAAGCAGCCATCGTCGCCTTCCTCGACCGCGAAATCGCCAAGATCGACGCGCTGGTTGCCGAGCAGGAAAAGCTCCAGACCCTGCTGGTCGAAAAGCGCCAGGCCACCATCTCCCACGCTGTCACCAAGGGCCTGAACCCGGATGCGCCGATGAGGAATTCGGGGGTGGAATGGCTGGGGGAGGTGCCGGCGCATTGGACTGTCAGTGCTGTTGGTTTTAGATACGGAATCCAGCTAGGAAAGATGCTCGATTCCGCAAAAATCACGGGCGAGCACTTGTTTCCCTACTTGAGAGTCTTCGATGTCCAGTGGGGAAAAATCAACACCTACGATCTCCCAACGATGGATTTCGATGAGGAGGCTCGTAATAAATTTCGACTTCTCCCCGGCGATCTACTTGTTAACGAGGGTGGAAGCTACCCCGGCAGGTCCGCAATCTGGAGGGGCGATCTTGACGAGTGCTTCTATCAAAAAGCACTGCACAGAGTGCGCTCGCATCACCCTGACAGGGATTTCAGTCTATTTTTATTCTACGTAATGCGATGGGCAGCCGATCACGGCGTCTTCGTAGCAGGGGGTAACGAAACAACTATCGAACACCTTCCTGCCGAGAAGCTCCGGCGTTACCGTTTTGCATTTCCGCCAATGAGTGAGCAGGCGGAGATAGTGTCGTTCCTCGACGCCGAAACCGCCCGCCTCGACGCCCTCACCGCCGAAGCGACCCGCGCCATCGCGCTACTCAAGGAACGTCGCACCGCGCTGATCTCGGCCGCCGTCACCGGCAAGATCGACGCAAGAAATTCTCTCCCTCCACAGGAAGCCTGCCATGCGTGAAGGTCTCAGCCACCGCATCGTCGCGTTCGTCGCCAATCTGCTGCCAATTTACACCCACGCCCTGATCGATGATCGCCACTGCGCCAGATCGTTGATCGACGGCACTCTGATCCTGCCACTCGAGGAGTTGGAAGAGGATGAAGAGGGCTGGGTTGAAGTTCATTGGCAGGGCGACCCGGCACGCCGTACCGAGGTGCCGGGGGAGTTCATGGCAAGTATCGCCGTCGCCCGATACGTCGAAATCTCTGCGGTTCCCGACTCGGCCATGACCAAAGCAAGCTATGCCCATCTTGCTCAGCACTTCACACACAAGACCGGCGCATTCCTGGCGTTTGAAGAACCCGACCAGGAGAACGCCATCGCCGAAATGCTGCGAGCCGCGACCAAACGCCTCGGCAAAGAAACAGTGATAGAGATCATCAAGAAAGCCGTTGGCCTGTGATGAACTCCCTGCACCAGGAACACCACTTCGAATCCGCGATCTGCGAGCACCTCGGCCGCCACGGCTGGCTGTATGCCGAGGGCGACGCCGCCCTTTACGACCGCCACAATGCCCTGTTCCTGCCCGACCTCCTGGCCTGGGTCGAGGCGACCCAGCCCGAGAGCTGGCAGGCGCTCGCCAAGACCCACGGCGCGGCGCTCCCCAAGGTGCTGGCCGAGCGGGTGCGCAAGTGCCTCAACGAGCACGGCACGCTGGAGGTGCTGCGGCGCGGCGTGGAGCTGGTGGGGCTGAAGAAGCCGCTGATGCTAGTGCAGTTCAAGCCAGCATTGGGCCTCAACCCGGCGATCCAGCAGGCTTACGAGGCCAATCGGCTGCGGGTCGTGCGGCAGGTGCACCACTCGCTCAATAACGCGCAGGAAGCGGTGGACTTGGTGTTGTTCGTGAACGGCATCGCGGTGGCGACTGCGGAGCTCAAATCCGACTTCACCCAGAGCGTGGGCGACGCGGTGGACCAGTACCGCTTCGACCGCGACCCGGCGCCGAAGGGCGGTCTGGTGGAACCCCTGCTTAACTTCCCCGGCGGTGCGCTGGTGCATTTTGCGGTGAGCCAGTCGGAGGTGATGATGAGCACCCGGTTGGCCGGCACGGCGACCACCTTTCTGCCCTTCAACCAAGGTAACGTCGGCGGCGCCGGCAACCCGCCCAACCCCTTCGGCTTCGCAACGTGGTATCTGTGGCAGGCAGTGTGGCAGCGGGACAGCTGGCTGGAGATCCTCGGCCGCTACCTCGTCGGCGAGCGCGACGACAAGAAGCAGCTCACCGGCGTCGTCTTTCCCCGCTACCACCAGCTCGACGCGACCCGCAAGCTGGTGGCCGATGTGCTGGAGCATGGCGTTGGCGAGCGCTATCTGATCCAGCATTCCGCCGGCTCCGGCAAGACCAAGTCCATCCCCTGGACGGCCCACTTCCTCGCCGACCTGCACGACGCCTCGCACCGCAAGCTGTTCGACAGCGTGCTGGTGGTCTCCGACCGCACGGTGCTCGACGACCAGTTGCAGGAGGCGATCTTCGACTTCCAGCGCACCACCGGCGTGGTGGCGACCATCACGGATGAGCACGGCAGCAAGAGCGCCCAGCTTTCCCAGGCACTGAAGGACGGCAAGAAGATCATTGTCTGCACGATCCAGACCTTCCCCTTTGCGTTGAAGGCGGTGCAGGAGCTCGCCGCCACCGAGGGCAAGCGCTTCGCGGTGATCGCCGACGAGGCCCACAGCTCGCAGACCGGCGAGGCGGCGGCCAAGCTCAAACAGGTGCTGTCGGCCGAGGAGCCGGCGGAGCTGCAGGACGGCGGCGAGATCGACACCGAGGCGCTGCTGGCCGCCCAGATGTCGGCCAAGGCGGCCCAGGACAAGGGCCTCACCTACATCGCCTTCACCGCGACGCCCAAGCAGAAGACACTGGAGCTCTTCGGCCGCAAGGACGCTGACGGCCTGCCCCAACCCTTCCACGTGTATTCGATGCGCCAGGCCATCGAGGAGGGTTTCATCCTCGATGTGCTGAAGAACTACACGACCTACAAGCTCGCCTTCAAGCTGGCCAACAATGGCAAGGAGTACGACGAGAAGGAGGTGGAGAAGTCCGAGGCGCAGAAGGCGATCATGCAGTGGGTGCGCCTGCACCCCTACAACATCAGCCAGAAGGTGCAGGTGGTGGTGGAGCACTTCCGCGACAACGTGCAGCCGCTGCTCGGCGGCCGGGCGAAGGCGATGATCGTGGTAGGCAGCCGCCGGGAGGCGGTGCGCTGGCAGAAGGCGATCACCGGCTACATCCAGAAGCGGAACTATCCCCTTGGCGTGCTGGTGGCGTTCTCCGGGGAGATCGACGACCCGGAGAGCTATCCGGAGCCCGTCAGCGAACACAGCAAGGCGCTCAATCCCAGCCTCAAGGGCGACATCCGGGAGGCGTTCAAGGCGCCCGGCTACCACCTGCTGCTGGTGGCCAACAAGTTCCAGACCGGCTTCGACCAACCGCTGCTGTGCGGCATGTACGTGGACAAGCGCCTCGCGGGCATCCAGGCGGTGCAGACGCTGTCGCGCCTCAACCGCGCCCACCCGGGCAAGGACACCACCTACATCCTCGACTTCGTGAACGACGCCGAGGAGGTGCTGGCCGCCTTCAAGACCTACTACGAGACCGCCCGGCTGGAGGCCAACACCGACCCCAATCTGGTCTTCGACCTGCGCGCCAAGCTGGACGCCACGGGCTTTTACGACAGCTTTGATGTGGACCGGGTGGCGCAGATCGAGACCGACCCGAGGGGCACCCAGGCCCAGCTGAGCGCCGCCCTCGCCCCGGTGGCCGACCGGCTGCTGAAGCGCTACAAGGCCTTACAGGCGCAGAAGGCCGCCGCCGAAGCCGGCCACGACAAGGCCACTGCCCAGGCCGCCCAGGACGCGCTGGAGGTGCTCGTACTCTTCAAGGGCGACATGGGCGCGTTCAACCGGCTGTACGCCTTCTTGTCGCAGATTTTCGACTACGGCAACACCGACATCGAGAAGCGCTTTCTCTTCTACAAGCGGCTGATTCCACTGCTCGACTTCGGCCGCGAGCGGGACGCGGTGGACCTCTCGAAGGTGGTGCTGACCCACCACAACCTGAAGAACAAGGGCCGGCAGGCGCTCGACCTCCAGGCCGGCGAGGCGCCCAGGCTGCCGCCGATGACCGATACCGGCAGCGGCGCCGTGCACGAGAAGGAAAAGTGCTACCTGGACGAGATCATCCGCAAGGTGAACGGGCTCTTCGAGGGCGAGCTGTCGGACAACGACCAGTTGGTCTACGTGAACGGCGTGCTGATGGGCAAGCTGCTCGAAAACGAAACCCTCATCCGGCAGGCCGCCACCAACAGCAAGGAGCAGTTCGCCAACTCGCCGGACCTGGCCGACGCGCTGATGAACGCGATCATGGACGCCTTCGAGGCACACACCGCGATGAGCAGCCAGGCGCTGGGCTCGGAGCGGGTGCGGGAGGGTTTGAAGGACACCCTGCTGGGGCCGGCGCAGCTGTATGAGGCGCTGCGGGCGCGGGGGCAGATGGCTGCGTCGAGGCCGGTGGGATCGTAGGAGTGCCCCACGGCACGGGAGGCAGAGCATCCCAAGTACATGCTGCAGGCACCTGTTCTCCACGATCGGCAAGAGGTGTCCCACGGCAATCTGCAGATCAGGTCGGGGAGCTTCTTTGGTCGCCTGCTGACGGGCCGGCCAGAGTTCTCAAAGGCCGTGGCGGGCTACGTAGTTACCACTGCAGAGATACTCCGTCGGCAACGCTGGCTGGCGCTGTTCAGACCCACATCCGAACCAACATCTTTAGGCCGGAGTCATCCAGTAATGACAAGTGATGACCGCTCCCCTGCGGATCTGGCGTGGTAATGGGGAGCTGGTCGTCGGCCGGAGCGGACAGTGAAGGCGCATTCCACGAGCGACCGCTGAACTGCAGTGCCGCCACTAGTGGGCGGAAGCTCCTTCACGGAAGATGCGATATAGCGGACACTGACAGGTATAGGAGCCACCGGGCGCCAAAAGTCAGGTGTAGGCAGTACTGCAGGCATCTGACGCAGCGAACAATCTCCGCGATCGCATCGCGAAATCAGAAAAGCGAGTCATCTTGACTACCTCACGGATTCCTGCAAGTTCAAAGCGCCTAGAAACCGGCGGCTCGGCGGCGGCCGGCGGCTTTGAGTTCCAGGCGAAGCTCGGTGCGATGTTCGGCCTGCTGTCGCTCGCGCAGCGGCCCGTCGATCATTCACTTGGTTTGGGTGATGCGGTTCCCGTCTGGATTCGATTTGAAAGCGAAGCCCCGGTTGATGACATCCTTGTGGCCACCTCCCAAGATGGCTTCATCGCGGTGCAGGCCAAGACCTCGGTGGACCTCTCGTCCAATTCGAAAGGTGGCTTGGCGAAGACCGTTCAGCAGTTCGTTCGTCACTGGCTGGAATGCAGGGATGGTAAAGGAGCCGATGGTTGGAACCGGACGCTTGACCCTGCCCGGGACCGGTTGGTGTTGGCGGTCGGGCCATCAGCCCCTTCTTCCGTCCGTCTAGACCTCCCCGCGGCCCTGCGATCCCTCTCGCAGCCCACGCCGGTCACGCTCAACAAAGACGAGGCCAGGGCACTTGAAGTTTTCAGTTCCTGCGTGAAGGCAGCCTGGTTCGCCACAACATCGGAGACTATGCCGGCCGATCTTCTGCGCCAGCTAGCTAAACTGATCAGGGTCATCACGTTTGATCCGGACGGTACCGACAGTCAGGCCCTCGACACGATGGCGGCTTTGGTTGTGGAGTCTCCCCATGCGCGCCCATTGATCAACACGCTGGCAGTCATCTCCAAACGCTGGATGACTCAGCGCGGTGGTGGCGACCTAGCTCAGCTACGCCAGGCGCTCATCGGAGAGCGCATCGTCCTGCGTGCGCCGCCCCAGCTCACTGGGGACATCCAAAAGCTGAAGGCGCATTCCCTGCAAATCGGCTTCGATCTTCAGAGCTACGAAAAGATCGACCAGGCCGACGGCGTGATCAGTATCACGCGGGCTTGTCAGCCTGCCGCCCTCGCAGCGGCCCGAGATGGATCCCTCCTTATCATCGGCGAACCAGGGGCGGGCAAGAGCGCTGTCATCAACACGCTTGCCCGCCAATTGCGGGACCATGGCGATGTCGTTGAGCTGGCGATCGATCGCTACAGCGTCCAGGATCTCGTGGGACTGCAGCGGGAACTCGACCTTGAGCACGACCTGGTGAGCGTGCTGGAAGGCTGGGACGGACCGACTGACGGGTGGTTGGTCATCGACGCGCTTGACGCCACCCGTGGCGGCAAAGGTGAGGGTGCTTTCCGGACCCTCATCGAGCGCGTCTTGCGTTTGAAGGGGCGCTGGAAGGTCGTCGCCTCGATTCGCACTTTTGACCTGCGGATGGGCGTGCGCTTCCGTGAGCTGTTCCAGGGGCGTCCCGCGCACCGCGATTACCAGGACAGCGCGTTCTCGACGGTCAGGCACCTGGAGGTGCCTTCCTGGTCCCCCGATGAGTTTCAGCGCGTGCTGGATCAGGCCCCGGATCTCCGTCGGGCCCTAGACGGCGTGCCGGCGAAGCTGCGGCAGCTGGCGCTGGTCCCTTTCAACACTCGCCTGATCGGAGAGCTGCTGCGTGCGGGGATGAGCACCGATGCTTTTGAGCATCTCGCCAGTCAGGCCGGCCTGCTGCGGCTGTACTGGGACTACCGCATCACGCCCTTGGGTTCCGGCGCCGACGCCTGCCTTCTGCAAGTCGTTCAAAACATGGTCGACGGTCGAACCCTGCGAACCCCGATCGCCACCATCGCGGCTTCGCTTTCAGACCCTCTGGATTGCCTCCTTCAACAAGGCGTGTTAGCCAGGGTCGAGAACGACCGCTACATCCAGTTCCGGCATCACCTGATCTTTGACTACGCCGCCTCGCGACTCTTGATGAACGTCGACAGCATCGTCTCGGGCACCACCGAGTACCCGCGAGGGGAGACCGTCGGCTTGATGCTCGCGCCAGCCTTGGGTTTTCTGCTGCAGGAGCTCTGGAGTTCCGAGGACAACCGCGAGCGCTTCTGGACGGCGGTCGAGAGGATTCTTGGCAACGCTAATGGCGACCCGATCCTGCGCAGCGTCGCGGGGCGGCTCAGCGCAGAGCTCCCAGAGAACCCGCAGGACGTTCATGCAATAGCGGCTCACGCTGCGGCTGGCAGAGTGCATGTGGCGTCTGCGCTTTGGCACGTGATCTCTTCCCTCGCAGTCCGGGTGGAAGACGCTCCCGGGGTGAATCTCGCCCCTTGGGCCGCTCTTGCCGGTGAGCTGGCAGTGCGTGTGCAAGCCGTTCCATTCGTGCTGCGATCACTGCTCCATGTCCTGGTCAGCACGGCACGCCCCCCCCAAACCGGGGACGCAGTCGGCGTTGCTGCGCGCGCGTTGCTCCGTCTTGCGCTTGAGCAACCGGACCTGAGGATCGAAGCATCGACGGTGATCCCGCGGGTCGTCTCGACCTACGGGACGAACCCCGACAAGTCTCGAGCGCTGCTCGCGCGAATCTTCTTGCCAGCCCGGGCCGCAGCTCACAACTGGCATGACGTGCCAGCGCTGTGCCGCGAGATATCCACGCTCGTCGAGGCAGATCCGGACTTCGCCGCCGACGTCTATGGATCGACCTTCGCAGGCAGCGTCACAAAAGACGTGACCACCACCCTCGGCGGTGGCCAGAGCCAGATTCTGTCCTTGAACTCGAACTCGGGACAGGACTACGGCATGGGGCTGTATTCACTTTCCGAGTTTTATCCGAAGTTTCTGAAAGCTCATCCCGGGCCTGCCACCCGCGCATTGATCGCAGCGGTAGAGGGCTTCATCAGGCGGGAGCACGGCTCAGAGAGCGAGGAGGCATTTAGCAGAAGCGTCAACGGCCAGGCGTACAAGCTCGTTCGCGACAACAGCCACGTGTGGGCGCACGATCCTGACCGCTCGTATGGCCATGATGGCGAGGCTCTGATGGTGAAGTTTCTCAGCGCTTTCGTCGAACTTCCGGAAGCGGACGCGTGCGGCATGGCCGAGCAGATCGCCAGGGGCCCTGGGTGGGCCTTCCTCTGGTCGCGGCTTTTCCTGGCAGCAGTGCGTCGTGACGACAGTTGCGTCGATCTGCTTTGGCCAATCGCTGCCGACGAGGCGTGGCTGACCCAACCTGAGACCCGGAAAGACGCGATCGACCTCGTCGCCAAGGGTTACGCCAGGCGAACCGCAGAGGAGCGCGGGAGACTCGAGTCCGCTGCGGCTGCCTTTGCCATGGATGGCTACACCCAGCCTGATGCGGCCAGGACCGCCTTGATGCACCGCTTGTTCAGCGTCATCGGCCGGACTCAGCTGGTCACCGATCGGGCAAAGGCCGTACTTGATGCGATGTCTACCGAGGCGCTCGGGAGAACAGAGGAGAACGAGAGGCTGTTCAGGGTCACAACTGGATGGCAGCCGACAGAGCCGTACTTCTGGATCCGAGATCTCGACAAGTCCTTGCCGGCCAACGTTGCCGCGATGCAGGCCTTTGACGCCGCCAATAAGGTGAATGAAGCGCAGGGTGGAAATCAGCCCAACGACATCAGCACCGAACAGGCGTTGCAGCTATTGGAGGCCGTTGCGCGCAGCCTGCATGCGCAGGACCTACATCCCGCCTTGCGCTTGAACGGGGAGGGCGTGATCGGCCAGGGGTGTGATCGCCTCGCTCAGGGTGAGCGGCTGGTGGCCACGGATGAGTTTGATCCCGCGGATCGGTTTCTCGCGTTGCTGGGTATTGCCAGCATCTCGGCCAACCCGGAGGTCGATGAAACCACTGAGAGTGACTACGAGCGATCCCAATCGTGGGGTGGGCCTGCCGCTCGAATCGAAGCCGCCACGGCGGCACTGGACGCCTGCCTGCAGCGGGCCGACCTGTATCCGCGTCTCGTGGCGGATATCGATCGACTCTTGGGTGACCGCCATCCGGCCACCCGGTCGCAGTCCATCGCGCATCTGGTGCGGATCTGGAACATTGACCGGGAAGGGTTTTGGTTTCGCCTGACATCCCGGCTGAGGGACGAGACGAACTTTGCCGTCATGAAATCAGCAGTAGCAGTGCTGCACTCCGTCGTCCATGCAGATCCTGACCGCAGTGAACCACTGGTCTACGAGTTGATGGCGCGGTACACCGGCACGCCCTACGAATCCGATGCGGAGGAAATGCTGGCTAACCTCTTTGCCATCCTGCATGTGACCTACGAGCGTGAGGCGGCGGACGCCAAGTTGACAGAGTGGATGACCACCCCGTCAGCACATAGCAGCGCGCTTGGCACCATCCTCTACTCACTGCGCGAGGCTGTTGTGCTCGGACTTCATGTCGGTAAGGCTGGCGACGACGACGTCAGGCGGCGCTCGCAGGCTTTGTTGCATCGCATTGTCGTCGCGGCAAGCGCCCGGCTGGCCGGGGTTGACTGCACACAACCGATGTCCGAAGAGGAGACTGTAGGACTTCGATCTTGCGCAGAGCTCGTGGACAAGGCGGCGCTGCAACTCTACTTCGCGACTGGCCGTGCCACCGGCGGCTCGGGCATTGATGATGAAGCTTGTGCCATCTTCCTGCGGGAGGTGTCGCCCACGCTGGAGTTGATCGGTCATCAAGCCGACGCTCACACGATCTATCAACTGCTGCAGCTCATCGAGGTTCTCGCCCCGCAGGATCCAATCGGGGCATTCGACCTGACGGCGCATGCCATTCGAACCGGGGGGGCAAAGGGCGGGTATCAGTTCGAAGCCTTGGGCGCTGAACTGATGGTGCGATTGATCAGCGGCTTCCTGGCGGACAACAAGGAGATCTTCGAGGACGAAGCACGACGTCAGGCTCTGGTTGATTGCCTTGAGATCTTCATGGAGGCCGGCTGGCCGTCAGCACGCAAGCTCCTCTACCGGTTGCCGGAGTTGCTCCAGTGAATCGCAGGGCGCGCGAGGCAGACTTCCCGAACAAGTTCTCCGAGCTCATGGAGCGTCTGGAGGCGGCGAATGGACCGATCTCCGCAGCGCCGTATCAGGGCGCTCCCGTTGGAGCGCCGCACGAGCACGCGACGCGCGTGTATTTCCTTGATGAGCTCATCGCGCTGCTGGGGTGGACCCTAGGCCTGGGTGGGGATGTCGTGGAAGAGGCGCGCCTGAAGGACAAGACGACGACACGCATGGATTACCTGGGCAAGGCCTGCGAGACTGACGTCCCCGCGCTGCTGATTGAA
>RRZT010954034.1_pt1 | contig 10410 bp, 8 predicted proteins | sample 2165551 | NCBI WGS metagenome assembly RRZT01 (sample SAMN10456910, study PRJNA506462) | wastewater metagenome | biome: wastewater; feature: sludge; material: wastewater sludge; isolation source: wastewater sludge with Escherichia coli K12::gfp cells carrying plasmid... | place: USA: Moscow, Idaho ...
CAGCATCACGCCGCCGATCACACCCACCCGGGTGTAGGGCAGCACCACATTCCACACCACCTCCCAGGTCGTAGCACCGAGACCATAGGCAGACTCCTTGAGGATGCCCGGCACGACCTCGAACACATCCCGCATCACGGACGCAATGAACGGAATGACCATCACCGCCAGAATGAGGCCGGCAGATAGAATACCGATGCCGTTCTGAGGGCCCTGGAACAACGCACCGACAAACGGCAGCTGCCCCAGCGTCCCGCTCAGCAGCGGCTGAATGTAATCGGCAAACAGCGGGGCAAAGACGAACAGACCCCACATGCCGTAGATGATGCTCGGCACAGCCGCCAGAAGTTCGACCGCTACGCCGAGCGGCGCACGGAGCGCCGGCGGGCACAGCTCGGTCAGGAAAAGGGCGATCCCGAAGCTCACCGGCACCGCCACGAGCAGTGCGATGAAAGACGTACTCAGCGTGCCATAGACCGAAATCAAGCCGCCGAACTTGTCCATGACCGGATTCCAGTCGGCACTGAACGGAAAGCCCGCACCAAACTCCTTCAGCACCGGTAGCGCGCCGTAAAACAAGGAAGCCAGGATTCCAACGAGAATCGCGAGGACCAGGAAGGCAAAGAAACGCGTGAGCTGATGAAAAAGCGCGTCCTGGAAACGTTGTGCCCGCATTCGATCACGCGAGGGCTCCGGATTCTTAACGCCACCGGCCTCACCAGAACCCGCCATGCCTTGATTGGCAGGGCCCCCAGCGCCAAGAGCAGTGCTATAGGAAGACATTGCAGCTCACCGTGTTGATTCAGCACCAAAAAAACAGATGGGGCAGACCGCCCTGCAGCCGCCCCACCCCGTTCAAACAACTAGATTACTTGACGACCGGGTTGCCGGCAGAGTCCTTGAGGGACGCACGCAGCGCGGTATCGATCTGCTTGACCAGCACAGCCGGAAGCGCAACATAATCGAGCTCTTCCGCGGTCTTCTGGCCATTCTTAAACGCCCAATCGAAGAACTTCACCACCTCGGCGCCCTTGGCCGGATCGGCCTGCACCTTGTGCATCAGGATGAAGCTGGCACCGGTGATCGGCCAGCTGGTCTTGCCCGGCTGCTCGGTGAGGATCTCACCGAAGCCCGGCACCTTGTTCCACTCAGCAAACGACGCGGCCGCCTGGAAGGTCAGGTCGTCCGGCTGGACGAACTCGCCGGCCTTGTTCTTCATCGCCAGGTGGATCATCTTGTTCTTCTTGGCGTAGGCGTATTCCACGTAGCCGATGCCGCCCTTGATACGCTGAACGTAGGACGCAACACCCTCGTTACCCTTGCCGCCCACACCTTCCGGCCACTGCACGGCGGTACCCGCACCGACCTTGTCCTTCCAGTCGGCAGAAACCTTGGAGAGATAATTGGTGAAGAGGAAGGTCGTGCCGGAACCATCAGCCCGACGCACGACGGTGATCTGCTCGTCCGGCAGCTTCACGCCAGCATTCAGCGCCACGATCGCCGGATCGTTCCACTTCTTGACCTTGCCCATGTAGATGTCGGCCAGCAGCGTGCCGGTCATCTTCATCTGACCCGGCGCCACGCCTTCGAGGTTCACCACCGGCACCACGCCACCGATCACCGCCGGGAACTGGACCAGACCATCCTTCTCGAGATCTTCGGCCTTCAGGGGCATGTCGGACGCGCCAAAATCAACCGTCTTTGACTTGATCTGCTTGATGCCGCCACCAGAACCGATGGACTGGTAGTTGAGGCCAACGCCAGTCTTGGCCTTGTAGACCTCAGCCCACTTCGAGTAGATGGGATACGGGAACGTCGCCCCTGCACCGGTAATGTCAACAGCCTGCGCGACACCAGCACCACCCAGGGCAACAACAAACGAACAGGCGCGAATGAAACCTTGCATGAATTTCTCCATCGTAGAGGTGAGCCGTAACAGCGAACTGACAGCCTGAAACAAAAAACCCGGCGTCGGATCGCACATTGCGAACCTGACACCGGGTGAATTCTACGGCCGTGAAATTTCAGTTTTGTTACATGTCGCGATGCAGCAATCTTAGCTGGCCGCAGACCTCACGACTTCAGCCAGTCCGTGGGCAAGACGGTCGACCATCGCCCCATCCTCACCCTCGACCATCACCCGCAACAAGGGCTCGGTCCCGGACGGACGCAGCAACACACGCCCCTTGTCTGCGAGTTCGGCCGTAGCAGCCTTCACCGCGTCGGCAATCGCCGCGCTATCAGCCCACGCAAAACCGGCCTTGATCGGCACATTGACGAGCTTCTGCGGGTAGAAGACGAGGTCGGCGCACATGTCTTCCAGCTTCTTGCCCTGCTGGCGAAGTGCCGCCAGCACCTGCAGGCCGGCGATGATGCCATCGCCCGTGGTATGACGATCCAGACAGATGATGTGGCCGGAGTTCTCGCCCCCCAGCTTCCAGCCGTTGGCGTGCATCATCTCGAGCACGTAGCGGTCACCCACCTTGGCACGTGCAAACGGGAGACCAAGCCGGCCGACCGCATGCTCGAAACCGAGATTGCTCATCAGCGTGCCGACGACGCCATTGGCGCTTCCGGCCGCAACAGAGGCCTTGGCGATCACGTAAAGCAGCTTGTCACCGTCGTAGATGGCACCGTTGCCGTCGACCATGACGATGCGGTCGCCGTCACCATCCAGTGCAATCCCGAGATCCGCCCCGCTGCTCAGCACCGCCTCGCGGATGCTCTGAGGCGAGGTCGCGCCGACCTTGTCGTTGATGTTCATGCCGTTCGGCTCCGCGCCGACCAGCACGAGCTCGGCACCGAGTTCGTGGAAAACCTTGGGTGCAACGGTGTAGGCGGCGCCGTGGGCGCAATCGAGCGCGATCTTCATGCCGCGCAGATCGAGCTCGTTCGGGAAGGTGTTCTTGCAGAATTCGACGTAACGGCCGCGAGCGTCATCGATACGCTGCGCCTTGCCCAGGCGTGCGGAAGGCTCGCAGCCCATTGGCTCGTCCAGCCGCGCCTCGATCTCGAGCTCCACCGAATCAGGCAGCTTGGTGCCCGCCGCCGAGAAGAACTTGATCCCGTTGTCCTGGAAGGGGTTGTGGGATGCAGAAATCACCACACCGGCCTGCAGGCGCAGCGCTCGGGTGAGATAGGCAATCGCCGGCGTCGGCAGGGGGCCGGCCAGGAAGACATCCACCCCGGCGGCCGCGAACCCGGCCTCCAGGGCCGACTCGAGCATGTAGCCGGAGATGCGGGTGTCTTTTCCGATGATCACGGCGGGTCGATCACCCGGGCGAAGGTGCTCGCGGGCAACCAGGGTCTTGCCGGCTGCGTAGCCCAGTCGCAGACAGAAATCGGGGGTGATCGGCGCTTCGCCGACACAGCCACGTACGCCATCGGTACCAAAATACTTTCTAGACATCTTCCCCTCGCACAAGCGCTTTCATGAATTTAGCATTTTGCCGCAAAATCGGGCGTTCTGTCTGCCTCCACCGCCATCCAGACGCGTAAAACGTCACGTGTCGCGGCGACGTCGTGGGTGCGGACGATGCGCGCCCCCCGCTGGACGGCGAGCAGAGCGGCCGCAGCACCGGCAAACACGCGGTCATTCACATGGCGCCCGGTGATTGGACCCAGCATTGTCTTGCGCGACATCCCCACGAACACCGGATAACCGCCCTCGCCGAAGACCTCGAGGCTTCGCAACAGCGCCAGATTATGATCCAGCGTCTTGCCAAAGCCAAAACCCGGGTCCACGACAATCCGCTCTGGCGCGACACCATGATCGAGCAGCACGCGAACCCTTTCGTCGAGAAAGCCCCTCACCTCCGCAACGACATCGCGATAACTGGGCGCAAGCTGCATCGTACCGGGCTCACCCTGCATGTGCATGACACTCAGGGCCACAGGGCTATCGCACACCGCATCGAGTGCCCCAGGTGCCCGAAACGAGGCGATGTCGTTGATCAGGTCGGCTCCTGCCCGGATCGACTCCCGCATCACCGCCGGCTTCACGGTATCGATGGACAAGGGAACGTTGAGGGGCGCTAGCGCCTCGACGAGGGGAACAACCCTATCCAGCTCCTGCTGCTCTGAGACCGGGATCGCACCAGGCCGAGATGACTCGCCACCAATATCGAGGATCTCGGCCCCTTCGCCAATAGCGCGCTCTGCAGCACGTATCGCGCTGGCCAGATCCGGGCAACCATCCCCCGAAAAGGAATCTGCGGTGACATTGATGATCGCCATGATCCTGGGACGCGACATATCGAGCTTGAATCGGCCACAGGCGAGAATAGAAGAACTCATTTAAGCCTCGAAAAAAATGAAAAGGCCGGCTAACGAGCCGGCCTCCGGACTATCTGTAGTGCAGGACCATCGTCACGCCACCGGCGCGGCAGCCGTTGGCGCAGCGCCAGGAGAATCATCGCTGGGCCGACGGGGAGCCTGGGCTGACGGCTTAGGCGCCCGGGGAGCCCGGCCGGCCATGATGTCATTGATCTGATCGGCGTCTATGGTTTCCAGCTCAAGCAGCGCAGCGGTCATGGCCTCGACTTTGTCGCGGTTTTCTTCGATCAACCGACGAGCCAGCGCATATTGCTGGTCGAGGATGCGCCGGATCTCGGCATCCACCTTTTGCAGCGTCGCCTCCGACATGTTCTTGTGGGTCGTCACGGAACGACCGAGGAACACCTCGCCCTCCTCCTCGCCATAGACCATCGGGCCAAGGTTGTCGGACATACCCCACTGGGTGACCATCCGCCGGGCAAGATCCGTAGCACGCTGGAAGTCGTTGGACGCACCGGTGGTCATCTGATTCATGAAGATTTCCTCGGCGATACGACCGCCAAAGAGCACTGCGATGGTCTGCAGCAGCCGCTCACGATCCTGGCTGTAGCGATCCTGTTCGGGAAGCTGCATCGTCACACCGAGGGCACGCCCGCGCGGGATGATCGTCACCTTGTGCACCGGATCGGTCTTGGTGAGGCACTTCGCAACCACAGCATGGCCTGACTCGTGATAGGCGGTGTTGCGGCGCTCCTCTTCGGGCATGACCATCGAACGGCGCTCGGCACCCATCATGATCTTGTCCTTGGCGCGCTCGAAATCGTCCATATCCACGAGGCGCTTGTTGCCGCGTGCCGCAAAGAGAGCAGCCTCGTTCACCAGATTGGCGAGATCGGCACCTGCGAACCCGGGACAACCGCGCGCCAGGATCATCGCGTCCACATCGGGCGCGATGGGAACCTTGCGCATGTGAACCCGCAGGATCTGCTCACGGCCACGAATGTCGGGCAGGGGAACAACCACCTGCCGGTCGAAGCGGCCAGGACGAAGAAGGGCGGGATCGAGAACATCGGGGCGGTTGGTCGCAGCGATCACGATCACACCCGAGACGCCTTCAAAACCATCCATCTCGACCAGCAGCTGGTTGAGGGTCTGCTCGCGCTCGTCGTTGCCACCGCCCAGACCCGCGCCGCGCTGGCGGCCCACCGCGTCGATTTCGTCGATGAAGATGATGCAGGGAGCCTGCTTCTTGGCCTGCTCGAACATGTCCCGCACACGCGCCGCGCCGACACCGACGAACATCTCGACGAAATCGGAACCGGAGATGGAGAAGAAAGGAACCTTCGCCTCGCCGGCAATCGCCTTCGCGAGCAAGGTCTTGCCGGTACCCGGCGAGCCGACCATCAGGACGCCCTTCGGAATATGACCGCCCAGCTTCTGGAACTTGGAAGGATCGCGGAGGAACTCGACCAGCTCGCCAACCTCTTCCTTGGCTTCGTCACAGCCTGCGACATCGGCGAACGTGACGGTGTTGGCAGTCTCGTCAAGCATCTTGGCCTTGGACTTGCCGAAAGAAAACGCGCCGCCTCGCCCGCCACCCTGCATCTGCCGCATGAAGAAGACCCACACGCCGATCAACAGGATCATCGGGAACCACGAGACGAAGATGTTCATGAGGAAGGACTGCTCCTCCTCGGGCTTCGCCGCGGTGACCTTGACACCATAACGCATCAGATCCCCGACCATCCATATGTCCTGGAAGCCCGGCGTATAGACGGTTACCTGCCGACCGTCCTGGGTGGTAGCCCGGACGGTACGACCATCCACGACCGCCTTGGCGATCTTGCCCTGCTTGGCGTCCTCCATGAACTGGGAGTACTCGACCGAATTCTGGGCGGCCTGGCGGTTGTTGAACTGGTTGAAGACGGTCATCAGCACGACGCCGATCACCAACCAGATCGCAAGATTCTTGAATAAATTGTTCACGCGATTCCTTGACAGCCCGACATGAGCTACGACTCTGTGGACTGATTCTATGTCTGATCGTTCGATCGATCAAATCATCGTCATCATAGAGGGGAACAATGATCGCCCTCCCCGCCTACGCACGCCTGCCCGTACCCAGCAGATAGACCTCTGCGCTTCTGCCGCGGGACGCCTGGGGCTTGCGCACCAGCACCGACTTGAAGTCGTTCTCGATCTGCTTACGAAACGCGTCGAAGCCTTCGCCCTGGAAGACCTTGACCAGAAAGCGCCCGCCGACCGCGAGGTGCTTCCGGGCAAAATCAAGGGCCAGTTCGGCCAAGTATATAGAGCGAGCCTGATCGCTGCTGGGAATGCCCGATATATTGGGCGCGATGTCGGACATTACAAGGTCCACCTGCCGGCCACCCAGCATTTCCTCGAAACGTTCGACGAACGCTTCGTCGTGAAAGTCGCCTTGCATGAACTCGACACCGCCGATGGGCTCCATCGGAAGGAGATCCAGCGCGAAAACCCGCCCGGACTCACCCACGCGCTTGATCGCCACTTGGCTCCATGAGCCCGGCGCTGCACCGAGGTCGACGACGACCATCCCGGGGCGGATGAGCTTGTCTCGGTCGTCGATCTCCATCAATTTATAGGCCGCCCGGGCTCGCCAACCCTCTGACTTGGCACGCTGAACGAAGGGATCATTGACATGCTCCGCCATCCAGGATTTGCTGGTCTTGCTACGCTTCATCGCGGTACAATTACGCCCTTTTGTCAATGGGTTTCAAAATGATTGAACTCACGCCGGCTCAACGGCGAGCGTTTCGTGCGCAGGCCCACCACCTGCATCCGGTCGTCAGCGTCTCCAGCAACGGGCTCACGCCCTCCGTGCTCAAGGAGATCGACCACGCCCTCCAGGCTCACGAACTCATCAAGATCCGCGTCTATGGTGAAGACCGCGCCCACCGGGATTCGATCATGGAAACCGTCTGCGCTGAACTTCAGGCAGCGGCCGTCCAGCATATTGGCAAGACCCTGGTCGTGTGGCGGGAAAAGCGCGAGGAGGAAGCCTCCGCAGGCAGTAGCGTCGAGCGCCCCAAGAAGCCGGTCGCGAAAGCCAAGTCTGCCAAGGCACTTTCGGCCCGCCGCGGCATCGCCTCGCTGACAGCCAAAGCCCCCAAGAAGACCCACTGGTTCGCGGCCCCGAACAAAAGCCGACGCAACCCGGCCGACTGACCGGCGCATGCGGGGCCGCGGTCAGCGCAGGCCGCGCCCCTGCAGCGCCACAAGCACCAGGCCGAGCAGGCTCTGAATCAGATACACCACGCTCGACACTCCGTGCCAGGCCACGAAGCGATCGCGCAAGGCACTTTCCATCACCTCACGCGGAAACGAATCTGCCTTCAACTGGGCCAGGATGGGCTGGACGCCGAAGTATCCCGCGACGGTGAGCAGCAGCATGATCAGCACCAGCCAGAAAACGCTGCTTCGGAAAGCCCGGCTCTCCTGGCGCAAGGCGACGAAAACCAGCAGATAAGCCGCCGCCGCCATGCCCAACCAGGCTACATAGGTGAACATCTCCCCGGCCAGTCGCCCGGCCAGGGCCCTGTCCTCGAGCAGGCGGAACAGGGTAGGCGCCGCCAGATAGCCGATCGCCCACAGCGCGCCCACCCAGAGGGTGATCGCAATGCTGTAAATGTGTTCGGCCAGGCGCTGCATCGTGAGTCGATCAGACGTAACGGACGTCGATCAGTTCGAGCTCACGAACGCCTCCCGGCGCCTGCACCTCGGCTACGTCACCGGCAAACTTGCCGATGAGGGCCCGCGCGATGGGCGAGCTGATCGCAATCTTGCCGTCCTTGATGTCGGCTTCGTCGTCACCGACGATCTGATAGGTCACTGTATCGCCGGTATCCAGATCTTCGAGCTCGACGGTTGCGCCGAAAACACAGCGGCCATCTGCATCGAGCAGCTTCGGATCGATGATCTGGGCGTTGGAAAGCTTGCCCTCCACCTCGCGGATGCGCCCCTCGATGAAGCCTTGGCGCTCCTTTGCAGCATCGTACTCGGCGTTTTCCGAAAGATCTCCGTGGGACCGCGCCTCGGCGATCGCGGCGATCACCTCGGGACGATCCACGGTTTTCAGTCGCTGGAGTTCCAACCGGAGCTTCTCAGCCCCGGCAACAGTCAGGGGAACCTTGTTCATGCCTTGCCGAGCTCCGCGTGCAGGGCCTGCAGCGAGTAGGCCTCAAGACCGGACAGGTGACGCATGCCCATGCAGGCCGCCTTGGCGCCCTCGATGGTCGTGAACACCGTGACCTTGGCTGCCAGCGCGCTGGTGCGGATCGAACGGGAATCCGTCACCGCCTGACGCTTCTCCTCGACGGAGTTGATGACGAGGCTGATCTCGTTGTTCTTGATCATGTCCACGATGTGCGGACGACCTTCATTCACCTTGTTGACCTCGGATACGGCCAGCCCGGCACCGGCGATCGCCGAAGCCGTGCCACGCGTCGCGACAACCGAGAAACCCAGGTCGATGAGCTCGCGCGCCACCTCGATGGCCTTCGGCCGGTCAGTGTGCTTGACGCTGATGAAGGCCTTGCCGGAAGTCGGCAGGCGCACGCCGGCACCGATCTGGCTCTTGACGAAGGCCTCCGCGAAGGTGCGGCCAACACCCATCACCTCACCGGTCGACTTCATCTCGGGGCCGAGAATGGTATCCACACCCGGGAACTTGACGAAGGGGAAGACGGCCTCCTTCACCGAGTAATACGGCGGCACGACCTCGCCGGCCACTCCCTGCTCGTCGAGGCTGCGGCCCGCCATGCAGCGAGCGGCGATCTTGGCGAGCGGCAGGCCACAGGCCTTGGAAACGAAGGGAACAGTACGCGATGCGCGGGGGTTCACCTCGAGCACATAAACCACGGCGGCGTCGCCCTGGCCCTGGATCGCGAACTGAACGTTCATCAGGCCGCAGACGTTGAGGGCGCGCGCCATCGCTTCGGTCTGACGACGCAGCTCGTCCTGCAGCTTGGCCGAGAGGGTGAAAGGCGGCAGCGAACAGGCAGAGTCGCCAGAGTGAACGCCAGCCTGCTCAATGTGCTCCATGATGCCGCCGATCATCACGCGCTTGCCGTCGGAAAGGGCATCGACGTCGACTTCGGTGGCGTCGTTGAGGAAGCGATCAAGGAGCACCGGCGAGTCGTTGGAAACCTTCACCGCCTCGCGCATGTAGCGCTCGAGGTCCTTCTGCTCATGGACGATTTCCATCGCCCGGCCGCCGAGCACGTAGCTCGGACGCACCACCAGCGGGTAGCCGATCTCGGCAGCCAGACGCACGGCGTCTTCGGGCGTGCGAGCGGTACGGTTGGGCGGCTGCTTGAGGCCCAGCTCGAACAGCAGCTTCTGGAAGCGCTCGCGGTCTTCGGCCGCGTCGATCATGTCGGGGCTGGTGCCGATGATGGGCACGCCGTTAGCCTCGAGGTCACGGGCACGCTTGAGCGGTGTCTGGCCGCCGAACTGGACGATCACGCCAACCGGCTGCTCGACGGCGACGATCTCGAGGATGTCCTCGAGGGTCAGCGGTTCGAAGTAGAGACGATCGGAGGTGTCGTAGTCGGTGGACACGGTCTCCGGATTGCAATTGACCATGATGGTCTCGTAGCCGTCCTCGCGCATCGCCATTGCCGCATGCACGCAGCAGTAGTCGAACTCGATGCCCTGGCCGATCCGGTTCGGCCCACCGCCGAGCACCATGATCTTCTTGCTGCTGGTCGGGCGAGCCTCGCACTCGTCCTCGTAGGAGGAGTACAGATAGGCCGTGGAGGTGGCGAACTCGGCAGCGCAGGTATCGACGCGCTTGAACACAGGGCGGACACCTGCGGCATGCCGATGCAGGCGCACCGAGGTTTCGTCGGTGCCCAGCAGCTTGGCCAGGCGACGGTCGGCGAAGCCCTTGCGCTTCAGCTCGCGCAGCTCGGCGGCACCGATGCCCTTGAGCGAGCGGCCGGTAAGCGACTTCTCGGTCATGACGATGTTTTCGATCTGGATCAGGAACCAGGGATCGATGCGAGTCAGCGCCTGGACCTGCTCGAAGGACATGCCCTCGCGGAAGGCCTGGCCGACGTACCAGATGCGCTGGGCGCCCGGCTCGCCGAGCTC
>RRZT012366935.1_pt1 | contig 10409 bp, 6 predicted proteins | sample 2165551 | NCBI WGS metagenome assembly RRZT01 (sample SAMN10456910, study PRJNA506462) | wastewater metagenome | biome: wastewater; feature: sludge; material: wastewater sludge; isolation source: wastewater sludge with Escherichia coli K12::gfp cells carrying plasmid... | place: USA: Moscow, Idaho ...
CTGGCATGAGTTCGATCGCGGTGATTCCGAGGTTTCTTAGATGTTCGACGACGGCGGGCTGCGCCATCCCCGCGTACGTTCCCCTCATCGCTTCGGGAACCTTGGGGTGCAGTTGAGTGAGCCCCTTGACGTGAGCCTCGTAGATGACCGTCTCGCCCCACGGGGTGTACGGATGGTCGACGACGGCGTCGTTCGGTTCCGTCACCACCCCCAGAGCCATGTGGGGAGCGGAATCGTGATGGTCGATCTGCGGGGGAAGACTGGTGGGTGCGAAGTTCTCGTCCACCTCGTGGGCGTAGATGCTCGGGACCAGATCCGGTGCCTTGGTGACCGCGCGGGCGTAGGGATCGAGGAGCAGTTTGGCCGGGTTGTGATACATTCCCATCTCTGGGGCCCAGCGGCCGTTGACGCGGTAACCATAGCGTTGGCCAGCGAGCACACCGGGAATGTGACCTCGCCAGTCGCCGCCCTCGGGACGCAACGAGTATCGGCGCTCCACCGGGCCATGGGCGCCGTCGTCGAACAGGCACAGGATGACAGTGGATGCGTGAGGCGCGCGTACCGCGAAGTCCGCGCCTCCCGGAACGAGATGGGCACCCAAACGCGGGGGCCTCTGCACTACGGGCAGTGATTCCTCCGGTTGCCGTTCTTCGTAAAGAGAACTTACTTTTTCTGCGGCCATGGTAGTCACATTGGCATTATCCCAATAAATGGCCCGATCGACATGTTGTCTCGTGAGCATAGGAGAAGTGCCACACTGGACATCGGGATGATGCGCCCCTCTTGTTCCTGAATCTTGAAACTCTTGGGGCGCTCTGCCGTGCGTTCACCTGCTGCGGACCACCCCAAGGAGAAGAAGTCAGTGACAACCACCCAACAGGATGCGGAAGTGAACCGGCCTGGATGGCGGGCGTGTTTCTCTGTGTGTGTGAAGGGTGTTCAGGGCAAACTTGAGTCCATGCCGGGTCTCGGTTCACGGCGTTCACGAAAGAGTAGTGAGAGAGTGTTGAACCGCTCCTGCCCTCGAACAAGGGGAGGAAGGGCCGTCCGTTCGCTGACAACCGGCGCCAGGAGGATGCATTGGGACCAGATCTAAACCTTGCCAGAGGTGTCATTGACCGAGACGAGCTGACGCGAAATGACGCTCGCGCCCTCGGCGCCGCCCGCAACAGTGAGCAGGCGCGATTCATTCTGATTGCCGGGGACAGTGCGGCCATCGATCCGCAGCGGCCCGGTCATCTTCTGGCGCTGACGCGCCAGGAGGCGGCGCAGTGGGGATCTCGTTCTGCGATCCATCTGGGCCGCGCCAACGGATTGCGGTACTTCGCGTGTGACATCACCGAGCAGATTTCACCCCAGGACGTCCAGCCCGAAGGCGCTCCGCTCATGCGACCGGTCCGCTACTGGGCTCAGGACTGGGCGGACACGGACACGGCGCTGGCCGTCTCTGCAGTGGCGGTGCTGCAGTGGCAGCGTACGGCCATGTTCTGCTCGGAGTGTGGCGAGAAGCTCGAGGTCCAGCCCAGCGGATGGGAGATGACGTGCGCCAAGCGCCACCTGACCTATCCGCGCACGGATCCCGCCGTCATCATGGCAATACACGACCCGGAGGATCGCCTGCTCCTGGGACGCAACTCCGCGTGGGGGCCGGGCAGGTACTCGGTGCTCGCCGGATTCGTGGAGGCTGGAGAAACTCTCGAGGCGGCCGTGCGGCGCGAGGTCTTCGAGGAGGCGCGTTTGAATGTTGGCCGCGTCGAGTACTTCGGCTCGCAGCCCTGGCCCTTCCCGCGATCACTGATGTTGGCCTTCAACGGATGGACTGAGGCGAGTGAGGGGGACATCGCCGTCGACGGCAAGGAAATGGCCCACGCGCACTTCTTCTCCCGCGACGAACTGGTGGAGGCCATGCGCTCCCACGAAATTCACGTGCCGTCCCCGACATCCGTTGCTGCGAGCCTCATTCAGTCGTGGCTGGGGCAGACGTTCGTGGATGTTCTGAAGAACTGACGCCGCGAGTACATGGGTGGTCAGGCGAGCGAGGCGAGTTTCTCCTTGACCTCGGCCAGCGAGGGGTTGGTCAGGGCGCTGCCGTCAGAGAATTCGAGGGTGGGTACGGTGCGGTTTCCGCCATTGAACTCCTCCACCCGCTGGGCGGCCGCCGGATTCTCTTCCACGTTCACCTCGCGAAAGCCGGTGATTCCCGCCTTGTCGAGCTGACGCTTGAGGTTCTTGCAGTAGGAGCACCAGGTGGTCGAGTACATCGTGAAATCAGCCATGATTCAATCCTAGACGAGAGCGGCGCCGGGCAATGGTGCGCTTGATCATGGGGACGGAGTGCGGGATGTGTCGGTGCACCATGCCAGACTGGAGGACTGTGAGCAGGAGGTGTCATGGAGCTTGATCGGTTGCTGGACCATCTGGATCCGGAGCAGCGCGAGGTTGCAACGAATCTGTTCGGTCCGCTGTGTGTGCGGGCCGGGGCGGGCACGGGGAAGACCCGCGCGATCACGTATCGGATCGCCCACGGCGTTCACTCGGGGGCGTTTGTGCCTGGACACGTACTGGCGGTGACATTCACGTCTCGAGCGGCGGGTGAGATGCGATCGCGATTGCGCGATCTCGACGTGCGAGGAGTTTCGGCCCAGACCTTCCACGCTGCGGCGTTGCGCCAGCTCTCCTTCTTCTGGGGAACGGCCGTGGGCGGGAGAATTCCTCCCATCGCCGAGCACAAGCTGGCATTGGTCTCCCAGGCCGCCGGGCAGTTGGGGATGGGAGTGGACAAGGTCGCGGTGCGCGATCTGGCCTCCGAGATCGAATGGGCGAAGGTCTCCCTCGTGACCCCCGATGCCTATGTGGAGCGGGCTGGCGCCCTGGGCCGGCGCGAGGTGGCGGGGCACTCGCTTGTCGAGATCTCCCAGTTGCTGCGGGCATACGAGGATGTCAAGACCGAACGCCACGTCATCGACTTCGAGGATGTTCTCCTGATTCTGGTGGGAATACTGTTGGATCGGCCGGACATCACGCGTCAGGTGCGCGATCAATACCGCCATTTCGTGGTGGATGAATATCAGGACGTCTCGCCGTTGCAGCATCGCCTCCTCCAACTGTGGCTGGGCGACCGCAAGGAGCTGTGCGTGGTGGGCGACGTCTCCCAGACCATCTACTCCTTCACGGGGGCCAGCTCGCACTATCTGGCCCAGTTCAGGAAGGAGTTCCCGAATGCGACCGTCATCGAACTCAACCGCGACTACCGATCGACCCCGCAGATCGTGGCCGCAGCCAACGAGGTCATCGCACCCGACCAGTCCGAGGGCGCGGTGCGGCTGGTGTCGCAGCTGCCCACCTCGGTCCCGGTGATTTGGTCCGAATATGCCGACGACACCACGGAGGCGGATTCCATCGCCGGGGAGATTCTCACCCTGCGCGATCAAGGAGTTCCGCTGCGCGAGATCTCCATCCTGTATCGCACCAATGCTCAATCGGCGGAGTTCGAGGCCGCGCTCTCGCGCGCAGGGCTGGGCTATTCGGTGCGCGGCTCGGAGAGGTTCTTTTCCCGGCGCGAAGTGCGTGAGGCGATGGTGGCGATGCGGGCCGCAGCCCGCTCCGGAATCGACGGTCCGCTTCCCGCGGCAGTTCGCTCGGTGCTGCGGCAGACCGGCTGGCGCGATGAGGCGCCCGAGCAGGCGGGCGCGGTGCGCGACCGTTGGGAGGCCCTCAACGCATTGCTCACCCTGGCGAAGGAGATGGAGGAGGCACGGCGCGCCTCGATGCTGGAGTTCGTGCAGGAGTTGGAGGAGCGAGCCCAGCTGCAGAATGCTCCCGAGATGGATGGCGTGACGCTCTCCTCCCTGCACGCGGCCAAGGGCCTGGAGTGGGAGGCGGTCTTTCTCGCGGGCATGAGCGAGGGACTCATGCCAATCTCCCTGGCCAAGGGAGAAGCAGGCACCGCGGAGGAGCGGCGCCTGCTCTACGTGGGAATCACGCGAGCCAAGCGCCACCTGCAGATTTCTTTCGCCAAGGGCAACGGCTCGCGGGGCAGCCGCAAGCTCTCACGCTTCTTGGAGCCCGTATGGCCCAAGCCCGAGAAGCCGGTGTCCCGCACCGCGAGCTATCGCCAGCGGCGTGCTCAGGAGGCGGAGGCCTTCGCGAACGAATACCCGGATGACGTGGCGATGCTGGAACGCCTCGTCGCCTGGCGCGCCCGCACTGCTGCCGAGATGAATCGGCCCGCCTACACCGTCTTCCACGACACCACATTGCGGGCCATAGCAGTTGCCAAGCCTCGAGGCCTCGCTCAGCTCGGACGGATCAAGGGTATCGGGTCAACGAAGCTGGCGAACTGGGGCGAAGCCATTCTCGCAGTGGTCAACGGGGAGGCGTGAGAGCCGCGGGTCACGCGGAATTGACGGCTGGCACGGGCGCTGCGGCGAGTTCCAGCCGGTAGGTCACGCGGTTCGTGGCCCGTTCGCGCTGTCCAGCGCGCGGAGCATCGCCTGATGCGAGCTGCACCCGCAGCTGGGGTGGCTGGAGACCGAGACGTACCGTGGAAAGAACGGCACGGGCGGGACTCTCCACTGCGCATCGCGGAGCGGGTTGCCCAACCCATCGAGGAAGCCGAGAATCGAGCGGACCGCGATGGACGCGGCGAGGTCGCGGGTTTCTCCCGCGGCGTTGAGTGAACGATTGCCCTCGATCTGGGGAACCAGAATGGGCCAGGCAGGATCGCTGGCCAGCTTGGACTGATAGAGGCAGCCGGCACACGGGGAGCGCTGCGGTTCGACAATGGGCCCGATGCAAACGTCGATCTCCTCCGTCCACGCCAGAAGATGCGGGATGCCCTCGTCCATGCACCGCTGTGTTGCCGCGGGGCTGACGAGGTGGGAACCGGTGAACACGATGAGCTGTGGCGGGGACTCGCAGTGAATGAGGGTCTCGGGAGCGAGCTGACGCAGCATTGTTGTCATTGCCTGCTCGCGCGGCAAACCCTGCCAACGTGACCACAACAGTGGGTGATCGGCGCAGTTGACGGGGCGCGGATCGGAGAAGGAGACGATGCCGACGCCCTGTTCAGCGAGCTTGAGAGCGATTTCCGTTCCCAACGCATCGAGCTGGGCGATGTGCACATGCCGTGAGGTCCGCGAAGCGTGCGCCGCACTGGTCCGTACCGGGCGAAGTGAGTTGGCCGCGGATGCGGAGGATCCGGGCTGTGAGTTCCCGGCATCCGGGGCCGACTCGGACACCGCATGAAGGTTCGAGGGCAGTCCCTCCAGGACGCCCGCTCGGTGCAGCATCGTGAGGATCTCCGCCAAGCGCGAGGTGCCAATGCCTTTCGCCTCGGCCATGGGGTCGAGTTCAGCTGCGGTTCGCGGCTTCGTGAGGAAAGTGACGAGCTCCTGCTCCTTGGGAGAAAGCCCCTCGACAAGCACCCCGACTCGCGGGTCCAGTCCGATTTGCAGCACGTCGCGGCTGCGCCAGAACACGCCGAGACCCGGAACTATCTGCATGGAACCTCCCGCACCGCTCACTCCCGGCGCTCGGATCGCGTGCGCCGTCACGTTCGTGCGCGAATCCCACGCACCCCCATGTCCGACAATAGGGGTGAGAACGGGGGCCTGCAGCATTCATCCCCAGCTGCGCGCTCCATCCTTCGCCGCAGAAGCGGCACGGCGCCCGAGCACGAGAGCATCGCGCTGTGTAGGACCCGGTCGCCCGTAGAGTTGGCGGCCGGACAGCGGCCGGACAGTCGAAACGCCGAATCAGTGGAGAAATCTGACGGTCCCCGGCGTATTCGGGACGTGCCCGGTCCCGGGCAGGATCCGGGCTCTGGAACGGTGTTGACCCGGCCTCCGGAATGTCAGTGATCCGGTCTCCATTCGAATAGGTGAGGGATAGGGATATAGCCAAGGGTTGGGACAGTGACCTGGGGCTGAGCTATATCCCCAAGGCTGAACTATTCGGGGTAACCGGTGCCGCCGGGAGTGACCATTGGACACGAGAGTCGCCACTCGGACACGAGAGTAACCCTGCCAAGCCCGATATCGCGTCCCAATGGCGGGTGCCGAGGCCCTCGTCGGTTGTCGATGCCCTCGCCCCGCCCTTGTCAGTGAAGGGAAGATTGCTCGCGGAGTAACGGAGCGCCGGCCCGTGTCAACCGAGCCACGGATCGCCAGTGGAGCCACGCATTGAGAATCGCGGGGTTCCGAATCGATCGGTTAGTTCTGCGAAATTGGCCCGGCGTCATCGTCAAAGCCGGTGGACTCCTGATCCGACTCCTCGCCGAAAGCCGGTTCGCGTGGCGCGGAACTTGAATCCGTGCCGTCCAGCAGCTGGGCGAGGAAGGCGTCGAGCTCCGCCTCCACTGCCGAGGGGATGCTCTCCTCGAAGAATTCCTGGGGCTTGTCGAGGTTCTCGGGCGTGGGCAGCAGATCGGGATGGGACCACAGACGATCGCGGCCCTCCACTCCGAGGCGGGCGTGTGCCATCCGCCAGAATGCGGTCGCCTCCCGAATGCGGCGGGGCTTGAGCTCCAGACCAACCAAGGGGCCGAACACCTGATTGACCGGGGAGTCGGTTGCGCTGCGGCGTTGGAACATTTCTCCGAGGGCGACAGCGTGGGGAAGCTGGGCCGAGACCGCCTGCGCGGAGACGGCGCTGATCCATCCTTCGACGAGAGACAGCAGGTGCTCCAGCCGTGCGAGCGTGATCTGCTGGCTCGGGGTGAGGTTGGGGGAGAAGACAGCAGTCAGATTGAGCTCCTGCATGGCCTGCGGATCGAAGCCGATCTCGCGTACCTGCTCCTCAATGGACTGGGTGTCGATCTCGATCTCGCGGGCGTACGCCGCCACGGTGTCCAGCACCTGGGGGCGCAGCCACGAGATGCGCGAGTAGAGCCGGGCGGCCGCCTGCTCGCGCACGGCGGCGAACAGGATGACCTCATCCTGTTCTGCCTCCAGATCCTTCGCAAACTCCGCGACGTTGGCGGGAACCAGCGCCGCGGTCTCGCCCTCGACGAGCGGAAGCCCACAATCGGAGGTGCCAAAGGAGTTGGTGGCCAGCTGGGCCAGACCCGTGCCATACTGCATCCCGAGCAGGGAGGAGATGATTCCCTGCATCATCTGGGAGGTGTCGCCGCCGAGCAGTCCCTTGAGTTCCTCGGGGGAGTGCTCCAACTGCTCCTTGATCACGGCGGTGAAGGCACGCGCCACGTTCTCACCCACCGGCTCGGTGAGACGCTTGAAGGTGGCAAGAGTGTGTGCGAGCCAATCGAGACGGCTCCACGCCTGGTTCGGTCCCATGCAGGGGTCGATGTTGGTGGCAGGGTCGAGCCACAGGTTGGCGGTTTGAAGGCTGGTGCGGGCGCGGTCGCCTTCCGTGGCCGTCAGAGTGTCCATGTGCTCGCGCTGAATGGTCTCGCGAGCGACCTGCTCGCCGACCTTCCAGTTGACCGGCCCATCTCCGGAAGAACCGAGCATCGAGCGAACCTGCGTGACGATCTGGTTGAAGTTGGCGGGATTCATCATCTGCGACATCTGGGGACCGGGATCAATGCCCTGACTGCGCATCTGCTCAATGATCTGCTCCGCGGCCTCATCTCCCAGAACCGCTCGCAGCATCTGCTCCCACTGGTCTGGATTCTCGCTCATGCGGGCTCCTTAGCTAGCTACCTGCCCTCAGCCTAATGCGCGAGAATACTTCGGCGCAGGTTGCTACGCCAAGGGCGTGAAAGAACTTCGGCCGGTGTGAGACCCGCGATGAGGCGTGGAATGGCGTGGATAATTCACAGATTCGTGCGGCATGATGTAGCTCGTGCCCAATCAACGTCGTATGTATCTGTCCGGTGGAGTCTTCGGCTTTGCTGCCGCGGTGGCCCTCGCCTTGCCGGGATCATTTCTGGTGCAGCAGGCAGGCCCGGCCCTTGACGTGACGGGTGATCTCGACGGCGTGCAGCTGCTCGAAATCTCCGGTGCGGACACGTACTCCACGGACACCGATTTCTTCATGACCACGGTGAGCTCCTACGGCAACGCGGACATCGGAGTGCCGGGAGCTCAGGCGCTGGCCGCGTTGTTCAGCCGCGACCGGCAGATCATCCCGGTGCGGGCGCTCTATTCGCCACAGGACAGTGCCCAGAATGTTGATGAGCGCAACGCGGCGATGATGACGAGTTCTCAGGATTCTGGCACCGTGGCCGGACTACAGGCAGCCGGATACACGGTTCCCATGACTCTCAACGTCGCCGGGGCGAGCGAGGGATCTCCGGCTGAGGGAAAGCTCGAGTCCGGTGACGTGCTGACGCGCATCTCGGTGAGCCCGGAAGGGGACGGGAATTCCGAGTCAACCGAGCTCACCACCTTCGCCGACCTGTCGAACGTGCTTTTCTCACTGCCCGCCGGAACCGAGGTCACGGTGGGATTCACTCGCGAGGGTGAGAATCTTGAGGCCACCATGAGGACCCAATCCTACGAAGCCGATTCCACGGGTTGGGTCCATCCCGGATCGCGTCTGGGAATCTACATCACGGCCACCGATCCGGAGTTCCCCATCGACGTGGAATACGGTGTGGAGAACATCGGTGGGCCCTCCGCCGGCGGAATGTTCGCGCTCGCGATCTACGACCTGCTGACCGAGGGCTCCCTCGGTGGGGACAACCGGATCGCCGGCACGGGGACCATCGCCTACAACGGGGACATCGGGCCGATCGGCGGAATTCCGCACAAGCTGGACGGGGCCGCGAAGGAAGGCGCAACATACTTCTTGGCTCCGGCGGAGAACTGTGCCGAGACGATCGGTTTCGAACCCGAGGGCATGGAGGTCTTCGCCGTGCGCACCATCGACGATTCGATTGCTGCGGCGCAGGCCATCGAATCGGGCGACACGAGTGGCCTGACGACGTGCCGCGACGTCGCCGCGAAGTAGCCGCAACCCTCGCGGCGCCGCGCCGGATCAGAACCCGACGATTGCCCAGTTGGTGTCCGTTATGGTCGGCTGTCCATGCGAGTCGCTCTGCACGGTGAGCCAGGAAATGTAGATCCTCGGAATTCCGGCGGTGTCGCCATCGACCACGCCGTCGGGCATGGCGGGCGCTGCATCGGGATTGGTGCGGAAGAGCCCGCAATAGAACGATCCGGGTTCCACGTATCTCTGACCGGATGCCGCCAGATCGGGGAACTGGAATCCGTCGGAATCGTGAGTTTCGTTTTCCGGACCCGCCAGCACGCACTCCGTGACTTGCTGACCGGGCGTGAAGATGACCTCCCTCTCCGAGCTCCCCAAACTCAACGAATCCGTATCCAAACGGGCTGTGACCTGCGGTGAGATCTGGGATGAGCCCGCCTCGGTTCCCTCCGAGACCATGTCATACAGTTCCTGAACTGCGGCGACGTCCGGAGTCCGGGCATCTCCGATGGGAAGATGGTAGAGCACGTCGATGAGTGCGAGTTCCTCGCCGTCCCACTGCCACGTCACGGTGGCGCTGCCGCTTCTTGCGTCGGCAGTCGCGGTGCCATCGCCCGTCAGTCCGATTCCGTCCACGGTGAAGGCGAACGTCGAGCCAGCAATCGTCGGCTGGTCCGCCCAGAGCTTGGGTGTGTAGCCGCCGAGTTCCAGGTCGTAGAAGCTTGGGGTCTCGGCCACGAGGTTGCGGTCGTCGTCGTAAATCCCCACATACTGTTCGGGATACATGCCCCCGTTCGAGCAGGAGAATTGCGCCACGGTGTACGCCCGCCCACCCAGGAACATGACGTCGGCGTACTGCAGCTCGATCTGCGCGTATTCGTAGCTCGATATCGCCACCACGCCATCGACCATGGCGAACTCCTGCTCGAGGTCGAAGTCCCCGCCGTCATACCACGCCCACTCCACGCAGGCCGCGGGCAGCCGCTGAGTCCCGTTCGCGAGGTCGGCGTATGAGGGCGGGGTGGGAATCTCGATCGCGTCCGCCCCTTCGCTGGCCTCGGTTGCCGATCCCGCCTGCGCATCCGAAAGCCCGAATTCGGCCAGATGCAGTGCCCCATCGGCGATGACGAAGAGAGTGGAATCCTCCAGGAACCAGGATTCCACGGCGGTTGCCCGGAGCCGCCACACCTCCGTTCCATCGCTCACCTTCAGCGCGAGAATCCCGTCCGGTTCTCCCAGAACGACGACGTCGCCGCCCGAGGTCCAGTTCGGCTCGTCGCCGTCGAAACCGTTGATGGAAGCGGATCCTTCGGGAAGGGTGTGTTCCCAAGCCACGGCACCATCGGAGGTGACAATCAATTCAACTCCGTCGGAGAACGCCCACATGTCCGTCTCCTCGGCGGACGAACCCGAATCGGGAGTAATCTTGAGCGCCCAGAGCCTGTCCGCGGTGAATTCCGCGACGGCCTCCTTCTCTGTGTTCTTCAGGACCCCCGCGGTGTAGGTGAAGGGGA
>RRZT012939625.1_pt1 | contig 10409 bp, 7 predicted proteins | sample 2165551 | NCBI WGS metagenome assembly RRZT01 (sample SAMN10456910, study PRJNA506462) | wastewater metagenome | biome: wastewater; feature: sludge; material: wastewater sludge; isolation source: wastewater sludge with Escherichia coli K12::gfp cells carrying plasmid... | place: USA: Moscow, Idaho ...
AGTAAAATTGGCCAGATTCGACCTTCATCTTGGCCCTGCCCGACGAAGAATTGAGACTGGGTAAGTTTAAACTTATCCTCTTCAAGCCGGCTAAAATCTACCATCGGATAACCAGGCTGAGCTAACCATGCGTCCATAAATTTTGCAACATCTTCGCCCGAGCTATCTGACAGGCACCGCCATAGATCAGCGCCTACTGTATTTTGATAGGCAAATTTCTTAAAATAATTCTGCAAGCCATCACGAAAGGCTTCATCTCCAACGAACACTCTTAGCATATTCATTAGGCGTGCACCTTTAGCATAAACGATCGCTCCGTCAAAAATTGTACCAATTTCATCTGGGTGGTTAACTGGTATGTGCACTGACTGCACACCATCGATCGCGTCGCGTCTTAACGATAAAATCGCCTCATTAACCGAGAACTCTTGCCAAATATTCCAGCTAGGTTCAATTGTATCAACCGAGAAATACTCCATCATTGTGGCAAATGATTCATTTAGCCATAAATCGTCCCACCATTTCATGGTTACTAAATTACCAAACCACTGATGGGCTGTTTCGTGCGCGATCACAAGTGCTACGTGCCTCTTTGAGCTTAGTGCACTTTTTGGGCCAGCCAGTAAAGCTGATTCACGGTAAGTTATCAATCCCCAGTTCTCCATCGCACCACTAGCAAAATCTGGTAGAGCTACGTGGTCACATTTTTTAAGTGGGAATTTAACACCGAAATATTCTTCATAAAACTCTAAAACCCTGACTGCAATATCTAGCGGAAAATCAAATAATTCGCTAGTTTGAGCTTTTGTTGCCCAAACAGATACTTCTACACCATCTTTAGTTGTGGTAGATTTTTTATGCAAATCCCCCAGCACAAATGCTAGTAGGTAAGTCGACATTTTTGGCGTCGTATCAAAGGTAATAATTTTATTACCCTGTTGAACCTCACTACTACTAATTGGCGTACCGGAAATAATTTCTTGCCCGTCAGCTGCTTTGATAGTCAAATCAAACACCGCCTTAGCTTCAGGCTCATCGACACACGGAAAAACCTCACGCGCATGATGGCTTTCAAATTGCGTCGCTATCAGCTCTTTTGTCTCGCCTTCATATGTGTAATAGCATGGATACATTCCGTGCATAGAGTCAGTGATTTTGCCAGAGAATTCAATCGAAAATTCAACAGTATTACTATCAGAATCGGGTAGATATATTTTAAGTTCGTCATTATCTGGTAGTATTTCAAATGCTAATCCTCGGTCGTCTTTTAGGTGAATTTTATCAATAGCCAATTCTTTAGCATGTAAGCTAATAGTTTTTATAGCTTTGGCTTCACCTTTTATATCTACTTTGCCAGAAAAATGCCTATTTTTAGCATCACTCAAATCTAAATATAGATTATAATATTCTGGGCTAAAGCTCTCATAAAATCTTTTAAAACTCATTAATTTAAAATCCTCTCTTTAAAGTTGTTCAGTATCTCTTCTAGCTTATTCTCAAAATTGTCATCACTACCAGCAAACCATTGTATATAGATCTTTAGCTTTGGCTCAGTTCCGCTGGGGCGAATTGTAATTCGCTTACGATGATCATGCTCAAATTCAAAAACAACTACATTACCAGCCTCAATACAATCAATCGAGCTTATCGCGTTGTTCTCAACATCAGTTTTGACTAAACTTAAATAGTCTAAAACTGCAGTTTGTGAAAAATCAAGCTGGCCCGACCGTGCGCTAGCCATGGTTTGGGCCATTTTATCAAAACCATCAGCACCAGGGAATTCAAGGGCTAGAGTTTTTTCATAAAAATGGCCAATTTCTTGATAGATTTCATTTAGCTTTTCACCTAGAGTTTTGCCTTGCACTTTTAAATCTGCGGCTAGTTCAGCGATCATTAGCCCACCAGTGGCAGCATCTTTATCTCTAGTTTGACTGCCGACTAGTTGGCCAAGACTTTCTTCAAAGCCAGCAATAAATTCTTTATTTAGTTGCGATTCACGCTCGATGGTTTTACCGATATATTTAAACCCAACCAGCATATTATCAAATATCGGCACTTGATATTTTTGGGCTAACGCATTTAGCGCATCTGTCGTAACTGCAGTTTTTACGACATACTGCCGCCCATCAAGCTGGCCTCTCTCGGACTTCTGCTTTAATATATAATCAGCCACTAAAATCGCCGTTTCATTACCAGTGAATGATTTTACTTCGCCGTTCTTCTCTAAAGACATCGCGCATATTCGATCGGCGTCTGGGTCAGTCGTAAAGGCAACATCGTATTTTGTAGATAGTAGTTGCTCAATTGCTAGTTCATTTGCGTTTAGATTTTCTGGATTTGGTTTATGATCGATAATCGTTGGAAAATTACCATCGGCTACCATCTGGGATTCGACTAAAGATATATTATTAAAACCTGCCCTGATTATCGTCTTTAAAAAATTGGTCGTACCGGTGCCATGAAGCGGTGAATAAACTATATTAATCTGGTGATTATCCAATAAAGACAACTTAGCGTTAGTCTCTATATATGCGTCATCTACCTGGTGGTCAATCAGCTGAATTTTACCAAGGCGAAGATTATCCTCAAAATTACCAGCCCTAAACTCGGAAACTTCTGTTGCTAGCACCATTAAATTTTTATCATGTGGAGCAGAAATTTGCGCGCCATCAGACCAATAAATCTTAATGCCGTTATCTTGTGGTGGATTATGACTGGCAGAAATCACAATTCCAGCTGACGTTTTTAAATGCCTTACAGCAAACGAAAGTTCTGGCGTAGACCGATACTGGTTAAATAGTAGCGCCTGTATATTATTCTCTGCTAACACGCTGGCTGCGAGCCTAGCAAGCTCAAGCGAAGAATTACGAGTGTCATACGCTATCACAACACTGTGTGATGTCTCTAGTACAACCTGACGTAGATAATTAGCTAGCGCCTGGACACTTTCACCGATAGTGATTGTATTTATTCGATTGCAACCAGCTCCAACCTTACCTCGACGGCCAGCTGTACCAAATTCAAGTATTTTAAAGAATGAATCTTCTAATTCGCTCCAATTTTCATCTTTAATGAGTTTATCTATTGACGGCCAAAATTCTTTATATTTTTGATCAGTTTGCCAAATTTCTATATTCTTTATTGCGGCTGATGATAGGTGTTTTGCGGCTTCTTGATTATAGACAATAGATTCTTTATACATAGTACAATTTTACCATTTTTGCCAGACAAAATCAAAAAAGCTTGCGCTTAGGCAAAAAGTAGTTTATAATATAGATAATGAAAAACACGAAAAAAGAAAAGCCGCTCAAAAAGTTGGCCGATGATCAAAATCGAAGTGTTCAGAAAAACATACTTGAAGAGTTATTTTATGATATCTATCCAAATAGATGGGAAATTTATCGAGTTAATCTCTTTCGAGGGATTTCATTTGGATTTGGTAGCGCAATTGGTGCAACTGTATTAGTAGTAGTTGCTGTTATGGTACTAAATTTATTCGTCAATATACCTGGCGGAATTGGCGATTTCGTTAAGTCAATTGTCGACGCCATGAATCAACGATAATAAACACTTAATCATAAATTAAATATCCGCAGTCAACTCTTGCGGATATTTAATTAGTTTGTCTATTAATCGTCAGTGGACGGTTTTGATGATATTGTTGGACCAGTAAAGCTTTGAGTGGTCGAATAACCGCCCGAATCTTTAATCGTGATCGAAATTGGTTGTCCAGAAGCCGTAAATGTGTGATCTACGGTCATAGATCCGCTAGACGCTGACCCTGAGGCAATCGCTTGACCATTTACGCTGATAGTAGCTTCGGATAGATCAAATTTACCTTTGACGAATGCAACTTTAATTCTGTAAGCTCCTGACCCCGAACTCAACTCTTCAAATGATGGCTGCGAAACACCCGGCTTTGGATCGTCGCAACTATGCACATCGTCATCTTCGTTAACGTTGTAGCCCGTAGGCGCAATTAGAATTTCTTTTTTAGTTACTGGATCAGTAGTTTTTGTGACTGATAATGTAACTTTAGTAGAATCTGGTGTACATGTTGTAGCTTTTTTCTTTGATATTTCATCAAATACAACATCCTGAGTTTTACTGCTACTGTTATTTTTATTCCACCATGATGGACAGATATCGCTTCTACCAGAAACTGTACATTTTTGAATGCCAGTTGGTTGAGCAATTTTGTCACCAGTCTTCCATTTGCCGTCGGCTGCATAAATATTTTTATGTACGGCCTCCATATAGTCGTTGGCTACTCGGCGAACAGTAGTATTGCTCGAAGAACCAAGTGCCGAACCGTCGTGATTACCACTCCAAACTCCCGTAGCAACTACTGGAGAATAACTCATCATCCAAGAATCTTTAGCATTACCTTTGCTATCGTCAGTCGTACCAGTTTTTGAAGCCGTCCAAACTCCAGGAACTGTAAATCCGAAACTATAGCTCTGAGAACCGAAAGTTTTCAAACGAGCTGAAGGGTCTGACAGGATATCAGTTAGCATATAAGCAACCTGCGGGTCAACAGCTTGGGTTGTAGTATCTTTCCATTCTTTAATTTTTTCATTTGAAGAATTCTTAACTTCAATCACATAACTGATAGGTTTATACACACCCCCACGAGCTAAGCTAGCATAAGCATTCGTGTGCTCATCTTGACGTACACTACAACCACCACCGATAGCCGCTGAAAGCCCAGCATCTTCATTGTTTGAGCAATACGAAAGGTCGCCAAGCGCATGAGCGGTGCTTAAGCCTTCTTTTACGCCAACGATAGACAGCGCTTTAACAGCACCAATATTGAATGAGTTACCAAGGCTTTCTCGAATTGTCACATCGCCGTAGAATCTGCCCGAAGCGTTTCTAAGCTGACAACTGCCGCTGTTTCCGCCACAGTATAGAGAATCTATATTCTCATCTCTAAGGATCGTACCAGGCGTATAAATAGTGCCTGATTGCTGCTTAAATAATGCCGAGTAATCCAAAATTGGTTTGATACTGGAGCCCGGGTCAAGCTGAGATACTGAAGCGTTCGTCTGGCCATAACCAGCTGTATTATAATCAATCGAACCAACTTGAGCAATCACTTGCCCAGTCTCGACGTCAACCGAGGTCATCGCGATGTTGTCTGCCCCAGTTGTAGCTAGTGTCTGTGCGCCTGCTGCCACAGCCGTTTCAGCCGCGGCCTGAGCTCGTAGGTCAAGTGTAGTTTTGATAGTTAGCCCACCTGCACGAATAACCTTAACGCCAAATTCTGATTCAAGTTGTTTTTTAACCTCTTGAACAAAGTGCGGCGCTTTCATGTCTGTATACTGATCTTGCTCTGGTTTGATCGAATCAAGAATTGCGACTTTCTTTGCCTCATCAGCTTCGGATTGTTTAATAAAGCCACAAGTTACCATATCGTCTAATACTTTATGCTGGCGCTCAATTAGTTTATCATTATATGTAGTGTTGTACGGATTATAAATCGCAGGATTGTTTGGAATTGATGCGAGTAACGCCGATTCAGCCAAGGTTAGATCTTTTGCACTTTTACCAAAGTAAGTCTGCGCACCACTCTCCACACCATTTCTGCGTCCACCATAGGGCGATTCATTAAGATAAAGGCTAACGATTTGGTCCTTACTATACATTCGCTCGACTTCAATCGCTAGAATCATCTCTTTGATTTTACGAGGAATGCCCCCGAAACTTCTATCTCCGGCTTCATCAGAAAAGTAAACCTGCTTGATTAGCTGCTGAGTTAAGGTTGACCCACCCTGAGTTGCGCCACCTCTGAAGTTGTTGACGGTGGCTCGAATAATAGCCGAAGGGTCAACGCCATGGTGATTATAAAATTCGCGGTCCTCAATAGCAACGGTTGCCTTTTTCATATAATCATTAATTTCAGAAGAATCAACAACTAGCTTATAATCGCCATCGCCCTTATCTTCCCAAAGCAATTCGCCATTACGGTCGTAATACTTATTAACCGTCGTCTGGACTCTTTTGGCTAGCTCGCCTGGCCTGATTTGGTCAAGATCTTTTTGATAGTAAGCAAATAGCGCAAAAACAAGAATACATACTGCTGCTAAACCCCCACCAAGTATTTTTAAAGCCATGATTCCGCCCTCTTTAGAGAACCAATAACCAAAGAATCGCTTAGGGTGTAAACGATATAAAAACCTTAAGAATGGATTTTTTGGCAAGCTCGCCAGATATTCGGCTTTTTTACGAGTCTGAGCATCCTTCTTAGTTTTTCGTTTATGGGCTAAATTAGCATACAACCCTAAGTTATTATCAGACTTCTTGCGCGTAGAGCGAAGATTCTTCTGTCTTGTTTTAGCGGCCTTTTGCGCTGAACTCACCTTTTTCTGCATATCGCTTATAATTATACACGATATATTTTGGCTTTTCAACCAAAAAACGTTTGATAATTGAGTTCTAAAGTGTTAAAATTAATAGATAAAAATCAATTATAACAGGAGGAAACGTGAAACTATCTCAAGAGCTTAAATGGCGTGGTTTTTGGAACCAGACAACATTCACCGATGCAAACTTAATCGATGAAAAAAATTTCACACTATATCTTGGTACTGACCCTTCTGCTGATAGTCTACATGTCGGACATTTAGCCGTTTATATGATGGTGCGTCGCTTTTTAGAACACGGACATAAAGTTATTTTATTAGTTGGTGGTGGAACTGGTGTTATCGGTGATATGCGTGACACTCAAGAGCGCGAGCTAACTCCACTTAAAGAAATCGACCACAATAAAACCGCCCTATCAGCTCAAGTATCTAAACTGTTTTCTGGTAAAGAGTTTACTCTTGTAGATAATTACGATTGGCTAAAAGATGTTCAGCTTTTACCATTTTTACGTGATATCGGTAAAAAATTTAATATGGCCGATTTGACTAGCCGGGAATTTTTTAAAACTAGAATCGAAAATGGCGGCGGCTTAAGTTACGCCGAATTCTCCTACACGCTTCTTCAAGGGTATGATTTTTGGCATCTACACAAAAACTATGGTGCAAATTTACAAATCGGTGGTAGCGACCAATGGGGAAACTTGCTTTCTGGCGTCGAATTAATCCGCAAGAAAGAATCGCAAGAAGTTTTTGCTATGACCTCTCCGCTTGTTATTAATAAATCGACTGGCCGCAAATTCGGTAAGTCTGAAGGTGGCGCAGTTTGGCTTGACTCACAAAAAACTAGCCCATATAAGTTTTACCAGTTTTGGCTAAACTCTGATGATACAAGCGCAATCGATTACTTAAAGCTGTTCACTCTGCTAAATAAAAACGAGATTGACGCTATCGAGCAACAGCACCAAGCGGCTCCACAAAAAAGACTAGCTCAAAAAATCCTAGCTAGCGAAATAACCACTTTAGTCCACAGCGAAGAAACCGCCATCAGCGTGGCTAAAACTACGGAAGTATTATTCGGCGGAAGTGATCTTTCAACACTTAATGAGTTTGAGATTAATTTACTATCTCAAGAAATAGCTACAATAAACCTAGATGAAGGCTTTCTTCTCAGCGAAGCCCTAGCCGAGGCAGAAATCGCCAAAAGCAAAGGTGATGCTAAGCGTTTAATTAAAGGTGGAGCACTCTCAATGGCTGGAAATAAGATTGCAGATGATTTTAAAATAGTTAGTCCTAGCCTCTTCAAAAAGGGTAAGAATACTTTCTTGCTTATTAAATAATGAATTTAAAACCGACTATCTAATTAAAGAAATCCATATATAATAAAAAAAGTGAGTAGTATCTCAACTACTCACCTGCTTATTATAATTATTTATAATAACATCTTAAACACAACAAACAGCTTAAACTTTTTTATTGAAGCCTTTTTTAGCACCGTCAACTGTATTTAAAGCTCGTTTTTGAACCTCGGCAGCAACCTTTTTTAGGTCGTCATTGACTTCGCTTGCTTTACCTTTTACATCTTCTAAAGTATCTTCAGCAACATCAACAGCTTCGTTAGTTTTTTCAAGTGCTACTTCTTTTAAATCTTTAGCTTTTTTATGTAAGTCTTTGCGAGTTTCTTCACCGCTTTTTGGTGCAGCTAACACACCGGCAACTGCGCCAACAACTGCGCCAATTGCTAAACCTAATCCAAATTTTTTCTTTGCCATTTATTTCCTCTTTCCTTGTTTTTTGTTAAATTTTTTGAAAAATTCTAGTACAGTTTTTGTGATTATTACTGGTGAAGTAATTTGCACAACATTCTGTACAAGCCCGTCAATACTTGTCGATATATTGCGGACACTAGTCGTAGTCTCACTGATTTGTCGAGTTAATTTAATCAACAAAATCAGCAAAGCGATACCAAGAACGATAAAAACCGCTAAAGCTGCCGCCAATATTACGACTAAAACTTCTGCCGCTGAGCTCATTTTTCTCCTTTTTGTTATTTTTTGTTATTTTTATTTTGAATTGATTAATTCTCCTTTATACTACCATATAATTTTAAAAATGTCAAGCATAGACATAAAAAAACGCCAACTAATGTGACGTTTAAATAATCTTAATACTACTAAAAATGATATCGATGAAACTCCTCCGTAGCCTATTGTAGGCGCCGATTATGTTTTTATCTTCTATGGGGTCAATCAAAATTGACTTCACTCCAGACAAATTGGCCGCAAGTATATCAGTTGATATGCCATCACCAATCATAACTGCATAATCATGAATTAGCTCGAACTCATCAAGGTATCTAACAATTTGCCTTGGCATCGGCTTCATTGACAGACCGTTAAAATCAATACCTTCAATAGCTTTCACCAATCTAGAGACCCTCGAATTTAAATTGTTTGACACAATCCTCACCCTGATATTATTATCGACTAGCGATATAATCCAATCAGACGCTTCGCAGGTCAATTGTCTTGATTTAACCGTCACCAAAGTATTATCTAAATCTAAAAATACAATACCAATGCCGTTTTCAATAAAGAACTTTGGTGAGATATCAGTTATCAACCGTGACCTCCATGTTGGACGAAAAGACAACTTCTTTATCATCTTTACCACCCCCAAGTAATATAGTTAAAGAACTAAATATAGTCTTCATTATACCACTTTTTGCATAAAAAGTAAATACGAAAGCTTTACGGATGAATATCTATAATCGTTCGCGAATTAGCTTTTGTGCTAAGGCTGGATTGGCTTTACCCTGAGATTTTTTCATTATTTGGCCAACTAAGAAGCCAATCGCTTTATCATTACCAGCTTTAATATCGGCCACAGCTTTTGCGCTTGCTGGGTCATTTAGTACTTCGTCTACAATTTTAGTGATCGCACCCTCATCAGAAACCTGCAACAAGTTTTTATTTTTTGCAATTTCTTCTGGCATCAACATACCGATAGATTCATCAAATAACGCCAAAAAGACGTCTTTTCCGCCGTTAGACGATAACTTGTTTTCGCTCACCATTTGCGCAAGCGCCGTCAAACGTGTTGGACCAACGTAGCCAGATTCAACCTTAGAGATGTCTAAGTCCTCAGCCGGAATAGACGCAAACCAGTTAAAAATCTTTTTTATATTTTTATCATGTTGACTCATTGTATAGTTTTCAAATCCAAGCATTGCTACAGTTGTATTGACAATTTCTTCCTTCGTCTGAGAATAGCCTTCACCAAAAGTTGCGTTTAGAAGTTCTGCTACTGGTTTATGCTGCAGAACGGTCTCCACTACGGATTTATCTAAGTCAAGTTTTTGCCATAACTCACGATATTCGCTCGGCATCATCGGGAAGTTTCGCTGTAGTTCGGCGACTCTTTCATCAGTCATAATAATTGGTGGAATATCTGGATCGGGCATATATCGATAATCCTGAGCTTCTTCTTTACTTCGCTGAGAGACAGTTTTTTGCTCATCATCAATCCAGCCACGAGTTTCCTGTTTGATCTTTTCACCTTTTTCAAGTAGTTTAACCTGGCGTTCAAATTCATAAAGCGCCGCACGTTCAACACTTCGAAATGAGTTTAGGTTTTTAACTTCTGTGCGAGTTCCAAGTTCTTTTTCACCATGTTTTCGAGCCGAAATATTGACGTCAAAGCGCATATTCCCTTGGTATAAATCACCTTCTGTAACATCAGCATAAATCATACGTCGGTGCAACTCTTCAGCATATGCCCTAGCCTCTTCGGCAGAATGGATATCTGGCATCGACACGATCTCAATTAGTGGTGTGCCTGCTCGGTTTAGGTCGACTAAAGAATAATCGCTATAATGAGTTAGCTTTCCGGCATCTTCTTCCAAATGCGCGTGCTCAATTCTAACTTTAGTCTCACTACCATCAGGTAGCGGCACAGTAATTTCGCCCGCACCAATTATTGGTTGGTACAGCTGCGAGGTCTGATAGCCTTTTGGTAGATCTGGGTAAAAATAATGTTTACGGTCAA
>RRZT010137646.1_pt1 | contig 10408 bp, 7 predicted proteins | sample 2165551 | NCBI WGS metagenome assembly RRZT01 (sample SAMN10456910, study PRJNA506462) | wastewater metagenome | biome: wastewater; feature: sludge; material: wastewater sludge; isolation source: wastewater sludge with Escherichia coli K12::gfp cells carrying plasmid... | place: USA: Moscow, Idaho ...
GATTTCCTCTAATGTCATTTCCTGCTGTCCGATACCGAAAAACATCTGTATGATTTCTTTTTCCCTATCGGTTAACGTAGAAAGAGCTCTATCAATTTCCCTCGCAAGAGACTCGTTCACCAAAGAGCGGTCGGCCATAGGGGAGTCGTCGTTGACCAGTACATCGAGCAAGCTGTTGTCCTCTCCTTCTACAAAAGGTGCGTCCACCGAAATGTGACGGCCGGACACCTTCAGCGTATCAGAGATTTTGTCAACAGGGATTTCCAGTTCATCGGCAAGCTCTTCAGGAGACGGACGACGTTCGTTTTCCTGCTCGAACTTGGAGAAGGCCTTGCTGATTTTATTCAGCGAGCCTACCTGGTTCAACGGAAGACGTACAATACGCGACTGCTCTGCCAAAGCCTGCAGAATGGACTGACGTATCCACCATACTGCATAACTGATGAACTTGAAACCACGTGTTTCATCGAACTTTTCGGCAGCCTTGATCAGTCCTAAATTACCCTCGTTAATCAAGTCGGGCAAACTCAAACCTTGGTTTTGGTACTGCTTGGCCACAGATACAACGAAACGCAGATTGGCACGTGTCAATTTCTCCAGTGCAACACGGTCACCCTTGCGGATGCGCTGAGCGAGCTCCACTTCCTCTTCAACAGTAATGAGGTCTTCGCGACCGATTTCCTGCAAATACTTGTCAAGAGAAGCGCTCTCTCTGTTAGTGATACTTTTTGTAATTTTAAGTTGTCTCATTCTTATAATACAGATTTGGGTTGCAAAGGTACGACAAATTATTTTGTTACAATAATTTCATCCCAACTTTTTCACCTTATTTATATCTTATCCTATATAACAAAAAGGATGCCGGTATGTATTGTACCGACACCCCCTTTTTCGCTATTGTTAGCTAATATTACAATCTTCTTACCTAACTATCCCTATTTTTTATTCTTGAGTCAAATCAACGGCATACATTGCACGTTTTCCTGACGGGAACATACCGGTGATGAACAAACCTTGCTCAGGAGACTTTCTTGCCTCTTTCATCGCCTTTTCCAAATCGTCTACCGTCTTCATCGGCACTCCGTTGGCTTTCAGAATGATGAAGCCCTTGCGGATACCTGCATCGGCCATCTTGCCATTGGTAACCCCGGTAACTTCCAGACCGTAACCCAGGTTCAACTGCTTCTTCAGCTCGGAAGATACGGGCTTGAAGGCTGCACCCAAGATTTCCATTCCGGCATCCTTCACTACCTTCGTAGTGCCTTGCTCATTCTTCAGCGTGATTTCGAATTCCTTTTCCTTCTTGTCACGAACCACCGTTACCTTCACTTTGTCGCCCGGACGGTGTTTTGCCAGCATTTCCTGCAAATCCGAGAACTTGTGAATCTTCTTGCCGTTCAATGCTATGATTACATCATTTTCCTTCAAGATGCCGGCAGCGGAACCACCTTCAACAACTTCGGCCACATAGATACCCTCTTTCACACCAAGTTCGTCGGCCTTCTTCTTCAGTTCTTCGGTCCAGCGTTCGTCCATCTGCAGGTCTGTGCTCAAATCACTACCCTTGATGCCAAGGAGCGCGCGCTGCACGGTACCAAACTGTTTCAAGTCGGCTACCACCTTTGTCATAATGCTGGTAGGGATGGCAAAACCATAACCGGAATAAGCACCCGTGGGTGAGTAAAGCATGGCATTGATACCAACCAGCTCGCCTTTGGCATTCACCAACGCACCACCACTATTACCTTGGTTGATGGCAGCATCCGTCTGAATGAAAGACTGGATGTTTGCAGCTTGTCCATTGGAGGCAGAAGAGCCAATGGAACGGGCTTTTGCACTGACGATACCAGCTGTTACGGTAGAGTTCAGGTTGAACGGATTACCTACTGCCAACACCCATTCCCCCACCTTCAACTGATCGGAGTCACCAACCGGAATTGTCGGGAAGTCATCCCCTTCAATCTTAATCAATGCCAAGTCCGTGCTGGGGTCAGTACCGATGATGCGTCCTTTCAGCTCACGGTCGTCATTCAGTTTCACAGTGATTTCATCAGCACCTTCCACCACGTGATTGTTCGTCACAATATATCCGTCTTTGGAGATGATGACACCCGAACCGAAACCTACACGCGGCTGGGTCTGTATCTGGCGCTGGCGTCCACGACCGTCTCCAAAGAAGAAGTCAAAAATATCCGGCTGTTCTTGCACCGTCTGGGTCTTACTCAACTGAGTGGCACGTATATGCACTACAGCATGGAGCGAACTCTCCGCTGCTTGTGTCAAATCCACAGGCTGGGCATCCGTTGCATGGAAAGCCGCCGGTAGCAGATTATTGGGGTTCTGTTGGAACAACTCGCTGAATGCGGCAGGCTTTTCCTTATTCAGCATCTTATAAGTGGTCAATCCAGCCACTCCAGAGCTCAGGAGCACGATAGCCGCAACTCCAAGGATGTTTTTTGTTGTCTGTTTCATACTATTCTTCCTATTCTTTAAATTGTTAATATTCAAGTTTCGTTTAACATTACGACGTTAAAATAACGACAAAAAACGTTCAGTTATTCCGCTTGTCACTCTTTTTTGTTCTCTTTTAACAGAGGATATTTAGGGCTTAACAGCGGTTAACGGCAAAGACTGACAAATTAGCATTTATGTACGATTGCTGACTGTTAAAGAACTGACAGATAGGGCATAAAAAGACGCATCACCCGTTGCGGCCGAAACGGATGATGCATTTGGGGTAAACAGATGATGCGTTTATACCAAACAGATGATGTGTTCGGGCTGAACGCATCATCTGTTTTTAGAGGGCAGATAGCACCTTAATAATTCAAGTAATCAATGTCCATGTGGTAGTCCCACTGCGGGAAGTAGAGGTTACCTCCCTCCCACTCCACCTCGCCACGCTGGAAGTCGACGGTCTCGCTGCGGGGATACTGCTTTTCGGGCTGTAGCGGCATGCCGTAATCAGTGTTCACAATCATGCGCCAAGAGTCTATACCACCCAGGAAGAAATATTCTTCGTCGGCATTGCGGGCAAAGGCAGGAATGCCGAATGACTGGTCGACAGGCACCCAACCCACACCCTCGAAGTAGACTTCTGCCCAATCGTGCAGATTCCATGCACGGGGATGCATCATAAAGCCGCTCTGGAAATGTGCGGGAATACCACTGATGCGGCAAAGCGTAATGAACAGCAGGCTGACTTGGCCACAGTCTCCGTGACGGTTGTCCAACACATATTCCGGGATATTCTCAATGGTGGAATATTCGCGTGCAGAAGCCCACGGGAAGTTGTCATTCACCCAACGGAAGATACGTTTGGCTTTCAAGTAGGGGTTGGTTTCACCGGCTGTCAATTTGGCAGCAAGTTCGCGCAAGCGTGGGGAAAAGACGATATGCTTCTCACGCTCGGCAGTATATTCCTTATAAAGGGCGGTCGTCGTATCATAGGGCTGCACGTCTTCCGGCTTCAGATTATGCCATTCGCCGTTGGCGGTAAACTCAAAGGTTTCGGAGAATACGGTCGGTTCGCCTTCGACAGCACGTTTCTCCATGTACAATGTACTGTGACGGCACTCGGGCGACGAAAAGGTGTATTGCGGTTCACTGGCCGAAATGAACTCGACATCCTGCTGCCGAGCCTGGTCCTGACGGGGATAGGGCAACCAGCAACGGATGATTTTCCCGGCAGGCACGGCATTGGTATCCACGGTCAACGTGTAGGTGACGCGCATGCGCTTCGGCGCAACAATGGCCTTGCCCTCCTTCTTCACAGCAGAAATGATTTCGGGCAGGTTCTCCATATTCACTTTCTCGCTGCCACTCGGCGAAGAACCTTCCTTGGCTATCTTGATGTCATAGCAAGTGGAGTCCACACGAAACAGATTAGGTCCGGCATTACGGAAATAGCGTTTCTCTCCATCCAGCATCATGCACTCCAAAGCTTTGGAGGCTTCCCACTGGCGCATCTGCTCATCGGTCACGTCGGGAATATACTTGCGGATATAGTCCTTCACCTGGGATTCCGTCATACAGAAATCCGTAAGCAGACGTTGGTACAGGTCGTCCTCCCAATTATAGGGCTTGCTCTCGGGCTTCGTGCTGCATGCAGAAGCCATCACAAACAGAGCGACGGTATACAATAGCTTTCTCATAACTTCACCACTCCAATACCCGGCAAATCGGGCAACGTTATCTTACCTTTCACAACCTCCATACCCTTGAAACGGTCGTTCGCAATCAGCAGACTACCGTCCAAGTCGGCAAAGTCCACTGCCGGAGAGAATTGGGAGGCAGCGGTAATGGCACAAGAGGTCTCGGTCATACATCCTACCATCACTTTCATGTCCAATGCACGTGCCAAAGTCACCATCTTCCAGGCTTCGCGCATGCCGGTACACTTCATCAGCTTGATGTTGATGCCCGTAAAGGCACCCTTCAAGCCTGCCACATCCTTCAGACGCTGAATGGACTCATCGGCAAATATGGGCAACGGGCTTTGCTGGGTGACCCATGCAATATCGTCCAGTTGTTCCTTGGGCATCGGTTGCTCTATCATGACAATTCCTTTTTCGTGCAGCCAATGTATCATATCGAGCGCATGATGTTTGTCCTTCCAACCCTGGTTGGCATCAATGGCAATCGGAAGGTCCGTCACCGAACGGATGGTCTCTATCATTTCCTTGTCGTTCTCCCGCCCCAGCTTCACTTTAAGGATATTGAACTGGTCGGCACACTCTTTCGTCTTTTCACGCACCACGTCGGCCGTATCAATACCGATGGTGAAAGTTGTAGAGGGAGTCTTTTCCTTGTCCAAACCCCATATCTTATACCAAGGGGCTTGCAACAGTTTGCCCACAAGGTCGTGCAAGGCGATGTCCACAGCAGTTTTAGCAGCGGAATCCCCTGCCGAGAGGCTGTCTATATAAGCCAGTATATCTTCCAGCTGAAAGGGGTCTGAGAATTGGCCGATAACATCCTGCACCTTCTTCAGAAAAGCCAGTACACTGTCCATCGTGCCTAATTCGTGTTGCAGGTACGGGGGCATGGAGGCTTCACCATAACCGATAATGCCATCATATTCTATCTCGACTTGAACGTCGGGAGTGGTAGTACGCGAGTAGGTGGCCACTGTAAAGACATGGCGCAATTTCAGTTCATAGGGGAAGAAACGCAGTTTCATTTTGGGGGTTACACCTGCCCTACTGTTCACGTTGAACAAGGAAGGAGCGTCATTTCCTCCGGCAAATACATGATTGATTGCCATGCCTGAGCCGAGTGCGGCAAAAGCGGCGGTTTTCAGGAAATCTCTTCTGTTTGACATAATTGTGTGTGTATTAAATGTGCCAATATGCTAATGGGCTAATGTGCCAATGGGCTGCGCTATGTATATGCTACGTTATGTTTGCACCGTCACGCCGCAGGTCATTGGCATATTGGCACATTAGCACATTATTACATTGAATAAAATGGATTCGTTTCCGTTGTATTGAGCGACGCCTCCTTATTTATATAAGGTAACACGCGCGTAGCGAACAACAGTCTACCGAGGTTGTATTCATCGAACAGCTCGTCGTCGAGGCTGAAGCTATTGACGCGCACATCGCCTTGCGAATGGATGAAACGCTTGTTGCCGATATACATGCCGACATGTACCACACGTTCCTTGCGTTCCGGCGTCGCCTTGCGCCCGAAGAAAATCAAATCGCCCGGCTGGAGGTTACTGAAATCAGGAGCGATATCGATATGCTCGCCCACGTATGCCTGCTGGGAAGCATCCCGCGGAATGATGATGTCGTGCATGAAAAGAACGGTGCGCATGAAGCCGCTACAATCCACCCCTTTGGAGGAAGTGCCAGCCCAAAGATAAGGGATGCCCATCATGCTATGCGCCGTGGCTATAATGCTGGCGGCATCCTGCTTCAAGGTGGCACGCCATTTCTTCTCAGGCATGGAGATGGATTTGGAGATATATCCCTGACGGCCGTCGGGATAAGCCACCTTATAAAAGGCACCTTTTGTCCCCTCCCACTTCAGGCGGTTTCCTGCAGCAACATCAGAGACGGTCTGCGATGCCTGGCTGGGCTGTGAGTAGACAAAGCCATAATGCGAAGTCACCACTATTTTCTCTGCATTGTTCCAAGCGGTCAGCTCTTCCCGCGTGACGGGATGTATGCCTACTCGGTGTACCCATGCAATGTAGTTGTCCGGTGTCTGGATACGGTACCAGCCGTCGCGCTGCAACACCCGCACCGGCATACCCATCAAGCCTTGCGTCATCATTTCTGAAGAGAAATCCGGGGCTACCCGAAGATTGCACACAGACACATTGACAATGCCATACGTCTTGCCTTCAAGTCCGGCCTCATCCGGAAGCACTTGCAGACAATCCATCACCGCATATCCTTTCTTTGCCAAACCATCCAGCAAAGCCGTCTTTGCCTCTGCCGAAGTGGTGACACCACGCAACATCACATTCTTTCCGGAGAAAGAGTAATCCACATCGAACAAAGCCACGCGCTTGTCCGGTGCAAACTTTTGTTTCAAACTGTCAGCGAGTTGCGCCACTTCTGCAGGTATTGTACGGTCACCCACTTCCGAAGCGACAGCAAAAAGCGGGATTAACAGAAATAAAGAAAAAAGAGAGGATAACTTTTTCATTGGCCAAAAGGATTTGGGGGTTATTACTAATAGCAAAGCTACGAATTTATTCCGAAATAGATACATGTTTTTAAGATAATTAAGGGTAAAGAATGAAGAATGAAGGATTCATCCGTACTGCATCCGCACACTGCACAACAAATTCTTCATCCTTCATTCTTCATTCTTCATTAATATTCCGTATCTTTGTACCCTATAAAGCAGTTGGTCGGTCTGTCGCTTGCGCCTCGTGCGTATGAGGAAAGTCCGGGCAACACAGAGCGTCCCACTTCCTAACAGAAAGCTGTCCGTGAGGGTAGAGTAACGTAGAAGAAAATAACCGCCGTCGCCCTTGGGCTACGGTAAGGGTGAGAAGGTGGGGTAAGAGCCTACCAGTCTTGTGGCGACACAAGGGCTGTGCGTCTTGGGAGTTGTAAGGTCATGTAAACCGACGTTATGAGAGTTGCTCGCTCCATGTCGGAGGGTAGACCGCTAAAGCTTGTATGGTGACATGCGGCTCAGATAAATGACAGACACTTCTTTAATGGAGAATGGATAATGAAGAATGGATAATTCCTAATTAGGCTTTTTCAGAAACAGAAGAACAGAACCCGGCTTACAGACTGACTGCTTTTTTATTGACAATGGATAATCGAGATAATAGCATGAACAAGCGTATTGCTGCCCTTTGGAAATTCCTCACCTACGACATCTGGCGTATTACGGAAGATGAAGTCACGCGAACGACCTTTTCCGTATACAATATCATCAAGACGATTTATCTTTGCATCAACCGCTTCACCAAAGACCGGATAGTAAACAAAGCCTCGGCGCTGACTTACAGTACGCTGCTTGCCATCGTGCCTATTCTTGCCATTTTGTTTGCCATAGCCCGCGGTTTCGGATTCGATAATCTGATGGAAAGCCAGATTGTCAACGGTTTCGGCGGTCCTACGGAAACCACGGAAGTCATCCTGCAATTCGTGAATTCGTATTTGTCTCAGACCAAGAGTGGAATATTCATCGGAGTGGGTCTGATTATGTTGCTGTGGACAGTCCTGAATCTAATCAACAATATGGAAATCACCTTCAACCGCATCTGGCAGGTGAAAAAGGCGCGCAGCATGTACCGCAAAATAACGGATTACTTCTCTATGCTTCTGCTGATGCCCATTCTGCTGGTGGTGTCCGGTGGTCTTTCCATCTTCATGAGTACGATGGTGAAGAACCTCGAAGACTTTACCCTGCTGGCTCCCGTCGGCAAGTTTATGGTGCGCCTCATCCCCTTCGTGCTGACCTGGTTCATGTTTACAGCACTGTACGTCTTTATGCCGAATACAAAGGTCAAGCTGAAACACGCACTCATATCCGGTATTCTGGCAGGTACGGCACACCAGGCATTCCAATTCCTTTACATCAGCAGCCAGTTGTGGGTTTCCCGTTACAATGCCATCTATGGTAGTTTTGCCGCCCTTCCGATGTTTCTGCTATGGTTGCAGGTATCCTGGACCATCTGCCTATTCGGTGCCGAACTGACCTACGCCGGACAGAATATCCGGAACTTCAGCTTCGACAAGGATGCGCGCAATATCAGCCGGCGCTACCGCGATTTTATCTCCATCCTGATAATGTCTCTCATAGCCAAGCGCTTTGAACAAGACGCCCAGCCCTATACAGCCGAAGAGATATCCGAAGAGTGCCAGATTCCCATCCGGCTGACACACGAAACCCTTTATGAATTGCAGGAAATCAACCTCCTACATGAAGTGGTGACCGATGAAAAGAGTGAAGACATCGCTTACCAGCCTTCCATGGATATCAACAAAATGAATGTGGCCCTCCTACTGGACAAACTGGACACGCACGGCTCAGAAGATTTCAAAATTGATAAGGAAAATGAATTCAACAACCAATGGGGAGCATTGCTGAAGGCACGGGAGGAATACTACAAGAATGCAAGCAAGGTGCTGCTGAAGGATTTGTAAGCACGCGGAAGTCTTTCCGGAAACTCCGTATCTGCTTTCTTTTTGATTATTTTTTAGACGCGGATGACGCGGATTGGAATATTAAAAAAATCCGCGTCATCTGCGTCATCTGTGTCTAAAAAGTAAATCACCGATATTTCTCAGGCTCCACGGCACGAGTCATATCATAGGCACGGTCACTCTGACGGGATGCCACTAATTGCAGGAAATCGTCCATAGTGCCGTTACCTTATTTATATTGTATCATGCGGCTGATGTACTTACCAATGATATCGAACTCCAGATTCACCACACTGCCCACTTTGAAAGCATGGAAATTGGTATGCTCAAAGGTGTAAGGAATAATGGCCACCTGGAAAGTATCGTCGGTGGGATCGCACACGGTCAGGCTGACACCATTGACCGTTACCGAGCCTTTGTCTACCGTGATGTAGCCGCGCTTTGCCATCTCCTTGTCAAAAGCATACCGGAAAGTAAAGTAATAGCTTCCTTCCGCATCCTTTATATCGATGCAAGTGGCAGTCTGGTCCACATGTCCTTGAACGATATGGCCATCCAGCCGGCCGTTCATCATCATACTACGCTCCACATTCACTTCATCTCCCACCTGCAACAAGCCAAGATTGGAACGGTCCAGCGTTTCCTTCATGGCCGTCACGGTATAGGTATCATCTGTCAGACTGACTACTGTAAGGCAAACACCGTTGTGAGACACACTTTGGTCTATTTTTAATTCACTGACGAATGAACACTTGAAAGTAAAATGTACATTCTCCTGGTCTTTGACCATCGCCACCAATGTGGCACATTCTTCTACTATTCCGGAAAACATGGTTCTATATACTTTTAGGTTATACACGATTTATTATTAATATGCGCAAAGATACAAAAAGCCCTTCGTATAGGTACAAAAAAAAGGAAGCTTTTCACAAAGCCTCCTTTTTCAGTTTTCAATAGGTATTAGTTTTTTTTTAAGGTAAAAAGATTGTTTTCAGGATAACGATGCAAATATAGGCGCTTTTCGTGATACTAACCAAATTAAAAAACATGTCTTATAACATCTTTTTGAAAAATCATTTAAGTTTATTATCATTTCAAAGCATTTTTCTACACCTGCAATCGTTTTCAATGGACAAATATAAGGCTATTTTCCATGAAACACTGAAATTATCCTAAAATTTTGTTTATTTCTTATCATTTAAGTAGTGTTCGTCTGTCCGCCCACTATGTTTTAACACTTTTGCGTCGATAAAGAACACTATTTCTTCGGCAATATTCGTGATGTGGTCGCCGGAACGCTCCAATTTGCGGAACACGCTCACCAGATTCAGACAAGAGAGTGCACTCTCCGGATGCCGGCTGATGTAGTCGGCAAGAATGGCAGTGGCCTCCGCATTGATTTCGTCCAGCATATTGTCCTTGGCAAACACGGCGGTAGCCAGTTCCTGGCTCTCCTCCTGAAGTGCCTGCTTGGCAAGCTCGAGCATGGAGAGCACCTGGGCTATCATCTCTTCGAGACGAAGTTGCTTGACCAGCTCAGTATCCAATGCCGGTTCATGGCAGTTGAGGGCAAAGCGGGCGATGCCTTCTGCAAAGTCGCCCAGACGCTCCAGATTCGTATTGATTTTGAGCATGGCAAGCACAAGGCGCAGGTCGATGGCAACGGGGTTGTAAAGGGCAATGATATCCTCCACGTCGCTGTCTATTTTCAGTTCGAAAGCATTGACGCGACGTTCGCGCACCAATACCTGCTGGGCCAGTTCCCGGTCCAGCGTAAGCACGGC
>RRZT012425859.1_pt1 | contig 10407 bp, 9 predicted proteins | sample 2165551 | NCBI WGS metagenome assembly RRZT01 (sample SAMN10456910, study PRJNA506462) | wastewater metagenome | biome: wastewater; feature: sludge; material: wastewater sludge; isolation source: wastewater sludge with Escherichia coli K12::gfp cells carrying plasmid... | place: USA: Moscow, Idaho ...
CATGGATAATTTCGTCCCCCTCAAGGTAGAATGCCCAATCGCCTGTGCAATTGAACTGCGCGATCATTTTCTGCTGCGCGTAGACATAACCCCGGTCGCGCATGCTTTCGTTCCATACCGTTTCGATGATGCGGATACGCGAATCGCCAATGGCTTTGACCTGCTCAAGCGTATCGTCTTCGCTTTGCCCCACGACAACGACAATCTCGTCACAAACCATCAGCAAGCTTCTCAGGCTTTCGATGTATGGGTAACCCAGCGATGTGCCGTTGCGCAAGAAAGTGAACCCGCTGATTTTCATGGAATATTCCTAGTTTAAACAAGACAAGAATCGGGCTTGCAACCCAACACCTGCGCTATTATAACAGCCGCTTTCCCAAGCTGAGGCTGCGTCCCTTTCTAGAACTCGTTAGGACTGCTGCGAGCAGTCTAGCCTTGCACGCCACCCACGATCCGGCGATCATATAGCCTTGGAAAATTCGCCATGTGCGGGACCTCTAATGACTTCAACCAGAATCAGCGGCCTGATCATCACCTTCAATGAACAGCGTCACATTCGTGACTGTATCCAATCGCTCCGACAAGTATGCGACGACATCGTTGTAGTGGATTCTTGCAGCACAGATGACACGGTCGCGATCGCGCAAGCAGAAGGCGCAACCGTCATCATCCAGAAGTTTCTTGGCGACGGTCCCCAGCGAACCGCAGGCCTGCCCTACTGCAAGCATGACTGGGTGCTGAATCTGGACGCAGATGAACGGCTCGAGAATGATTTGGCTGAATGGCTGCTTGCCAATGATTTAGCGACATTGGGAGTAGATGCGATCGAAACCCGTCGCCGCAACTTTGTCGGGAACCAAACCACGCGTTTTGCAGGACAATATCCAGACTACATCTGCCGGATTTTCAACAGCAAAAAGGCGGGATTCTCTCCTGTAGTAGCACATTCACGCGTCCAGGCTGCCGCCATACAGAGGATTGCCTGCCACATTACGCATTACTCCTATCGCGACTATCCAGACATCTTAAACCGTGCATGTAAATATGCAGTGTGGACCGCTGAAGAATTAGCTAAATCAGGGAAATCTATTTATCCCCTAGCCCCGTTTTCTCACGGTTTTTTCTCTTTTTTCAAACACTATGTTGTCAAGCTAGGCTTTCTTGCTGGGCTTGACGGGCTCACGCTTTCGATTGGGAAAGGACTAGCATCCTATTTAAAATACGCACACGCTATTTCTTTGATCAGAAAAAAATAACTACATTCATCCTTCAGTGTTCTCGGCGAACTGCACCGCGTGCATGCGGGCATAGACGCCGCTTGCGGCGAGAAGTTCGGCGTGTGTGCCCTGCTCGACGACCCGCCCCTGCTGCAGCACGACGATGCGATCAGCATTTTCAATCGTTGACAGTCGGTGAGCAATCACCAGCGTCGTGCGGCCCTGCATCAGATTTTCCAGCGCAGCCTGCACCTGGCGCTCGGATTCGGTATCGAGCGCGCTGGTCGCCTCGTCCAGGATCAGGATCGGCGCGTCCTTGTACAGCGCGCGGGCGATCGCCAGGCGCTGACGCTGGCCGCCTGACAGCCGTACGCCGTTTTCGCCAAGCATCGCATCAAATCCATCCTGCATCTGCTCGATGAAACCCAGCGCATGGGCGGCACTGGCTGCGGCGCGCACGCGCACCATGTCGACCTCGTCGGCGCCGTAGGCAATATTGGCCGCAACGGTGTCATTGAACAGCACGACGTCCTGACTGACCAACGCAATCTGCCGCCGCAGGCTCGCGAGCCGGTAGTCGGTCAGCGGCGTGCCATCGAGCAGTAACTGCCCGGAACTCGGCTCATAAAAACGCGGCAACAGGTTCACTAGCGTGGTCTTGCCGCCGCCGGACGGGCCGACCAGCGGAACGGGTTCACCAGGGCGGACCGTGAGATGCAGCCCGTCGAGCGCGGTCCGTTCGCTGTCGGAACGATAGCGGAACGTCACGTCGCGGTACTCCAGTTCGCCACGCACCCGGTCGACCTCGAGCGTGCCATTGTCCACCTCGATCGGCTGGTCGATCATCGCGAACACCGACTCGGCCGCGGCGAGACCGCGATGCAACTGGTCGTTGATCTTGGAAAGGTTCTTGACCGGCTGCTGCAGCAGCATCATCGAACCCATGAACGAAATGAACGAACCGGCGGTCAGCAGGCCTTCCTGCGCGCGGATGCCAGCGAAATAAACCAGCGCCGCGATCACGGTCGAGATCAGGAACACGCTGAAACCGGAATTCATCGCGCTGGTCGAACTGCGCTTGATCCCGAGATGGCGTACGCGCTTGTTCGCTTCGCCGAAACGCCCTTGCTCAAAGGCGGCGCCGCCGAAAATCTTGACGATGCGATGCCCGCCAAGGCTTTCGTCGAGAATCTGCGTCATCTCGCCCATCGTGTCCTGGGTTTCGCGCGACAGGCGGCGCTGGCGCTTGCTGACCACGCGAATCGACAGCGCAGCACCGGGCAGCAGCAGCAGGCAGAATAGCGTCAGTTTCCAGTCGGTCCACAGCATCACCGCGAGCAGGCTGATCGCCAGCACGGAGTCGCGCACCACCGTCGTCAGTACCCCCAGCCCCGCATCCATGATCTGGCTGACGTCGAAAGTCACGCGCGAGAGCAGCACGCCGGTCGACGACTTGTCGAAAAACGGCGTCGGCATGCGCACCAGGCGCGCAAACGCCTCGCGGCGCAGATCTTCCATCACGCGCGAGGCCAGCCAGGCGCTCAAATATTCATAGGCGAAGCTTGAGACCAGCCGCACCACGCCCAAGCCAAACACGATCGCAGGCATCAGCCAGAGCGCCTGGTCGCCAGAGTGCAGTTTCTGGAAGCCATCAACCAGGTCCTTCAGCAGGCGCATGATCGCGGCATCGACGCCGCCCGCGACCGCCATGCAGACAAGCGACGCTACGGCAACGCTGCGGTAGCGGTTGATATAGCCAAGGATACGAAAATACAGGGAGCGACTGGACATGAACTGGAAACCGGAAACCGAAGCCGCGATTATACGCGAGTGGCGCGACGACAACGGCCAGCGCGTAATGCAAAAAGTCCTTATCAATCATCGAGTTACAACCTGAAACCGTAACGCATTGATTTATAATGACTTTTTACCAATCCCCATAGCGAGACTGCAGCAGCGCGGCGATGACCGGCGCAACCGTCTCGGTGCGGTAGATGCGCGGCCCGAGGATCAGCGGCGTAAAGCCAGCAGCGATCGCGGCAGTTTCCTCGGTGTCGGAGAAGCCGCCTTCCGGGCCGATCAGCACGGCGGCGCTCGCGACACTCGCTGGAAGTTCGTGATGGCGAATCGCTCCGGTCGGCGACAACAACAGTTTCAGCTGCTCACTGCCGGGATTCGCCAGGTAATCGTCGAACTTCACGATCGGCAGGATTTCGGGAACTCGCGTCCGGCCGCACTGCTCGCAGGCGCTCTCGGCAACCGCCCGCCAGTGCGCGAGGCGCTTTTCGGCGCGCTCGCCGGCGTAGCGCTGCTGGCAATACTCGGAGGTTACTGGCTGGATCGCGGTCACGCCAAGCTCGGCCGACTTCTGCATTGTGTAATCCATGCGCTCGGCGGCGGAAACCGCCTGCACGATCGTCAGGCGCAGCGGCGATTCGCGCTCAACCGCAGTATGCGCGCCGACCGCGACCAGCACCGAGCGCTTGCCCATTTTGACCACGGTCGCCGCATATTCGCCACCGCGGCCGTTGAACAGCGTCAACGCATCGCCCGGCTGCAGCCGTAGCACCTGCACGTGGCGCGCGACGCTTTCTGGCAGTTCCAGTTGTTCACCAGGATGCAACGGCAGATCGACGTAAAGGCGGGGCATGACGATTAGGCTCCGAAGGCAAGGCGCGACGCGCCATTTGCAACTTATTGATTTATATGAACTTTTAGCTTGGCAATCAGGGCCAAAACAACCGCTCCGCTGCCAGCCCGATAAAGAACACCAGCAGCAGGCCAATCACGATATTGAGCAGCCAGCGCATCATTCGCAGCCACCAGGTATCGCGCGTTTTCAGGTAACGATAGCCGGCCCAGCCGAAGCCAAGCAGAAGCAACACGAAAACGATGCGCAGCACGGCGAACATGGCCGGACTCAGATGCCGAGCGGCGGCAGGTCGTGGAATGACGACGGCACGTCCTCGCGCCGCGTGAAACTGACGAACTCCCATGCGCTTTCGTCGGCAAGCAGCGTGCGCAGCAACTTGTTGTTCATCGCGTGGCCGGACTTATAGCCGCTGAAACTCGCGATCAGCGGATAACCGAGAATGTAGAGGTCGCCGATCGCATCGAGCACCTTGTGCCGGACAAACTCGTCCTCGAAGCGCAGACCACCGGGGTTCAGCACGCGGTATTCATCGATGACGACCGCGTTGTCCATTGTGCCGCCGCGCGCAAGACCGTTCGCGCGCAAGTATTCGACTTCATGGATAAAACCGAAAGTCCGGGCGCGGGCAATCTCGTCGATGTAATTGCGCTGCGCAAAATCGATTTCAATCAGACGGGAGGATTTGCGGAAAGCCGGGTGCTGGAAATCAATCGTCAGCGCGACCTTGTAACCGTCATGCGGCTCGAGTTTGACCCACTTGTCGCCATCCTGGGCTTCGACCGGCTTGAGCACCCGGACGAAGCGCTTCGGTTCGGACTGGTCAACGATTCCGGCGGACTGGATCAGGTAAATGAATGGCGCAGCGGAACCGTCCATGATCGGCATTTCCGGGGCATCGACCTCGACGATCACGTTGTCGAGGCCGAGCCCGGCGAAAGCCGACATCAGATGCTCGATCGTGCCGACACGCACGCCGTCCTTGACGAGCGTTGAGGAGAGTCGCGTGTCGTTCACGAGCGAGGGTTCCACCCTGAACGGGGCCGATTCGGGCAAATCGACCCGGTGAAAAACGATGCCGCTGTTTTCCGGCGCGGATCTGAGCACGAGCGTGACTTTTTCGCCCGAGTGCAAGCCCACGCCGGTCGCGCGGATCGTTGAGTTCAGAGTGCGTTGCAAAAACATGGTCGGACCTTTCCTGAAGATGCCATCGATTTTACCAGCCACGGGCAAGAGGCTGGATTGATCGTGTCAATCCAGGCGATAGGCGCCACCAACCGCCAAGCCACAGCCAGTCCGGGGATCGCCGATCAGTATCGCCGCTCCCGGCCTGCCTGCCAGCAATAACCCGGATGCAGGCGCATCGCGGGGCAAGACACGCTGCCAGCGAATGAAGGATCCGGCAAGGACACTGAATCCGCTTGGCGACAACGTCTCAGCCCGGCGCAGCCGCGCCAGCGCTGGTCAGTCGGCTTGACGTCGCAGGAACGCCGGAATATCCATGTCGATATTGCCGGCCACCGGCCGCGCTTCGGCTCCCGCCGTGGCGCCACCGCGCCGGTTGTTGCGCCAGATCGCCGGCTTGTCATAATCCTCCGGAACCAGCGAAGCATTATCGGTGCCGGTTTTCAGTTGCTGGCCCTGCAGTACCGTCAGCTGCGGCTTGGTTTCCTGCGAACCGAGACCGGTTGCAATCACGGTGATGCGGATCTGGTCGCCGAGCGATTCGTCGTACACGACGCCATACTTGACCACAGCGCCTTCCGCGGCATTGCCCTGAACGATCTCGAGCGCCTGGCGGATTTCACTGCGGCGCAACGAGGCCTTGCTTGCGCTGATGTTCAGGAGCACGCCGCGCGCACCCTTGAAGTTGATATTGTCGAGCAGCGGGCAGCTGATCGCTTCCTCGGTCGCGCGCAGCGCCCGGTTTTCGCCTGCGGCGTAGGCGGAACCCATCATCGCCAGGCCCTTTTCTTCCATGACCTTCTTCACGTCGGCGAAGTCGACGTTGATAAAGCCCGGATACTGGATCACTTCGACGATCGAGGCCACGGCGCTGCGCAGCACGTCGTCAGCGGCGCGGAACGCTTCGTCGAGCGTCACGTCATCGCCGAGCACTTCCTCAAGCTTTTCGTTCGAAACGACAATCATCGAATCAACATAGCTGGAAAGCTCGTCGATGCCGATCTGCGCGACTTTCTGGCGCGAACCTTCGTCAAAACCCGGCTTGGTCACGACGCCAATACTGAAGATGCCCTTTTCGCGCGCGACCTGCGCGATCACAGGGGCCGCGCCGGTGCCGGTGCCGCCGCCCATGCCTGCCGTGATGAACAGCAGATCGGCGCCATCGACGAGTTCTGCGATGCGCTCGCGATCTTCTTCAGCGGCCTGACGGCCGATGATCGGGTCGCAGCCTGCGCCGAAGCCGCGCGTCAGTTGCGCGCCAAGCTGAACCACGTCGCTGGCCTGCGACAACTTCAACACCTGCGCATCGGTGTTGGCCGAGATGAACTGCACGCCCTGCAGATCATGCGTGACCATGTTGTTGATTGCATTGCAACCGGCGCCGCCAACGCCGATCACCTTGATATTGACGTGATGCGTCACTTCCTGAAGTTCGATAGAAAGACCCACTTTCCTTCTCCTCTTTGCCCGTTAAAACGAATACAACCCGAAATCAGAAATTGTTCTGGAACCAGGACTTCACCTTGCCAAAGAAGTCCCCGACACCACCCTGCTTGCTGCGGCCCAAGGGGCTCTTCTGCATTTGTTCTCGCGCCAGCAACAGCAGACCGACCGCCGACGAATAGCGCGGATTCTTGACCACTTCGGCGAGTCCGCCAACATAGCGCGGCAGGCCGAGGCGCACCGGCTGGTGGAAAATCTCTTCGCCAAGCTCGACCATGCCCGGCATCGTCGCCGCGCCGCCGGTAATCACAACCCCGCTGGAAAGCCGATCGGCCCAGCCGGAGCGGCGCATTTCCGCCAGCGCGAGGCTGTAAAGCTCTTCGACGCGCGGCTCGATCACTTCGGCCAGCGTATGGCGGCTCATCGTGCGCGAACCGCGTTCGCCAACGCCCGGCACTTCGATCATTTGCTGCGGATCGGTCAGGTGCCGCAGCGCGACGCCATGCTGCAGCTTGATCGTTTCCGCTTCCGCAGTCGGTGTGCGCAAGGCCATCGCGATGTCGTTGGTGATCTGATCCCCAGCGACCGGAATCACTGCCGTATAGCGGATCGAGCCGCCAGCGAAAATCGCGACATCGGTCGTGCCGCCGCCGATGTCGATCAGACAGACGCCGAGCTCCTTTTCGTCCTCGGTCAGCACCGCATAGGCCGAAGCAAGCGGCTGCAGCACGACCTCGGAGATTTCCAGTCCGCAGCGACGCACGCATTTCGTTACGTTCTGCACCGCTGAAACGGCGCCGGAAACGATATGCACGCGTACGACGAGACGCACGCCGGACATGCCGAGCGGTTCCTTCACGCCTTCCTGGCCGTCAATCACGAATTCCTGCGGGATCACGTGCAGAACTTCGTGGTCGGCCGGGATCTGCACCGCACGCGCGGTTTCAAGCACGCGGTCGATGTCGGCCTGAGTCACTTCACGATCCTTGATCGCGACCATGCCGTCCGAGTTTTGGCCTTCGATATGGCTGCCGGCTATGCCTGCGATCACCTCGTTGATCTTGCAGTCGGCCATCAGTTCGGCATCCCCGAGCGCCGTCTGGATTGCCAGCACCGTCTTTTCGATATCGACGACCATCCCGCGCTTGAGTCCGCGCGAAGACGCAGTCCCCAAGCCGATCACGTTGAGTCCGCCATCATCCTGGGCTTCCGCCACGACGACGACGACTTTGGACGTGCCGATATCCAGACCAACAATGAGGTTTTTACTGTCCTTGGTCACAGCGCACCCCTTCCCTTTCAACCCAATATTTCATAAACGCAAATCGTGCCCCTGTAGCGCGACTTGCCGATCTCATGCAGGCTTTGCCGACTTGGCCGACCGCCCGCTTTCCGCCGGCTTGAAATCCGGCAAACGCACCGAAAAACCATTCGGATAGCGCAAATCAACATATTCAAACGGCCTGTCCAGCCGGGCGAGCGAGTTCGGATACGCGACCACGAACCGCCGCAACCGCTCGACACTCTCGTCACGCCCGATCTCGACCGTCAGCTGCCGATCCAGCACCAGCCGCCAGGCGCGGCGCTCGGAAAGCAACACATGCGTCGGTTGCTTGCCCAGCGGCGCCAGCACTTCACTGAACTGGCGGTATCCATCGACCAGCTGCTTTTCCGTTCCATCCGGCCCTTCGAGCACTGGCAGCGGTTCGCTGGTGGCGGCATCAAAACGTTCGCCATATGTATTCAGCAATGCAACACCCCCCCAACGCGCCACCACGCGGTGCTCCTCGACCTTCACTGCGAGGCGGTCAGGCCAGAAGCGCCGCACCTCAACACGCCGCACCCACGGCAACTTCTCGAACGCCTGCCGGGTCTTGTCCAGATCCAGCGTAAAGAATGTGCCCTTCAGTTCGTTCTTCACCACATACTGCAGCTGCTCGCGGGTCACATGGGCCAGATTCCCGTCGACCGAGATCCGGCGCACCGGGAACAGCGGCGAATGCACGGCCAGAAAAACCAGTGCATAGAACAGCAACAGTAACGCCAGCGCGGTCAGCAGATTCGCGAGCCAGGTCAGCAGTTGCGGCTTATTCCACATCTTGCCTCTTACGCCTCATCCACCAGCGTGGTATCCAAAATTCTCAGCACCAGATCCTCATAAGCAAGTCCAGCTTGGCGCGCAGCCATCGGGAACAAGCTGTGACTGGTCATGCCTGGCGCGGTATTCACTTCGAGCAGATACGGATTGCCTGCTTCATCCATCAGAAAGTCGACCCGCCCCCAACCCTTGCCTCCGATCGCCCAGAACGCACGCTTCACATAGGCTGCGATCTCGGACTCAAGCTCGGCAGGCAGCCCGCATGGGCAGCGGTAAACCGTGTCATCGCGAAAATACTTTGCGTCAAAATCATAGAACTCGGTCGCCGGTTCGATCTTCACCGCCGGCAACACCTGATCGCCGAGTACGGCAGCCGTATATTCACCGCCGCCGATGAATTGTTCAGCCAGCACCACCTCGTCGTACCGGCTGGCTTCAACATAAGCTTCTGCCAACTCGGCAACCGATTTCACCTTGATTACACCAACACTCGAGCCTTCACAGGCCGGTTTGACAAACAGCGGCAGGCCAAGCTTCTCGATAACAGCATTCCAGTCGCTATCGGCATCGAGCAACATGAACTCCGGAATCGGCAGGCCGAGCGCCTTCCAGACGAGCTTGGTCCTGAGCTTGTCCATGCCGATTGCGGAAGCCATCACGCCGCAGCCGGTGTACGAAATACCGAGCATTTCGAGTGCGCCCTGTGCCGTACCATCCTCGCCACCAACGCCGTGCAGGATCAAGAATACGCGGTCAAATCGTTCATCCTTCAGCGCCTGCAAAGGCTTTTCGGCCGGATCAAATTTGTGCGCATCAACACCACGCGACTTCAGCGCCTCGAGCACACCAGCGCCGCTCATCAGCGAAACTTCGCGCTCGGAGGAGTTCCCCCCCATCACGACGGCCACTTTTCCGTATTGCTTCATCACTTCACCAACTTTCCGGGAACCGCACCAATCGAACCGGCCCCCATCGTCAACACCACATCGCCATCCCTAACGGCGGCGAGAATTGCCTCCGGCATCGCGGCGATGTCCTCAACAAAAACCGGTTCGACCTTACCAGCCACGCGCACGGCACGGGCCAGCGAGCGAGCGTCGGCAGCGACAATCGGCGCTTCGCCAGCGGCATAGACCTCGGCCAGCAGCAGACCGTCAACAGTCGAGAGCACCTTTACGAAATCCTCGAAGCAATCACGGGTCCGCGTGTAACGGTGCGGCTGGAAGGCGAGTAGCAGGCTCCGCCCCGGGAATGCGCCGCGCGCAGCAGCCAGCGTCGCAGCCATTTCGACAGGGTGATGACCATAGTCGTCAACCAGGGTAAAGCTGCCGCCAGACGACAATGCCACCTCGCCGTAACGCTGGAAGCGGCGACCGACCCCGGAGAACTCGGCCAGCGCGCGCTGGATTGCCGCATCACTTGCGCCGACTTCAATCGCCACCGCGATTGCAGCCAGCGCATTCAATACATTGTGATGTCCGGGAATGTTCAGCGTGATCGGCAGGCGCTTCGATTCGCCGTTTTCCCATACAGCATCGAACAGCATGCGCCCGGCTTCAGCGCGGATATTCTCGGCACGCAGCATCGCATCTGCGCTGACGCCATAGGTCGTCAACGGCGAGGTCACGCGCGGCAGGATCTCGCGCACATGCGGATCGTCGACGCACAGCACCGCACGGCCGTAAAAAGGCAGGTGATGCAGGAAATCGACGAACGCGCCCTTGAGCTTTTCAAAATCGTGCCCGTAGGTGTCCATGTGGTCCTGGTCGACATTAGTCACGACCGAGATCACCGGAGTCAGCAGCAGAAAGGAC
>RRZT012457786.1_pt1 | contig 10407 bp, 12 predicted proteins | sample 2165551 | NCBI WGS metagenome assembly RRZT01 (sample SAMN10456910, study PRJNA506462) | wastewater metagenome | biome: wastewater; feature: sludge; material: wastewater sludge; isolation source: wastewater sludge with Escherichia coli K12::gfp cells carrying plasmid... | place: USA: Moscow, Idaho...
ACCATTAGTTACATGGTGAATTTTTGCTGCTTTACAGCAAAAATAAATGAAACACATGTTTTTACCAATTGATTTGTTATAATCAATTATGTGTTTTGAAAAATGAATAGATTTGAATATAATTTCTTATTCATTTTAGTAACGGAAAACTTATCAAAACAAAAAAAGTTTTGGAAACCAATATATTTTTGAATTATTATCAAATGATAATTTGATTTTAAATGAAGATATTGTAAATTACATTTTAAATCTAAATAACTTAGATATAAATTATTTTGGTAATAAAAATCAACATAAAGATTATCTATCTATTATGTTAGTTAAAAAAATGTTAAAAAGTAACATTGACATTAACAGTGACATTTATTTAAGAATACTAAACAATGTTGATATTGATTTTTTTGTAAGAAATCAAAACAATCAAAATGTTTTAAATGTATTTTTAGAAAATAAAGAATTAACAGTTGAATTGTATTTTAAGATTTTTAATATAATTAAGTATGGTAAAGAAACAACATCAGAAGATGTATCTTGTTTATTTTTAAATCATTTTTCAAATGTTGATAATGTTAAAAATTTCATAAAAGATTATGACTTTTTTACTTTAATTATGAATATTAACAAAAATAACAATAAATCATTGTTTGATGATATAGGAAAAAAGTTTTATATTCCTGATTATGTAGATATTCTTGAAGTATATATTAATAATGAAACAGCCACATTTAACAGATTTGGTTATGATAATGCATTAGAAGCAATTTTTGTTAAAAAGAATATTAACTTTTTTTATTCAGATGTTAAAAATTTAAAAATTAAATTTGAAAAATATATTGATTTATTCTTAGGTTTATTAGATGATTATAAAGATAAAAAAGATAGAACTAAAATAAATGAATATTTAATAAACAAAATTTTAAATAATAGTGTGGAATACTTAACTATTTCAAAAGAAAAAGAGGCTTTGTTTATAGAAAAATTAATAAAAAATGATTTGTTTAATATAATAGATAATGAAGAAAAGATGGCAATTATATTAAAGGAAAGTAATTTTAATATGATTAATCCACATTTACTATTAAAATTATTTAAAAATAGTGAAAGTATAATTGATGAAAAAAGTATCTGTCCATCACTTATAAAATGCAAGAAATTAAAAGAAAACTATCAAAATTTAATAAAAAAGAATGTAAATAATCAGTTAAATATGTTGATAACGATATTGTATTTAGAGAAATTATTCCCATACACAATTAAATTAATAGAAAATACGCAAAAAGAAATGGATATAGAAGATAATAATTTTTATGCCTTGTACATGTTTTATAAAAAAGATTTAAATTATTGTTTAAGTAAAAAAAATATTTTTAACTTAAATGGTATTTCAAAAATTAAAGAATCAATAAACAGTATCATATTAAATAATGAATCATTTATTAATGATATGTTATCAGCACAAAGTTATATTGATAAAATTAATGATATTGAAAAAGTTGTATTTAATGCTGTTAAACAAAAAGCAAATAGGAAAATTAAAATATAATTTACATACTATTTACATACTATTTACATATTTTATTGGTTATCTTTGGTAAAATGTGTAAATAGAGTTACTTATTGTATAATAAAGGATAAAAAAATGGAGTTTAATAGCAGTGTTTTGATGAAACAGTTGAGAAATGATGCTGATATAACTATATACATTGGGAATAATAGCAACCAATTATTTGAAATAATGAATTGTTATAAACCATTTGTTTACAATGCTGGAAATTTATCATTTATTAATAAATTTATTCATCAAGCAACAATTAATCAGTCTAAATCATCTGATACAATTAAAACTATATTTGTAAATCAGGACTACAAAATTATTCATTCAAATGATGATGGTTTTTGTGATGTAACTGCAGTAATTACAAATAAAGATATTATATTAGATTTGCTAAACAATATTGATAAAACCAATAATATAAATATTTTTGTTGATTATTTAAAAGAAGTATCAAATTTAAAAAACATAAAAGATAATGACTTTTTGAATATTTTAAAGAAAAGCATAGAAGATATTAAATTTGTAAAAGCTGAAATAAATGTTACATTATTTAATAATGATTATGAATAAATATAAAATTAAAATCCAGAATTATCTGGATTTTTTTATTATAAAAACTTTATTTTCATTAAAAATAATATGATATTTAAATTAATTGTAGTGATTTTTATAAAAAATATAATATAATATAAATAATTATTATATAGTGAATATTTTTATGAAAAAAATTAGTGTTTTAATTTTAAGTTTAGGTATATTGGCATCAAACCAAGTATATGCTAATGAATCATTTAAACATGATAGTGTTTTATTTAATCCTATGAACATGAGAGATGGGTATATTGGCAATAAATCAGGATTAGAAGCACAAAGTAAACCTAAACCTGATAATGGGTTAAGTGGTAATAACAGTAATATTGAAAAGCCTGAAAATGGTGGTTCTAATGGCATTAGACCAGCTTTCAGTAATAAATGTAATGATTTTTTAACTGATATAGCAAATGGTTATGGAGAAATTGTTAATTACCAAACTTTAGGTAATAAAAAAAGAATGTGGATTTTAAGAAATTATATAAAAGCAGGAACATCAAAAATTACATATATCCCTGGTGATTTTAATCAAGCTCCTATATATAATTTAGAATTTCATGATGGCTTATCAAATGCTTATAATTGTCCAACAGTAAACTATAATGGTAATTGGAGAAAATGGGCTACTGGTGATGGTGGTAAATAATTAAAAATAAAAAAGACAATATTTATATATTGTCTTTTTTGTATATTTAATATTAAGATAATTGTTTTAAAGTTTTTTCTAACAAAATTTTTAAAAACAAATTTTCTTTAATTTTTTCAGAATTTATTGCTTCTTTAATTTCATCAATTGTATATTTATAAACACGTTTGCTTACTTTAAATTTATTAAATTTAGTATTGGAAACATTCTCATAAGCAGCTTTTAACATGTTAATTGAATAATTAGGTTGTTTGTTATTAAATTGTTTTTTTACTAAAAAAATAATTCCATAATCATTTTTTTTAATTGATAAAGAATTAAAGTTTTTATCATGATTCAACAAAAAATTATTAAGTGGTTCTGTTAAATAAATATCTTTTGATTGATTATCATAAAAAACCTCATTATTTTCAATTAAGATTTTAGTAGTGCTTTGAGAAATGGTATTTAAAAATTTTACTTGTTTTGTGTTATCCATTTAAATTACTTTCTATAATAAATTAATTCAAACATATTACCATAAAAAAAAGATGATTTCAAAATTAAAATCACCTTTTATCTAATATTAATATAAATTTACTTTTACTTTAATATTTAATTAAATAAACTTTCTTTAAATTAAAAAGGTCTTTTTCTTTTGTATTTAGCTTAATTAAAGTTTCATTTTTAATTTCATCAAGAATCTTTTCATTATTTTTATAAAAATCATTTTGTGAATATTTAGAAATAACATTTGTTGCTGATTGATTTAAACTATCTATAATATTTTTTCTATCATATTGTAAATAAAATGCCGTTTTATTATCATCAGTATAAGTATAATTAAAATTTCTTTGCTCTTTTTCTTTTATTTTATATTCATCTTCTTTACCTTTATTAAGCTCATATTCAAGAACAAATTTTGAATAATCAATACTTTTACCATCAGAAGTTAAATAATTAGATGATGTATCTGTTTCAACAGTGTTAATCCATACATTATTATCTGTATTTGGAACACTATTAAAATCAAATGTGCTTAAAAAAATTGGAATAAGAAGCAAAAGAATTGAAACTTGTAAAATTGTTTTATTTTCTAATATTTTCATTATTTTTTCTCCATATTTTGTTTTTTAATAATATTAACTTCCACTTTATCTAAAATAAACATTCTATCATCAAGAGCATTTAACCTTTTTTGCAAGTCAATTCTAACCAATTCTTCAAATTTCATTTGATTAAATTCAGGGCTGTTAATATCAAAAGTAGACAATACTTTATATACACTTTGTAACAAATTTAACTCTATATGATTATATGAATTAATATATTCAATTTTGTTGCTATCTTTTGAAATATTTTTATGCATTGCCCAATATTTTACATATGATTTATCAATCATATTATCATTAATACTATATTTGACATTAACATCAAGATTTTCAAAAGAATTCATATTTTTATCAAAAGCAACAACATTTTGAGATTTAACAAATAAATTTTTATTATCTAATGTTGTTCTAATGTTAAAAAAGTTGTAAGGAACAATAATTCTTTCCCCACTTTTAACATAACTAATTTCATTTGTTAAATATTTTTTAACCACTAAAACTTTGTTATTTTCTGATTTGTCATTATTTGTGTAATATGATAATTTTGAGCCATACAAAATTAAAAAAACAAGTTCAAAAATCATCAAATAATAAAGAAAATTATTTTGTGATTTTTCTTTATTAGTTTGATTTTTTATTTGTTTATCATTTGCATCATTTTTATTTTTTTGATGATTTTTTTCAAAATTTTCCAAAACTTCTTTATTACTAACTATTTGATTGGAACTAAATGTAGGTGATAAATTATTATCTTTTTTATTTTCAATGTTTTCCAATTCATTTATATTATCTGACATAAATTTTAACCTATATTTTTAAAATTATATTCTAACACAAATATCAGTTATTAAGAAGAAATAGTATTAAATTAAATAATTATATTTATCTTTATATTATGTTAAAATATAAAGATAAACAAAATAAATTATGGAAAAAGCAAAAATGGAATTAAAAGAAAAAAATAATTATACAGAAGAAAGTGTTTTTTTAAACAAATTAAATTTTGATGAAAAAAACTTCATTTTAATTCGTGGTCATCAAGGAAGTGGGAAAAGTACATTAGCAAAAAACATTGCTAATGCTGCTAAAGAATTTGGTTTAAATGAATCTGATATATTTCATATTGAACGTGATTTTTTTATGTATGATGAAAATGGAGAGTATTCAAAAGTTTTTAATCAAGAGGTTTATAAAAAAGCAGATGATAAATTTAGAGCAGCATTTTCAGATGGGTTTAATAAAAAACCTAAATTAATTATTGTTTCTAATGTTCATAATAATTTAGGTGAAATAATCAATTACAAAAGTTTAGCAGAAAACAAAAAAGGAAAAAGAAACGAAAGGTATAATTTTAATGTATTGAGAACACAAAATGGTTTTCAAAATTTACACAATGTTCCATCTGAACATGTTCAAAGTGTCTATTTAAATATGAAAAATTTTAATGGTGAATACTTAATTAAACCAGTAAAACCTATGAATGTTAATAAACTTGATAGAGATAACTTGCCATTTAATGAAGAATACCAAACATATATTACAAAAGAATATGAAATATTTAAGGGGAAAACTTTTATTAAAAAAGAATTTAAAGAATATCCAAACTTATATTTACTCAAATATTCTAGTGCAGTGTTTTTTGATGGTTCTTTTGACAATGCTTTATTAGAAATGCGTGGAACTGTTATTGATAAAGATTATAATATAATTGTTAGACCATTTAAAAAAGTATTTAATAAAAGTGATTTTTCTAATTTAGAAAGATATAAAGAACCTAAGATTGATGACAATCAAAAATTAAATGTAGTTACTAAAGTAAATGGTTTTTTAGGTGTTTGTACTTATGTCTCAAAAATGGATGAAGTTTTATACAGTACAACTGGTTCATTGGTTTCTGATTTTGCTAAAATGAATAAAAAACATACAGAAAAACATGAGCAAATGTTTAAAGATTATCCAGATGTTACTTTCTGTTTTGAAATATGTGATGAAAATGACCCACATATTATTAAAGAAAATATTGGGGAAGTATTAATTGGAATGATTGATGTAAAAACTGGCTTTCAATATCCAGAAAGTAAACTTGATGAAGTTGCAAAAAATTATAATGTTGTAAGACCTGAAACATTTAAAGGTGTGACTTACAGTGAATTTAAAGAAATGTTAAATAAAACTCAAACAGAAGGGTTTATGGTGTTTGATGAAAATGATAATTTGTTATTTAAAGCTAAATCACCATATTATTTGATTAACAAATTATTTGCTAGGGGAACAGATGTTATTGAAAAATTAAATTCAAAAACAAATAATGCTTACAATTATTTTGATGAAGAATTCCACCCATTAATAACTCATTTAAAAGATAAAAAAGTAAGTGATAAATTTTTAACTTTAAATGAAGCTGAAAAAGTTGAATATATTAGAAATTACTTAAATGAAGAATTTAAAGAATTGTATAATAAAAAAGAAAATATTAAATCAACAAAAGTAAAATTAAATTAATTTTTGTTGACAAATATATTAAAAAATCGTAATATATAAATACTGTAAAGAGCATTCTCAGTGGATATTAACTAGTGAACAGATTCATTGAGGTTAGCAGTTTTAGTTGTCACTAACTAAATTCAGTAGTTTAATCTTAATTGATTATTATCTGAACCAAATAAGCTAAAGATATGCCACGACTACTAAAAAATAAAAAGCCACCTAATATAATTTAGATGGCTTTTTATTTTTTATAATTTTTTTCATTATGGTATAATATTAGAATATATTTATGAATGTTTGAAAATGTCTATAGAAAATTTAGAAAAATACTTAGTTGGTGGTGCTGTTCGTGATTTATTATTAGGGATTGAACCAAAAGATAAAGACTATGTTGTTGTAAACTCAAATGAAGAAGAAATGATTAATCTTGGGTTTACAAAAGTTGGTGCTGATTTTCCAATATTTTTACATAGTGAAACTGGTGAGGAATATGCCTTAGCAAGAACAGAAAGAAAATCATCTACATTAAAATCTAATAATCCATATCATAATTTTGATATAGAAACAGAAAATGTTTCATTGGAAGATGATTTAATGCGTAGAGATTTAACTATAAATAGTATGGCAATGGATAAAGATGGTAATGTAATAGATTATTTTGGTGGTGTAAATGATTTAAAAAATAAATTTTTAAAACATACATCAATTGCTTTTATGGAAGACCCAATAAGAATTTTGCGTGTAGCAAGATTTGCTGCTAGATATTATGATAATGGTTTCCAAGTTCATGATAGTACAATGAATTTAATGATACAAATGATTAATGATGGTATGTTAGAAAATTTAACAAAAGAAAGGGTTATGACAGAGTTTCGTAAAGGTTTAATGGAGAATAATGCTGATGTAATGATAGATATATTATATAGAACAGGGGCATTAAGAGTTTTATTGCCAGAAGTTCACAATTTATTTGGTGTTCCACAAAATCCTACTCATCACCCAGAAATTGATACTGGAATACATACTATGATGGTTTTAAATCAAGCATGTAAATTAAATTTAACATTTGATGAAAGATATGCCTGTTTATTACATGATTTAGGTAAAGGTATTACACCAAAAGAAGATTTACCATCTCATCCAATGCATGATATTAAAGGTATTCCATTAGTTGAAAATGTAAATGAAAGATTTAAAGCATCAAAAAGCGAATCTAAAACTGCTGTTTTAGTTTGTAAAGCACATCAATTAATTCATACATCTAAAAAATTAAACCCTAAAACAATATTGCGTTTATTTGATGAGTGTGGAGCATACTCAAATGATAAATATTTAATAAGTTTATTAAATTGTGCTAAAGCAGATTCTATGGGTAGAAAAGGATTTCAAAATGTCCCATATCCACAATATGAATATATGTTAGATATTTTTAATTTTGTAAAAGAAATTGATGTTAAAGATGTTGCTAATAGAACAGTAGAAAAAGCAAAGATGAAAAACAATGCAAATACAGACTTAGGAAAAAATATAAAAGAAAATATTTTTAATTATAGATTAAAAATATTGAAAAATTTTCTTGATACAATGAAAGTTGATAATGTTAATTTAGAAGAAAATTCAATTGATTTAAAAAAAGTAATCAATAAAAACAATGGTTTAAAAATCTAATTATTGAAAAAAAATATATATATCTTATATTATTAATATGTATATGAGATATAAATATGAGTTTTTTAAATAAAATAAAAGAAAAGTTTGAATGTTTAAAATCAAATTGTTGTAAAAAAGAAGTGAAAGAATTAGATGATAAAAAATGTTGTATGAAAACAGAAGATGAAGATAAACAAAAAGAAAAAATAGAAGTAGATAAATAAAATTAATAACAAAAAAACCAGTTAATTTAACTGGTTTTTTATAAGTTTTTTTTAAATCTCATCTAATGTTAAATAGTCATCTTCTTTCAACAAAATCCAGCTAATTCTGTCATCAACTTTATCTGTATTAATGAAGTCTTTTTTTCTAATTTTAGCCATTTCACCAGTTTTTAAATCATGGAATACAATTCCCTCTTCATCATTATTTAAAACCCAATGATAAATTGATTCAAATGTATATGGTTTTGGTAAATCAGCCAACAGTTCACCATGTTTAAAAAATTGAATGTCATCTAATTTGTGTTTATTGTCACCAATATACTTTCCAATCATTTCATATGTTCCATCTTCTTGAACACCATATTTTTTTAAAGCGTTAATATGGTGAACATCTTCTGGGTTGGTTTCAAGAACTTTAACCCAATGTGGGAAGTGTCCAGTAATTTTATCAAATGTTTCTTGACATGGAATTGAACCAATTGGCAGCTCTTTAAAATCTTCAATTAAATATTTATCCATGCCATTTTGTTTACGATAATCAAAAACTTTATTTTTAATTTTTTTAGGTTTTAAATCATATCGTTTATATAAAACTCCATCTTTAAACATAACAGATGTTCCATCTTTTTTGATGGTGGCTACAACATTATCTTGATTTTTTTCATCAAAAATCCATTCTAAACCTTTATTTAAAGTGCGAGTAATTTTACCAATTTCATAATCTACAAAAAATACTGTTTTAATCTTTTTCATCTTCAATTCCTAAAAATTCAATAAATTTAAAATATAATTTAATTATACAGATAAAACAAAAATAGTATATATAAATATATAAATTTTGATATAATTTACATATATTAATTATATTTAAAGGGTTGAAAATGAATGTTTTATATCAAGAAATGGGCGAATCATATCCACCAAGAACAGCTTTTAATGCTAAAAGTGGAGATATGACAATTAGTTTTTCAGTGGATTTTAATAGTGCTGGTGAAAAACTAACAAAAAAATTAGTTACACAATATCACTCAGAACATCATTTCTGTGAAATAGATATGAATACAATGTCACCATTAGATGCTGCTAGAAAAGTTTATAAATATGCTTTGACACATAATATACAAAATCTAAATATTGCTGGAAATGGCATTTATGGTTTTGTAAGTGCTAGTAATAAATGGAGTCAAGTTGAAGTAAATCAATATGTGTATTTAGTATTAAGGCAAGTTTTAGAGGGGTTAAAATTAAAAGAATATCCATTTAATATTAATAAGGTATTTACAGGTGGTCAAACAGGTGCAGATTGGGCTGGAGCAGTAGCAGCAGTGGCATTAGGGATTGATTGTCTTGTAACATTTCCAAATGGTTATATTCAAAGAATGGAAGATAAAAAAACAATAAGAAATACACAAGAAAGTTTAAAAATAAAAATGGAAAAAGAATTAAATAAAATTGTTTTAGATATGGATATAAACAGTGCAAAACAACATTTTGAAGAAATCAATAGAAAAAATAATATAAAAAACAGATTCACAATATAATTAAAATGTGTTAAAATACTATATAATAATTTTATTTTAACTGGAGAATATTATGAGCTTTTTAGACAAATTAAAAAAACTTACTGAAACAAATGAATTTAAAGAATTAGAAAAAGATTTTAGAAAATTTGGGGAAAATAATTTTAAATTTGAATTATTTAATGTTTTTTTTGCTGATATACAGGATGAAGCAAATCAAAAAAATGGTGAAGTCCCAAAATCTGTTTTTATGGATAAATTATTAAGTATGGGTATTGCTTTACCAATAATTCAAACACTTGTAGATAATAATTTTAATAATATTGAATCTTTAGTAGCATATAAAAATTTAAATGATTTAGATAAAATTATTCTTAGTCTAATACCAACAAAGGATATTACAGATGAAGATGAGTTAAATCAAAAAATTCAAATTAATAAAGAATATATTGAATTGTATGTAAATGGTATAGAAATGCCTTCAGCACAAATTTATGAAAAATTGGGCTAAACATAGTTAACATAAATTCTATTTAAATCTATTCATTGATTTAATATCCTATTAAAAATAGGATATTAAAAATGAGAATATTAAGTATAGGAAAAATAGCAGAATATCATGGTGTAAGCAAATCAACAATAT
>RRZT011765377.1_pt1 | contig 10406 bp, 9 predicted proteins | sample 2165551 | NCBI WGS metagenome assembly RRZT01 (sample SAMN10456910, study PRJNA506462) | wastewater metagenome | biome: wastewater; feature: sludge; material: wastewater sludge; isolation source: wastewater sludge with Escherichia coli K12::gfp cells carrying plasmid... | place: USA: Moscow, Idaho ...
TTGTAAAAGGATATCCGAATATTCTGCAGGAGAATGGTGAGCCGACTTATCAGATGGGACAGATCCACGATGGCTGGCTGATGTTCAACAAAAATTTTAACAACATGGAAGCCTTCTTTACTTATTATGATTGGTTGTATGACGCTGTATTCGGCACAGGAGATTTTGTGAATGGCTATCTGGAAGGTTATGATTACGATATTGTAGACGGTGAAGTTGTGTATGATACAACCAAATTTGATCCGCCGGTGACAGATCCATTTATGCCTGGAAAATCTACTGTACTGAAAAATTCACCTGGTGAAAGCGTAGAAATGTATCTGAAGCTTCAGGCAGGGGAAGAACCGACAACAGGTGCTGAGAGAACGGCATTATCGTATTTTGAGAGCGCACCGGCGATGGCAGAAGGTTATGTTATTGCAGCAGAGCATCAGGATGAACTTCTGACCAGTCTGTTCAATGCGGCTCCGACCGATACTATGAAGAAAAAATGGGAGCAGCTCCAGACCATGGAGAAACAGGTTTACACAAACATTATCTATGGAAAAGAAGATCCGTCTGCATTTGATCAGTTTGTAGAAGACTGGAAAGCACAGGGCGGCGATGATATCACAAAAGAGGTTAATGAGTGGTATCAGTCGGTAAAATAAGAGCTGCCTGATCGAAAAGATCCGAAAAGTCAAAAATAAAAAGCAGGGAGTTGTCAAAACATGGCGATTCCCTGCCTTTGCATCTCACAATGGTTTGCGTCAGCAGAAAAATCTGATAAAATAGGGGCAGAAAATGAGAGGGGAAGCATATGAAAAGAGTACGTTCAATTTTTGGAATTTTTACCGTTTTTCTGTTGATCATTCTTGCCAGCTTTCTGCTTCTGTCCTGGCAGAGCACGGCAAATTTGAAAGCATCTTTGATTCAGACGGCACAGCTTCAGACAAAATATGCAGCAACGCTTCTGGAACAAAAGGGGAAAGAGATTGAAATTGAAGCAGATGGTATTTTATATGGAGAAAATATGCAGAATCTCTATGCGGCAATTGAAAACAACGATGTTCATGAATATGTACAGCAAATTAATAAAATGAAAAGCTTTTTTCAGGAACGTCAGGGAAGAACGGTCGGAATGAGTGGTATGACGCTGTACTGGCCGAAATCCGGGCGGGAGATCAGCACGCTGCGGCAGGGATATTTTGAGGATTCTTTCTGGGAAAACAATAAGGAAAGTCAGTGGAAATCAGCCAATAAACAGGAAATTTTTTATATGCGAAGACGAACTGTGGAATGGAGGGGAGAAGATCAGGAGGTCTGGCTGGTGCTCCGAATGGATCAGGATTTTCTGTATGAAATCAAGGAGATGGCTGCGGGAATGGACCAGGGAGGCAGTATTTTAATGTTTGGTGGAGAAATCAATGTGCTTTCGCAGAAATCTGTGGAGCAGAATATTGCAGGAATCATACGACAGAGTAATGAAAAAGTCTGCGAGGTGCGTGTGGGAAAACAGAAATATCAGATTGTGCGTTCAGATGAAACAAAAAATGGAATGCAGCTGGTTTCCTATTATCCGACAAGGCAGATGATGCGGCAGGTGCGGAATATTATGACGATCTCAGGCATTATGCTCGGGGCAATTCTGATTTTTGGAATGATTTACATTTCTCTGTTTGTAAAAAATATTTTGATGCAGATGAATCTGCTGACTGAAAAACTGAAACAGGTGGAAGTGGGAGATTTGACCGTGCAGATTTACAAAATGCCGAAAAATGAATTCGCCTATGTATTTCGTCAATTTAACCATATGGTGCGCCGCACGCATGAATTGCTGGAGGCAACGGTAAAAGAACAGGAACTTCGAAACGAAGCAGAAATGCGGCAGTTGCAGCTTCAGATCAACCCGCATTTTCTGTACAACAGCCTTTCCTTCATTGTCACCGCGGCGGACAATCCCGATGCCGTGACAGAGATGGCAGTGCATCTGTCGCAGTATTACCGTTATTGTACACGGAAAAAGTCAATTACGACGATTCAGGAGGAAATTGACTATGCGCGGTCGTATCTGGAAATCATGGCGATGCGAAAAAAAATCGAGTATGAAATAGAATCCGATCCAGAACTTGCTGCATGTAAAATTCCACCGCTGATTCTGCAGCCGATCATCGAAAATGCAATTGAGCATGCGATCGAGGAGCGGGAAAATGCAAAGCATATTTATGTAAAGGTGTATCAAAAAGTAAAAGACGAAATTTGTTTCGAAATATCAGACGACGGGAATGGACTGACAGAGGAACAGATTGCGGCACTGAAAGAACGGCTGGCAAGGAAAAACCGCGATGAAAAAGAGGGTGTCGGCCTCTGGAATGTAAATCAGCGGCTTGTCAATTATTATGGGGAACAGAGCAGCCTGCAGTTTGGAGGAAGTATTTGGAAGGGATTGTGCGTTTCCTTTGTGATTGACGGGAAAGAAAGACTGTAAAGAGGCTGTGAGAATCTGGAGTTTTTGCGGAGAAAAAAACAAAAGGTTCCGGAGCACAGAGAAAAAGATGGGGGAATTACCTATGAAAGTATTGTTGGTGGACGATGAGTCCTATATGACCGAGTATCTCAAAAAACTGGTGGACTGGAAAAGCTATGGCTTCGAAGAAGTACTGACGGCGTCGGGCGGCTCTATTGCGCGCGATCTGATTGAGCAGAAAAAGCCGGAACTTCTGGTGACAGATATCCGCATGCCGCGCGTGTCAGGGCTGGATCTGGTGAAGTATATTGACGAGAAAAATTATCCGACGAAAACAATTATTCTGTCCGGCTACAGTGAATTTGAATATGCTCAGCAGGCGCTCCGCTATGGAGTGACAGAATACCTCGTAAAGCCTATCCTGAAAAAGGATTTCCAGATATCACTGGAACATGTGATGGAAAAATTTTTCGAAAAAGAAGAAAGTTTTCCAGACGACGGTATTTCGGCCGTGAAAAAGTATATCGCAGAGCATGTGGGCGAAGATCTCTCACTGGAAATTTTAGGAGAAGTGGCGCATCTGCATCCGGCGTATCTGTCAAAAACATTTAAAGAAGAGACAGGGAAAAATCTTTCCGCGTATATTACGGATGTGAAGATGGAAAGAGCGGCAGAACTGCTCAGCGGAACAGATCGATGGGTACATGAAATCATGGAAAGCGTAGGATATCAGAAGAGCCAGTATTTTTCAAAAATTTTTAAAGAAAAATATGGCGTGACGCCGAATGAGTACCGGCGGACGCACAGAGGATAACAGAATGAAAGAAAAAATATCTTTATTTTTTTACCGTACGACGGAGAGAAATATGGTTCCCTGCAATGCCGTTGAGCTGACCGAATTCGAAACGGTGGGACCTGAAATATCGAATTTCGTTTTTCGCGGCGGAAAAATTCACGGTACGATTTGTATGAAAAACTGCAGAAATATCCAGTTTACAGATGCAAAAGAAAAGGAGAGATAAGATGTTTAAAAACGGAACCTTATGGAATGATATTGATGGAAACCCGATTCACGCGCACGGAGGATGGATGCTTTCATACGGCGGCTATTTTTACTGGTACGGTGAGGACCGGAGAGAGAATTATTATGTGAGCTGCTACCGTTCGAAAGACCTGCGGAACTGGGAATTTCGGAACCACATTCTGACGACGGAATCGAAAATGGAGCCGTACCGCGTGCGAACGAAACTGCAGCTTATAAGCGAGACTGGCGGAAAAGTAAATCTGGAGCGGCCGAAGGTGCTCTACAACAAAAAGATGGAGAAATTTGTATTATGGGTACATTTTGAAAACGGAAAAGATTACACAGACGCTGCCATCGGAATCGCAGAGTGCGACACACCGGACGGAGATTTTGTATACCATGGTCACTTCAATCCATATGGCTATATGTCGCGAGACTGCACACTGTTCCAGGAAGAGGACGGCACCGCGTACTTCATTTCCGCAGCACGCGATAACGCGGATCTCCACGTATACCGCCTAAGTGAGGACTATTTAAACGTCGAAAAACTCGTCCACCGTCTATGGCAGGGCGAATACCGCGAGGCACCGTCAGTCATCAAAAGCGAAGAAAAATACTACATGATCACCTCCTTCTGCACCGGCTGGGCGCCGAACCAGGGAAAATACGCCGTAGCAGACAGTATGGAAGGCGACTGGGGCATGTTGAAAAAAATTGGCGACGAAACTACCTACCAGAGCCAGGCAGCATTTCTGCTGAACTTAAACGGACAGCTCCTCTACATCGGAGACCGCTGGAATGCGGAAAATTACTTCGAATCGGGGTATGTGGCATATCCACTGAAGGTGGAAAACGGGGAACTGGTGATGGAATATTGTGAGGAAACTGATTTAGGAAAATATCTGTAGGAATACAGGAAAGACAGGTTGCATGGGCGCATGGAATTTCTACCAATCCAATCGTTTACCACGGAATGCGTTTTCTGCCGGAGGATTTCCGACCGTCAGAGGAAGGGGATGAAATCCAGACATGAAAGAGCTGCATTATTCGGTTTTTTCCGCAACTGCAGCGAAACCCTGATTTCATCGGATGTAAATCGGGAAGGATATGCCTACCGTGCGATTGAATCGGCAAAAATTGACGGAGCAGGAGAATATACCATTTTCTTTAAAATGGTTCTTCCATTGTCCAAACCGGTTATTTCTGCACTGGGTATTTTTACCGCAGTCGGAACATGGAACGATTATACCCAGACGTTGTATTATACAAAGTCTGCAGATATTCAGACACTGTCGTATTATATGCTCTCGATTACCAAGGCAAGTGCTTCTGCAGCATCTCTTGGGGAGACCATGAGTGCCGGCGCATCGAGTGTCCTGACAACCATGTCAAATTCTGCGGCAAACTACAAAACCATTGAGCTTGCCTGCATGGTTCTGTCAGCATTGCCACTGATTATTGTGTATCCGTTTGCACAGAAATTCTTCGAAAAAGGTGTGATGGTCGGAAGCGTAAAAGGCTGATCGACTGGTCTGTGATCATTTGAAAAGCCCGCTTGGTTGCCGCTGTATCTGTGGTATGCCAGCGGGATTCTTTTTTTCGGCGGTCAGCGATTCGAAGTCCGTGCCTGCACGCGAACTTGCGGAACGTTGCCATAGGTGCTGAAAAATTGACAAAAACAGATGAAAATATTCCATACCCAAAAGAGAGTGAAACTTTTAAAATAGAAACAAACAGAAGAGTTTGGATGACAGTTTTCCGGAAATCCATAAATCAGAAGGAATTTTGAACGTGAAAGGGAGAAACAAAACAATGAACATAAAAGCAGAGCAGAAACAAAAAGTCACATTACCATCCCCGTTATTCCGGGATCCGATTTACGACTGCCCAACCGATCCGACGGTCATCTGGAATGAAAAAGAAGAACAGTGGTACCTGCTTTACACCCAGCGCCGTGCCACGGATGTTCCGATCGGTGTGTCCTGGGTGCATGGAACAGCCCTTGGCGTTGCAACAAGCCGGGATGGCACAAAATGGCTGTACCGCGGAACACTTGAGGGACTTGATATTGAGCCGGGACACAATACGTTCTGGGCACCGGAGATCATCGAGGCAGAGGGTTTGTATCACATGTATGTCTCCTACATCACCGGCATTCCAAACGATTGGGAGTATCCGAGATGGATGCTGCATTATACTTCGACAAACCTCTGGGACTGGAGATTTGAAGGACGGGTTGATCTCGATTCCGAGCGCGTGATTGATGCCTGCGTTTATGAAATTGCACCGCATACATACAAGATGTGGTACAAGGACGAGGACAAGGAAAGCAGGACATACGCAGCAGTCAGCTACGATTTGTATCATTGGGATGCAGTTGGAGAAGAGGTTGCGGACTGCGGTCAGGAAGGACCGAATGTGTTTGAACTCGGCGGAAAAATCTGGATGATTTCGGATTTCTGGAACGGGCTTGCAGTTTATACATCGGAAGATTATACGCACTGGACACGGTGTGAGGATATTTTACGGGAATCCGGCACAAGAGCGATGGACACCGGAATGGGACATCACGCGGATGTTCTCGTGAAGGATGGAAGAGCGTTTATCTTTTATTTCTGTCATCCGTATGCCGGTGAAAATGAAGGCGACTTTACAGACGAAGAGAAAGCACGTTTTACGGAGCGCGATCGAAATAAAGCGGTTGTACAGGTGGCGGAACTGAAAGTAGAAGGAGAAAATCTTGTCTGCGACCGCAATGCAGCAGTAACATGGGAGATGTGAGAAAAATTTTAAATACCTTAAAAGAGTGGACAGAATCTTAAAATTTCGGTGTAGAAAAAAAGTACGCGGGTTCTAAAATGAAGGTAAAACAATGTAGCGATGACAGTTCAGGCAGTAGTAAAACACTTGCTGCCTGGCTGCGTGAAAAGTGATTCAGATATAGAAGATTAACCGGAAAGAGAGGGACGGAAAAATGAGTTTTTGTATTGGGAAAGACAGACTGACAAACGGCGCAAAAATTCTGGAGACAAACGACAGAGGTGCGCTGCTGGAGCTGGACAAAGAGGGAGCCGGCATTTTGATCCCGGAGTTCCTTTCCAGAAAAGAACGATATTTTATATTTAAAGTAAAAGTACTGGAGGAACATAGTGTTTCCATGAATCTTCTCATTTACGGAGAGGATCCGGCGGAGCCGGTCATGAACATCCGATTTGGTATTCTGCCGAAGCTGGAAACACAGATGTGCACTGACCGCACATGGTTTGAAGGCAACGTTCTGTTCCCGGAAAACCTGGCGGGCGATTTAAAAATTGTGTGTCACGGACGAAGAATTGCGCAGGAAGAGATCACCAGAGTAGAACTTTCTTCTTTGCAGGCGTTTCATAATCAGAAGATTGTGTTGACAGATCTGGACTTCGTAAAAGAAGCGCCGGAGGTGAATCTGACGGATGAAAAGCTGGTAGATGCCTTCGGACAGAACAAGCGGAAAGAATGGAAAGAAAAAATTCATTCGGAAGAGGAATTAAAAGAGAAAATGAATTGCCAGCTTGCGGAACAGGGAAAACCGTTCCCGTTTGCGGACTGGTCAAAATACGGTGGTTGGACGCGCAAAAAACTGACGGAGGGAACCGGTTTCTTTTCAAGGATCAAAGAAGACAACGGCAAGTGGTGGCTGGTTGATCCGCTTGGCTATGCATTCTTAAGCATTGGTCCGGACTGTGTCGGCCCTGAAATTGACTGTCGGATCGATGGTCTGGAAAAAAATCTCGACTGGCTGCCGTCCGAAGACGATAGTGACTACGGAGTGTTTTTTCAATCCCAGCATGTGATCCCCGGAAGAAGACGGAATTTTAAGAGCTTTTCGTATTCTAAAGCAAATCTGTACCGCGTCTGGGGAGAAAAATGGAAAGAAAACTGGCGACCAATGATTGTTGGACAGCTGAAAGCCCACGGAATGAATACCCTTGGCAACTGGAGTAGCGATGAGCTGTTCGGAACAACGGAAATTCCTTATGTAACATCACTTCCGGAATTCCCAACAACAAAGCAGAACATTTTCCGTGATTTCCCGGATGTGTTCAATGAGGAATACGAAGAGACGGCAAAGAAAAATGCACAGGAATTAGCACCGCGTGCCAACGATCCGTGGATGATCGGTTATTTCCTGCGGAATGAGCCGAGCTGGGCATTCGTTGACAATCTGGTACTGGCAGATGAGACTCTGTACAATCCGGCGCGCACCAGCTGCAAAGAAAAGCTGATTGCGCGGATGGAAGAAAAATATCAGTCCATCGATGCTTTAAACAAGGCATGGAACACCGATTTTGTAAGCTTCGCCGATCTGTACCGCCCGCAGAAAGAGATTTCCAAACGGTCTGATGCGGCAAAAGAAGATATGCGGGCATTTTCAAGAGACATGCTGCGGCGCTATGTGGAAATTCCGGCCCGTGCCTGCAGAGCAGTCGATCAAAACCATATGATCCTCGGTATGCGCTGGGCCTGGATTTCTGATCCGGATCTCGTAGAAGGATGGGAGAATTTCGATGTCTTTTCGATCAATTGCTACGCGGTTGACCCGACGAGCGCGATTCAGAACATTGTAGACCTTGGTGTGGATCTGCCGGTGATGATCGGAGAGTTCCATTTTGGAGCGCTCGACGCAGGACTTCCGGCAACTGGTCTGGAAGGCGTACTTTCACAGAGAGATCGTGGAATTGCCTACCGCCATTACTGTGAAAAAGCTGCGGCTCATCCAAACGGTGTCGGCTGTCATTATTTTCAGTGCTATGATCAGTTTGTGCTGGGACGTTTTGACGGAGAAAACTATAACATCGGCCTGTTTGACATCTGCTCACAGCCATACCCGGATATGATGGAACAGATTAAGCTATGCAGCAGCGAAATCTACGAAGTCGCAGACGGACAGAAGGAGCCATGCGAAGAAAAAGCAGATTAAATTCCGATGATTGCATATTAAAAAAGAGAAAAGAAATACAAGGAAATAAGAGTAAGAAAAAGCAAGGAGTGATGTGCTATGAAAAACATGAACATTTATTTAAATACACCAGAAGATGCTATCAATTTTGTTTCCACCGTGTCGAAAGTACCGTACGAGGCAGATTTATCTTATGGACACTGTATGGTAGATGCGAAATCTATTTTAGGAGTGCTTGGCATGGCAGTTCGTAAAAAGGCAAAGCTGACTATTTACGGAGAAAAAAATATGGATGAAGTAGCGAAAGAGCTGAAGAGGTATGCGGCTTAAAATAAGTAGCAGAGTATTGTTTTTGTGCTTACTGTGTATAAATGACTGAAATCATGCGCAAAGAAAGCGCAATTCCCTTAATTCATAGAAATTCTCTTTTTGAATTTATCTTGGAAAGGGCTTTGAGTGCAGTTATTAGCGCGACAACTTGTACAGATGTTGATTCCGTTGTCGAAGCCGGCACTTGCAGCAGTTACCCTTTTTTGTATTGTGAATCACTGGAATAGCTTTTTTGACGGAATGATTTTGATTGATACGCCGGAAAAATTTCCACTGCAGACCTATATTTAGTCACTGGTTATTTGTATTTCCGATATGTCTCAATCAGGACTGTCTACAGAACAGCTGGCAGGGAGAATGTCATAAAGAACCTTCAATGGATCCAAAATAGTTATTTCTACCGCTCCGATTTTAATCATTTATCCATTTTTGCAGAGATACTTTGTGTCAGAAATCACCTTGGGATCTGTAAAGGAATGAGCAACAGAAAGTTTGAAACCGTAGGACGATCATTTTGAAGTGTGGAGGAACAGGAGTATGAACAGAAAGTGGACAGAACAAGAGATATGGAGTTGGTTCCGTGAACATGAGTGGATTTCCGGATTCAATTTTGTGCCAAGTACACCGGCAGGCGGCGTTTATGCACTGCTGCAGGAGTATGATCATAAAAATGCGTTTCAGGAGGCAGCAAAAGAAATTTCATTAGCGGCTTCACTTGGATTAAACAGTGTGCGCCTGTTTTTGCCGTTTGAATTATGGAGACAGCAGCACGATAGTTTTATGAAAAATCTGGAGGAGTTTATTTCACTGCTGGATTTTTATCATATGACAATCATGCAGGTTTTATTCAATGATTGTACCGTTGCAAAACAATTTTACAAAGAACCAGTTCCGGGACCACAACCGGAACCTGTGGAGGGCTTTTTTGGGGGGAACCAGTGATAATTCTTTTGACGAAGAAACACAGACAGGGATCACGGTAGGTTATAGTATTACAGATGATGAAGAGATGACACCTGAAATTGAGAAATATGTAAGAGAACTGGCAAAACGTTATGGTCAGGATGACAGGGTTATCATTTGGAATATCTGGAATGAACTGGGAAATTCAGGAAGAGGAGAAAAATCACTTCCGATGGCTAAAAAAGTAATAGGATGGTTAAGGGAGGAAGACGTAAAGCAACCATTGACAATAGAAATGTGGGGAGCGCAGGTAAAGGGAAACTATTATGAATGGCTAAAGAACCTATGTGTTCATGGTGAGGTGGGGTGGATCGGGAAAACATAGAACTCTCGGACATTATTACATTTCATTTTTATGGTGATTATACGCATGCACGAAGAATGGTAAAGTTTTTGAAACAGTTTAATCGTCCGCTGATTAATACAGAATGGATGCATCGCCCATTTCAAAGTCTGATTCAGACGCACCTGCCGCTATGGAAAAGAGAAAAAATAGGAAGTTATTTTTTCGGTTTGGTAAATGGAAAGACACAATTTCATATTGCATGGGATTTTATTAAAGAATATCCGTCTGTAGATACTTCCGTATGGATGCATGATTTGTATCATGCAGATTTTACTCCGTATGATCAGGAGGAGTTGGATATACTAAAGAAGTGTAATGAAGATAAGAATATCTGGAAATAAGGAACTAGGAGAAACAAAAA
>RRZT010922480.1_pt1 | contig 10405 bp, 4 predicted proteins | sample 2165551 | NCBI WGS metagenome assembly RRZT01 (sample SAMN10456910, study PRJNA506462) | wastewater metagenome | biome: wastewater; feature: sludge; material: wastewater sludge; isolation source: wastewater sludge with Escherichia coli K12::gfp cells carrying plasmid... | place: USA: Moscow, Idaho ...
GCACCATCACCGCCAATGTGAATCCTGCCGACGGTTACTCCTCCGGCGAGGTGCAGAAAGTGATTGAAGAAGTGGCTGCGCAATCTTTGCCGGCAGGCTACGGATATGAATATGGTGGTATGGCACGCGAAGAAGCAAGTAGCGGTGGTGCGCAGACGGTTTTCATTTACGCCATCTGTATCTTCCTTATCTATCTGATTCTGGCCTGTCTTTACGAGAGTTTCCTCATACCGTTTGCCGTTATCTTCTCCGTGCCGTTCGGGCTGATGGGGTCGTTCCTTTTCGCCAAAATACTCGGGTTGGAGAATAATATCTATCTGCAGACAGGTGTGATTATGTTGATCGGTTTGCTGGCTAAGACAGCCATTCTGATTACGGAGTACGCCATAGAACGTCGCCGCAAGGGAATGGGTATTGTGGAGTCTGCCTACTCTGCCGCACAAGTCCGCTTGCGTCCTATCCTGATGACGGTATTGACGATGATTTTCGGTATGCTTCCACTGATGTTCTCTTCCGGTGCAGGTGCCAACGGTAACAGTTCGCTGGGTACGGGTGTAGTAGGCGGTATGGTTGTCGGGACACTGGCATTGCTCTTTGTCGTTCCGGTTTTCTACATCATCTTTGAATTTTTGCAGGAGAAAATCCGCAAACCGATGGAGGAGGAAGCAGACGTACAGGTGCTTTTAGAGAAAGAAAAGAGTGAAGTTGAACGCGAACGTAACTAAATGAAAGAAAGAATGAAGAAGAATATCATCACATTAGTTGCCATCAGTCTGTCGTTGAGCGGTTGTGGCATCTATACCAAATACAAACCCGCCACTGTCGTCCCCGACCATCTTTATGGGGAGGAAGTGGTGGCCGAGGACACTGCCAGTCTGGGTAATATGGACTGGCGGGAACTTTTCACCGATCCTTATCTGCAATCCCTCATCGAAGTGGGATTACAGACTAATACCGACTATCAGTCCGCCCAGCTTCGTGTGGAACAGGCACAGGCGGCACTGATGTCTGCCAAACTTGCTTTTCTGCCTGCTTTTGCCCTTTCCCCGCAGGGAACGGTGAGCAGTTTTGATACACACAAGGCTACGCAGGCTTATTCATTGCCCGTTACTGCCAGTTGGGAGCTGGACGTATTCGGTCGTATGCGCAATGCCAAAAAACAGGCGAAAGCACTTTATGCTCAAAGCGAGGATTATCGTCAGGCTGTCCGTACCCAGTTGATGACAGGCATAGCCAATACTTACTATACCCTGCTGATGCTGGATGAGCAACTCGACCTTTCCCGTCAGACGGAGACGGCATGGAAAGAAACCGTGGCCTCCACCCGCGCTCTGATGAATGCCGGACTGGCAAACGAATCCGCTGTGTCGCAGATGGAAGCTGCTTATTATCAGGTGCAGAGTTCTGTACTCGATTTGCAGCAGCAGATCAGTCAGGTGGAGAATAGCCTTGCCTTATTATTGGCGGAGACACCCCGTAATTATGAGCGCGGTATGCTGGCAAAGCAGCAGTTTCCTACGGATCTTTCGATAGGGATTCCTGTCCGGATGCTTTCTTCCCGTCCCGATGTCCGTTCTGCCGAGCGGACACTGGAAGCAGCGTTCTATGGAACCAATGCGGCACGTTCGGCTTTCTATCCTTCCATCACTTTAAGCGGAAGTGCCGGATGGACGAACTCTGCCGGGTCTTTGATTCTTAATCCGGATAAGTTTCTGGCATCAGCGGTAGGTTCGCTCACGCAGCCGCTCTTTAATAAAGGACAGGTGGTGGCACAATATCGCATAGCCCGTGCGCAACAGGAAGAAGCAGCGCTCGGCTTTCAGCAAACGTTGCTCAATGCCGGTAGTGAGGTGAATGATGCGTTGATTGCCTATCAAACCAGTCAGGGAAAAAGAATCTTGCTGGATAAACAGATCACTTCCCTGCAAACGGCTCTGCGAAGCACTACTCTGTTGATGGAGCATGGTAATACAACCTATCTGGAAGTGCTTACCTCCCGGCAGTCGTTGCTTAGTGCGCAACTCTCGCAGACGGCCAATCATTTTACTGAAATACAAAGTTTAATTAACCTATACCGTGCTTTAGGAGGAGGTCAGGAATAAACTGTATCATACTCTCTGTTTTCTAATTTAATGAAAGAAGGGCTGCCGGAGAAGTGATTCTGTGGCAGCCCGTTTGTTAATCGGTCAATATCGGTCAATATGCGGCGAATTGGCTTGCAGCCGGAAACTTCAGCCAGCATAAAGAATAATGATGGTATTATTTACCAGCCAGACCTTTCTTTTTTCTTTCTTTATATTGACTGGGTGTTTCCCCGGTATATTGCTTGAAAGCCGTACTGAAATAACTCGGAGTGGTAAACCCGGTTTTCTCTGCAATTTCAGAGAAGGGCATATCCGTGCCGGATATCAATGTAATAGCTTTTTCTATACGGAGCTTACTGATATACTCGTTCGCTCCCATGCCTGTAAGTGCTTTCAGTTTGTTATAAAGCGAAGAACGGCCCAATCCTACTTCCTGGCAGATAAACTGGATGCCCAGGTTGGTATTATCTATATTTTCCTGGATGATACTATTCAGTTTAATCAGGAATGTTTCGTCTGTCAGGCTGATGGTGCTTTCTTCCGGTGTGGGGATTAATCCTGCATTCAGATACCTTTTCTTGGTATATTCCCGGTTTTTCAACCGGTTGCGGATAAGTTCCATTAGCATTTCCACTTCGAAAGGTTTGCTTAAATAGCCGTCCGCTCCATTCTTGTAACCGCTTATTTGGCTTTGCCTGTCATCTCTGGCAGTTAGCAGAATGACTGGGATGTGACTGATATTGATATCCTCTTTAATCGTTTTACAAAGTTTATACCCGTTCATCCGAGGCATCATCACGTCACTGACTATAATATCAGGGACATGGCTTCTGACCAGTTGAAGGGCTTCCACCCCGTCTCCGGCGATAATTATCCGTTTGAAGTATCCTTCGAACGTTCTTTTCAGAAAGTCTGTCATATCCGGATTGTCATCCACTACGAGAATAGTGTATGGAGTGGTGTCGAATACCTCTTTCGCGGACGGCTGCCCGCTGTTATCATCCATCATCAACTCGTTCAGATAAGCTTTTGGCTCGCAGATGATTTCTTCCGGTTCCTGCCTCAACGGCAACTCAAAGAAAAAGCTGGCTCCGGTTTCTTCATTATCCTGTGCGCCGATAGAGCCGCCGTGCAGTTCCACCAGAATCTTGGAGTAAGACAAGCCGATTCCTGTTCCGCTCTGTTCTCCCGTTCCCTGGTAGAAGCGGGTAAAGAGCTTGTGCGTATCCACTTGCTTTAGTCCACATCCCTGGTCGATGACGGAGATACGCACCCGGTTTTCTTCGGGCAGCAGTTCCGAAGCAATCGTTATTTCCGTGTCCTGCGGACTGTGTTTCAAAGCATTGATAAGCAGGTTACTTAGGATAATCTCGCATTTGTCCTTATCGAAACTGACTTTCTCTATCCGTGGGTCGAGCTGATAGCGGATATGCACATTCTTTGCTTCCCCCTCACTGATAAAATCCTGCGAAACGTGTTCAATCCATTGATTGAGTGGATGAGGCTGAATTTGCAGTTTACTCTCCCCTACTTCCATTTTCCGTACGTCGAGTACCATATTAATCAAGTTCTTCATCCGTTGTGCCTGCCGGTAGATGGCTTTTAACGGCAGATATTGGCTGTCTCCGGAAGAGAGCGACTTCAAAATCTGATTGAGTGGCGCATGAATAAGCGTCAGCGGAGTCCGTAGTTCGTGGCTGATATTGATAAGAAAACGTACCTTTTCCTCGTACATCTGTTTCTCATGCTCTTTCATCGCCCATTTCAGTTTTTCCTGATTACGTTTCAATGTTCTGCGGAAAGTTTCGATGATTATGGTGGCAATGAGAATGGTGCAACCGAGAATGAACCACCACGTGCGATACCATGGCGGAAGTACGGTTAGTTCTAGTATTTTCTGGTTGGGAATCCAGCTGCCGTCTTTCGCTGTGCATGAAGCCATAATCTTGTAATTGCCCGGTGGTAACGACCGGATTACCAATTCCGGCTGGTACGATTCGATATACTGGTCGTTCAGCCCCTCTATCCGATAGCGGTAGACTTTCTTACGGAAGATATCCTCTTCTTTCGACATGATTCGGATGATGATATTGCTGTCCCATGGGACAGAGATTGCTGCCGGATGACTATATAGCTTGTTCTGTGCAGGCTCACCATTGATGATAATATCCAACAGTTGCAGTTCCGGCATTTCCGATGTATTCAGCAGCAGCTGGCCGTCAATGCGCAGCATACCCTTTACACCGCCGATATAGACATCCCCCTCATTGTTTACCAACCGGGCGTTGGGCAGATATTCGTTTTGGATAGCTCCGTTCGACTCTCCGAAGAGAACGAACTTCTGTTCCTGTATAAGCCAGGCGAAAAGCAGATTATCCGCACCTATCCATACTTTGCCCCTCTGGTCGCATTGCACCATGTTGACTTCGGTAAACAGGTTGGTAAGGATGTGCGTCTGCTTTTGGGAAACGGGGTTGTAGTGGATAAGGCCGAAATTGCTTCCTATCCAGAAATCGCCGTGCTCGTCGTGTGACGCCGAACTGATTACGGTATCCTGATAACATTCGAAGGTTGTTTGCAGCAAGGAATCCCCATCGTGCAGTTCGTAGATATGTTTGAAATCGTTGATGTAAGTCCGGTTGTTCTCGTGCTTGAAGGGGACGAGCGTGCCGACAATACTTTTCCCTTCTTCTCCGGTGACCTTGTCGAATTTCTTTTCTTTCAGGTGATACTGGTAGACATGGTCGCCCAGTAATAACACGGTGTTGGGGGTGTTCTGATATAAGTTGACCGATTTTCCCCGGTTGCAAAGTTGTGTCGTAGTTTCTTTGTCGACAATGGTAAAAGGCTGTTTCTCCCCGGTTGCGGGGTTGAATATGAATACTCCTTTGGAGAAAAGGGAAATCAGTAGTTTTCCGGGAGTGAATCCGCTGATAAACGCTATTTTATCGTTCCAGGTAGAAAGATAATGGGTGAATTTCTCGGTACGCGGGTTAAAGAGGTTGATACCGCCGCCGTCCGTACCAATCCAGATACTGTCGGTCGATTGGCGGTAAAGGCTTCGCACGGTGCTGTTGCTTAGTCCGCGGTCGTTGCCGGGGACTACGTCGGTGTAGGTTTTCATGAACACTTCCCGGATGCTGATTAATCCGTTGCAGGTGCTTCCTGCCCATATATTGTTATTGTGGTCGTTGTGCAGGCAGAGAATGGAGTTGGCGGGGAGAGAGTAGTTTTCACGTCCCGGGATATATTCCAGTTGGAAGATTTCCCCGGTTTCGGGGGTGAGGATATTGATTCCGCCGCCATCCGTTCCTATCCACAGTTGCCCTTCCCTTTCAGCGAGGCTTAGGACGATGTCGTTGCTGAGGGCGGAGTTGCGGGTGGAGTACGAAGCCAGTAGTTTGCCGTCGTATGAGTAGCAACGAAGTCCGCCGCTGTAAGGGGCAATCCATATTCTTTTCCGGCTGTCGGTCATCATGGTGGTAATTTCCGGCCCGCAGTCGAAAGGGGGGCGTCTGTGCTCTCCGGTATGCAGGTCTACGAGGTATATGCCTGTCCAACGACTGCAACAAAGCAACGTCTTTGAATCCCACATACTGAGAGCGTTGATTTTAAAAGAGTTGGCGTTGAAATATTGCAGAAGCCGGAGAGAAGAATCGTTATAACTATATTTGTAAATCCTGTCCTTGCCGCCAAAGAGGATTCCGTCCGGGACAAGGCAGAAGGAATAGGCGGTGATATTCTTCCCGTCCTCGTCCGTGGGGAACGTGAAGTCGTTGCTCTGCTGTTGGTAGCGGGCAATACCTTTTTCAGTCAGTACCCAGATGTTGTGTTGCTTGTCTTCGGCAATCTGATAAATCAGGTTGTGGAGAAGCGAGTTCGGGTCGTTTGCCTGGTGTTTGTATCTTTTCAGTTCGTGCCCGTCGAACTTTCCCAGTCCCGATTTGGTACCTATCCATACGAAACCCTGCTCATCCCGGAGAATACAGCGCACGTTGGAAGGCAACCCTTCTTTCAGAGAGATTTGTTTAAAGTAATAGTGTTCTGCCCGGAGAGGGAGAACACCGACTAACTGTATGATAAAGAAAAGGCTTGGCAGAACAGCGTATTTGGTTTTCATGTAAAGCAGGTTTGTTTATGAGGACAGATGCCTTCTTTATAATACGGCTAACTTGTCCCCTTTTAAGGTGATTTCGTATTTTTTCCCTTTTACGGTCTTGAACTTGAGCGTCTTGTCTCCGTATCTTACGTTACAGGGGATTCCGGATTTGGAATGGATGATAGCTTTCTCCAGTTGTCCCTCTTTCCAGGAGATGGAAACCTCAAAATTTCCTTTGGCGCAGATTCCGCTTATTGAGCCGTTTGCCCATGCATCCGGCAAAGCGGGAAGAAGTTGGATGAATCCCATGTGGCTTTGCAATAACATCTCGGTTATTCCTGCCGTACCGCCGAAGTTTCCGTCTATCTGGAAAGGCGCATGGGTATCCCAGAGGTTGTCCAGTGTACCGTTTTTCAATAAGTTGCCGTATAGTTTATACGCATGGTTTCCGTCTTGCAGTCGTGCCCATTGGTTGAGCTTCCAACCCATGCTCCAACCGGTAGCGCCGTCTCCGCGATGTTCCAGTACCACTCTGGCTGCCTGTGCAAGTTCGGGGGTAGTCACGGGAGAGATGGTATGCCCCGGATGCAATCCGAACAGGTGGTTGACGTGGCGGTGTTCATCTTTCGGGTCGTCTATGTCGGTAGACCATTCCAACAACTGACCGTAGCGTCCTATACGGTACGGAACCAGTTTGGTCAGTACGTTTTCCCATTGTTTGCGTTCTTTGGCGTCCGTTCCGAGCACCTTGCTTGCCTGGATGGCGTCCAGTAATATTTCACGTACTACGGCATGCGCGAAAGTGACTCCCTCGTCCACCGGGCCGTGTTCGGGAGAAGTGGAAGGAGCGGCGGTGTAAGTCCCGTCGGGCTTGTGCCACAAGTGGTCTACCGCAAACTGTGCGCTGCTTTTGATAAGGTCGTAGCCGATTTCCTTTAAGAATTTCGTGTCACGGGTATAATCATAATACTCCCATATATGCGTTGCCAGCCACGGACCGACGGTAGGATTCAGGTTCCATGCCATAGATTTGCTGGATAAGGGAGCTGTGAATCCGAAGATATTGGCAGAGATGGATGCTGTCCATCCGCGGGCGTTGAAATAGGCTTGTGCTGTCTTCTCGCCGGGTTTTACCAAGCTGCGTATAAAGTCAATCAAAGGCCATGTACATTCAGAGAGATTGGTGGGGCACGCAGGCCAGTAATTCATTTGAATGTTGATGTTATTGTGGTAATCTACCCGCCACGGGCCGTCGGTATTGTTGTGCCACAATCCTTGCAGGTTGGCTGGCATGTTGCCGGGGCGCGAACTGGCTATGAGCAGATAGCGTCCGAACTGATAGTACAATTGTTCGAGCTGATAGTCCGGCACGCCTTTCTTATAGCTAGCCAGTCGTTTGTAGGTCGGCAGGTTGGGAGTGCCGATTTCCGGATTGATTTCAAAACGTACCCGATTGAACAGCGCGGTATAATCGGCTTCGTGATTACGATAAAGCTCGTCATAACCTTTTTTCAGGGCATTGTCCATCATAGCCAGAGTCGTTTGTGACGGGTCGTTGCCGACGTAGGCTTTCGGGTCTTTGAAGTCTGGGGCAAAGTTCATCTTATAATCGGTATCTGCCGTAAGCAGGAATACCACTTCGTCAGCATCCTTCACAATAATCCGGTCGTTTTCTGCTTTCAGTGTTCCCCCTTTGTGGATAGCTTTGATTCGGAAAGCGAATTTCATTCCGTTGTTATTGAGAACGCCGGTATATACTAATCCGTCGTTTCCATCTGCTTCCAGATGGCTTTTTGCTTCGTTGTTGGGACAATAGCTAAGTACAAGATTCTGTTTTCCGCCTTTGTCGGCAGTAAACTTCATGACCATAACGCTGTCTGGATAGGATATGAAGTATTTACGTTGATACCGTATCCCGTCTTTGTAAAATTGCACCACAGCCATCGCCGAATCCAACGACAGGATGCGGCGGTAATTGCTCATATTGATTTCGCTGAGTCCGGTTTCCACATAAAGCTCTCCCATCGTGGTAAAAGCACCGAAGCGGAACGGAGTCTCGTCTTTTTCTTCATAAGCTCCCAGCCCGTTGAAGTTTTCCTGCGTGAGATACCCCGCCTTTTTAGAATCCCCGTCCAGGAAAGCCTGCCGGATTTCTTTCAGTACACCTGACGACTGTTTGTTTACGTTCCAATAATACTCGGCGCCTTTGGCGGTATTCGGCCCCCCTTTCCAGAGAGTTTTTTCATTCAGTGTGATTCGTTCTGCGGATATGGAGCCCATGATATTCGCTCCCAGGCTGCCATTCCCGATAGGTAGCGAACGGCTTTCCCATGCTTTGTCCGGATTCGCCCCTGTGCCGTTGGCACGTAGCCAGATAGCTTGTCCATCGAGATTGTTGGGAGTGTCGAACCATACGGAAAGCCCTTGAGTATAATCCACCGTCTCTATGGACGCTGCGGAAAGAGAAAAAAGTGTGCAAAGAATAAGAGGGCAGAGTTTTTTCATAATATGTGTTGTTTAAAGGAATGTGAGATACAAAGGTACTTGTTTTTTAAGATTCTGTCTAGCGGGTTGGTTTCAATTTTTACCAATAGGCTTTTAAAAATCGCTAAAAGTGCTTCTTTGTGGGTTTGGTAAGATGTTTCTAATGAAGAACCGGGTCTGGTTTACATTCAGTATATCCAACTTTCTAAGAAAAACACTCCGACGGATGATGTCCGGTCTGGAGATAAATACTACCTTTGTTTCCTATATAAAAACAAGTATGTATCTGACAGGTATGAGCCGGGAAGAATTATATGCCGAAGCATATAAGGACCTCATTGCAATATCGACCCCAATGAACATGTTTATAGATAAGGTGTGTAAGAAAGCAACGATGATGAGTCCATTTTGATCTATTGTTTCTTGCAGTACTCATGGAAGAGTATCAGGGCAGAGAACATTTTTAAAATCATTTGTTTGTGAAAGTAGCGGAAAGAGCGTATCTTTGTTTGCACTGATAAAAAGTGAACTCATAAATACACCGGATTATGGAATATGTATCATCAGAAAGAAAGTTGCTGCCATACGGCATGATGAACTTTGCGGATATTCGTCTTGATAATTATTATTACGTGGATAAAACCTCGTTCATCCCTGTAATAGAACAATCGGACAGATTCTTCTTTTTCATCCGCCCGCGCCGGTTCGGCAAGAGCCTTACGCTGAACATGTTGCAACACTATTATGATGTGCGTACACGTGACAAGTTCGATGCCCTGTTTGGCGACCTCTATATCGGAAAGCATCCCACACGAGACCGTAACAGTTATCTGGTGCTGTATCTCAATTTCTCAGGAATTAGTGGAGAGTTGCACAACTACCGTCAAGGGTTGGATGCACATTGCAATACCAGCTTCGATTATTTCTGTGATATTTATGCAGAATACCTGCCGAAAGGCATTAAGGAAGTCTTGAATGAAAAAGCAGGAGCTGTTGAGCAGTTGGATTATCTATATCATCAGTGTGAACTTGCCGGGCAGCAAATATATCTTTTCATTGACGAATATGACCACTTCACCAATGCCATCCTCTCGGATGCCGAAAGCATTCACCGATATACGGAAGAGACCCACAAGGAAGGCTACCTGCGCGCCTTCTTCAATAGGGTGAAAGCCGGAACCTATTCCAGCATCAAGCGTTGCTTCATCACCGGAGTGAGTCCCGTCACGATGGATGACCTCACCAGTGGATTTAATATTGGCACCAACTATTCCCTCACACCGAAATTCAACGCAATGATGGGTTTCACCGAGGACGAAGTCCGCGAAATGCTGACTTATTATTCTACTAAAGCTCCATTCCATCACACTGTAGATGAGTTGATAGAACTTATGAAACCGTGGTATGACAACTATTGCTTTGCGCAGGAGTGTTATGATCAGCCAACCTTGTACAACTCCAATATGGTGCTCTATTTCGTTAAGAACTATATTGATAATAACGGAAAGGCACCGCGAAATATGATAGAAAGTAACATTCGTATCGATTACGAGAAACTGCGTATGCTTATCCGCAAGGATAAAGAGTTTGCGCACGATGCCTCCATTATCCAGACTTTAGTGAGCCAGGGATACATCACCGGCGAGTTGAAAGACGGTTTCCCAGCTGCCAACATTGTAGATTCCGATAATTTCGTGAGCCTGCTCTATTACTTCGGCATGCTCACCGTGAGCGGAAC
>RRZT012533576.1_pt1 | contig 10404 bp, 13 predicted proteins | sample 2165551 | NCBI WGS metagenome assembly RRZT01 (sample SAMN10456910, study PRJNA506462) | wastewater metagenome | biome: wastewater; feature: sludge; material: wastewater sludge; isolation source: wastewater sludge with Escherichia coli K12::gfp cells carrying plasmid... | place: USA: Moscow, Idaho...
TATTCGGACTATACCTGGTCACTAATCAAGGGAGAACAGGGCGTCCAGGGTCCGTCCGGTATCAACGGCCAAACACTGTATACATGGGTCAAGTATGCAGACAACGACAAGGGCGCAGGCATGAGCGACAGCCCGACCGGCAAGCGCTACCTGGGTTTGGCCTACAACAAGACCACGGCCAGCAAGTCGCTAAACGCTGCCGAGTACAGCTGGAGCCCGCTTTTTGACAACGTGCAGGTAGGCGGAGTGAACCTTATCGACCGAACGGGTGAGCCGTTTGTGATGGGATCTGGAATCACGAATACTATCTGGAATCCAGAGACTATAAGGACACGATTAACTTTCGGAACAGGGGTTGACCGTGCAAAGACAGCTGAAATATTACCGCAAGGAGGTATCTTTGAATCTCAAAATGTTGTCGTTAAAAAAAATCAGACCTATACACAAGCTATTAGGGTTGCAACAGACGCTACATTTTTAGGAGAGGGGAATTTAAGGTTTACATGGTTTGGACCTGAGGTTGTCAGCGGTACTAGAGATAATAGATGGTATAAGGCTTCAATAAGAAAAATAGGAGTAAATGAGTATCTCATTTGGTCTACTGTAACATGGGATAGTCCTGATATTATGTTACGTCCGTTTGATATATTTGACCTGCATACGGCTCTGGATTTTAGAAAAACAGGAACGTTTTTGGAATTTTACGAACCGAAACTAGAGTCGGGAACAGTTCCTACAGCTCACACTATATCCGAAAATGACCGACAACGGCAACTTGAAACTAAAGCAGACGCAGCCAACACAATCCAGCGGCTAAACGAGCTAGCCGAGGCCCAACGGATAGCAGAAGCGGAGCTGGAGGCAAAGGCCACAGCTGCAGAGCTGGAGAAGTGGGTTAAAGCCTACAGGGACTTTGTGAGAGCGACCGGCACGCAGCAGAAAGACGCGGAGCGGAAGTTTGCCGAGATAAGCGCGAACGTCAACAAGATAGTCACTGACTACGGCGACAGCGTGACCCGCTGGCAGTACGTCAACGGCTACATGGACGTAGCGGACCAAGGCTTGAAACTAGGCCGAGAGGGCGACAGTACGTGCATACTTATTCAAAATAACCGGATAAGCATGATAAGTGCCGGCGAGGAGGTCATGAGTATCAGCGAGGGGGTTATCCAGATTGACAACGGGGTCTTCACTAAGACGCTACGGATCGGACGTTTTCGTGAGGAGCAGTACGAGGCCAACCCGGACATGAACGTTATCCGCTACGTCGGCCCGTAAGAATTGACAGAGGAGGAACACGCAGAACATGGCAGAATTTATAAGCAACAACGACCGAGGCTACCGTATCAGACTATGGCTTGACCAGGTAAGCCAGGACGTCGCAAACAATACTACGCAGGTCCGGGTCCGTCTGGCCCTGCTTAACAACTTCACGGCCTTTGCCGAGCACAACTGTTCGGCCTTTGTGGACATCAACGGCCAGCGCCTAAACTGGACCGGCCGTCCGGAAATGTTAAGCTACAACAGCACCCTTTGGCTGATTGATACGACCATAACCGTAGGCCACAACGCGGACGGCACAAAGACGGTTGGCTTTATGGCACAGTTTACCGGGTCCGGTGGCTATTCTCCCGGCACGCTGAACATCGGCGGGAGTGCCTTTGGCCTGACCACAATCCCAAGGGCTTCCAACGTGTCGGACGTGTCCGGGACAATCGGGTCCGGCGTGACTATCAACATCAGTAGGGCGAGTAACAGCTTTACTCACAATGTCCGGTATCAATGGGACAATACGTCCGGAGACATCGCGACCAACGTAGGCACGAGCGTCTATTGGACAATCCCGCTTGACTTTGCTAAACAAATACCAAACGCGACCAGCGGGAACGGGACCGTATTTGTAGACACCTACAATGGCGGCACGCTGATAGGCACCAAGTCTACGAGCTTAACCGCTACGGTCCCAACCTCCATGGTCCCGACACTATCCGGTATCACGTTATCAGACAGCAACGCGACAGCTGGAAGTCTGGTGCCTGGAAATAGCTTTGTTCAAATTATCAGCGACATCAAGGTTGCATTTTCTGGCGCTGCTGGCACCTACGGGTCAACGATAACCGGTTTTAGGGCTGAAATCGTCGGCAAGAACGCCAGCACAACGTCCAACGGTGGCACGCTTGGCGCGATGAACTGGACCGGAGACGCTACGGTCCGGGCTTACGTAACAGACAGCCGAGGCATGCAGTCCGCAGCGCGTGACGTTACTATTGACGTGCTACCATATCACCCGCCAGCATTGTCATTTGACATTAAACGGGTTGGGGCGTCATCGTCAACCCTCCAGATTATCCGCAGGGCCAAGATAGCACCGCTGAAAGTGAACGACGTCCAAAAGAACATACTGACCCTAACATTTAAGGTGGCCGAGGTAGGCAGTACGACCTACACGCCGGACAACGGAAGCGCCAACGTGAGCCTAACGACGCAATGGGAGCTTGTCAACTCCCTGGCCAACCTAGCCGGCACCTATATAGGTTCAAAGTCCTACGTGATTATCGGCACGTTATCGGATAAGTTTAGCAGAGTAGAGTTTAAGGCCGAGATAGCCACGGAAAGCGTGGTCATGAGTTACAGCAGAAGCGGCGTAGGTATCGGCAAAATCTGGGAACGCGGTAGCCTGGACGTGGCCGGGCCTATCTATTCGGGCAACAAGCTAATACAACACCACCAACTCACAACAGACAGCGGACGCGCTTTCTTCCACCGTGCCAACTTTGACTTTAACATCAATCTAATCAACGGCCAAGTATCGTGCAACCAGCCACTAAATGGCCCGGTCGTAGGTACAGGGAAAAATGAATTTTACGTTGACATAATTGGAGAAAGCGACAGCTCCCTAATGCAGCGAGCGGTCCAAAAAGAAAGTGGCCGGACATTCGTCCGCACTCGCCACGGCGGCACATGGACCCCGTGGGTAGAAATGGCCCTAACCAACCACCCAATGCTACAAGAAAAACCACTAAAATCATTGAAGATGGTGTTTCCGTATGGACTTGATGCTACTTTGACACGTAAAGATAATTTAGTCACTGTCACACTTAATAGAAAGATTACAAATATTCCCGTGTTTGAATATAGTGAGATGATAGAAAAAATTCCAATGGGATATAGACCAACAGCCGAAGTGCATATGGTTATTGTGCCTAATTCAAGTGCTACTACTAGAACACCGTCGGTATTACATCTTGCCGCAAATGGAATTATTAGACTTACCAATGGAACTGCCGAACAACATGTTTATACAGGCACAATTAGTTATGTAACTAACGATGTTTATCCGACATAGGCACGCGCTAGGCCTTGCAAAAACACCGCGAAACATAGCGCTATAATTAACTTATAAAAAAAAAAGGAGGCAGAACATGCTTAAAACCATTCTAACCCGTCACGTATCCGCGGAGTTTACCGTCAACGAAAACGGCCAGGAAGTCCTAGTCAAGTCCGTAGCGATCAATTTTGACGCAGACGCAGTGCCGCGAGTGTCCGAGGCACTCCACAGTCCTGACCTTTACAACAAACACCGCCACGAGTTGCGCAAGGACGAACAAGCGCTCAGCGAGTTGCGTTATCAGATCGAGGACGCTATCCTTGCAGAAAAAGCAGCAGCAGAGGCAGAAGAAACGGAGGCCTAAAACTTGCACACAGGACAAGGATATGACGGTATCAGCAAAATTTTGCAAATCGTCAAGGAATTTTACGGGACTGGCATTGACGACCACCTCCAGGTTTTCGGCTTGCTGGTCCTAATCGTCGCAGACATCGTCCTTGGCTTTTCGAGAGCATGGGCCACTAACTCAATCAGCAGCAACAAGTTGCGAAAGGGTATCATAAGCCACGTGTCAATGTTTATTGCCATAGCTATTTCCTACCCGTACATCGTATACATGGGACTTACGCAGGCCGTGGACGCTTTCATTTATGCTATGTTCTTGAGCTACGCCCTAAGTATTCTCAAAAACTTATCAGTCTTGGGTGTCAAAATCCCTTACATCGAGGGCTTTATCACGCGCAACATTGACCACCACAAAGACATCTACACAGTAGACATTGCCGACTACCTAGCGGACCAACCGCAGGAAGTCGAGCCAATCAAAACCGCAGACGGTCCAGACGGGCCGGACGCATAGAAAGAGGCCGGGACATGAGAAAAGCAGCCAGAGTGGCAGGGTTATTCCTGCTGGGTATGATTTTCTTCCCGGTCCTTGCTTTGCTTTTCGTTCTGGAACCTATATTCCAGGTATTCGACAGCAAAGAACTAGAAAACGAGGAGGAAAACGACAATGCCAATTAACACAGAAGTAGCCGTTGCATGGTTTGAGCAGCGACGCGGGAAAGTCACATATTCAATGACACACCGCGACGGCCCGACGTCCTACGACTGCTCCAGCAGTATCTACTACGCCCTAAGAGCTGCCGGCGCGTCTGCTGCCAGCTGGGCGGTCAACACAGAGAGCGCGCATAACTGGCTAATCGCCAACGACTACGCCCTAATCGCGGAAAACCGCGACTGGAACATGCAGCGCGGGGACGTTATCATCTGGGGCCGCAAGGGTCAGAGTATCGGGTCCGGTGGCCATGCTATGCTGGCAATCGACAGCACCCGCATTATCCATTGCAGCTACGGCTACAACGGTATCAATGTTAACAACTACGACCAATACTACGGCTGGAACGCCGGCACCATGGGCGGGCCTTACGTCTACGTATACCGCCAGAAAACGACGCCCAACAGCGCCGCAGCAACTAAGCAACCAGCAACTACACCGGCCGAAGCTGGTTCGCTTGAAAAATTGGCGGGCGAGGTTATGGCTGGCAAGTTTGGCGCTGGAGATAGTCGCAAGGCGGCACTTGGTCCCAAGTATAAGGCGGTGCAGACGATTATTAACGAGAGGCTGAAAGTCATCACGGCCAGCCAATCGCACAACCGACTGGCCGACGAGTTACTGGCCGGCAACCTTGGAACAGGAGCCGAGCGCAAGGCCAACCTTGGAACGTACTACAACGCGGTGCAGGCAATCGTCAACAAACGCGTCAAATAATTTTTTCAGACCGTCCGCAGACCAGCGGGCGGTTTTTTTCGTCGTCTGGCTTAAATTTTGGCACATTTTAGCCATTTTTTCAGCGTCCAGGTCCTAGCATACCAGGGAGAGAAAACAGACGCGCAGAGGGGTCAAAAAACGGCCTTTTCTGGTTTTCCATTTTTTGAGCCGGATGGGTTGACATATCCAGCCGGTCATGGTATTATAATATTGTCCACCACGGACACCAGGTTTTACTCCAGAAACCACAGACGAAAAGTACCTGCTGATTTTTCGGTTTGGAAATCTCCTACGGAAAGGGCCCGCAAAACGCGCGGGTCTTTTCTTTTTTTGTGTTTGCACCGCGAAAAATAAAAAAATATTAAAAATTTGATAGAAAAGTGTTGACAAGTTAGAACAAATGCGGTATATTCATAGTGTAAAATAAATCAGGCGGAAAGCCAGGAGGACCGAACCTATGAAAAAATTTGACATCATCTTGACAAAATCAGCAAACGCGAAAGCGCACTCGTCAGAACAAGTCAGCGAGGTATTGATGACGGTAGAAGCTAAGAACAGACGCGAGGCCCTATACAAAGCCCGCGAGGAGCGCGAGTTTAGCTGGCGCTGGAAATTCGACATGCGGACGCTGACCGCGGAAGACCGCACAAGAAACCGCGGCCGCGGCTGGGGACGTCGCTATATCACAGTACAAGAAGCAAAATAAGGAGGCACAACATGGCAAGAAAGACAATCAGACAGTACCGGCTAGACGCCGGCCTAACGCAGCAGCAGGTCGCGGACGCGCTAAAGGTTGACATCGCAACGGTCCAGCGCTGGGAGTACGCACAGCAGCAACCACGCGGGCGCAACACGGAAAACCTATGCAAGCTGTACGGTATCACTGGGTCAGACATTGACTGGCGGCCGGAATGGAACGGCCGCGTCGCAAAGGAGGCCTAGACCATGGCAACGGAGAACAACCGAAAATATTACTACCTCAAACTACGCGAGGACTTTTTCGAGCGCGATGAAATCGTCATTCTGGAGAGTATGCCGGACGGTTTTCTATACAGCAATATCTTGATGAAACTATACCTGCGAAGCCTAAAGGACGCGGGCCGGCTTATGTTTAAGGGCGTTATACCCTACACCCCTGACGTGCTGGCCACATTGACCAGGCACCCAGTCGGTATCGTCGAGAAAGCCGTAGAAATCTACAAGCAACTTGGACTTGTCGAGGTCCTGGACAACGGGGCTATGTTTATGCTTGACGTGGAAAACTTTGTCGGCACATCATCGACAGAAGCTGACCGGGTCCGGGCCTACCGAGCAAGGATTGAGCAGGAACGAAAAGCAGCCCTGGCAGCACCGCAGGACGGCGTACATTTGTACGACAAACGAACGGACGAGGGCGAGGAATTGCCTGGAAATAATAGCCTAGTGCGTATGGACGGGTTAGTACAATCATACGAACACGAGCAAACAGAAGAAAACAAGGAAAACCTAGAGCCACAAGGGATAGCGGAGTTATCCACAAATGAAGCGTACAAATGTACGCCAGAGATAGAGTATAGAGATAAGAGAATAGAGATAAGAAATATAGATATTGTCCCGGAAGAGCCGGAACAGGTCCCGGCTAAAAAGCCGAGACAACCCAGTCCACCTTACCAAGAAATAATCGACTATTTGAATAAAAAAGCAAACAAGAATTTCAAGGCCAGCAGTAAGGAGACCCGTAGGCTGATTTTGGCCCGCTGGAAAGACGGGTACAAACTGGAAGATTTTCAGCGCGTGATAGACGGGCGCGTGGCAAAATGGTACACCGACGCACGCATGCAAGAGTATCTGCGTCCTATGACCCTATTTTCATCTAAGTTCGAAAGCTATCTCAATGACGCCGGACCGGTCAATACCGGACCCGGAGCATATCAGCAGCAGCCACAGCAGGGCCCAACCAATATCCCGGACTGGGCCGAGGAGGACCGCAGAAAGCAAGCGCAGATTAAGGCCAACAAGGAGCGCATGACAGCAGAGCAGGCGGCCTGCTACAAGCACAACCAAGAGCTATACAGCCAGCTTATGTACCAGAAACTTGCTTTTTTTGAAAATGAAAATCAAGATTTGACTATCGAACAAGAAGAATATATGGAGCGCTGGGGCGCGTTTAGCAAAAGCCTGGAAAGCGCAGACTTTTGGCCGGCCGCAAGATCCAACGACTTTTTGTTGAAAAAATTTGAATTTTAGCAAATAAATGCTTGACAAAATACTAATCGCAATTTTATTGGTTTTGAATTGGATGGGGAACAGATGAATAAAGTGGAGGAGGAAGAATGATAAGTTTTGATGATAGACTGGATGATTTTCACAACGGGCTTGTTTCTGGCGATATATATAGCCGTCTCGCAGGAAAAAACGAGGAGACGTTAGCCATGATAAGTATATATCGTCATGGAGCGTCCTGGGCAAAACTAGAAGCTAAAAAATGGTTGCAAAAGGTAATGGAGGGATAGCAAAGGAATTGAGGTCAAAAAATATTTTGCATTTTAGCAATAAATACTTGACAAAATAAAATAAACGCGGTACACTGATAATGTACAAAACAGGAGAGGAGGACCAAACATGGCAGAACCTATCGCAATCAAGCACACGATACACGGACTACGTGTCAACTACGGGCTGACGCGTGAGGAGGTCGCCGAGTGTATCGGTGTAGGCCCTAACGCCGTGACCCGCTACGAAAAGGGAGCGCAAGGCATGAAAGGCGTTGTCCGAGATAAGTTTGCCCGTTTCTACGGCGTTGACCAAGGGCAGATTGACTTTGACGGTAAACACGCGCTGCGTGAGGAATTTTTGGCGGCGGCCGCAAAACGCATGGAGTAACAACCTAGCAGAAAGTCAAAACGTGGTGGACTTTTTGTGTACTCAAAACCACGACAGGAGGACCAAACATGGCAGAAGCCAAGAAGAAAACGCATGAGGCGCTGACCTTTGCCGAGCTACAAGCTAAAATGCAAATAAGCAAGAAAAGCAAACAGGGCGTCAAGTTTACTTTTCGGAACGCGGAAGACATCGAGACGCATTTCAAGACCCTAAAGAGCGGCTGGTATCTTAACCTTACCGACAAGCTGCTAGAAATGGCCGGGCGGCTATTCATCGTATCGACCGCAACGGTCAGCAACGGCGAGGAAACACATTTCAGCGAGGGTCTGGCAGAGCTTGACACGGTGCCCGTGATGAACAACTACAAGGGCGGGCAGTCGCCACAAATGGCGGTCCCGCAATGGACCGGAGCGGTCAGCAGCTACGCGAGAAAATACGCCCTGCAGGGACTGTTCGCAATCGGCGAGGAGGACGTGGACAGCTACACGATAGGCGAGGAGGAGCCACAAACGCTGACATTTGAGCAGCTGGCAGAGCTAGACGCGGACATCAACGCGATAGCGGCAACATCTGGAGGACAGCCGGCCAATATCCGCTTGAAGCTCCAGGGCTATATCGGGGTCAATGACCTAGCAGAAATCTATCAGCCTAACTTTTTGACGGCCAAGAACTACCTGGCCGCGCTGATGAACAAGGCAGTAGAGCGCGCAGGCCGTGACCAGGCGGACCAGCCGCAGCAGCAACAAGAACAACCAGCACCAACGGCCACGCAAGACCAGGAGCCGTTTGACATTAACAGCATTTAGCGAGGAGACAAAACATGACAACAGCACTAGGAATCGTAAAGAACACAAGCATAGAATACACCCCAGCGGTCATTACATTCACCGACCCAGAAGCCTTTAAGGCAGCCATGGCCGAGGTGGTACAGCAGTACGACGGCTACGAGGTTACGGCAGCGACGATTAAGCAGGACAAGGCCGTATATACGCAGCTTAACAAATTCTGGGAAGCACTAGAGACGCGCAGGAAAGACATCAAGGGGGCCGTGGTTGACCCGTACGACAAATTCAAGGCTGAATACGACGCAGGGACTGAAGACTTTCTGCGGGTCCGTGCTGGTATTGGCGAAGCTATCCAGGAATACAACGAGGCACAGAAGCGCCTACGAGCTGACCACGTAGCCTACGTCTTTGCGGAGCTGGCCAAGGCTAGCAACCTAGACCCGGCAGACTTTGATGTCTACCACGCGAACTTTGCCAAGTCGGACAATTTCAAGGCCAGCAAGACAGGCAAGCTAGACCTAAAGCCGGCAATCATCGCAGAGATTAACGCAATATTTGACGAGCACATCAAGAAACTACAAGAGCGCGCGGACGCTATCGCAGCAATCGAGGAGAGCGCGCAGGCCGTAGAATTACCAAGCGCCCCTTACGTCAGTTTGTTTGAGGCTGGCCAGACCTTGCCAGAGGTGCTGAAAACTATCCGCGCAGCAGCAGACAAGGCACGCCAAGAGCGCGAGGAGGCAGAAGCACGTCGCCAGGCTGACGAGCTACGCCGCAAAGAATTGCAAGAGCAGGCAGCACAAGAAGCAGCTGGACGCTATACCGTGGTCGATAATGAGACCGGCGAGATTATGGACCAGCCAGAACCAAAGAACGATCCAGATCCGGTTGTCTATCAGGCACCAAAACCAACGACAGACGCCCGCCGCGTCCGCCTGGTGCTTGACATGGTAGCGCCTAGCGCCGAGCACGTGAAACACTTGAAACAGTACCTCGAAAGCAACGGCTGGACCTACGAGCAACAGAAAGCGCACTACCTGGACTAAGGGGGACAACATGAACACATGGCAGAAAGTATTTGAATACATGGACGGGTACACCGAGCAGGTGGACCTGGTCAAAATCAAACTTCGGCAGAAACAAGCACTAGGCCTTTTGGCCGGTGCCATTGCCGACGGGCTGACAGGCGAGAGTTTACGGCCTTACTTGCAGAATATGGTCAAGGTCCAGACAATCTACGCGATGACCATTTTCCGACTGGAAGACATCAAGCCGGCTATGTATCAAAAGGACCTGGTACATAATGCAACGTCAGATGTATTGGTCAATTACTGGATGAAAAGCCTAGAGGGCGGCAAGAACACAGCCAAGGTTTACCAGGCCGTCCGGACACTGGCAGAGCTTAACAGCCTAGACTATGACCTGCTGGTCTACGATACATTCTTTGACCAGGAAAAAGAAGAAGAACTCGAGGCCGAGACGCTAAGCGTGGCTTGGTCTAAGCTGGTCCAATCGGTCAAAAAATATTTTGCATTTTAGCAAATAAATACTTGACAAAATAAAATAAACGCGGTAAACTAATAATGTACCGGAAAGGTACTAGAAAAACAGGAGGTGCCAAACATGGCAACAACAACCGAAAAATACTACATTCTCCA
>RRZT010374444.1_pt1 | contig 10402 bp, 10 predicted proteins | sample 2165551 | NCBI WGS metagenome assembly RRZT01 (sample SAMN10456910, study PRJNA506462) | wastewater metagenome | biome: wastewater; feature: sludge; material: wastewater sludge; isolation source: wastewater sludge with Escherichia coli K12::gfp cells carrying plasmid... | place: USA: Moscow, Idaho...
ATGGTGAAACTTTTTCAATTCCCGAGAAAGCACAACGCATCCTGACAGGCGAGTTCTGCATCAACCAAGGCTTTATCCTGGGCAAACACCTTGGTTTTCAATGCCATATTGAAATGACGGAAGAGATGGTGAAGGAGTGGTACGAAATTGGTAAGGAAGAGGTAGAAACCTGTCCTCTTCACCCTGCAGTGCAACCTTTTGAGTCAATCAAGCCAGATTTGATTACAGATATCTCGGAATTGCAGAAGGTAGCCAAACAAATCTACAGTTATTGGATAAAAGGGGTAAAGCACTAAAAAACCATAACTTCATAAACAAAAATGCTGAGGTTAATAACTCAGACCCAAACATTTGAGTAACGCATTTAAAAGCACGTTGAGAGTGTTACTTTCAACATTAAAAGCGATCAGAAATTAAAGCCCAGTAGTGCTTCCCTTAAAAGCATCAGCTAAAACGGCGCGAAGACGTTAAACGGCAATTGAAAGACCATCTCGATGCGTTTTACAGATGCCATCATGCTCGTTGAAACTTAAGCGAATCTTATTCCGCAAATATTTCCGGGTTGACCTTTGCTGGATCCACATGGGTCATAACATTCAAAACGGGATAACGCTCCATCACCCGACGGCGAGCTTCTAGAGCAATATCATGCCCCTGCTCTACTGTCATATAGGCATCAATTTCCAGATGCACATCCACCAGAATCAAATCACCCATTTTGCGGGTTTTAAGGTCATGCCAACCTAACACGCCCGGTGTTTCAGTCAATGTCAGGCGGATGCCATTCAAGCTTTCTTCATCCACCGCTCGGTCCATCAAGTCATGCAGCGCATCCCAGGCAAATCCCCAGCCCATTTTGGTCACCATAAAACCCACAATCATGGCGGCCAAGGGGTCAAGCATGTGATAGCCCATCAAATTACCAATAATACCCACGGCCACAACCAAAGATGCCGCGGCATCGGATCGCGCATGCCAGGCGTTTGCGATCAACATACTGGAGCGAACCCGGTTCGCGACAGCCAACATATAACGGAACAGCAACTCCTTGGCGACCAAGGCGCCCAAAGCCACCCATAAGGCGACTATTTTTACCTGCTGAATTAACTCCGGTTGCTGAATCTTTTGAAAGGCACTCCACAACATGCCGATACCCACGGCGAGCAATAGCCCGCCCAATACCAGAGAGGCCGCATTTTCGTAGCGTTGATGCCCATAATGGTGATCGTCATCCGGGCCTTTCTGGCTGTGGTGATTGGCAAATAACACCACAAAATCAGCAACCAGATCCGAGAGCGAATGAATCCCGTCGGCAATCAAACCTTGTGAGCCAGAAAAAATCCCGGCGACCACCTGCGTGATGGTTAAGAACACATTAACCACCACACTCACCCAGGTGCTGCGCTTGGCGGCCTGATGTTTATCTGGCGTATCTTCGTCGTGCTCATCGATAGGCTCGATGGTTTGCATAGGGTTATCCTTATAAAAATGAGCGTTATATTCGAATCGCGCGACTGTACACGAACCATTCTTAAGCGAACCTTAAGCTAACTCAGGCATATTGCATCTATTAGCGCTAGATCAAAGGAAATTGTGTGCGACTGCTCGTGGCGGAAGATGATCCTCTTTTGGGTCAAGGCATCGAAGTGGGCCTTAAACAGTCGGGATTTACCGTAGACCGCGTGCTCGATGGGCAAGCCGCGATTTTGGCCTTAAGTACGGTGGATTACGAATTAATGGTTCTGGACTTGGGCTTACCGCGCCTCGGCGGCATGGAGCTTCTTAAGACCTTGCGAGCAAAAAAAATGTGGCCTGCCGGTTTTAATTTTGACTGCGCGCGACACTTTACAAGACCGGGTTGGCGGATTAAATGCCGGGGCAGATGATTATCTGATTAAACCCTTTGATTTAGCCGAACTAGTAGCCCGTATTCATGCCCTGCTCCGCCGCGCCCATGGCCGCAGTACGCCGCAAATTAGCTATCAGAACTTGAGCATCGACCCTGCCTCATTACAAGTTTTTCAGGATGAAAAAACCATTCAACTTTCCGCTCGTGAGTGTGCCATTCCCACCCATTTGCTCGAACATCAAGGTGTAGCCTTATCACGCGCACGGCTAGAAGAAAGCCTTTACGGCTGGAACGAAGAAGTTGAAAGCAATGCCGTTGAAGTGCATATCCACAATTTGCGCAAAAAACTGGGGGAATCATTAATCAAGACCATTCGGGGTGTTGGGTATCTGATTCGTAAGGAAAACACATGAAGAGACTCTCCATCCGGCAGCGTTTGCTAGTGCTGATCATGTCCAGCTTGCTGGCGGTATGGTGTGCCATGGCGGTGTTTAGTTATCACGAATCTCATGAAGAAATCAGTGAACTGTTTGACTCCCGCCTGGAGCAAGGCGCCAACATCATTTTATTGTTGGATCTGAAACGCTTGCAGAGCCTGGCCAACAATGAAGCAGAACAGCTAGAAGACAACGACGGGGATGATGACGAACACAATCAGGTTTTACCGTTTCAGGTTTGGAGCGCTGAAGGGCGGTTATTACTCCACAATGCCAGCGCACCGCACGTGAGTTACTCATCGGAAAGTGGCTTTAAGAATTATGTGGCCGAGCAAAACAAATGGCGCACCCTAGCGCGTTGGAACGCAGACAAAACTCTTCAGGTAAGGGTTTTTGAAGATATTCATCAACGCCGCCATTTAGCCAGCGGCATTTTGCACCGAATTTTGACCCCACTTTTGATTGCCTTGCCCGGCTTGGCTTTATTAATCTGGCTGAGTGTCGGCCAAGGTTTACAACCACTCCGCACGCTTTCCGACGCCATTGCCGCACGCAATGCAAAAAACCTCGATGCAATTAAGCTCGAACGCGTTCCCACAGAAGTAGAAGGTTTGGTCAATTCGCTCAACGAGCTTTTGCAGCGGCTGGCCAACTCCCTTGATAAAGAGCGGCGTTTTACTGCCGATGCCGCACACGAGCTACGCACACCTCTGGCTGCGATCAAAATTCAGGCTGAAGTGGCCCAGCGGCTCAAGACGCAGAGCAACACGATCAGGCGCTCCACGGTATTGTCGCCGGGATTAACCGCACCACCCGTTTGAGCGAACAGCTTTTGATGCTCGCCCGACTGGATCATCATTCCCTCGAAACACAACAAACGCTTGATCTCAGCCACATTGCCCAACAGGCCGCGAGCCGCTACGCCAACCGGGCCTTGGATAAACATATCGAACTGAGTGTTTTGGCAGAAACACCCACCCTGATTCTGGGTGAACCCAATTTACTCGACTCTATGATCAGCAATTTACTCGACAACGCCATTCGTTATACGCCAGAACAGGGCCAAATCGAGCTGTCAGTGCAAATGCAGGAAACATCCGCGAGTCTAAGTGTTAAAGACAATGGCCCGGGTCTAAGTCATGAGGATAGAACGCGGGTTTTGGATCGTTTTTACAGGGTAGAAGGCCAGACCAGCAGTGGTAGCGGGCTTGGGCTTTCAATTGTGGAGCGCATTGCCCAATTTCACGGCGCGCACATCCAACTCGAAAACGGCCTGGATCAACAAGGATTAGGCGTACAAATCTCCGGATTTAAAACCGTGTCATCTGCGTGATTAATCTTCTTCACTCCGCTAGAGGCTTAATTCCGCTTAAATTGGCAAAACTGATGGTACGCACGGTATCGAGAAAATCGAGTAAATAGGCCGAAGGTTGCGGGCGAATGGCGGCATGTAACTCTCCCCATAAGCCCTGCACGCCAATCCGCTTGGCGACAACATAACCACGCTCGATATAGCCATGCACACTCCAGTTAGGCAAGGCAGCAATACCGCGACAACTGGCGACCAACTGCAAAATACCCACGGTTAATTCAGTCGTGCGCCGTTGTGGTTTGATTCCGGCAGGTCGCAGTAATTGCCGCACCAAATCCAGCAGATCATCGGGCACCGGATAACTGATTAAGGTTTCAGACTCGAAATCAGCGGCACTGAGGTAGGGCTTATCACGATAAGCATGGCGCCGCCCAACCAGCCCAACCATTTCATAAGCAAACAGAGGTTGATAGCTAATATCAGCGCGGTTTTGGCGCTCGGAAACAATGGCGATATCCGCACGATTCTCCAGCAGCAAGGGCAATGGGTCCTGGTGAAATCCAGAAAGCAAATCCAGTTCGACCTCGGGCCAGTGCTCCCGAAAAACATCCATCGCTGGCATTAACCAGTCGAAACAAGTGCTGCACTCCACCGCAATCCGCAACTGCCCTGCTTCGCCTTGCTGAAGCTTGGCTAATTCACGCTCCGCGGCACGAACCTGCTCCAGCACCACACCCGCCAAACGATGCAAACACTCACCGGCCGGATTTAGCCTTAAGGGCTGGCTTTTACGTTCAAACAGCGGCAGCCCGAAATAATCTTCAACCACCTTGAGTTGCTGCGACAAGGCCGATTGGCTGACATGAACCTGCTGTGCAGCCGCCGATAACGAGCCGGTTTCTACCAAGGCTTGCAAGGTACGTAAGTGACGTAATTCAAGGGGGGATGGCATCAGACTTCCTACTTCAAAACTCGACAATTATTAGATTAACTTATAATTAACAAAAGAAATATGAGTTTGAATAATAAACAGCAAAATCGCATCATCGTGGCTCTGGATCTTTAGGAGCAACAACATGAGCACAACACACAATCTGGGGTTTCCACGCATTGGCGCGCAACGCGAACTTAAATTTGCACAAGAAGCCTTCTGGCGGGGTGAAATTAGTGAGGCCGAACTAAAAGCCGTAGGTCAAACCCTGCGTCAACGCCATTGGCAACTACAAAAAACAGCAGGTATTGAGCAAATCCCGGTTGGGGATTTTGCCTGGTACGATCAGGTATTAACCCATTGCGCCCTTTTCGGCGCCATCCCTCCCCGTTTTGGTTTTAACGCACACACCTTAACCCTTGGCCAGTATTTTGAATTGGCGCGCGGCAATTCCCAACAATTCGCCATGGAAATGACCAAGTGGTTTGATACCAACTACCACTACCTTGTGCCTGAGTGGCACGCTAATACGCAGTTCAACCTGCAAAGCCGCTGGATTCTAGATGAGGTAAAAGAAGCTTTGGAGTTAGGGCTACCAGCTAAACCAGTTCTGATTGGCCCCCTAACCTTTTTGTGGCAAGGCAAAGCGAAAGGGGATTTCGACAAACTCGATCTTTTGCCGCGACTGTTGCCAGAGTATCAACTGTTATTACGACAGTTAGCTGAGTTGGGCGTGGAATGGGTGCAAATCGACGAACCCATCCTAGCTTTGGATTTGCCCGAAAGCTGGAAAAATGCCTTATGGAACAGCTATCGCCGCTTGGCGCTGACTCCGCCAAAAATCCTTTTAGGCACCTATTTTGGTGACGTTAGCGAACACGCCCGCGCCCTCTCCAGTTTGCCAATCAGCGGCCTCCATCTGGACTTGGTGCGTGCTCCAGAACAACTAGCTGAATTTTTGCCACTGTGGCCAGACGATAAGGTGTTATCGCTCGGTGTAATCAATGGCCGGAATATCTGGCGCAGCAATCTGGAAGAACTTTATAACGGTCTGAAAACTGCAGCAGCTTCTTTGGGGGAACGTTTATGGTTAGCGCCCTCTTGCTCGCTGCAACACAGCCCGGTGGATCTCAACTTGGAAGAACAGCTTGATGCAGAATTGAAATCCTGGTTGGCTTTTGCCACCCAAAAACTGGATGAAGTCGTGTTGCTAAAACACGCACTGGATCATGGTAAAACCGAAATTGCCGCAGCGTGGCAAGCGAACCAAGATGCAGCAGCGACGCGCAAAACGTCACGCCGTATTCACGACCTGAAGGTTAAAACACGCCTAGTCTCCCTCAACGAAGGGGATGACCAGCGCCAAAGCCCGTATCCGCGTCGGATCAAACAGCAACAAGCCGCCTTGCGCTTGCCTTTATTTCCGACGACCACCATTGGATCTTTTCCTCAGACCGAACAAATTCGAGCCGCACGTGCAGCATTTAAACGCGGAGACATTGATGCAAAGGCTTATCAAACCGCCATGCAAAACGAAATCAAGCTGGTGATTGATAAACAGTTGCAGCTTGGTCTGGATGTTCTGGTACACGGAGAAGCCGAGCGGAATGACATGGTGGAGTATTTTGGGGAGCAACTGGCAGGTTTTGCGTTTACCCAGTATGGCTGGGTACAAAGTTATGGCTCACGCTGCGTAAAACCACCCATTATTTATGGTGACGTCAGCCGCCCCGAAGCCATGACGGTTGATTGGGCCATTTACGCCCAATCGCTTACCGAAAAACACGTCAAAGGGATGTTAACGGGACCAGTCACCATTTTGCAGTGGTCGTTTGTACGCGATGATCAGCCTCGCAGTGTCACGGCAACTCAAATTGCGCTGGCTATCCGCGATGAAGTGATTGATCTTGAAAAAGCCGGAATCCAAATCATTCAAATTGACGAACCCGCTTTTCGTGAAGGCCTGCCTTTAAGGCAAAACAACTGGAATGCCTATTTGAACTGGGCTGGCCGAGCATTCAGGTTGTCCGCAGCAGGAGTGGAGGACAGAACCCAAATCCATACCCATATGTGTTATTCGGAGTTTAACGACATATTGCCGGCGATTGCGGCGATGGATGCGGATGTAATAACCATTGAAACATCCCGTTCTGATATGGAGTTATTACAAGGAGTTAGTACCTTCGCCTACCCAAACGATATTGGCCCCGGGGTTTACGATACTCACTCTCCGCGCATTCCTGCCGAGGATGAAATGTTGCGCTTACTCCACAAAGCCTGCGCTGTCATACCACCGCAACGTTTGTGGGTTAATCCGGATTGCGGTTTAAAAACCCGGCGTTGGCCAGAGACTGAAGCTGCCTTGAGAAACATGGTGCAAGCCACTCAGCGTTTGCGCGAGAGCTTCCATGCCGAGGCCAGCATCGCTTAAAACTGCAAGCCAATAAAAAACCCGCCAAAAGGCGGGTTTTTTATTCAAACAAGAGCAAAATTAAGCGGCTTGGATGTTAGACGCTTGTTTGCCTTTAGGGCCATCAACGATGTCGAATGAAACTTTTTGGCCTTCTTTCAAGGTTTTGAAGCCATTCATGTTGATTGCGGAGAAATGAGCAAAAAGGTCTTCACCACCATTGTCTGGGGTTACAAAACCAAAACCTTTAGCATCATTAAACCATTTTACTGTACCGGTTGCCATACTACATTCCTTTAACACAAGATAATAAAACGGGCTCAAACCCGACCGCAGTTTGAGGTTCAAGGAATGCAATAGGTTTACCGTTACTGCACCTGCTTGAATCTAACCGCAGTCTTCTTTTTACGCGCGGGAAATAATGCCGTCAAGATTTTTTTAAAAAAACAAGTACTTGTGTTTGAAGGCTACAAACACATAGCCTACAATAACCCTATACCCACAAGCCCTTTAGATTTGCCCAATTAATGTCTAATCCGATTCTAGATCTACATCAACGCACCCAAACTTTGATAAAAAGCTGGAACGGCTATCGCCAAAATCCATCATTTGAACACTTTGTAGAATTTGCGATTACATTAAGTAGCTTGTCAGAATTTTTTGCCGCTCGAAATCTTGGTGGTTTTCTCCGCCAAGGCCAACAGATCGAACAACAGGCTCTGCCCTTATTTAACGAGCACAGCCATCCAATGAGCACTGACGACCAAGTCCTGATGGACAAGGAAGTAAAAACGCTAGGGATTGATATTGCCCGATTTCTGGAAGAGCAAGACGATGAACCTCAGCCAGAACGTCGCAGTCAGGTTGCAAACCCCGCCATTCCCGATTTACCAGCGCCACGAGATATCCTGCTTATCAGTTCCCGCACAGAAGAATGGCAAGATTTACTCGTGCAATTAGGCTATTTTGGCCTATCGATCAGTCAACACCGCTGGCAGGATTCAATTTCTGAAATTCGCGGCACTCCTCTGTTGCTTCTCGATTTAGGCGACCTTGAGTTTGAAGACTGGTCGGCAAACATCAAGAAACTACGGGAACAATTCAAGAGCAGCCAACTCATTGGTCTCGATGTAACACCTGGTTTTGAGTATTTATTGACAGCCCTTCGCGCCGGCTGTGATTCCTGCCTACATAAAGATGCAGCATTGCAAATGGTTGTCGCTCAAGTCCTGGAGATGAATGAGTCTCAGGAGCAGGAAACCTTTAGCGTATTGATTGTGGAAGACTCGATTACAGCGGTGAAACTGATTGAGCGCGCCTTGTCTGAACAAAAAATCCGCACTCGGGCCATTACAAATCCGCAAAACATCTTAACGGTACTGGATGAGTTCAATCCGGATCTGATCCTGATGGATATGTACATGCCCAATTGCACGGGCGTTGAAGTAGCACGCGTTGTAAGGCAGCATAGCCAGTATTTATCCATTCCTATTGTTTATCTCTCTGGTGAAACAGATATTGCATTACAAGTAGAAGCGCTGCGACTTGGCGGGGACCACTTCCTGACCAAACCATTTAACCCCATCTTCTTGAATGCAATTGTCAAAAGCAAGATCGAACGCTATCGCTCCTTACGGCGCTCGATGTATCACGACTCACTTACCGGGCTACTTAACCACACCAGCAGCAAACAAGCTCTTCAGCAAGCACTGAATCAGGCTCAACGGATCAATAGCTGCCTGGCCGTAATCATGTTGGACATTGATTATTTCAAGAAAGTAAACGACACCTATGGCCACCCGGTAGGCGACCAAATCATTCGCTCTCTTGCTTGGCTGTTAAAACAACGCTTACGGAAAACAGACATCGTTGGCCGCTACGGCGGTGAAGAGTTTCTGGTCGTTTTACAAAACGTTACCATGCAGCGGGCGTTGGTCATTATGGATAAAATCCGGCAGGATTTTAATGAAATCAGACATCCATTCCAGGACACCTACTTCAATATCTCGTTTAGTGGCGGCATTGCCAGTTACCCGATGATCGAGGATGGTGAAGCCTTGGTCAAAGCAGCGGATACAGCCCTTTATGTTTCCAAGCACTCAGGCCGGAACCAGTTAAGTTGCGCAAGGCCAGAAGCTGGCGAATAAGCATTGAAATTCGGAACTAGGCCCTCATCTATCCCTGCAGATACGAATTACCGAAGTTATAATCCCCATTATTCAACATCACTCATCTCAAGGATTCTTCATGAGCTCACGTCATATCAAACTGTTGATTTTAGGATCAGGCCCCGCTGGTTATACCGCTGCAATTTATGCTGCTCGTGCTAATTTGAATCCTGTGATCATCACTGGCATGGCTCAAGGTGGCCAATTGATGACCACCACCGAAGTGGATAACTGGCCTGCGGATGTGAATGGCGTTCAAGGCCCAGAATTAATGACCCGATTTCAAGAGCACGCAGAACGCTTTAAGACGGAGATCGTGTTTGACCACATTCACACGGTAAACCTGAAAGAAAAACCATTTACTTTAATTGGCGATTCGGGGACATACACCTGTGATGCCTTAATTATTGCGACAGGGGCATCAGCACAATACCTAGGCTTACCCTCTGAAGAAGCTTTTGCAGGACGTGGCGTTTCGGCCTGCGCCACTTGTGATGGCTTTTTCTATAAAAACCAGAATGTTGCCGTCGTTGGAGGGGGCAACACCGCCGTTGAAGAGGCGCTCTATTTGGCCAACATTGCCAATCATGTGACTCTGGTGCACCGTCGCGAGACTTTCCGTGCTGAAAAAATCATGGTCGACAAGCTGATGGAAAAAGTTGCTGCGGGCAAAATCACCCTGCAATTGAATCAAACCTTAGACGAAGTGCTGGGAGATAACACCGGCGTAACTGGCATGCGACTCAAACATATGAATACGAACGCCACCCAAGACATTGCCCTTTCAGGCGTCTTTATCGCGATTGGCCACAAACCCAATACGGATATCTTTAAAGGCCAACTCGATATGGATCAAACCGGCTACCTGGTTACCCAATCTGGCCGCGAAGGCAATGCCACTCAAACAAGCATCAAGGGTGTTTTTGCTGCTGGCGATGTACAGGATCACATTTATCGGCAGGCGGTTACCAGTGCAGCAACAGGCTGCATGGCCGCATTGGATGCTGAACGTTATCTGGACTCCCTTGCATAACCGTGGCACGAAAGAATGATTATCAGATGAAGGAGTCGACGACAGATAACAATGCCGTCGATTTTTCTGATCTTCTTAAGGGCATAACACCCTTAAAATCAGGCAATCTTGCCCAGAAGAACGCGGCAAAGCCCTGCCCGATCCCCAAGTTTTCCCCTCTCAAACCGACAGCACCCTCCAAAATTAACGAACCGAAGGTGGACTCTGTTTTAGCAGAATATCTTGCCAGCCAGCGCATCACACCAAACAATGCTGCAACAAC
>RRZT013044962.1_pt1 | contig 10402 bp, 8 predicted proteins | sample 2165551 | NCBI WGS metagenome assembly RRZT01 (sample SAMN10456910, study PRJNA506462) | wastewater metagenome | biome: wastewater; feature: sludge; material: wastewater sludge; isolation source: wastewater sludge with Escherichia coli K12::gfp cells carrying plasmid... | place: USA: Moscow, Idaho ...
AGCTCCGGTGTCTGAGTCATCTGAACCCGTTGCGATCTTCGGCCGATACTTGGGATCACGCAGCCATTTGAAAATCAGGTTCGCCTTCACCGTGTAGCGAAGTGCCACCTGCGCCACGGAAACGCCGGGCGCCGTCGTCTGCAAGCAGATCGACCGCTTCTCCTCATCAGTCCAAAGCCGCCTCGTCCGCCGCGCCCGCACCTTAGTGTCCACTATCCTTGGTGGACACTATCCGCCACCATCAGCGCGCGGCAGTGCGGTCAGACCAGACGCTTACGAAATGCAAAAAGCCCCCTGGGGTTCAGGGGGACTCTTCAAACGTTGACGTGGCGTTGACTCGTTTTGCGCTTATGCTTACACGAGCGAAACACTCAACATTTAAGCCATTGTTATTACGGGATTTTCTGGTTGCGGGGGCAGGATTTGAACCTGCGGCCTTCAGGTTATGAGCCGATCCGGGCTGAAAATTGGAAATCAAACGATTTCAGCAACTTACAAGACAACCGTTTGATTTCTTGCGATTTCCATTCCGGCGTTCGACCGCATTGAGCGGCTTTAGACAGCACAAGCTGCGCGAAAACTGCAGCCAAGGGTTGAGGTGGCGTTGAGGTGAGCAATTTTCAGTACCATCCATTTCGCTAGATGATCACGCAAAACGTGGTCCCGCACGAACGCAGCGACGAAAGTGCACGTTTGACTTGACAGAATTTCGTTCGGCTCACCGCCGATATGCCAATCGATCTGGCTGAGATCAGGTTGTCGCCCCGAGGTCAGGGTAACGATGATCGGTCGCGCAAAGCGAATGGTCGCCCAATGCTTCGATGACGCGGCAGTCCGCTATTTTACCGCCCGCGCATTGCGTCAGAATCCGCTGCAGTTCGACCTTGAGCGCGCCCAGCCGCGCAAGACGACTTTCAACCTCGGCCAATTGCGCGACAACGATTGCATCGGCCGCCGCGCAGGGCTGGCCGGGCTGGTCTGACAGGCTGAGGAGGTCACGGATCGCCTCGAGCGTGAAACCCAGATCGCGCGCGTGCCGGATGAAAGCCAGCAGTTCCAGCGCCTTTTGGCTGTAGAGCCGCTGGTTTCCGGCACTGCGTTCGGCCTCGGGCAAAAGGCCGATCTGCTCGTAATAACGGATCGTCGGCACCTTCACGCCTGTTGACGCCCCCAGTTTTCCAATCGTCAGCATCAGATTCCTCTTGAAGCTCTAGTTGCTAGAGACATTAGGTTCGCGAATCAATGAAGGCAATTCCCCGATCCGGGGCGAGGATAGTGACATGACAACGACAGATCCCAACAGCGGAACGGCCTGCGACTGGACTGTTTCCGGCATGGATTGCGGATCCTGCGCGGCCAAGATCAAGGATGCCGTGACACGTCTGCCAGGCGTCAGCGGCGTTGAAATCGGCATCATGTCGGAACGGCTGCGACTAACGCTGGACGAAACGCAGACCGGCCGCGACAGAGTCGAAAAGGTGGTGAAATCGCTTGGCTATGGAATCACGCCGCGTGCGGCAGGGACGAAGAAGGACTTCGTCATGCCCGTCATGAGCGATTCGTCGGCAGATGGTCATGATCAGAATCATGCCGACCATAGCCATGACCGCAGTGGCACCACCGCAGTGGCGCGGGACGACAGCGGTCATGGCAGCCCAGGCCATGTGCATGACGACCCCGCCGACCGCGGCAAGCGATGGTATCAGACCAGCAAGGGCAAGCTGGTGATCTTCACGGCGATCCTGCTGGGCTCTGCCTGGATCATCGAATTGCTGGCGCCGCAGATCGGCAAATGGGCTTTTGTCGCGGCCTGCCTGATCGGCGTGGCCCCGATTGCGAAACGCGCCTTTGCGGCCCTGCGTCTGGGCCAGCCCTTCACCATCGAAAGCCTGATGACGGTCGCGGCCATTGGCGCGCTGTTCATTGATGCTGCGGAAGAGGCGGCGTTGGTCGTGTTCCTGTTCGCGGTCGGCGAGGTGCTGGAGGGTGTGGCCGCCGGCAAGGCGCGCGATGGCATCCGGGCACTGGCCAATCTGGTGCCCAAGACTGCGCTTCTGCTGGTGAATGGTACAGCGCAGGAAGTACCGGCATCAAGCCTTGCCGTCGGGCAGATGGTGCTTGTCCGTCCGGGCGACCGCATCCCGGCAGATGGCGAGATCGCCGAGGGCACTTCGGGCGTGGATGACAGCCCGGTGACCGGCGAAAGCGTTCCCGTCACCAAGGGTCCGGGCGATCCGGTCTTCGCCGGCTCGATCAATACCGAGGCCGCGCTGCGCGTGACCGTCACCAAGGCCGCCGAGGATAACACCATCGCCCGCATCATCCGGCTGGTGGAAGAGGCCGAGGTCGCGCGCGCGCCGACCGAACGCTTCATCGACCGCTTCAGCCGCTGGTATATGCCCGCCATCGTCACCGTCGCGGCTCTGGTGGTTCTGCTGCCGCCGCTGGCCTTCGGTCAACCCTGGGACACCTGGATCTATCGCGGACTGGCGCTGCTGCTGATCGGCTGCCCCTGCGCTCTGGTCATCTCGGTGCCGGCCTCGATCGCTTCTGCGCTGTCCACGGGCGCCCGGCGCGGGATGCTGATGAAGGGCGGTGCGGTGATCGAGGCGGCGGCCAATGTGTCCCGCGTCGCCTTCGACAAGACCGGCACCCTGACCCATGGGCGCCCGGTGGTGACGGATGTTGTCACCTTCGGCGCGACGACCGAGGCCGAGCTGCTGGCCGTGGCGGCGGGGGTCGAAACCGGATCAAGCCATCCGCTGGCCGTCGCCATCCTGACCAAGGCCGACCAGGCAGGCATCGAAGCGCTGCCGTCACGCGATGCGAAAGCACTGATGGGCAAAGGCGTGGTCGCAACGGTGGGTGACGCCTCGGCATGGGTCAGCTCGCCGCGCTATGCGCTGGAAAATGGCGGGATCGACCCGTCTGACCTGCAACTGGCCACGGCCTTAGAGGAAGATGGCAAGACCGCCGTCGCCGTCTTCCGCGAAAAGACCCCGCTCGGCCTGATCGCCATGCGCGATGAGCCAAGACAGGATGCGGCCGATGCGGTTCGCCAATTGACCGCGATGGGCGTGACTTCGGTGATCCTGACCGGGGACAATCCGCGCACGGCGGCCGCAATCGCTGGCGGGCTGGGCATGGAGTTTCGGGCCGACATGATGCCCGAAGACAAGCTAACCGCGATCCGTGAAATGGGCGGGCAAGGCGGCGTGATGATGATCGGAGACGGCATCAACGACGCTCCGGCCCTGAAGCAGGCCAGCATCGGTGTCGCGATGGGATCGGGCACCGATGTGGCACTGGAGACGGCCGATGCCGCGATCCTGCGCGACCGGGTGACCGACATCCCCGCACTGATCCGCCTTGCCCACACGGCCATGGGAAATATCCGCCAGAACATCACCATCGCGCTTGGGCTGAAGGCGGTGTTTCTTGTGACCTCGGTTCTGGGGATTACCGGTCTGTGGATCGCCATCATGGCCGATACCGGGGCGACGGTTCTGGTCACGCTGAACGCTTTGCGCCTGTTGCGCTTCGATCCCGAGCGCGAGGCGTGACGCCGTGATTTCCGCTTTCGGTTGGGCGGCGCTGACCCTGCTTTCCGCCTATCTCATGCTTTTTTTTCCGGCAATGCCATGGCGGCGCAAGCGGCCGGTCGGCCGGTCTGGCTGTTCTCGTGGGCGAAACGGCGCGACTGTTATGCCGCGCTCGGCTTTCGGGCTGGTTGGCGCTGTTCGACGCCTCAGAGTGCGGGCAGAGACTCGGCTGGCTCAAGACCCCGGCTCGACTGTTGCAGGCCGCCGCCCCGCTGATCTTCGGGACGGCGCTTTCGGTCTGGGGGCTCGGGGCGCTATATGTGACCGCCGGGATCGGCGCGCTGGCCACGCGCGCGCTCCAAGCAATCAAACGAGCCTGAGGCGACGCGCGGCAAGCCAACTGGCAAGCGCCATTACCCCGGCGGTCGCAAGGCAGAGCGGCAGCCCACCAAGCTGAAAACTGACGCCCGAGAGTAAAGTCCCGATCAAGCGGCCCGCAGCGTTGGCCATATAATAGAACCCCACGTCGCGTGTGATCCGCTCGGCCGATCCGAAGGCGAGGATCAGGTAGGAATGTACGGAGGAATTCACCGCGAAGATAAAGCCGAAGACCAGAAGCCCCACGACCAGAAGAATTGTAAGCCAAGGGGCGGGTCCACCCGCGACCAACGCGGCAAGGGCCAGCACGAACGGCACCGGCACGAGGAGACCGGACCAGAAGACCGCCTTGTTGACCGTCTCAGCCTCGGGTTGTCCTTTGCCCCCCAACAGGCGCGGTGCGAAACCCTGCACAACGCCATAGGCGATGATCCAGAGCGCCATGAAGCCGCCGACAAGGAAAAAGGCCTCGCGCCGTCCCTCGGCGGTCCCGTCCGACAGCACCGCCTGGAAATAGACCGGGATGCCCACGACGAACCACACATCGCGCGCCCCGAACAGGAACATGCGCGCCAGCGACAGGCGGTTCACGCGGATGTCCTTCGACCGCCAGCCGGACCAGCTTTCGTCGGATTTCATCCGCCCGGGCAGACCCGCAGGCAGAAACAGCACGACCGCGAGCAAGATCACCGCCAGTACCGCCGCCATGCCCCAGACGGCGGCGTCGAACCCTGCAAGGCCAAGCAGCGCCGCACCCAGGAAGAAGCCGAAACCCTTGACGGCATTCTTCGATCCGGTCAGAGCCGCGACCCAGCGGAACAGCCCCCCGTCCTCGGTCGGGGCCAGCAGTTTCACCGCAGATTTCGACGACATCTTGGCCAGATCCTTGGCCACGCCCGAGACGCCCTGCACCGCCATGACGAAGGCGACCGAGGCCGCAACCGACCAGGCCGGGTCAAGCTGCGCCAGGGCGACCAGCGCCCCGATCTGCAGCGACAGCCCGCCGTAAAGCGTCGCCGCCAAGCCGAACCGCGCCGCCAGCCAGCCTGCGGCAAGGTTGGTCACGATGCCCGCGACCTCATAAAGTAGGAAAAGCCAGGCCAGTTGCACGGGCGAAAAGCCAAGCGCGTTGAAATGCAACAGGACCAGCATCCGCAGCGCGCCATCCGACAGCATGAAGGCCCAATAGGCCGCCGTCACCGCCGCATAGGCGCGCAAGGGGTTCGCAGAGGCAGTCACGTCGCTCACATCGCTCCCGCAACCATGCGGGCGATATCGGCCAGTCGGCAGGAATAGCCCCATTCGTTGTCATACCAGGCGTAGATTTTCACCTGCGTGTCATTGATCACCATGGTCGACGGCCCGTCGATGATTGACGAGCGAGGATCATTGGTGAAATCGCAGGACACCAGCGGCCGCGTCTCGAACCCCAGAATGCCCTTCAGCGGCCCTTCGGCGGCGGTTTTGAACAGGGCGTTGACCTCTTCGGCGGTTGTTTCGCGCTCAACCTCGAACACGCAGTCGGTCAGTGACGCGTTCAGCAGCGGCACGCGCACGGCATGGCCGTTCAGGCGGCCTTTCAGTTCGGGATAGATCAGCGTGATCGCGGTGGCCGAACCTGTGGTTGTCGGGATCAGGTTCATCAGGGCGGACCGCGCGCGGCGCATGTCCTTGGCAGGGCGGTCGACGATGGTCTGGGTGTTGGTCACGTCGTGGATCGTGGTGATCGAGCCATGCCTGATCCCAAGGTTCTCGTGGATCACCTTGACTACCGGCGCGAGGCAGTTCGTCGTGCAGGAGGCCGCCGTCACAAGGTTCTGCGATCCGTCGTAAAGATCATGGTTGACACCGTAGACAAGGTTCAGCGCCCCGCCGTCCTTGACCGGGGCAGAGACGACGACCTTCTTCACCCCGGCGGCATAATAAGGCGCGACCTTGGCCGCTGTCTTGAAGACGCCTGTGCAATCGATCACCAGATCGACACCAAGCTCTGCCAGCAGCAAAGCCTCGATGGTCTTCTCATGGGTCAGCCTGATGCGTTTTCCGTTCAACTCCAGCGCACCCTCGGCGGCGGCAACCGGCGTGCGCCAGCGACCATGGACCGAGTCGAACTCCATCAGCAACGCGTGCTGTTCGGCGTCGCCGACAGGATCGTTCAGCAGGACGATGTCGCCACCTGCGCCTGTATCGATAAGGTCGCGCAAGACAAGTTTGCCGATCCGGCCAAGGCCGTTGAGGGCGATACGGGGCATGATCTCAGTCTTCCTTGAGGGCTTCGGTGTCTATGTCGTCGACGCGGTTTTGCAGCGATAGCCGGTTAAGGGTTGCGAAGGGCAAGGAAATGAACGTTTCGATCCTGCGACGCAGCGCACCATAGGTCTGGGCGAATACCAGTGCCTTTTCGGCGTCGGTACCCATGGCTTTTACCGGGTCCGGCAGGCCCCAATGGCCGGTAATCGGCTGGCCGGGCCATGGCGGGCATTCCTCGGCGGCGGATGTGTCGCAAACTGTAAAGACGAAATCCATGACGATGGAGTCAGGCTGCTGGAACTCGGACACATGCTTGGATCGCAAGCTTGAGGTGTCATGGCCATTTCGCTCAAGCACCTCCAGCGCGAAGGGATTCAGCGCAGTATTGGGGCGGGTGCCGGCCGAAAAGGCCTGAAACTTCCCTTTGCCAAGATCGCGCAACAGGGCCTCGGCAAAGATCGAGCGGGCGGAATTTCCTGAACAGATGAAGAGCACGTCGAAGTCGGTATCGTCCATGGCGGGATCCTTCTGAGCCGACAGGGAGGGAGAAATGAGGTCAGGTCGGGCGCGGCCTACGTCTAGCGCGAGATAGTCGATCAGCGCCTCGGTGAGTTGGCGGTTCGCGGAGTAGAAGAGTGACCGCCCTCGCCGTTCGACACTCGCGAGCCCTGCCGACGCAAGGTCCGAGAGATGGTGCGACAGCGTATTGGCCTTCAGACCTAGCGCCTCGGCAATCTCGGTCGGGCGCACGCCACGCGGGGCAAAGCGCATCAGCAGCCTGAAGACGGCGAGGCGGTCAGGGTGACCGAGGGTGGCGAATGCATGGGCGGCGCTGTTTTTTTCCATAATTCCGGAATACAGGAATTAACAATGCTGTCCAGTGAAGTTTTTATGACGCAGCCTGATCGGGCCACTCCATCCATTCGCGCAGGCTCACCCCTGCGGACTTCTGCGTCCACCGGTCGCAGTGTGCACTAGGTCGAGGCCGAGAGATTGACCCGCCGCGTCAGGGCCTCCGCGCTTTCCTTGCGCTCGGAGAAGCGATCAACAGGATAGTCAGCCCGGTCGCGGGTCAGCAGGGTGAACTTCATCAACTCCTCCAGCCACAGCGGCAGGCGAACGGGATGGCGGCCAGTACCGGGATCAAGTCCCCTCAAGTGAGGCGGGAACGGCTTCAATGCAATCGGCGCCGCCCAAATCGAGCGCGACACATGAACTCAACGGGGAGGGGGAAACCTTGGTCAAAGGCCAAGTATTGCAACTATGTCGAGCATAGGCGCCACTGATGGTGGGAGTTTCAGATCTTCGCAATGCTGTCTTTGCAATGTTACATGGCCTGCTGTGTCACAGATCGACCCGTTTCAGCCGTAGCGCGTTGGCGATGACGGACACCGAGGACAGCGACATGGCCGCCGCCGCGATCATCGGCGACAGAAGAAGGCCAAAGATCGGATAGAGCAGCCCCGCCGCCACCGGGATGCCGGCGGCGTTGTAGATGAAGGCGAAGAACAGGTTCTGGCGGATATTGCGCATGGTGGCCACGGCAAGCTTGCGGGCGCGGACGATGCCGGTCAGATCGCCGCCCAGCAGGGTCAGCCCGGCGCTTTCGACCGCCACATCGGCGCCGGTGCCCATTGCGATGCCCACATCCGCCGCCGCAAGGGCTGGCGCATCATTCACCCCGTCGCCCGCCATGGCGACCTTGTCCCCCTTGCCGCGCAGCCCGTCGATCAGGTCCTTCTTACCCTCGGGCAGCATCCCGGCGCGGACCTCGTCGATGCCCAACCGGCTGGCCACGGCCAGCGCCGTGCGTTCATTGTCGCCGGTTGCCATGATCACCTTGATTCCCAGATCATGCAGGTCACGTATCGCCGCCTCGGCCGTTGGCTTGATCGGGTCGGCAACGGCGACAAGCCCCGCCAGCCTGCCATCCAGCGCCACGAACATCGCCGTCTTGCCCTCGCCGCGCAGGCGGTCGGCGGTCTCCTCGCCCGTGTCGCAGTCGATGCCAAGCGACGTCATCAGCGCGTTATTGCCAAGCGCCACATCGCGTCCATCGACCTTGCCAATCACCCCCTTGCCGGTTACGGCCTCGAACTCCTCGCCATTGCCAAGGCTCAGCCCACGCGCCTTGGCACCCTCGACGATTGCCTCGGCCAGCGGGTGTTCGGAGGCGCGTTCCAGCGCGGCGGCGGCGGCCAGCAACTCATCCTCGGGCACATCGCCGAAGCTGGTCACATCGGTCAGTGCAGGCTTGCCTTCGGTCAGCGTGCCGGTCTTGTCGACGATCAGCGTATCGACATCGGCCATCAGTTCCAGCGCCTCGGCATTCTTGACCAGCACGCCGGCCTGCGCGCCGCGTCCCGCTGCCGTGGTGATGGAAATCGGCGTCGCCAGCCCAAGCGCACAGGGACAGGCAATGATCAGCACCGAGACCGCAGATGCGACGGCAAAGACATAGGACGGGCTGGGACCGAAGATCAGCCAGACGACAAAGGCCGCGATGGCGATCACCACCACCGCCGGCACGAAGATTGCCGAGACCCGATCAGCCAGCCCCTGAATCGGCGCCTTGGACCGCCGCGCCCCGGCCACCATCTGGACGATCTGCGACAGAACCGTATCGGCGCCGACATCTGTGGCGCGGATCGCCAGCGTCCCGTTCTTGTTGATCGTGCCGCCGGTCACGCGATCGCCCTGCACCTTCTCGACCGGCACCGGCTCGCCCGTGATCATGCTTTCGTCTAAGGACGACCGCCCCTCGACCACCTCGCCATCCACCGGCACGCTGTCTCCGGGACGCACGCGCAAGAGATCCCCGGCCACGATGTTTTCCAGCGGCGCGTCATATTCGCTGCCATCGGGCAGGATGCGCCGCGCCGTCTTGGGTGCCAGATCCATCAGCGCCCGGATCGCATCGCCGGTGCGTTCCCGCGCCCTGAGTTCCAGAACCTGTCCGACAAAGACCAGGGCAACGATGACCACGGCAGCCTCGTAATAGGTGCCGACCATGCCGCCCATCCGGTATTCTTCGGGAAAGATGCCCGGCAGGAAGGTCGCAAACAGCGAATAGAGATAGGCCGCGCCGACCCCCAGCGAGATCAGCGTCCACATGTTCGGCGAGCGGTTTTTGAAGGAATCCAGCCCGCGCTGAAAGAAGGGCCGCGCCGCCCACAGCACGATGGGCGTAGCCAGCAGGAATTCCAGCCAAGCGGCGGTGCGGTGCCCGATCCAGTCGCGGACCGGAATGCCCACCATCTCGCCCATGGTCAGGATCAACAGCGGCACGGCGGCGGCCACGCTGACCCAGAGCCGCCGGGTAAAATCGGTCAGTTCATGGCTGGGCTCGTCCGAGGGAATCATCGGCTCCAAGGCCATGCCGCAGATCGGGCAGGCGCCAGGTTCGTCGCGGACGATCTCGGGATGCATCGGGCAGGTCCACTGCGTGCCTGCCGGGGCGGATTTTTCGACCTTGACCGCCGCGCCCGAGGCGTAGAACCACGGATCGCCGTCGAACTTCGACTGGCAACCGTCCGAGCAGAAATAGAAGGTCTGTCCCTCATAGTCGCGCTGGCGTGCCTCGGGCTTGATCGTCACCTGCATGCCGCAAACCGGGTCGATGGCCTTACCGGGATCAGCCTGTGCCGGTGCGCCACCGTGTGTCCCGTGATCGTGCTGCCTATGCGAATGATCGTGCTTGTGGTCCATGACTCTCTCCCGGCAGATACCTATAGGGGGTATATCAGACTTGCTCTATACCCCTTGAGGGTATAGCACAAGCTGCAGATGTTGAAGTTCGGAGCCCTCCTTGGCGCATGACAAGCAGAACCGAGACGCGATCCTGAAGCGGCTTTCCCGCCTGAACGGTCAGGTGCAGGGCGTGTCGCGCATGGTCGAGGACGGGCGCTATTGCGTCGATATCCTGAACCAGACCGCCGCCATCCGCTCGGCCCTGCGCGGGGTCGAGCGCCTGTTGATCGAGGATCATGCGCGAAGCTGCATGGAAGACGCGATCCAATCTGGCGATCAGGACCGGCAGAGGGTGATGTTCCGTGAGGTGGTTGAATTGATGGACAAGGTGCGCGACTGATGCGGTTCCTGCTGTCGGCCCTGCTTGCTGTCATGCTGGCGGTGACGATGCCGCTGGCCCTGACCGGCGCCGCAACGGCGGAAGCGTCGCAGACGGCCTCGATAGCCGAAACATCCGTGCCGCCGGCCGCGCATGAATGCTG
>RRZT011527337.1_pt1 | contig 10401 bp, 11 predicted proteins | sample 2165551 | NCBI WGS metagenome assembly RRZT01 (sample SAMN10456910, study PRJNA506462) | wastewater metagenome | biome: wastewater; feature: sludge; material: wastewater sludge; isolation source: wastewater sludge with Escherichia coli K12::gfp cells carrying plasmid... | place: USA: Moscow, Idaho...
GCTATCGCTGTTTATCTTGAACCTTGGCATATGGATATTGTTGATTTTATCGATTTAAAGAAAAATAGTGGTGAAGAGAGACGAATAGCTCACGATTTATTCCCAGCACTTTGGATAAGTGACCTTTTTATGGAGAGAGTTTTATCAGATTCTCATTGGACATTGTTTGATCCTTATGAAGTAAAAGATTTATCAACTTTAAGTGGTGAAGCATTTACAAAGAGATATGAAGAGTATGAAGCTGATGAAACTATAACAAAAGACCAAATGAAAGCAAAAGATTTATGGAAAAAAGTTTTAACTTCTTATTTTGAATCTGGTAGCCCATTTTTATGTTTCAAAGATAATGCAAATAGAGCAAATCCAAATGCTCATTCTGGATTTATTAGAAGTTCAAATCTTTGTACAGAGATCTTCCAAAACACTGAACCAAATTACTATAAAGTACGAATTGAATTCAACGATGGAACCGTAAATCTTTATGATGAAACAGAAGATATTGAAGTTGATAGTGGAGTTATAAAAAAAGCAAATAAAATTACTGCACTTGATAAAATTGGTGGGAAAAATATTTTTATAGTAGAAAAAGAAAAAATAGATGGGAAAACCGCAGTTTGTAATCTTGCATCAGTGAACCTTAGTAAAATCAACACAAAAGAGGATATCGAAAGAGTTGTCCCTATAGCTATGAGAATGCTTGATAATGTAATCGACCTTAACTTCTATCCACTTAAAAAAGTAAAAGTCACAAATAGTGCAACAAGAGCTGTTGGACTTGGTGTGATGGGTGAAGCTCAAATGCTTGCAGAATCATTTATCCACTGGGGTTCAAATGAGCATTTCAAAAAAATTGATAGCATCATGGAAGCGATGAGCTACAATGCAATCAAAGCTTCGTCAGAACTAGCGATAGAAAAAGGGAAATATCCTGAATTTGAGGGAAGTAACTGGTCAAAGGGGATAATGCCACAAGACCATTCTCCAAAGGCTGTAGATATTTTAATAGATCGTGACCTATTTGATTCTGGGTATGATTGGGATAGTTTACGAGAAATTGTAAAAACGAATGGAATGAGAAATGGCTATTTAATGGCTATTGCTCCAACAAGTTCTATATCTATCCTCGTAGGAACTACTCAAGCTATTGAACCAGTATATAAAAGAAAATGGTATGAAGAAAATCTTTCAGGACTTATCCCTGTAGTTGTCCCAAATCTAAGTCCAGCAACTTGGGAATATTATAAACCAGCTTATGAAATAGAGCAAACTGATTTGATTAAAGCAGCTGCGATTAGACAAAGATGGATTGACCAAGGGCAAAGTACAAATATTTTTATGAGTTTAAATAAAGCGAGTGGAAGATATTTACATGAAATCTACACTCTTGCATGGCAACTTGGATTGAAATCAACTTATTATCTAAGAGGTCAATCACCTGAGGCAGTAAAAGAAGTTGCAGATAGAAGTACAGAGTGTGTTGGTTGCCAATAAAAAAAAAAAAAAAAAATGAGTAAAATAGAAAAAAAAGTAATTTATAATCCAGATTCAAAAGAGAATCTAAATGATAGAAGAACATTTGGTGGAAATCCAGATGGGATGATAAATTTCACAAGATGCAAATATGAATGGGCTACAAAACTTTGGGATATGATGGAAGCAAATACTTGGTTTCCAAGGGAAGTTCAAATGACAGGAGATGCTAAAGATTATAAATATCTTACACCTGCAGAAAAAAGGATGTATGACCTAGTACTCTCTCAACTTATTTTTATGGATAGTTTGCAGACAAATAATCTTATGGATAATATCAATCCCTATATCACAGCACCTGAGATCAATGCATGTCTTAGTCGTCAAAGTTATGAAGAGGCAAATCACTCAAAATCTTATGCAGTTATGGTTGAATCAATAAGTGATAATACAGATAAAATCTACGATATGTGGAAAACAGATGCAAAACTTAGAGAAAAAAACAACTTTATCGCTGGAGTATATAAAAATCTAAGTGGTGATATCAGTGATGAAAAAATAGTTCTTGCAATGTTTGCAAACCAAATTTTAGAAGGATTGTACTTTTACTCTGGATTTGCTGCTATGTATGCACTTGGAAAATCTGGAAAAATGTTGGGTTCAAGTCAAATGATTAGATTTATTCAAAGAGATGAAGTAACACACCTTTTGATGTTTCAAAATCTTATCAACAGCACAAGAAAAGAAAGACCAGAATTGTTTACAGAAGAATTAGAAAATACAGTCAAAGAGATGTTTAGAAAAGCAGTTGACCTTGAAGCTTCTTGGGGTGCATATATCACTCAAGGGCAAATTCTAGGGTTTACTGATAAGATTATCAGACAATATATTGAGTACCTTGCAGACCAAAGACTTGAAGCTGTAGGTTATAAACCAATGTACAATGTAAAACATCCTATCCCTTGGGTTGATGGCTATGCATCATTTAATGACCAAAGAACAAACTTTTTTGAAGGAAATGTGGTTAACTACTCAAAAGGTTCGCTTGATTTTGATGATTTTTAATAGATGAACCTCATTTCACTTCAGCTAAAAACAACCGATAATTTTGAAGAAAATCTTCAAAATTTGGTTTTACATATCCAAAATACCCCATCAGATAGCCTTATTGTAGCTCCTGAACTTTGTTTAACTGGATACTCATATTCAAATATGGAAAATGCAATTCAAATTACAAACAAAGCAATCCCACTTTTAAAAGAACTCTCACAACATAAAATCATCTCTTTAACAATGACAACAAAAGACAATGAAAAGTTCTACAATACAGCTTTTATATTTGCAAATGGTGATATAGTTCATACTCAGTCAAAATATAAACTTTTTTCTTTAGGAGATGAAGAGAAATATTTTACAAATGGTAATCTTAAAGATATCAAAATAATTGAAATTGATGGATTAAAAATAGCGATTTTAATCTGTTTTGAACTTCGATTTACGGAACTTTGGATGAAACTTCAAGGTGCTGATATTATTTTAGTTCCTGCGATGTGGGGAAAAATTCGAAAAGAACACTTTGAGACTTTAACAAAAGCACTTGCTATAATAAATCAATGTTATGTGATAGCAAGTGATAGTGCAAATGATGATATGGCAAAAGGTAGTGGAATTATCACACCATTTGGTGAAGAATTGAGAGATGATAATAGTGAATCTATCACACAAAAATTTGATAGAACTCTTATTACAAAAATGCGAAGATACTTAAATATAGGGATAAATAATGGATAACGAAGCAGTAAAAAATAGTAATAACCCACTTCACGGGATAACTTTAGAAAAAATCATCACAACACTTTATGAAGCTTACGGTTGGGAAATGTTGGCTTTAAAACTAAATGTAAATTGTTTTAAAAAAGATCAAAGTATCAAATCTTGTCTTAACTTTTTCAGAAAAACACCTTGGGCTAGGGCTAAATTAGAAAACATTTATATCAGGCATATAAAAAAATAAATCTAATCAAACGAAGGATGATTAATAATCATCCTCGTCATCATTCTCATAAAAATCATCAGATTCTTCTTCCTCTTCGTCATCAAAACCATTGATTCCGTACAATTCATCATCCTCTAATTCTTCTTCCTCTTCAAAATAATCATCTTCATAATCGAAATCATCATCCATAATCAAATCCTCCTTATTATTTTATTTGATGATTTTATCATCTTAAAATAAAAACTGTCAAGATACAATCAAGAAAAAAGAACTTTGAAATAGAATAATTCAAATTTTTACAGAAAGTAACAAATGTATTGGCTTACGAAAAAGTATCAATCAGTCCTTAGGCATATTAATATTTAACTATATTTCTTTTTTTGGCTATGATGTTTGTTGGATGCTATTTTTATATTTTTCTTTGCTTGTTTTCCAGATTTCAAAGCTTCATTGAGTGCTATTTTTGCATTTTCCCATCTATTGTCTGCATTTAGCATTACAAGTAAAATATCTTTTTTATCTTTTTTTGCTCTTGCTATCAAACAAGCACCTGCTCCACTTGTATATCCAGTCTTAAGACCAACAACATATTTATTTTCTCTTTGAAGCTTATTGCTTGTATAAACTGAAAAAGTTTTATTGGAATTGAGTGTTTTAAAAGTGTATTTATTGAGCTTAACTATAGAATTGAAAGTCTTATTTTTGATTGCATATTCAGCTAGTTTCATCAAATCTTTTGCAGTTGATTTATGTTTATTATCATCGAAACCTGAGGGATTTACAAAATTTGTATTTTTCATCCCAATCTTTTTTGCTTTTTTATTCATCATTTTGATAAATCTTTCTTTATCGTTATTTCCTAAATAATAAGCAATCGAAAGAGCTGCATCATTTGCTGATTTGATTAAAGCAGCATGGACTAAATCTTTTAGCTTTACTTTATCTCCAACTTTAAGATCAAGTTTAGTAGGCTCAACTTGTATCATAGGTTTTGTAATAGTAACCACTTTATTCATTTTGCCACTTTCAATAGCAAGCATACAAGTCATAATTTTTGTTAAACTTGCTGGTCTTAAAACTTTATTTTCATTTTTTTTGTAAAGCATTGTATTTTTTGATAAATCTTTGACAATTATCGAATCTAAATCTTTTCCAATTGTATTAAATGTTTGAGAATCATTTTTTGCAAAAAGAGTAGTTGAGAAAAAAAATGACATCATAAGAATAAAAATATAAATAAATCGCATATCAAGAAACCTTAATGAATTATGTAGTTGTTTATTGTAACAAAGAAGCCTTAATCTTTGGTAAATATTGGAAGATGGCGACCCCAAAAGGATTTGAACCTTTGTTATTAGGATGAAGTCCTAATGTCCTTGGCCAGCTAGACGACAGGGTCATTTTAAGGGGTAGAATTTTAGCTAAATAAAACTTAATCTTATTTAGCCTAATTGAGTCTATAAACTAGCTATTAATTTTATCTTTTATCTCTCTTGCAACGGCAGAGATTTTAGAAATTTTTTCACTATTTGATAACGATTCATCGATAAGATATTTCACAAAAGCACTTCCAACAATAACCCCATCAACACCTTGTACTTTATCTTTTGCTGTATTTTCATCAACTCCAAATCCTGTATAAATAGGAGTTTGGGTATATTTTTTTACATTTGCTATGATAGTTGATAAATCTTCACTTTTTCCGCTTCCTGTAATCCCAGCATAAGCCACAAGATAGATAAATTCACTGCTATGCTCTACAAGTTTTTGAATTCTTGCTTCACTATCTGTTGGTGCTACAAAACTAACTATTGATTGGTTGTATTTTTGAAATATCTCTTGATATCTTGCTGATTCTTCAAAAGGGAGGTCTGGGATAATTGAACCTTTCACCCTATATTCTTTCCCCTTAGCTAAAAAGTTTTCCACTCCATATCTAAAAAATGAGTTCATATATCCCATCCACAACATATCCATATTTGGTGCTATTTTTGAAGTAATTTCAAATAAATCTGTAAGTTTAAAGCCATTTTTGATAGCCATCAAACTTGCTTTTTCAATAATTGGTCCATCAGCAACTGGGTCACTAAATGGGATACCAAGTTCTAAAATATCAACCCCATTTTCTTTCATAGAGAGTGCTAAATCTACTGTAAAATTGTTGTTTGGAAGTGATGAAGTTATAAATCCTACTAATTTTTTCAAGTTAATAATCCTTTAGTATTGTTTGGGTAGGATTCTAACATTAAAATAATAAAGGGTTGATTTATGAAACAAACTATTGGTAGCATACAAAAAGCTAAAAACAATAGAAAACTAACGATGATAACTGCTTATGATGCACTCTTTGCTAGGCTTTTTGATGAAAAAGTTGATTTTATTTTGGTTGGTGATTCTCTTAATATGAGTTTTGCTGGGAAAAAAGATACTCTCAGTGCCACAATGGAGCAGATGATTTACCATACGAATGCTGTCTGTAATGGTGCAAAAAATACCTTTGTGATTTGTGATATGCCTTTTGGAACATATACTGATGAGAAAATAGCTTTACAAAATGCAATTAAAGTTTTTAGAGAGACTCCTGCAGATGCTGTTAAAATTGAAGGTGGAAAATCAAAAGCCCATATCATCAAAACTTTATGCGACAACTCTATCGCTGTTGTTGGGCATATTGGATTATTGCCTCAAAATTTTAGAAGTGAAGGTGGCTACAAAGTCAAAGGGAAAGATGAAGAAAATATCAAAAGCTTAATCGAAGATGCAAAAGCGGTTGAACAAGCTGGTGCTTTTTGTATAGTTGTAGAAGGAGTTAAAGAGAAAGCTGGTGAAGCGATAGCCAAAGCTGTAAGTGTTCCAGTTATTGGGATAGGAGCTGGAGTTAAAGTGGATGGACAAGTTTTGGTTTGGTCTGACATGCTTGGATTTTTTGATGAATTTACCCCTAAATTTGTGCGAAAATATCTTGATGGTGCAACACTTGTAAGAGATGCGGTAGAGAGTTATAAAGATGATGTGGAAAACCAAAATTTTCCAAATGAAAACGAAAAATATTAAGGAGAAGAAAAAATGTTAAAAAAATTAATTTTGATATTTGGATTGGCTGTTGTTGCTCTTGCGAGCTATAATTTAAAACCAGAAAAGATTTCAGATACCGTTTATAGATTTGAAGGGGCATTGGAAGAACCTAACAAAAAAAATGGTGGAAATATAGTTAATACATATTGGGTAAAAGGGAAGAGCTCATGGATAGTAATTGATAGTGGACCATCTTATAATTATGCAGATGCTGCATATAAAGCTATGAAAAAGATTGCTAATCTTCCAGTTAAATATGTTTTTAATACACATAGACATGAGGATCATTGGCTTGGAAACAACTACTTCAAAGAAAAATTTGGTGCCCATATTTATGGAACAAAAGCACAAGCAAAAGAGTATCCAGCTGGTATGACACCAAATTATGCATTTGTAATTACCCCTGAAGATTATAAAGGGACAAAAGTGATAGATATTGATACATTTATCACAAAAGATATGATTTTAGAACTCGATGGGAGAAGTTTCCAAATAAAACATTTTGATTATGCAGTACATTCACCAGAAGATTTAATGGCTTATATGGCGGATGAAAAAGTTTTACTTGCAGGAGATATCTTATTTAGCCAAAGAATCCCAAGAATTACAGATGGAAGTGTAGAAGGTGGATTAAAATCACTAGATGTTGTTGAAACATATGATGTAAAAGTATATGCAACTGGTCACGGTAAATTTACTGATAAAACTGCGATAGGTCAAATGAGAGCTTATTTTAAAGCACTTAAAGAGACGGCACTTAAAGCAATTGCACAAGAACAAGATGTAATCCAATATCAAGAGAGTGCAGATTTTAGTGCATTTAAAAATATGCATATGATGGATGAATTACATAAAGGTAATCTTGCTCATGCACATAAAGAGTATGAATTTTTTGAGGAAAAATAACTTATATTTTAAAAAGGTTAAATAAAAATTGTTTACTCTATACAAAAGTTTCATCCAGCAATATTTAAACTTAAATTTGTTGGAATGGAAACTTGTCGAGTCAAAGTTACAAATAAAAATAATCAAAAGGGGGGAGACTATCCTCCATCAAGGTGATGTTTGCGACAATCTTTATTTTATAAATAGTGGATTGGCGAGAGGCTACATTATAGATGAAAATGGAAAAGATTTTACTTGGAGTATCTATTTTAATGATAAAAATGCTCATATGACTAATCTTTTTGTGACTGATTATGAAAGTTTTTTGCATCAAAAAGGGTCACGTATTCATATTGAAGCTTTAGAAGAAACAGAAGTGGTAGTAACTTCATATGCCAATGTACAATTTTTATATAACAAACTCAAAAAAGGGGAAAGGTTTGGAAGACTTATGGCAGAAACAGCTTATAGTTATATTCATAATCGTACTATTGATAAACAACTCAAAAGTGCAAAAGAGCGATTTGAAGAGTTTTTGGAACAAACTCCATATCTATTAGAAAAAGTTCCACAATACCATATTGCGACTTTTTTAGGTATCACACCCCAACATCTTAGTCGTCTCAAAAAAGAATGCAAAATTAACATAGGTGAATGACAAAACAGTTTTTATTCTATAAAATTCCCTAAAATTTGAGGAGTTTTCTATGAAAAAAATTATTTTTACTACAATTTTTACTCTTAGCAATTTATTGTGTGGTGAAATAAATCTTGAGATTAAAAATCTCAATTCTGATTGTGGATTACTAAAAATTGGATTGTATGACTCAAATATTGCATTTCCTATTGTTGGTAAAGCTTTTAAATATATAGAATCCAAAGAAACATCTGCAAAACAATACAAATTTCACAAAATCCCAAATGGTATCTATGCGATAGCTTTATTTTGTGATGAAAATCAAAATGGAAAGCTTGATACAAATCTTTTTGGAATTCCAAAAGAGGCTTATGGATTTTCAAATAACCCAAAAGTTTTTGGTAAACCTAGCTTTGATGATGCAAAATTTGAACTTCAAGATACTAAAATTCTACTCATAAAGGTACAAAAATGAAAAATATAGTGATAATTGGTGGTGGACTTGGTGGGCTCACATCTGGGGCATTATTAGCAAAACATGGATACAAAGTTACACTACTTGAACAACATAATATAGTAGGTGGATGTGCTACAACATTTAAGAGAAAAGGTGGGTTTACTTGTGAGGTTGGACTTCACGAGATGGATGGAGTTTACAGCAATCCTAACATCAAAAATATTTTTGAACAACTTGATGTTTATAAAAATATAGAGTTTATCAAACCAAATGAATTTTTTAAAATTAACTCTTGCTTTGGTGAATTTGTCATGCCAGATGGTGTGGAAAATGCCAAAAATGCCTTAAAACAAAAGTTTCCAGAAGAGACAAAGGTAATTGATGAGTATTTCAAAATCATCTTTGAAATATCAGAATGTTTTGAAAATTTATCAAATCTTAAATGGTACCATTACTTATTTTTCCCATTTTTGTTTGCTCCATTGTTAAAATATAAAAATAAAAGTGTAACTGAAGTGTTAAATAGTTTAACAAAAAATGAGGAGTTAAAACTCACTTTAAATGCGAATGTACAGTACTACAACGATTCGCCAGATACTTTGAGTATTTTACTCCACGGTGTTGCTCAAAGCTCATATTATGAGGGTGGAGGATATTTTATAAAAGGTGGAAGTTATAAGCTTAGTGAGTATTTGTCAGATGTGATAAAACAAAATGGCGGTGAAGTTATCATAAAAGCAACAGTCACAAAAGCAACAAAAAATAGTGTAACGTATAGTTATAAAAATCAAGAAATAACCTTTAATGCTGATATTATAATCTCAAATATTTCACCACTTGATACTTACAAACTTTTTGATATAGCCTACACAGAAGAAAAGCAAATTGCAGAGTCTTTTTCGAGCATTTATATAGGATTTTCAAAAAATCTAAAAGAGGTTTATGGCAAAGGGGCATATTCAAATTTTATTATTACAGACAATCAACCTTTTGTTTTTGTCGATTATTCACAAATAACTTCAGGGCTTGTTGATGATAATAAATCATTTGGAGAAATTTGCTTGCCAGATAAGCTTGTAAATTGGGAGTTGCTCAACGAAGATGAATATCAAAAACAAAAAGAGTTGCTTTTAGAAACCTATCTTGATAAGCTCGAAATGTATTATCCAAATATCAAAGAAATCATTGAATTTGCGGAAGTTGCAACTCCAAAAACAATGGTGCGATACACAAAAACTCCAAATGGAACAGCCTTTGGATATAAGCCAACACCACAGCAGTTTTTTAGAGTTCCAAAAATAAAATCAGACAGAATAAACAATCTCTATTTTGTAGGGCAATTTGTTATATGTGGAGGATTTAGCCCGGCGATTATGTCTGGAGAAATGTGTTATACGGAGATTTTAAAAGATGCAAAATAATCAAGAAATTCAAAATAGCCTCGAAAAAGCTGGTAAAGGTTTACCAAAAGTAGAAGCAATATTTTTAAAATATTTATGTTTTCCCATTTTAAAAATTGTATTCAATCCAAACAGAGCTTTAAAAATGTTTGAGTATGAAGGGGAAAAAATATTAAAACTTGTAAAACCTATGGATAAAAATCAACTATTTCAAAGAGTACTAATACCAAAAGTATTTGCCATTGAAGATAACTCTAGATACTACTCTCCTGCTATGGTGCTTTGGCATCTTATCTATGTCGGTGAAGCGATACAGCAAGGTGTTGTAGATTTAAGTCAAGGTAAAACAATAAATTTTACGGTTAAGATTGAAAATTTTAAACCTTTTGTGGAGATAGATAAAAATATTGTGGAACGATATAAGAAATTTTTATTTAATTATAAAAAGTTTTTAGATAAAAATTTAATAAATATTAATAGC
>RRZT012094547.1_pt1 | contig 10400 bp, 8 predicted proteins | sample 2165551 | NCBI WGS metagenome assembly RRZT01 (sample SAMN10456910, study PRJNA506462) | wastewater metagenome | biome: wastewater; feature: sludge; material: wastewater sludge; isolation source: wastewater sludge with Escherichia coli K12::gfp cells carrying plasmid... | place: USA: Moscow, Idaho ...
AAATTTGTTGAGAAGTCTCCACTTGGCTAACCTTGACCGTCATCACAGCCTAACCGGCTAAAAGCCAATAAATAACAACTCAACAAAGGAACAAAGGGGATATGTGAGTCATCACAGCCTAAACGGCTAAAAGCCAATAAATTGAAACAACGAGGCGGGAAGAGATGAATTACGAAAGTCATCACAGCCTAAACGGCTAAAAGCCAATAAATTAAAAGATGTGGACAGCTTGTACTATGGGAAAGCGGTCATCACAGCCTAAACGGCTAAAAGCCAATAAATTCAAAAGGAGGACTGTGCCATGAAGAAGTTCTGTCATCACAGCCTAAACGGCTAAAAGCCAATAAATAATAAGAAGATTGCACAAAAAAGGAGTTAGACAAAGGTCATCACAGCCTAAACGGCTAAAAGCCAATAAATTCTCGTTAAACTAAACAAGAGGAAACCTCAATAAAGTCATCACAGCCTAAACGGCTAAAAGCCAATAAATTTCAACAAACGAGAGGTAAAAACGATGGACATGTCGTCATCACAGCCTAAACGGCTAAAAGCCAATAAATAAAAGGGTGAGGGTGCGACAATGAAGCTATTGAGTCATCACAGCCTAAACGGCTAAAAGCCAATAAATTTTTCTTCTGATGATTTGGAAATGGCAGAGAAAATGTCATCACAGCCTAAACGGCTAAAAGCCAATAAATTTCTTTCAGACCTGCATTATGATGGAGTTCTTTCTGTCATCACAGCCTAAACGGCTAAAAGCCAATAAATATGAAACCGACAGTTATTGGATCACCTTCTTCTCGTCATCACAGCCTAAACGGCTAAAAGCCAATAAATAGTATCTACAAAATCTCTTGCATTTTCAAGAAATTAATATAGCAGTTCGGCGGGATGCAAAAATATGACTCGATGCGCCGTCGGCTGGGCAAGTAACATCGCTCCATATCACCCTAACATCTTGATTTTGTGCGACTGGCGGGAACCCTCATGCGTCCTGGGCTTGATGTTTGTTTGCTACTCCATGAAAGCCAAGGATTTTTCTTCTTCGTAGTGTCGGTTCGACGATCATCGTCCAAGCCCCCGCCGGCTCGGGAACTCCTCAGAGAATATAGGCGTTCGGCCAGTGAGCCACGGGACGCCCATCCAGGGTCCGCGAATCCTCGCGGCAATTCTGACAGAGCCGGTAAAAGCGGACTTGGTCCGGCTCGTCGGTCAAGCCTTTCAACTGCGTCATCAGGCGCTGAAATTCGCCTGGTGTGCGCAGGTTGACCTCGAAGACCGAGCGTTGTACCCGACTGCCGTAGCCTTTCAACACCCTAGCCAAGGCGGCGCGCACCCGATTGTCGGACAGGTCGTAACACACCAGGTAGAGCATCAGCGCATCCGAAAACCCACGAACGCCGGCGCCTGTTCGCGCAGCCAGGCGATCAAGGCGTGGTTCTGCGCGTGCAAGTGATCGTAGACCGAGCGGGGTTGCTCCGCGCCGAGCGCGGTGATCGGTTGATCGAAGCGTTCCATCACCAGGCCCAGATAGCGGTTGCGCGCCGCCGGGACCAGCCAGCACTGTTCGGAATCGACGGTGAAATCTTGTAGCGAGAGGCGCTGGCGGGTCACCGCCGTCAAGGCCGTCCTTTCGATGAGGTGGCGGAACGGTTCCATCAAATCGGAGGCCAAGGCGCTATGACTGCCCCCAGTGCGGTGGTAAATGCCTAGCCACGGCATCAGGCCATCGGCGCGGAGCAGCGTATCGACGACGGCGTACAGCGTGTTGTAGCCCAGCGACAGCAGGACGTTGAACGGGTCGCGGGGTGGATGCCGGTTGCGTTCGGTGAAGCCCCAAGGTACAGGAATCAACTCCCGCAGCGCCGAAAAGTAGTGACGCGCCGCGATCCCTTCCAAGCCGCGCGCATCGTCCAGGGCGCGGGCCGACCCCAGGTGCCGCAGCGACTGGTCGATGGCTTCAATGGCCTCCCCCGCGCTGGCCGGCTCCCGCTGGCGCAGCACTTCCCGCTGGTGCCGTAGCCGCGCCTCGACCAGCACCTTGGCGAACGCCAGCCGGCGCGACGGGTCCTCGGCCAGGGCTTGCTGTTCCAGCCAAAGCTGCCAACCTTGGCTGGTCGGCGTCATCGGCCAGGTGCTGCCCTGATAATGACCGGTGTGGTTGGCGAAATGCACCGCGACGTTTTCCTGCATGGCGGCGCGCAGCGCCGGGGTAGTGATGTGGTGGGGACCGAGCAGCACCACCCCGCGCACGGCCCGCCAGGGAATGGCTTGCACGAGCTGATCGTCGCGCAGCACCAGCAACTGGCCGTCGCGGGTGCTCAAGCGCGCCACGGGGCCGGTGATGCACACCATCGCGCCCCGCGCCAGGTCGGCCACGCCGAGTTGCGCGGGTGGCGGCGCCTCGCCCGCCGGTGGCGCTAAAGGGCTGGCGGGCGCCGCCATCGGCCGCACGGTGGCTACCGGTAGGGGCTCGCGGTCGGTCAGGACCGACGGCGGCCGTTCCGCCAGCTCGGCCAACCAGCTCAACGGTGGCGGCACGGCGGGCGCCACCGGCAACGTGTCCTTGCCGCCCACGTCAAGCGCCAGTCCCTCCACGAACAGATAACCCAGATAATGAAACCCCTGGGAAAAGGCGCGGATGCGGGTTTTGGCCGGGTTGATCCGCAAGCCGACCGCCGTCAGCGCCCGTTCGGCGGCGACCGCAGCCGCCTCGGCCTGTTCGCGGTCCTTGCAGAGGATCACGAAATCGTCGGCGAAACGCGCCAGCTTGAATCCCGCCGCCATCAACTGGTGATCGAACGCATCCAGGAGCAGGTTGGCGAGGAGCGGACTCAGTGGTGACCCTTGCGGCAGGCCTCGCCGGCGGCGGATGATTTGTCCCTGATACTCGACCGGCGCGCTCACCCAGCCCAGGATGGATTCGAGCACCGGGTCATCGCCGAACAGGGCCTGCAAGCGGTTGCGCAGTTGGCTCCAGTCGACGCTGTCGAAAAAGTCGGCGACATCCGACTCGTACACCCACCGATAGCCGGCCTGATAGGCGGATTGAATCAGTTGCCGCACGCTCAGCCGCGAGCGGCGAGGGCGATAGCCATAGCTGGCGTCGCTGAACAACGGTTCCAGGGCCGGCGTGAGCGTCTGGGCGACGGCCCGCTGCAAGACCCGGTCGGGCAGCGGCGGTACGGCCAATGGGCGTAGCCCCCCGTTGGCTTTGCGCCGGATTACCCCCCGCAACGGCGGCGGCTCGTAGCGGCCTTCTAAAAGGCGCCGGGCTAGCGTATCGATCCATTCGGGAGTCAAAGCCGTGGGCGGTTCGGCGTCGGCCTCATCCGTCCAAAGCTCGGCATCGGACTCCGTTTCCGCTTCATCCGCGCGGGCGGAATTCGCGGCGGGGCTGGCCGGATTCCGCGCCACCATCACGGTCAGGGACTCCCGCAGCGGCTCCGGCCGCAGGGCGTGCCACAGCAACGAGCGAGCCGGCGCCAGGCACATCGCCCGCGTGACGCCATCGGTTGTTTCCAGCCGATACCGGCCGTAGCCGAAGGCGCGGCGCTGGCCGACACCGAGGTATTGACCGATCACCCACAGCGCCCAGTCCCGGGCGGTCAGGGCGGTCAGGGTAGTGGGGAACTCCACCATGCCCATCACCCCGCCCATCGGCTGTTCGTGCCCGTCTTGGTCGGTGTAGCCGGCATCGACCCAGAACAGGTCGCTGGCCGCGAACGCCAGCTCATCAGCGCCCGACGAGCGCGGGGGCGGTTGCGCGCCGCGCCGCCGCAGCAAGTCGGCCAGACTATCGTGCAGGCGGGCGGCCAGCAGCGGGAAACTCAAATCATCGGCGGTGGCGCAGAAGCGTCGCTCGCTTTTGAGGTGCTGCGTCTCGATGATGGCTTTCTCGCGCAGCAGGCGTGCCGGGGCCACCCAGCGCAAGCGGACGCTCTCGGCGCGTTGCCAGAAGGCGATTTCCGCCGCCAGTTCGTCGATGCCGTAGCCGGTCGGCTCGCTCTCCTCGGGCAGCGGAACCGCGCCGAAGTGATCGCGGCAGGCGTCCAGGAGGACGTTATCGCCGAACGTGGGTCCCAGCGCCGTGGCGGACCCCGGCAACTGCGCCAGGCGTTCCCGGGCCAGGGCCAGCAGGGGTTCGCCGCCCGCCAAGGCCAGCAAGGTAAAATGGTAATGCTCGCCGCGCGGATAAAAGGTCCGGCCGTTCTCGGGCGCGTCCAGGGTGAGCGCGGTATCGTAATGCGCGGGACTGCCCAGCAGACTGCGCAGGAAGCCGGTCAGCGCCGGCTGATGCGTCGGTTTCAGCCGGGTCTCGCGGCGGAAGCGCAGGACGACGTCCAGCGCGCGCAGCGGGAGCAGGGACGGGATCAAAGCCGCCAGATCGCTCATGCCGACCCCCCCTGGTCACCAGCCAGGCGCCGGGCTGCCGCGTGCGCCGCGCGCCAAGCGGAGAGGATCGCCGCCGAGCCGGGTTCGGCGGACAGATCGCCGGGCGCCAGGCTCCAGTCTTGCAGCCAGTACCAGTCCAAGCGCGCGCCGTCCGGCAGCCGCGTGGTCCCCTCGGCCAGGCGCGCGCCGCGATACTGGCAAACCAGCGCTTGATCGCCGGGGGTCAGGGTGACGCTCGTCCGCTCCGGGGCCAGCGGATACGCCAGCAGGCGGCTGACCAGGCCGGCGAGATCTGCGTGGCCCAGCGCGGAGCGGACCGCGCCGCCATTCGCGGCGTGCTCCGCCACGCGGGCCGCCGCTTCGGTGGTGGTCAAAGGCCACCATTCCAGCAATAGCCGATGCTGCGGGGGGAAGAGCGACAGCGGCGAGGCGTTCAGAATGTAGAGCGTGGGCATGAAGCGATTTCCTGGTTACGGTGCTGTGCGATCGGGCTACCCGTAGGCGCTAAACTGTCGCGCGTGCGGAACTGGTTCGCAAACCAAACCGTCGGGGGTGCCAACTGAACTGTGGAATACTAGACTTGATCCAGTGCATGAAACCGCACGTCCGTGTGCGGAGGCGATGACCTCTTAGTGTTCGAGTACCGTTTCCGCAATGAAAACGGACGGATCCCAATGATTGGCGTCTGGAACCAAGGTCGGGGCGAGCATGCCTTCAGATTCCGGCGCAAAGTGTTGGTGGAAATGGACCAACCGCCCGTTCGAGGTGTACCGCTCCCGCGAGTGGGAAAGCACCGCTTGCTCCAAATGGTTGATTTGATACATGCGGGTTACGTACCGCCCAACCTGATGGTATTCAACGGCTTCGGCAGGGTTCGAGTCAAAAAAGGACGAAAAATGGCGCTTCGGGATAACCAGGGTGTGGAAACGCCAGTAGGCGGATTTGTTCACGATCCAGACCCACTGATCGAACTCCCGAAGAACGTATTGCGTTTCGGACCAATCGCAGAACGGGCAGTAGCCAGCAGGCAGAGCAGTGAGAATTTGGCGGTATTCCTCACGCGTCAACCTTCGCTTCCGATCGAACAGTGGGCGCAGTGACACATCGGTAATTTCGGCAGCGTTCATACAAGGCCTCGTCAAGTGGCAACGCCTGGGAAACAGGACGAGGCAATATTTAATTACACCGATTTCGCGAGGTCGAAGCGCCTCCTAAGATTAGTGAACAGTCTTTTGTTCGGTTTATAATGGTATGGTTTATGCCTAAAAAGTTGTGGAAGTGTTCTTGTCCATGTCATACCCTCCTTGCCGAAAGAGGGAGTCACTTAAAAATGCAGCTTGGGAACGGTTTTTGTGGAAGGAGGGAATTCTCAGCGGCTGGCTTTTGCCACGCTTGATTTGTTACTGTTGTGCAACGTGTTTTGAGGAGAAATAAAAATGACCAGAAATGTTCTGTTTTCATTCGTGGGCGAAACGCCGCAAGTTGTTACTGAAACACTTTTTTGTTTGCTCAGAGACTATGGTACGTTAGGTGGTGAAGTTCATTTGTTGACGACTAAGAATATGGAAAATAATGCGATTAACTTAATAGAATCGGAAAATTGGATAAAGCGTTTTAATGATGTATACGATACTGAGTGGAAACCCTGCACGGATACGAATTTTGCTTGGGAAAATAATGAAAAAGGGGTCCAAGTTCTCCGTATTGAGAAGAAAGTTACTCCAGGAAAGGACAAGCTTATCCCTATCAAAGATATAAACGATAAGGCCGCCAACGATGTATCGATTGATGCAATTACCCGAATTATCTATTACTGGACATCCCGGGATGATGTTGAACTATACGTCTCGGTCGCGGGCGGGAGAAAGCAACTGGGATCCTATATGTATCAGGCGCTAAGTTGGTTTGGCCAGCCAAACCGCACTAAACTTTGCCATGTGATACTGGCCGAGGAACTCGAAGGCGGTAACCCCGATGGATGGGTCGCGGGCTATTTTCCAAAACCCGGATCCGGAAATTCGCCAAAGGAAAAGGCGGAAAAAGCTCCCGGGGGAAAAAAAGAAAAATTGTTTTTTGTTGAGCAACCTGTAATTTATTTAAAACGATTCTTACCCAATTTTTTCGGGGTCAGCAAAATCATCGATTTCACACGACCATATTTGGATGAAGAAGAAGAATCAGCGAAATTTCCATTTATCAAGGAAGTAAATTTAGGAAATTATTTAACCTTTGAGAGTATGTGTCACCGATATGATTTTATGCAAGGTCTATTTAAAGATTCACCAGAGCCTGTTCAAGTTTTTCTTGATATAGAAAATAAAAATTTTATCATAATTTCAAATAAATCGAAAAAGTCATTGCACGCAGAAGATATGACTTTATTCCTATTTTATTTTCTTTATAAAATACAGGAAGAAGATTTTAAAGTGTTTGGAAAAGAAAATCTTACTAAATTTTTTGAAGGAAAAGAAAATATTCGTAAAGTTCTTGAAGAAAAATTTAAAGGAAAATCTGGCAAAAAAGCTCTTAAAGAAAAATTTGGTGCAGTACCTTTTGCAGAGCTTGGTGAGGACGATGTTAAAGAGCTTGGTAAAGAGCTTGTCGAAGAACTTGTCGAAGAACTTGGTGAAAAAAACTGCTACAACCCATATTTTTTTATTAATCAGCCATTCGATTTTATGAATGACGAAAATCTTGTAAATATTTATGATCAGTCGTTATCACGAATTCTTGGAAATAGAAAAATTTTACCTTATAAAAGCATAAAACTTGTAAAGGACTATTATAATAGTAATGACTGGGTAAATTACTATAAATGCTACAGCATGACTGATGTAAAAATTGGTGAGTATATTGGATATGATATTGATGATATTGATATTGATATTGATATTGATATTGATGATATTAATAATCCCAAAAAAGATTCCAAATTGAATTACAAAACATTGACATTATTGTTAGGAGGAAAAGTATATGATGAATATATCAAAAGGATAGAAAAAGCAATAGAATTTCTTGAATTTCTTGGAAGTGATGAAGCGAAAAAAATCATACAAAGTATTAACGATTCTCGTGTTCGTGATCATGATCGTACAACAGTTCATATAGCAGTGGACGAAAATGTTGTAAATAAAATTAGAGACCATCTAAATAAAAGTAAAGAAAAAGCAAAAAGAAAAGTAAACGAATGCTGCAATAAAGAAATGCGTGAAAAAATACTAGCTATAATAGCTAATAATATGAATAGTGCTTTTGCCAAATTAATAAATTTACAGGATCAATTTGCACCTTCTGGATTAAAAATTAGCATCATTACCACACCACATCGAAGTCAACATAAAAATCCTATTTTACGATCCGGCTCGCGGTATCTTGAGATTGAAAATATTGAGTATCTTGATGTAAAGATAGGAAAAGAATGAAAAATCTATCTTCTAACTTCTATCCTTTTAATAATCAAACAACCCATACCCCGCATGGTTCGCCGCACCCACGCCAAATTTCGGATCACTCAAGCCGATTTTCAGGAGCGAGGCCCCATGCTCGCGCCACGGTGATACTCCCTCGATCGCGAACCAGAATGCGCCTCGCACCGCCAGTTGTGGCGCGGGGATTGGGCTATCCCGGCCTGTGGGATAGGATTCCTTGCCCGCATAATAATCCTGGTGATGGGGAGTAATGACCTCCGGAACCAGGGGTGAAGTTGCGCTATCCGGGTCCCACCAGGCGGGCAGGAATCGCAAACAGCCCTCGTCCTTGCCACAGCCCTCGTCCTTGCCAGGGCGGCGACCGAACAGCGCCGCGATCAGGAAATTCAGGTCTTCAGCCTCGCGCCCGGTGAGCTCTTGAAGGCGTGAGCGGGCCACAGCGCAGGCGATGCCTTTCGACGTAGAGCCTGGAATCGTCGGAACGCCAAAGGTCGGGTCCAAAGTTACGGCGGTTTGGAGCGTAAAGCTGTTGCGCTCTCCCAACCCCAGAAACAGCCGCTGCACGACTTGCCCCCGCCACCCGTAGCAGGTTTTGCTGTTTTCCATCTCCTGTTTCCAGCGTTTAAAAGCCACACGGTACAGTCCCAAATCCAGTTGGTATTCTGCAATTTGGTTAACTACATTGGCTTTATCATCATTGCCGGCGCCGTATTTCCACTGGTCGTCTTCATAATCAAGAAGGCCATATTCCAGCAGTAAGCCAGTGTGTGCGTGGCGTTTGCGCGCCTCGAAGAGCAAACTGGGCATGATGGTTGTCACCCCGTCTGGTTATCGCTCTGATCTTGGGCTGCTTGGCGGCTTACTTTAAGCAGGCTTTCGGCGTAGCGTTTGAACCACTCGCTCAGGGCTAACGCGCGCAGGTTCAGAAAACAGACCCAGTCCGTTGACCGGATCTCAAGCAGGCGGCGGATGACCTCTTCGACCTGGTCTTCCGCAGTCAAGCCACTCCGGGGCGTCGTCAACAAGGTGCTCTCGATGATGCCGATCTTGATCAAATCGGGTCCCAGACAGGCGATCAGATGGGCCAACAGCACAAACTTTGGCTGATCCACCAGCGGGAGGCTGTCCGAAGCCTTAGCCCTGGCTTGGGCTTGCAGGACACGGGCGGTAAAGGCCAAGCCATCGCGGCGCAGTTGGGCAAACAAGGTGTGGCTGGCCGCCGCATAGCGATCGCGCTGCTGCTTTGGCCAATCATCGATATTTTTCAGTTGATCGATACAGTCGTGGACACGCTTGGCGTCGGGGTCCGCCGACCAAGACAAAGTTTTCTTTTTCGCCTCGCCGAAACATTCTTGCAGATGACTCTCACAAACGCTCATGGGACAGCCTCCGCCTGCTCCGGCGAGACCGGCGCCGCTTGTGGCCGCAGCCACAGACATTGGCCAAAGCCGACCGTCGCCGACCCGCCGATCTGGAGGCGAAGGCGAGGGAGGAGAAGGGCGGCAAATTCATCGAGTTCAGCGCGGGCGGCGGATTCATCCCTTCCTTCGGCGAGGAGCCTCAGCCCCCCCCACAACACCGTTTCGGGCGGCAAGGCTTCCACGTACCAAAGATTGTTGGCCACTCCGGTTTTGTCGTCGATGCTGATGCGGGGTCTCAATTCCAGCGCGGTCTGGCACAGGTAAGCGAATACCGTGTCGCTGGCGACGGCGAAGCGGTCGACGAAGGGCTTGATGAAGGTTTGCTCCCAGGTTTTGGGGTTGGTTTCTCGCTCCGCTTCCAGCCAATAGATTTTTTCCGCGATGGCGGTAGCCCAGTTTCCAGCGTTTGGGTCGAGCCGCCCTTGTAGGAGATGCGCCTTGAGCGGGCCGAGGCCGAGATAGAGACAGTTGTCATCGCCCACCGTCAACGCGCTGCCACTGCTGACCAGGACTTGACAGCTTTCGGTCGGGGAGGGAAGGCTGGACGGTAGGCCCGGCTCGCTCTCGGCGGCGCCGAGCCAGCGCGCTTCCCGCAGGAAACGGCCGAGCACCAGCGGACAGGTCACCCAGGCGAACACCCCGGCCAGCGAACGCACCGGCAGGCAGAGCAACCGGGCATCGCCGACGGTGAGCGCGCCTTGCGCGCCGCCGTCATCATCGCCGCCGCCCGTGCCGAACAGCGCCTTGGGCCGGCCGTCGCTCCTGTCCCAAGGGGCGATTTCGTCACGCAGCACCCCCTTGAGCGCACTCCCCGGCACGAGTGGAAACTCGCTGGCGGCTTCCCGCGCCACCGGTTGATCGATAAAGCCATCGCCGCTGTCACCACCGACATGGAGGGCGGATAGCACATGCAGCAGGTAGAGTTCTTCGCGTATCGTTCGCATCGATGATTGTCCTCGGATTCTTCAGGTGACCGGCGGCGCTATCCAGACGCCGGGCAACGCCAGACCGAACCCATCGTTTCGATCCTTTTCCTCGTCGCTGAGCGGGCGCAACCACAGGTCCGCCGCCAAGGCGGGATCGCCGGTCACCGCGAACCAGTACACGCTGCCGGCCGGGACCATGCGCCGCAGCGGTGAACGGATGCCCGCCG
>RRZT011216663.1_pt1 | contig 10398 bp, 9 predicted proteins | sample 2165551 | NCBI WGS metagenome assembly RRZT01 (sample SAMN10456910, study PRJNA506462) | wastewater metagenome | biome: wastewater; feature: sludge; material: wastewater sludge; isolation source: wastewater sludge with Escherichia coli K12::gfp cells carrying plasmid... | place: USA: Moscow, Idaho ...
AAAAGTAATTATGTTACTTTTGATATGTAAACTTACGACTAATAATTGCGTGTTACAAGAACAAATTAATTGGTAATTAAGTTACAGGAATGTTAGTAGTGTTGATTATCAATATGATAAACTTTGATAAAAATGAAAACTTTTTTACACATCAATAATTGCCCTATTAGGGATATATTAAGCAGATTAGGCGATAAATGGTCTCTTCTGGTGCTTACAACCCTGCATGCAAACGGAACGATGCGGTTTAATGATATTTACAGATCTATAGGCGACATATCTCAAAGGATGCTCACCGTAACATTGAGGTCATTGGAGGCTGATGGTATTATTTCCCGGGTGGTGTATGCCGAAGTGCCTCCACGTGTTGAGTATAACCTCACGGAATCTGGAGAAAATCTGATGCCTCACCTCAACAGCCTTGTTGAATGGGCATTAAAGAATAAAGAAAATATTATAGAGAAAAGGGAGCAATACCAAAACAAACAGGAGCAATTATAACCGCCCAGCTCTTACCATTCTATCCTTATTGCTTAAATCCTGAAACAAAGCAATATCTGTAAATCCTTTTCCTTTGAGCATACTTACAACTTCTTTTCCTTTAGCCTGATTGATCTCGAAGTATAATTTTCCATTCGGGTTTAACAGGTTTGAAGCGATATTGGCTATTCGGTTGTAAAAAAGTAAAGGATCATTGTCGGGCACAAAAAGAGCCAGATGAGGTTCATAGTCCAGAACGTTCTGCTCCATCGACTCTATTTCATTTTCGAGGACGTATGGAGGATTGCTCACAATGATATCGAATTTCTTCTCCGATGGACAATCCGATAACACATCTACCCGTTTGAAAGAAACGGATGCCGAATTTATCTTACTGTTCTGTGTCGCCACATCCAGAGCTTTAGCCGATATATCCCATGCCGACACATCAGCATTTTTCATATGCTTAGCCAAAGCAATAGCAATAGCCCCACTGCCGGTTCCTATGTCCAAAACACATAGTCCAGTTTTATTATTCTCTTTCAGAATCAGTTCCACTAATTCTTCTGTTTCGGGTCTGGGGATTAGCACATCCTCATTGACATGAAAAGGCAGGCCGAAAAACTCGGTTTCTTTCAAGACATACTGGATAGGTTCATGCCTCTTCAACCGTTCGATAATGGATTCTACTGTGTGTTGTTCATCAGGCATAAGTTCTACATCCGTTAATAGAGCCTGATGGTAAGATTTGCCGGTTATATGTTCTATAATAATACGCGTAAATCCCGAAATTTCACTTTCGGGATAATACGCTTTTAATGATTCTTTTATGTATGGAATAGCTCTTTTCATAAACGTTTATTCCATTTCTTCATCATATTTCTGAAATAGAAAATCGTTGTAAGGATAACGTTCTATGTGTATCTCTTTCACCCGGTTATAAACCTTGTCTTTCAACTCATCGATGTTTATCTTGTTTTTGGCGGAGATAAAGATACAATCGTCATGCATTTTGTTCATCCACGACCGCTCAAGCTCTTCGAGCGAAACATTTTCTTTGGTTTTGGGTGTCAGGTCATCCTCCTCTTTCGGTTTGTAAGTGAAGGCATCTACTTTATTGAATACAAGAATTGTTGGCTTTTCATTCTTGTCAATATCCAGAAGAGTCTTTTTAACCACCTCGATTTGTTCCTCAAAGTTTGGATGAGATATATCCACAACATGTAACAGAAGATCGGCTTCGCGCACTTCGTCGAGAGTAGATTTAAACGATTCGACCAGATGTGTCGGCAACTTACGAATAAATCCTACCGTGTCGGACAAAAGGAAAGGTAAATTGTCAATAATCACCTTACGCACAGTCGTATCTAAGGTCGCAAACAACTTGTTCTCAGCAAAAACTTCCGATTTGCTCAACAAAGTCATCAATGTGGACTTCCCAACATTGGTATATCCGACGAGGGCAACCCGAACCATTTTCCCTCTGCTTTTGCGTTGCGATGCCATTTGTTTGTCAATGGCTTTCAACTCCTCTTTCAGAAAGGATATTTTATTCAAAATGATACGGCGGTCGGTTTCCAGCTGTGTTTCTCCCACACCACGCATCATTACTCCACCTCCCCGCTGACGGTCGAGATGAGTCCACATACGGGTCAATCGAGGAAGCAGATATTGATATTGCGCCAGTTCCACCTGTGTTTTTGCATAGGCCGTTTGCGCACGCATCGCAAAAATGTCGAGAATAAGACTTGTGCGGTCAAGTATCTTTACCTGCAACTCTTTCTCTATATTACGTATCTGCTTAGGTGACAACTCATCATCGAAAATAACAAGACCGATCTCGTTATCCTCCATGTATTGTTTTATTTCCTGCAACTTTCCTGTCCCTACGAAAGTTACAGGATTGGGTTTATCCATCCTTTGGGTGAAATTTCTTACCGGCACAATACTTGCAGTCTCCGCAAGGAAAGCCAGTTCGGCAAGATATTCCTTTACCTGATCCTCCGTTTGCTCTTGTGTAATAAGTCCCACAAGAACGGCTTGTTCATTTTTTGATTCTGATATAATAAAGTCTTTCATATAAGCTTGTTTGGAAATAAATATAATTCGTAAACAGGTATTCCTGGTACGAAAAATAAAGGTAAAAAATAATTTGGTAAAAATAAGCTTAACTATCTATCGGTAGTTATTTTGCGCTAAGAGAAGTGATTTGTAATTTCCATTGCTTTAAATTTTTCATATATAATCACGGACAAAAAAAGAACCTGCCTTGGTGTAGGCAGACTCCCATATCTTTTTCAGAAAGAGATATTTTGCTTTATTTTGCAGCAACTCTCTTTTCTTTAATTCTTGCTTTTTTACCTGTAAGGCTACGAAGGTAATACAATTTAGCACGACGAACTTTACCCACTTTGTTAACAATTATACTGTCAATAAATGGAGATTCGATAGGGAAAATTCTTTCAACACCGATGTTATCAGACATTTTGCGAACAGTGAAACGTTTTTTGTTCAGATGTCCGGAAATTTTGATAACTACACCGCGATACTGCTGTACACGTTCTTTGTTACCTTCTTTGATACGGTATGCAACAGTCACTGTGTCGCCACTTTTAAATGTAGGAAACTCTTTTCCTGTAGCGAATGCTTCTTCTGCAACTTTAATTAAGTCCATGATTATATGATGGTTATGTTGTTAATATACGCAATATACACGAGTCTCTCTCGTCAGAGATTACGCAAAGCGGATGCAAAGATAAATATATTTCCGGAATAACCAAAAGGTCAAGCCCTTAATGTCATGGATGAGGTATGAAAAAGTACGTATATCGTTTTCGTATGCCAACATCGACCATCACATTATCTCTGAGCCTCGATCGCATAGGTGAAACTATCGGCTCGGTAATAACCGATATTGTATTCGATAGCAACATTGTTTACATCATAAACAAAACGTTTGCGGATTAAGATAGGATCGGTAGGCTTAATCCCAAGTTTATCGGCGATAAAGTCACCTGCCAATGAAGCGGATATTTCTTCTTTCGATGTTTTTACTATTATATCAAACTGTTTTTCGAGTAACTCGTAAAGCGGTATATTAAAGGATATTTCGCTATTCAGCGGAATGATGGGATTGAAATACGAAATAAAATAAACAAAAGGATATTGCTTGTTACCTCTCACCCGTTTCAAGGTCAAACAAAGTTTTTCGGTATCTATGTCAAAGAAATTTGCGATTTCGTCACTCGGTTTTTTGTACCCTACGTACAATTCAAAGTTGTGCACTTCTATTCCGAGCATTTTCATTTCCTGAGAAAAACTCAGCCAGTTCTTTATCCCTCCCGATATTCCTTTTCTGACCACTTTAGTGCCAACACCTTTTCGTCGGATCAACAGTCCTTCAAAGACCAATTTATTGATGGCCTGACGCAGGGTGTTGCGGGATATTTTTAATTGTTCAGACAAATCGACCTCGTTGGGAAGAAGTTTTCCGTTTTTATACTCTTCCATATCAATCAATTTTCTTAACAATTCTTCAGCCTGTATATGCAGTGGGACTGAGCTTTTATGGTCTATCTTCATGGGGGCTATTTTATCAGTAATTTATTCACTAGCGTAAAGTTAACAAATAAAAATCAGATTAAACTATTTTGTTTTCTAAAATATTATATATATTTGCATATATTCAATATGTATGTACATATTATTTAAAGGAAAAATGAGAAAACCAAATTATGAAAAATTCCCTTCGACTAAAGTAGAAGGAACAGTAATAGAGGGCTGGGAGAACATCTTGGATAGTTTAGGAAAATGTCTCCAAGAAACTAAATGTCTTGCTATAGACCTTTATCCGGGAGTGATAGAAGAAGAAGTCCTTTCAGCATTCCAAAAACTCAACCCTGAGCATTTTTACAACATGCGTAGGGATGTATTCAAGTCGGAAGAAGAAGTTGTGCAGATGACCGAGCGTTTCATGACCGATGATGTCCTTTTTGGCTTTATGGCACATCATTTGAATATGAAAGACTTCATTGATGCTCAAAAGCTTGAAAACGTGCAAAAGGAAATTGCAGCAAGTATAGGTACATCTGTGATTGTAGGTAGCGGTGCGGCATTGGTTGCTCCCCGTTCGGCATGCATTGTATATATAGACATGGCACGATGGGAAATCATACAACGTTTTCGTCGTCAGGAGGTAGCAGCATTAGGCATCGACAATCGCAAAGAGCCGGTATCTATTCAATATAAGCGAGGATATTTTATCGACTGGAAATTAACCGACAGATACAAAGACTCAATTTATCAGAAAGTATCTTACTGGATCGATACCCACATTGCAAATAATCCGAAAATGATAGACAAAGCATCTTTCATGCAGGGTATAAATAAAACAGCAGAAGGCCCGTTCCGTGTCGTTCCGTTTTTCGATCCGGCTCCATGGGGAGGTCAGTGGATGAAGGAAGTTTGCGATTTGGACAGAGAAAAAGCCAACTTCGGGTGGTGCTTCGATTGTGTTCCCGAAGAAAACAGTCTTTTGTTGGAAGTGAACGGAAGATTATTCGAAATGCCTTCGATGAATCTTGTACAATTAAAAAGTCGCGATTTGTTGGGTGAACCGGTTGAAGCCCGTTTCGGAAAAGAATTCCCTATCCGTTTCGACTTTTTGGATACGATCGATGGTGGCAATCTGAGCCTGCAAGTTCACCCTACATTACAATATATACGCGATACTTTTGGTATGTTCTATACACAGGACGAAAGTTATTATATGTTAGATGCCGAAGAGAACGCAGTGGTTTACCTCGGACTAAAAAACGGGATAGACAAGGATCAGATGATCGAAGACTTGCGCAAAGCTCAGAGAGGTGAAATAGTGTTCGATGCTGAAAAATATGTAAATAAAATCCCTACTAAAAAGCACGACCATTTCCTTATTCCGGGAGGTACGATTCACTGCTCCGGGTCGCAAGCCATGGTGCTGGAAATCAGTTCTACCCCTAACTTGTTTACATTCAAGCTTTGGGACTGGCAACGTCTGGGATTGGACGGAAAACCTCGCCCGATAAATGTAGAACATGGTAAAAACGTGATTGACTGGGGAAGAGACACTGATTATACATTCAAGCACTTAGTCAATACATTCACCGAAGTAGACAAAGGTGAAGGATGGGTAGAAGAAAAAACAGGTCTTCACCAAAATGAATTTATTGAAACCCGTCGTCATCGTTTTACGAATAAAGTTACACATCACACAAGTGACAGCGTCAATGTACTTAACTTACTCGAAGGCGAAGAGGTGATTGTAGAAAGTCCGGAAAATAAATTCGAGCCGTTTGTGGTGCATTATGCCGAAACATTCATTGTTCCTGCATCGGTAGGTGAGTACACGATTCGTCCATACGGAAAGTCTGAAGGGCAGGAGTGCGTCACACTCAAGGCTTCGGTACGGTTTAAATTATAATTTAATCTTAATATTTAATATAATGCCATGAATGAAAAATCGAACAATTTAAAGACTTTTCTCCCTGTCATGCTCAGTTTCTTTGTGATGGGGATAGTAGATATAGTGGGGGTATCGAAGAATTATATTCAGAAAGATTTTTTGCTGGATGACTTTGTCTCTAGTTTTATTCCCATGATGGTATTCGTTTGGTTCGCCGTATTTTCCATTCCCACAGGAATGTTGATGAACCGGATCGGACGAAAAAATACTGTACTTTTGGCAATAACGATTACATTGTTGTCTCTACTTATACCTTACTTCTGTTACGACTTCTATGCGGTTATAATAGCGTTTGGGCTTTTGGGTATTGGGAACACCATTTTGCAGGTATCTCTCAATCCGCTGGTAGCCGGTATTATACACAGCGACAAACTAGCCAGCACACTTACCTTCGGACAGTTCATAAAAGCCATCTCGTCATTTCTGGGGCCAATCATAGCCAGCGCAGCAGCAAAACAATATGGAGATTGGAAGCTAGCCTTCCTTGTATTTGCAGCGGCTTCGCTTCTGTCTTTGTTATGGCTTTACGCAACACCAATCGAAAACGAAGCAACAGCAAGTAAAAACACAACAACCTTTGGTCAGACTCTTTCCTTGTTGAAAGATAACATGATTCTGCTTTTGTTTTTGGGTATAATCCTTATCGTGGGAATAGATGTAGGTATGAATACTTTCACGCCGCAATTGCTCGAAGTGCGCCTGGGTTTATCGGGTGACGACGCAGCACTAGGCTCCAGCCTGTACTTTGCTGCAAGAACCATTGGGGCCTTTCTTGGCACATTCCTATTGCTGAAATGTAAACCGGCTTCATTCCTAAGACTGAACATGATTGTTGCGATTCTGGCTTTTGCCCTGCTGATGTTCGCCACGCAACAATGGCTTCTATTGACTGCTGTTGTTTTGATCGGGTTCACTTGTGCCAATGTATTTTCTATCATCTTCACGGTAGCATTGCAAAACAAGCCTCAACAAATAAATGAAATATCATCGCTACTGATAATGGGAGTTGCCGGAGGGGCTGTTGTTACCCCTATTGCCGGATTACTTTCAAAACATATTGATCTGGCAGCCAGCTTCGGTTTGCTAATGCTATGTGCAGTTTATATTCTTTTCTTATCATTCAAATTCTCAAAAAGCAAATAACAGATGTACGACAAAGACAAACGAATAGTAATGACTCTGGATGCCGGAGGCACCAATTTTGTTTTTTCGGCTATCCAAGGATACAAAGAAGTAGTAGAACCGTTGACTTTATCTGCAATTCCTGACGATCTCGGAGCATGCCTGAATCGTATTGCGAAAGGATTTGAGGAAATAAAAGCTGCCCTGCCTGTCCCGCCCGATGCTATTAGTTTTGCTTTTCCAGGGCCGGCCGACTATAAGAACGGAGTTATCGGCGATTTACCCAATCTTCCAGCTTTCAGAGGTGGGGTGGCTTTAGGGCCTTTTTTAGAAAAAATATTTTCAATACCTGTTTACATAAACAACGACGGCAGCTTATTCGCCTACGGTGAAGCCCTGTATGGTGCACTTCCGCTTATCAACAATTGGCTGAAAGAAGCAGGAAATCCCAAACGTTACCAAAACCTACTTGGGGTAACTTTCGGAACCGGATTCGGCGGTGGGGTGGTACTCAATAAAAATCTGTTACTGGGTGATAACGATTGTGGCGGATATTTATGGTGTTTCAGAAACAAAAAATATCCCGATCTCATTGTTGAGGAAAGTGTAAGTATACGAGCTGTGAAGCGAGTCTATAAGGAGCTTTCGGGACAAGAGGCTCCTAGTATTACTCCTAAAGATATATTCGATATAGCAGAAGGAGTTCGTCCCGGTGACAGGAATGCTGCCATAGCCTCTTTCGAAGAGCTGGGCGAAATGGCCGGGGCTACTATAGCCGATGCACTGACGCTGACAGACGGCGTGCTGGTAATCGGTGGCGGACTGGCAGGGGCTCACAAATACATCATTCCCAGCATAATAAAAGAAATGAAAAGGGATGTATGCATGCTGAACGGTGCTGCATTTCCGCGTTTTGGTACACAGGTTTATAATCTGATGAACACAGAAGAAAGAGAAATTTTCCTTAACAATAAAGCCCAAAAAGTACAGATTCCACAAAGCAATGATTATGTGAACTACGAAGTAGAAAAACGGACAGGAATCCTTGTTTCTCCTATAGGAACCAGTCAGGCTGTCATGTACGGAGCTTACGCCTTTGCCTTACAACAATTAGATCAATTACAACAATAGAAACACTTACAATTTTGTTATTATGAATAGGAGCACACTTATTTTAAGACTCTTTTCCTGTATGGCTTTTATTTTCGCAGTAATATCATGCGACGATAATGACAGCATTCACGAAAAGGACATAGTACAACTCAGTACTAAAGAGGTTACGGCACAGGTAGATGCCGAGTTTTCGGTAGAAGTCAGTTTGGCTAATAAGGACGCGATCCACAGTATTTTGGTTAAGAAAACTCGCAGCGGACAGACGGCTGCAGATTTTACAACCGTTACTTTGGATGTAGAAAACACTGTATTTCCTTATACATTCACAGATGTAGTAAAAATTGAAGATGAGGAAGGTATTCCTGTTTATTCTTTTTACGGACTGGATGCCGATGGCAATCAGGTTGATGCAACCGACCTTTTGTTAAAGGTGGAGCTTGTAGACCTGAAACGGTTATTGAAATTCGATTGGTTACAGAAATCGTATACGGAGAACGGTACGGAAATGATCAATGGCAGTTACGCTGAATTTGCAGACGATATATACCGCTTCAACGACGACTATTCGTGGGAATGTGACTGGGGTACAAATGCTTTCCTTAGTACTCTGGTATCGTACTGTGCATGGAAATATATCGGCACAGCAGAAAGTATAGATTCGATATATACCATAAAATACGGACTGTCCCCTTCCTGGACATGGGAAAAAGAAATAACAAAATATGACGTTGTCCAATTTGGCAAAAAAGAACTCACGTTGAAAACAACAAATGCCGCCGGAGTCGAAGTTAAAGAAGTATTCTCGGCCGTAGTCAAATCAAGCAGTTTCACTCCATACAGGGGCGCAAACGCGGCCGGATATTACGTAGCAGATTGCAATCCCGGATCATATTAATCGACTAAAAGAAACAAAATGAAAAGCATAACAATATTAATATTGCTAACATGCTCATTGTTCTTTGCGAACATGACATTGTCGGCACAAAATTCATCGCTTGTCTCAGGGAGTGTACACGATGAAGCGGGCGAATCGATTATCGGAGCATCGGTAACTGTTGTCGGTGCCAAAACCGGTACTATTACCGATGTCGACGGGAATTTCAGTATCAATGCTAAAGTAGGAGACGTACTTCAGTTCACCTATCTCGGGTTTGTTACATTGCAGCACAAGATTGTATCATCCGCACCTATCCATATTACGATGAAAGAAGACGTTCAGCAGATGGACGAAATAGTAGTGGTAGGATACGGTGTGCAGAAAAAAAGTGATCTGACGGCATCCATCTCCAGCATAAAGGCCGAAGATGTGATAACCACTGCCGGTTCTTCCATCGATCAGGGGATACAAGGCCGTGCATCGGGTGTGGTGGTTCTCAACACTTCGGGACAACCCGGAGGTTCTACCTCAATTCGTATTCGCGGAACAAGCTCGATCAACGGAACAAACGAACCATTGTACGTTATAGACGGAATTCCGATCATCAGCGATGCTTCGGCTTCGAGCACAGGAACACTGAAAAATCCGGCAAACAATGCATTGTCTGTTATCAACCCCAATGACATCGCTTCGGTAGAGGTGCTGAAAGATGCTTCGGCGACATCTATATACGGAGCACGGGGAGCAAACGGAGTAATACTGATTACCACTAAACAAGGGAAACAAGGCAAAGCCAAAGTAACCCTCAATATGAAATATGCCATTCAGCAAGTAAGCAATAAATTGGATATGCTCAACTCGATACAATTGGCTGAACTAGGAAATGAAGCTGCTGATAATGACGGGGTAAACAGGAAAGAAGTATATGCCCTGACAAACAATATCAGCAAGTTAAGTACCGACTGGCAAGACGAGATTTTCCGTGCTGCACCGTTGCAAAGCTATGATGTATCGGTTTCGGGAGGTACAGAGACAAATAATTACTTTATTTCGACTAATATCTACCAGCAAGATGGTATTATTATAGGTTCCGACTTCGGTAAAGGAACTTTGCGCATTAACTTCGATCAGATTCTGAGCAAATATGTGAAAGTAGGGTTGACCTCCAATACGACTTACAGCCGTTCCAACGGAGTTGTCACTAACTCAGAAGGAGCATTTGCCTCCAGTATTACTTCTTGGGCATTGGAAATGAATCCGGGCTTGCCTGTGAAGGATGAGGATGGAAACTATACTTACGAAA
>RRZT010002017.1_pt1 | contig 10397 bp, 7 predicted proteins | sample 2165551 | NCBI WGS metagenome assembly RRZT01 (sample SAMN10456910, study PRJNA506462) | wastewater metagenome | biome: wastewater; feature: sludge; material: wastewater sludge; isolation source: wastewater sludge with Escherichia coli K12::gfp cells carrying plasmid... | place: USA: Moscow, Idaho ...
ACGTCGAGTACCGCTTGCGCGATGCGCGCGGCGAACACGTCTGGCATCAGAACTCGATGACTCTGGTGTCGAGCCCGAACGGCACGCCCCTCTTCGCCAGCGGCATTTCGGTCGATGTGACCGCGAGGCGGCGTTTCGAGCAGGAGCTACGCGATTCGACCCAGCGTTACTCGGTGCTCTTTGAAGGTGCGCTCGATGCGATCGTCGTCATCGATGCGGACGGCGGGCGCATCGTCAATGCCAACGTGGCTGCCGAACTCCTCTTCAAGCGCGCGCACGAGGAAATGATCGGTTTGCCGGCGTCGGTATTGCACAGTGACGGGGGGGGCGCCTTCGAGCGCCACGTGCTCGGCGGACCGGAGGGGATCGAAGAGTCGGAAGTCATCAATGCGGATGGCGAGAAGATCGCCGTGGAGATCACCTCCAACGCCATCGAAACGGCCGGCGGCCAGCGGCTGATCCAGTGCTTATTCCGCGACATCCGGCAGCGCAAACGCGACGAGATGGAACTCAAGCGTGCCGCGCTGGTTTTCGAAACGAGCCAGGAACTGATCCTGCTGACCGATGCCGAGTGCCGCATCATTTCGGTCAACCAGGTGTTCGAGGAGATGACCGGCTACACACCGGAGGAAGTCCTCGGCAAGAATCCGCGCTTGCTCTCGTCCGGCCGGCATACGCCGGAGTTCTACGCGGCGATGTGGCAGGCGGTCAACAGCCAGGGAAAATGGCAGGGCGAGGTTTGGAACCGGCGCAAGAGCGGTGACGTTTTTCCGGTCTGGCTGACGATCAGCGCGTATCGCGACGCGCAGGGCGAGGTACTCAACTACGTCGGTGTCTCTTCCGACATCTCCGAGCGCGTTGCAGCACAGGAGCGCATCCGCCAGTTGGCGTACTTCGATTCGCTGACCAACCTGCCTAACCGCCGGCTGTTGCAGGACCGGGCAGAGCAGGCGCTGGCCAGCGCCGAGCGTGAGGGCAAGCAGGTCGCGCTGCTCTTCGTCGATCTCGACCACTTCAAGACGATCAACGACTCGCTCGGACATTCGGCCGGCGACAAGCTGCTGGGCGAGGTCGCACAACGGCTGCAAAGCTGCGTACGGCGCATGGATACGGTCGCCCGTCTGGGTGGCGACGAATTTGTCGTGCTGCTTACCGACGTGACGATCGAAGGGGCGACCGAGGTCGCGCGCAAGCTGATCTACCGCGTGGCGCGCCCCTACGAGATCGAGAGCCATGAGCTCAGCGTGACGCCGTCGCTCGGAATCAGCGTGTTTCCGCAGGATGGCCGCGACTTTGAAGCGCTGCTCAAGCACGCCGATACCGCGATGTACCGCGCCAAGGAGTCGGGGCGCAACGCCTATCAGTTCTTTGCCAGCGAAATGAACGTCGCGGCGCTCGAAAGATTGACGCTGGAAAACAGCCTGCGCCAGGGCATCGAGCGCGGCGAGTTCGTCCTCCACTACCAACCACAGATCGACCTGGCGAGCGGCCGTATCGTCGGCGCCGAGGCCCTCGTGCGCTGGCGGCACCCGCAGCTCGGCCTGGTGCCGCCGGGCAAGTTCATCCCGGTGGCTGAGGTTTCTGGCTTGATCGTGATGATCGGCGAATGGGTGCTGGGCGAAGCGTGCCGGCAGAACTGTGCCTGGCAGCAGGCCGGTTTGCCGGCGATCAGTATCGCGGTCAACATCTCCGCCGTGCAGTTCCGTAGCGGTCGGATCGAAGACAATGTGGCTGCGGTCCTGGCCGATACCGGACTCGCGCCCGAACTGCTCGAACTCGAACTCACCGAAGGCATCGTCATGGTCGGCGCCAACGCGACGGTCGAGACGCTGCAGCGGATTTCCGACATGGGCGTCAAGCTGGCGATCGACGATTTCGGCACCGGCTATTCGAGTCTTTCCTACCTCAAGCGCTTCCCGATCGACCGGCTCAAGATCGATCAGAGTTTTGTGCGCGACATCGTGACCGATACCGATGACTGGGCGATCTCCTCGGCCATCATCAGCATGGGGCACAGCCTGCGCCTGAAGGTGATCGCCGAAGGCGTCGAGCACGTCGAACAGCTCGAAATGCTGCGCCGGCAGGGCTGCGACGAGGTTCAAGGGTATTATTTCAGCGTTCCGCTGCCGGCCGACGACTTCGCCGTGCTGTTGCGGCAGCAAAAGTTTCTCGTAAAGGATTGACCATGCAAGAGATCGTGATCGGCGTGGGCGGCATGAGCTGCCAAGGCTGCGTGAAGAATGTTACTGGTGTGTTGCAGGCGCTGCCGGGTGTCGAGCGCGTCGAAGTGTCGCTGGAAGCGGCGCAGGCGACCGTCGCTTTCGACCCGGCGAAGGTCGGCGAAGCGCAGTTCAGGGATGCGATCGAGGGCGTCGGTTTCGACGTAATTTGATCGCACGGCAGCAGCGGTATCCCGATTTCCCCATTTTTTTGTTGTTCACCATTCCATGACCAAGAAGAAAGATAACCCGGCAGCTGAGCCGGTACCGACCGAGGCAGCCGCCCCGGTCCGATTGACCTCGCTCTCGCACGGCGGCGGCTGCGGCTGCAAGATCGCACCCGGCGTGCTCGAAAAGATCCTCGCCAAGACAGCGCCGTCAGTCATTCCGCCGCAACTGCTCGTCGGCATCGAGACGAGTGACGACGCGGCGGTGTACCAGATCAACGACACGCAGGCGATCGTCGCGACGACCGACTTCTTCATGCCGATCGTCGACGATCCCTTCGACTTCGGCCGCATCGCGGCGACCAACGCCATCTCCGATATCTACGCGATGGGCGGCACGCCCTTGTTCGCGTTGGCCATTGTCGGCATGCCGGTGAATACGCTGCCGATGGACACGATCCGCCTCATCCTCGAAGGCGGCGAGTCGGTCTGCGCCAAGGCCGGGATTCCGATTGCCGGCGGCCATACCATCGACTCGATCGAACCGATCTACGGCCTCGTCGCCATCGGCCTCGTGCATCCGTCCAACCTGCGCCGCAATACCGGCGCACGGCCGGGCGACAAGCTGATTCTCGGCAAGGGGCTGGGCGTCGGTCTGTATAGCGCCGCGTTCAAGAAGAACATGCTGGCGGCGCACGACTACGCGACGATGATCGCCTCGACCACCCAGCTCAACACGCCGGGTTCGACCCTCGGCTGCCTGGCTGGCGTGCATGCGATGACCGATGTCACCGGCTTCGGCCTGCTCGGTCATCTGGTCGAGATCTGCAAGGGCTCTCGCGTCGCCGCCGAACTCGACTACGCGGCGCTGCCGATCCTGCCCAACGCGCTCGACTACGCGGCGAAGGGTTGCATCACCGGCGCTTCGGCGCGCAACTGGTCGGGCTACGGTGAGCACGTCGTGCTTGATCCCAAGCGCTTCGGCGACGTCGAGCGCGCGTTGCTCACCGATCCGCAGACCAGCGGCGGGCTGTTGATCGCCTGTGCGCCCGAACTGGCGACCGAGGTGTTGTCGATCTTCCTGCAGCAGGGCTTCGAGCATGCCGCCGTGATTGGCGAAATCCTGGACGGCGAGCCGCAGGTTCGATTCACGCATCCGCCGAAGAAGCGTTTCAAGTTCTCCTTGCCTTCGCCATTCAAGAAGGCGTAGGTCGCACCGATGGGCGTGGCGCACCTTTGCGCCACCGCAGGCACGCTCGACCAAACTGGAATAGCGGAATAGCGCCTTCTTTGCGGCGATGGGGAGTCAATAAACGTGGTGTTCAAGAACATCGGCTGGGCGCTGTGGCGCCAGGGGCGGATTCGCCAGACCTTTGCCATCAGCGTGCGCACGAGCCTCGCCTTGCTCGGCGTGATGCTCGCGTGCCTCGCGTTGGGGCAGGTGAGGGCGGCGATCCCCTTGCTGCTCGGTGTGATCGCCAGCGCGCTGGCCGAGACGGACGACCACTGGCGCGGCCGCTTGGTCACGCAATGTTTGACGCTTTGCTGCTTTGCGGCGGTGACGCTGGCGGTTCAGGCGAGCTTTGATCACCCGATCGGGTTGGTTCTCGTGCTCGCCGGAGCTGCCTTCGTGCTGACGCTGATGGGGGCCCTGGGCGACCGCTACCGGACGATGGCCGCCGCCACGCTGATTATGTCGATTTATGCGGCGCTGGCGTTGCAACCGCACGGAGAAAAGCCGGTCGCCGCGAACCAGATCGCCTTGCTGCTGGGTGGTGCAGCGTGGTACGGCGTGATTTCGGTGACGTGGTCGGCGACTTTCCCGATGCTCGTTGTCGAACAGAACATGGCCCGGCTTTACGATGCGCTCGGGCATTACCTCGAACTCAAGGCGCGGCTCTTCGAGCCGGTGCGCGGGATAGACTTCGAACGGCGTCGGCTGGCGCTTGCGCTGCATAACGGGCGCGTGGTCGAGGCACTGAATGCCACCAAGGAGAGCCTGTTCAGCCACCACCGGGGCGCGGCGACGATCGATCTGCCCGACTGGCTGGCACACTCGCTGCACCAGTTTTTTGTCGCACAGGATCTGCACGAACGGGCGAGTTCCTCGCACGAAAACTACGAGTTGCTGGCCGAACATTTCTTCCACAGCGACGTGCTCTATCGCTGCCAACGCGTGCTGGGATTGGTCGGACGCGACTGCCGCTCACTGGCCGAGGCGATTCGCCTGCGTACTCCCTGGCAGCGCGACGCCACGACGCCGCTGGCCGTCGAGGCGATGCAATCGGCCGCCACTTTCGCCGGCGAGCGCCTGCGTGCGGAAGACGCCGCCGGGCTGCGCGCGCAACGGGCCTTGCGCGCGTTGGTGACCAATCTTTCGGCCATGGACGACGAAGTGGCCGGCGTCATGGAGAGGGCGGTCCATCGCATGCCGGCCGATACGGCGCTGCAGGACACCGCAACGCGCAGCTGGTCGCAGGTGCGCGCAAGGATCGGGGCGCACCTCAACTGGCGCTCACCGGTCATGCGCCATGCGATCCGTCTGCCCCTGGCGCTGACCGCCGGCTACGTGTTGATGCGCACGACTGCGGACAGCTACGGCTTCTGGATTCTGCTGACCATCGTCTTCGTGTGCCAGCCGCAATACGGCAGCACGCTCATGCGCCTGGTCGAACGCGTTGGCGGCACCTTGCTCGGGCTGTTTTTCGGCTGGGCGCTGCTGCGCCTGTTTCCGTCGCCCTGGGTGCAATCGGGGTTCGTCGTTCTTGCAGCTGTGCTTTTCTTCATTTTCCGCACGCAGCGCTACGCAATGGCGACGGCCGCGATCACCGTCTTCGTCCTGCTCTCCTTCAACCAGGTCGGCGACGGTTTCGGTGTGATCGTGCCGCGCCTGCTCGATACGCTGGCGGGCAGCCTGATTGCCGGCCTAGCGGTACGACGTATCCTGCCGGCGTGGAACTCGCCGCGCTTGCCTGCGCTCGGCGCCGCAGCGCTGCGCGCACAGCGACGCTACTTCCTCGCCATCATGGGGCAGTACGGCGTCGTCGGAAAGGAAGACGATCTCGCCTACCGCATCGCCCGGCGCGACGCCCATAACGCCGATGCGGCGTTTTCCGGCGCCTTGTCGGCGGCATATCAAGAGCCATTGCGCGTGCGCAGCAAAACCGACGCCGGAACGCGCTTCCTGGTGCTGGCGCATACCTTGCTCAATTATCTTTCCGCCCTCGGCGCGCACCGCAACGCCGAACACGCGCCCCTCGACGACGCCTTGGCCGCGGCGGACTATCTGGCCGATGCGCTCGAACGGCTGGCCGCGATGCTTGAGTCAGGGCCTGCGGTACCGGCGTCCCTGTGTTGCGACGAGAGCATTGATAGTCACGCGCTGCACTGCCCGTCGGACAGCGAGGAGGCCGAGATTCACCGCATCCTGCGCGGCCAACTGGGCCTCGCGATGCGCCTCCTGCCGTCGCTGCGCGAGGCGGCGGATTGCCTGCGCACGACGTAGTGGGCGCGGTTTCCAGAGCGGTAGATCCCCACGGAGTTCAAAATTGCGCCGGTTTACTTCGTCGGTGCGAGCAAGGTACGTGGTTTGTAATAGTCTGCGTCGGATAAATCGGTCTGCAGCGTTCCACCGGTCGCGGAAAAGTGTTCGAAGGAGTCGTGCACATAGTTCGAGAACAAGTGCTGTGACGCCGTGTTCTGAAGACCGATCGCCGGCTTGTAACCCTTGCCCTGCTGCGTTCGGGCCTCAAACGTGAGCAAGAGCTTTATCGTCTTGAGTGCCTTTTCGACCTTGGAGTTACCGCGCCATTGTTCGAGCTTGCGCTTGACGTCCGTAATGGCTTGGCCTGAGTCGAGCCATTGCCAATACTCGTTCATGTGGGTGTTGATATGGGACTCGATGGAACCAGCCGGCTTTACTTCGCTGATATAGGCTTTCAAGGACTTCTCGGCCTCACCGTGCATACCGAAGGAGGGTTTGTACTGCTTATTCCATTCGTCTTTACTTTCCATCTCTGCCAACGACATCATCTTCAGTCCTGCTGCGCGGGCTTCGTCAAGCATTTGTACAACCGCAACTCGCGCGAGACCATTGCTTCGACCTTGCTCATTGGACGCATAGCCTCCGCCGATGTCCGAATGCGCTCCCGGATAAACTACGCAACGATGCTTACGTTCGACCAGGGTCAGAGGGAACGCATTGCGCAGTTCATGGGCGGCGACGATGTGGGTACAGTTTTCGACAAACGTTGGAACTGCTGTCTTTATCGTCTCCGGCATTTTGTTGGCGGCGGCCCATCCAACTGATTCGACCGTGTCGAAAACGCCCAGAAACTTGAACCTGAGCCGTGTTCCGTCATAGGTCAGTTTGTTGCCGACAATTTTGGCCTTGCTGAGCGCTGCCAGCCAATGCAAGAAAGCCCTCGCCTCGGTTGCGCCGCGCGAGAATCCGAAGACGGCGATGTTGATTGCATCGATTTTGCGAAGTGCTTTCCAATCCTCCACTGTTCTCGTGAAATCAAAGATCGCCTTTTCCAAGCGCTCCGTAATACCGTCGGCGAAGCCCTTTCCGAGCGCGCGGTCGTCGGATTCTTCGTAGCCTTCTTTCGATGTGGTTTTCAGGCTGCCGTAGCTTGTATAAACAGGTATCTCTTCGTAACGTTCCCTGAACTCGAAGGCGCGCCCGAGACCTTCATAATAGAGGCGGGTGATGCCGTTTTCAGGGTCGTCCTGATGGGCATCAAACAGCGCCGCGACATTGGAGTGGCAATTTGGAAAATCGCGCTCGCGATGGTTGCCGGTGCCGTCAAAGAAGAAGGATATCCACAATTCGACATGACAGACTGGGCAAGCCGAGTTTGGTGTGGCTCTGGTCTTTTCGCGAGCGCGCTTGACCATGTTTTCGACGGATTTTACCTTGGGGGAAATCGCATCAAACATCGCTAGTTTACCCCGTCGGTACGTTCCATCGGCCCCTCATTCATGGGGCCGGTGTAGTTGTGTACTCGCTTGGTGCCCATAAATTTCAACTGGTTTTCCATCAGATCTTTTCGAGGCCAAGTGTGGACGGAGCGAACTTCGATCACCACCTTTTTTCCCGGCAAGATGTGTATGACTCCGTAGTGCGCCAAGTCGGGCCACCACCTTTCAATCGTTGCGGTGGTTTTGTAGCCGTCACTGGTTGAAGGTTCGAGTTCAACTTCGATTTGACTTACACCGATTGGTAAACGAAAACAGCACGTCACTGCACCGCCAGAAACGCCGCCAGGATCAACCTTTTCAGCCGCAGCGCCAACGAGGTGCCCGTTGATCTTTACGCGCACGTAACCTTCCTGCGAATAGTTGTAAACCATTCCCGAAAGGGCAACGGTTTCGGGTTCCCGTGCTCTGCAGCCAGGCATGCTCAACAACAGAAAGAGGAACGCAATCACGTAGCTTTGGCGTAGGTTCATGGCATGTCTTCCTGCATCAAATCTGGAAGTAGTTTTGGTCTTTGACTGAGCCGTTCATCCCACGTGTCCCAAACGTTGGACGGCACTGCATCCAGTGCATCACCGAAGGAGGAATGACAACCGTCGTGATAGCGAATTGCCGATGCAAACGGGACTTCGTTCTCGAAACCCGATGGAAACTGCCCGGTGTCAATTACCTTGGCCGGTCGGCGTCAATTATCCTGGCCGGTGGAAGCGAGGCATGATGGGTTTAGCCTTTCGTCTTTGACGTTGGTTTTTTGCTCTGCACAGACGGGGCGAGCCCCGTCTGTGCAGAGCGGCGGCGGAAGCTTTCCACGTTCATCTCGAAGATGGTGGAGTGATGCACCAGTCGATCGACAGCCGCCAGCGTCATGGCCGGTTCTGCGAACACGTGATCCCAGCCCGAGAACGGCTGATTTGCGGTGATTGCCATCGACCGGCGCTCGTAGCGCTCTGCGATCAACTCGAACAGTACCGAGGTTTCAGACTGGTCACGGCGTACATAGCTGAAGTCGTCGCACACCAGCAGATCGAAGCGATCAAGCTTGGCCAACTCGGCGGGCAGGCGCAGATCTCTTCGCGCCGCCTGTAGCCGCTGTACCAGGTCACTGGTGCGCACGAACAGCACGCGATAGCCGCGCTCGATCAAGCCGTGTCCGATGCCGGCAATCAAGTGCGTCTTGCCGACCCCGGGCGGTCCGAACAGCAGCAAGTTGGCACCTTGCTCGACCCAACTGTCGCCTTCCGTCAGCGCCGTGACGTGGGCCTTCGATACGGTGGGGACCGCTGCGAAGTCGAAATCCGCCAGGCGCTTGTCGGGAGGCAGGCATGACTCCATCCGGTGTCGATCAATCCGGCGCGTCTCCCGCTCGTTCATCTCGTGCTCGCACAGCGCGGTGAGGAAGCGTTCCGCCGGCCAGCCTTCGCGGTTCGACTGTTCCGCCAGGTCCGGCCACAAACGCTTGATGGTGGGTAGCCGGAGTTCGGTGAGCAACATGGGCAAGGTGGCCGCTTCGAGCGCGCTCATGCCGCCACCTCGATCAGGCTATCGTAGTCCGCCAACGCAGGCAGTTGGACCTTGACCTCGGGTACCGGCGTTTCCTTCGGCGAGAATTTCTCCGCCAGTCCCTCCAGTTCGGGCAAGGTGTCGGCCTGAAGGAGATCGCCCAGCACGTGGGCCAGTTCGACTTCACAGGCGCCGCGGGCGGCCAGATCGAGCAAGCCGACCATGACCTTGCAGGCTTGCCGTTCCGGAAGCTTCTCGCTGAGGCGTTCCCAGGTCAGTCGATACTCGGTGCGGGGGAACATGTCGTCGCGCAAGATCCAGCGGGCAAAGGCCGCCGGCTTGCGCTTCAATGTGGGCATCAAATGCCGGTAGTCGATGGCTTTGCCACGCTGCTTGCCCGCCGGGACGATGCCGCGCACGGTTTCAAACACGCACACATCGCCCAGCCAGGCTTCGATACGCTCCGGGTAGATACGAAACTTGAGGCGATGCCCGATCAGCCGCGAGGGGACGCTGTAGAGGATGCGCCTGACGCTGACCGTGCCGTACTTGGTGACCCGGGCTTCGGTTTCTTCGTACTCGCTGGTTCGGCGGACGGGCAGCGCTTTGAGGGCCGTGCGTTCTTCCATTGCCTTCGCCGATATCCGTCGATTCAGGCGCGCCACCACGTCGGCGATGAAGCGCCGGTAGTCGGTCGGTTCGTCGAAGTTCCGATGACCACGCAGCAGGAGCGCTTGATCGATGGCGTTCTTGAGGCTGCCTTGACGCGATTCGATGGCGCCATTCTCGTGGGATTCGCCGAGGTTGTTGCGGCTGGCTCGCAGACCATAGTGTTTGCACAGGTCGGTGTAGCGCCGCGTCAGTTCTTCCTGTTCGGCCAGGTTGTTGAAGGCGGCCGAGAGGCTGTCGGTCCGATGCTCCTCGGGGACGCCTCCCAGCGCCCACAGGGCGTTCTGCATGCCTTGGGCCAGTGCCGCGAAGCTTTCGCCGCCGCGTACGACTTCGGCGTGACGCCAGCCGGAATAGGCGAGCGCAAACTGGTACAGCCGATGCGGGAAGGCTTCTCCGGCGACCGTGATGCCCAGACTGTCACAGACGGTGAAATCCGATAGCGCCAAGCGTCCCGGCGGGTTGGCTTGCGCGAAATAGATTTCCTTCTCGTTGCCGTGCTCGGCGCGCCAGGCGCGCACCCGGCGCTGGAGGGTGCGCAGGATGCCGTCGCCAAAGCGTTCGTCATGGCGACGCTGCAATTCCTCGAGCAGGGTCCTTCCTTGCAGTCCGGGTTCGGCTTCAAGCAGGGGTACCAGTTCCGTTTCCCACACCGCCGCCAGCGGGTCGGCTCGTGTCCGCCAGTTTCTCGCTCCACGCTGGGATGGCAGTGTCTCCGCATTCTCGATCCGTCGTGCCGAGCGCACGCTGATCCCCATTCGCGCCGCCGCAATCTCTTGCGTGGCCGTCCTTCTCATTGCTTTGTACTTGCGCACTTGTTGGTCCGTTATCTTCTTGCCGGGCACTCAGCGCCTCCCTACGC
>RRZT011314842.1_pt1 | contig 10397 bp, 8 predicted proteins | sample 2165551 | NCBI WGS metagenome assembly RRZT01 (sample SAMN10456910, study PRJNA506462) | wastewater metagenome | biome: wastewater; feature: sludge; material: wastewater sludge; isolation source: wastewater sludge with Escherichia coli K12::gfp cells carrying plasmid... | place: USA: Moscow, Idaho ...
CATGATGCATGGCGTATCCATGATAGTTTTTAAGCATGAGATAGTCGTTGTGTGCATCCCCTGATGTCCCAATTAAATCAATGTTTAAGTCTTTTACAAAATGAGATAACGCAACATATTTATCTGTACGACTGGATGCGATATCGACATAGTTATAATTAGGCAGTGCCTTCACATGATCACCATAATGATCATTGATTTCAAGACATACTTCTCGAGCCATATCAATGGATGGCATTCTTGCGTATAAGCCTCTAATGTCATTGTTTACAATTTCTTGACAGGGTCTATCAAAGGGTTTTAAGTTGATTGACTTTTCTCCTTGATTACAAAGGTTATAGCCATCTGTAATGGAGTAGTGTACAGCACCACTTTCTTTTAAATGTTTTTGAACTTTCAATCCAATATCATTTTCAATGCTGAGTGAGTGGAGTGTTTTAAAGTTATGATCTACAATCACACCACCATTAATCCCAATCACAAAATCTACTGGGATATTATATTTAAAGATTTCTTCTTTAATTGAATTGATCATACGACCTGTCGCAATCCCAAATAGGTTGCCTTGTTTTCTAAATTTACGAATGGTATCTAAATCTTTTTGAGACACTTCTCCATATTGAAATAAAGTGCCATCATAATCTGTTGCGAATAGTTTTTTCATTGTATCACCTTGATGCATTATACCAAAGTTCTTCTTAAATTAGAACAAAACCCCCTTTTCAGGAGGTTTTGAGGATGCTTATTATAGAATTTCTTTAACTTTAGAAACAACGTTATCCACGGTGAAGCCAAATTCTTTAAAGAGAATGTCGCCAGGGGCTGATGCACCATAGCGGTCCATGGTGACATAGTTTCCGTCAAGGCCAACGTATTTGCCCCATGAAACGGATGATCCTGCTTCAATCGCAACACGTTTTCTTAAGTTTTTAGGAAGTACTTTTTCTTTATAGGCTTCATCTTGTCTTTCAAAGAGTTCAAATGAAGGCATACTGATAACACGTGCTTGAATGTTTTCTTCTGCAAGTTTCGCTTTTGCATCAATGGCCAGTGAAACTTCAGAACCACTCGCAAGAAGCAGTACATCTGGGTTTTCTACATCATCAATGATGTAAGCACCTTTTAAAGCTTCTGGTGAAGAGTTTTCAAGTTGTGGTAGGTTTTGACGTGAAAGGATTAAACCAACAGGTGCATCGAGTGATGTCATCGCTACGGTCCATCCAGCCATGGTTTCAACACCATCGGCAGGTCTGAACTCAATAAAGTTAGGTTGTGCACGTAACATGGTGAGTTGTTCAATGGGTTCATGGGTTGGACCATCTTCACCCACTCCAATGGAGTCATGGGTCAATACGTATGTGAGTGGTACACCCATAATGGATGACAGTCTTGCCATTGGTTTTAAGAAGTCTGTAAAGACAAAGAATGTCGCTACATATGCTTTTAATCCTCCATATAAGACAATCCCATTACCTATGGCCGCCATCGCATGTTCACGAACACCAAAGTGTAAGTTTTTACCTGCGTAGTTTTCCTCTGAATAGGAATCTTCGCCGTCCATCATGGTCATGGTTGATCCCGCTAAGTCAGCAGATCCCCCAAACATGTTGTTGTATTTTTTATTTAATCTGTTAATGACAATTCCTGATAAGCTTCTTGTGGCGACAGGTTTATCACCAAAGTCCCAAAGTGCTTTATCTTCAATGAACTCATCAACGGTGAGATCACGATTGTCTTCAACCCATTTTGCATAGTCTTCTGGGTATTTTTCTTTATAAGCTTCAAGTTTTGTTTCCCATGAAAGATATGTTTTGTGTTTCTCTTCAAGTAACACGTCCATGTGCTCATAAACAGCGGGTTCTACATAGAATGGTTCTAAACTTGGGTATCCCATGGCTTCTTTAAGTGCTTTAATATTATCGTCACCCAGTGGTGCACCGTGTGTCTTGGCAGATCCTGCAAGAGGTGTCATCGCACCAATTTGTGTTCTGATTTCAATGAGTGATGGTTGGTTTAAGTTTGATTTGGCTTGTGTAATGGCCTTATCAATCGCATCCATATCATTACCATCTTCAACTAAGAATGTTTCAAAGCCATATGCTTCATAACGTTTTCTTACATTTTCTTTGAAGGCTAAGTCTGTACTTCCTTCGATGGTAATACTGTTGGAATCATAAAGAATGATGAGTCTTCCTAAGCCCAAAGTTCCAGCTAAAGAACTGGCTTCTGAAGTGATCCCTTCCATCATACAGCCATCACCTGCTAAAACGTATGTGTAGTTATCAAAAAGTGCAAGATCATCTTTATTATATTTAGCACCTATGTGTGCTTGTGCCATCGCCATACCCACAGCGTTTGAAAGTCCAGCGCCAAGTGGTCCTGTTGTGGTTTCAACACCATCTGTATCCATGTACTCTGGGTGTCCAGGTGTTCTTGATCCCCATTGTCTAAACTGTTTAATGTCATCCATTGTTACATCATATCCAAATAAGTGAAGTAATGAATAGATGAGTGCTGAAGCATGTCCAGCTGATAAGACAAAGCGGTCTCTGTTCATCCAGTTTGTATTCTTTGGATCAATATTTAAGTGCTTTGACCAAAGTGTGTATGCCATGGGCGCTGACCCAAGGGGTTTTCCTGGGTGACCTGAATTGGCCTTTTGAACCATGTCCGCTGACAGTGCGCGAATGGTATTCACTGCTTTTTGATTTAAATTTTGTGTCATTGTATCCCTCTTTCCTATAAACAATATAGCCTATTTAATAGGCTTTGACAACTTAAAAAAAATAAAGAAGGGGCCTTAAAAAGAAGCCCCCTGTAATTTTATTGAATGGTATCAATGATGTCATTGATGGCCTTTGATAAAGCTTTGTATTTTGATTCTGAAGCATCCATGTTTTCATCTTTGACACAGTAATAAAATTTACATTTTGGTTCTGTACCAGATGGACGAATCGCAACCCATGATCCATCTTCTAAGAAATATTTTAGAACGTTAGATTTAGGGAAGTCAAGTGTGTTTCCATGCGAATCTTTTTGTGTTAAGTAATCCTCTTTTTTAGAAACTTTGATACCCGCGAAATCTTCATAATCTTCATTTCTAAAGTTATCCAAGATTCTTTGAATACGTGCAAGTCCGGCTTCTTTTTCTAATGTTAAAGATTCAAGTGTATCATAGTAAGCGCCATGTTCTTTCGTTAAGTCATTTAATACATCAACAAGCGTTTTGCCTTTGTTTTTATAGTAGGCGGTTGCTTCAGATACAGCGATACATGCTTGAAGTGCATCTTTATCACGTACGAAATCTTTAATGAGATAACCATAACTTTCTTCATAACCAAACACAAAGTTCTTTGTATTATTTCTATTATGATTTTCAATCTTTTCACCAATGTATTTAAAGCCAGTGAGTGTTTTCTCCACATCAACATCATATTTACGGGCAATCTTCTCACCTAAGTCAGATGTTACCACTGTATTAAACATGACTGGATTTTCTGGCATGTCTTCTAACTCAATCTTGGTTGAATATAAGTATTCTTGTAAGATTGCGCCCCCTTCATTACCTGTTAGATAAACAAACTCACCCTCATGTTTGATCGCAATCCCCATACGGTCCGCATCAGGATCTGCCACCAGCATTAAATCTGCATCATGCTCTTCTGCATATTTAAGCGCGAGTTCAAATGATTTTTTATCTTCTGGGTTTGGGCTTTTTGTGTTAGAGAAATCTGGATCGTATGCTTTTTGTTCGTCCACCACAATGACATCATAACCCAAGTCTTCTAAGATATTAGGGACCAGTGGGTATGAAGTACCGTGTTGTGATGAGAATACGATTTTAATGTTTTTCTCTAAGTCTTCTCTTAAGACAATCGTTTTAAGTTTGTTGATGTAGTTTTGATCAAAGTCTTCATCAAGATAACGAATCATTGATTTCTCACCCACATGAACATCAATGTTTGTTTCATCACCTACTTCATTGACATATTCAATGACCTTGGCAATTTTATCATCCACAAGTTGACATCCTGTTTCATCATAAACTTTATATCCATTGTATTCTTTGGGGTTGTGGCTGGCTGTAATCACAATACCACCCACACAGTTTAATTTTCGTACCGCATAAGATAATTCTGGGGTAGGACGTGGACATTCAAAAATATATGAATCGATCCCGAAAGTAGAAAGGATACGACCGCTGATATCGGCGAACTCTTTTGACATATGGCGATTATCATAAGCAATCGCAACCTTTAAAGGTCCAGAGAATGTTTCCTTTAAGTATTTACCATAACCAAGGTTGGCTTTTGCGATGGTGTATATATTCATACGGTTGGGCCCCACTCCCAATAACCCTCGCATACCGGCAGTTCCGAATTCTAATGATTTATAAAAAGCATCTTGCTTTTCTGTTTCTGTTAATGAATCTAAAGCTTTTTCTACCCATGGTTCTTTTTCTCCAAGGGCCAGCCAATTCGTATACGCTTTCATTTTTCCTCCTTCTTTTAGATAAAGAAAATAGAAGGAAAGGTCCTTCTATGATTTCTTATTTATCCAATCACTTTTTGAGTTTTTAAAACTTCTTCGATTGTTGCGATTGCTGCATCTTCATCTTCGCCTTCAGCTGAAACAGTGATTTCTGATTGAGTTGGGATACCCAGTGACATAACACCCATAATGGATTTCATGTTTACTGAACGGCCTTTATAGCTCAATTTGATTTCACTCTTAAATTTACTTGCTGCGTTTACTGCTACTGTCGCAGGACGTGCGTGAAGACCTACTGGGTCAACAACTGTTGCATTAAATTCTTTCATTATATTATTACCTCCTACATTCTTTTATATTTTAATACATTTGGCCACTTAAAACAACACTTACCCACTTATTTATGATATGGATGCTTGTTTATAATGGTAAATGCTCTGTATATTTGCTCAACCAACATCAATCTGACCAATTGATGGGGAAAAGTGAGTGCAGAGAGTTGCCACATGAAGTTGCTTCTCTTCTTTATAGATTCACCCACACCATGTGAGCCCCCAATAATAAAGGCAATGTTTTTACCTGTATTGAGGTTTTTCTCAATATGTTGAGAAAGCTTTACGGAATCAATATTTTGTCCTTTTAAGTCTAAAAGAATCACCCAGTCTGTATCTTTTACTTTTTCTAAGATACGCTTACTTTCATCTTCAATAATTTTTTCGACTTCTTTATCTTGATGTTTCGATTTATTCAGTTCAATCACTTCAATTTTATGAAGGGGTTTGATTCTTTTTAAATACTCATCAATCAAAGTCACTTGGGCTTTTTCTTTAATACGGCCTACCGCAATGATCTTAATCAATCCAGTGTGACCTCAACCTCTAAGGTTTCTTCACCTCTTAATACTTTTAAGATAACAGTATCTTTCGGTTCTTTTTTATAAAGCTCTTTTCTGAACTCTTTAAAGTCTTTGACTTCAACCCCATCAAAGGATGTGATGATATCATCTTTTTGAATGCCAGCGCGATAAGCTGCAGCACCTAAAGATACATCCACCACAAGAACACCTGTGGTTCCTTCTTTGATGTTCATTTGTGCTTTATACATGGGTGCCATCTCATCAATCGCAATAGCCGAAATCCCAATGAGTGGATAGTTCACTTTACCATGGTCTTTGAGTTGCGCTACGATGGGTAAGACTTCATTGATGGGAATGGAAAAGCCCATCCCTTCAATTTTCTCTGAACTGATTTTCAGTGAGTTAATCCCAATGAGTTCACCATTCATATTCACAAGTGCACCCCCGCTGTTTCCAGGGTTAATGGCTGCATCTGTCTGCATAACCACCATATCCCAATCAGAGATACCATCATTGTTTAAATCAACTGGCACAAGGCGATCTTTTCCAGAGATAATCCCAAAGGTTGAAGAGTTAGAAAACTCAACACCCAGTGGACTTCCCATAGCAACCACAAATTCACCCACTGTAACGCGTGATGAATCCCCAATTTTAAAGGCTTCTAAACCAAAGTCACCTTCTATTTTAAGTAATGCAAGATCTGTATAGACATCTGATCCAATAAGCTGTGCCACCACTTCTTCACCGCTCGCAAGTTTTACGACGATGTCTTGTGCACCTTCTATGACGTGATGATTGGTCACAATATAAGTTGCGCCATCTTGAACTTCATAAACAACCCCAGTACCACTACCAGTAACTGCCTTATTCACATGTTGTACAACTGAGACAACTTTATCGTTAACCTCTTGTACCACACGGGTCACATCTGTTTCAAATTCTGAAACGATTGTAGAAACTTCTTTTTTTTGCGTTTCTGTTTTGTCTAGTTTTTCAATCTGATCTGAAAGATCATAAACTTTATATCCTAAAATTCCTGTCGTAAAGACTAATAATACAACTAAAACTTGTGTTAATTTCTTCATAAATTCACCTTCATCTTTAACATCCTATGTATCGACATGGATTCTGTTTCACACCATTATATCTGATTTCAAAGTGCACGTGCGGTGCCGTTGTACGACCCGTCATACCCACATAACCAATTTGTTCACCTTTACGCACAGTGACACCGCGCGGTACAATACCAGGCGCATTCATATGGTAGTAGTGACTTGTAAAACCATTATTATGGTTGATGACCACATAGTAACCTTGTGATCCTGAATAAGAGTTTGTTTGAATGTATCCTCGGTCACTCGCATAAATTGGACCAAAACCACCATTAGAACGCGATGTAACATCCACTGCCGCATGCCCTCCATAACAGTACCAACCACACATAATTCGTGCATTGTACATGGGCCACGCAAAGCTTCCACTACCCACACGCGGTTCAACATAGGTTCCAACTTTAACCACACCACGGGTGGGCTCTTTGGTAATCTTTGTCTTTATAAGTTTAGAATCAACGGACTCATCGTTTAGATATAAGTCTTCATAAGTTGCATCACGATAGCCAACCGCTTCTTTTACTTCAACACGGGTCAGCCCTTCACGAAGGGAAGGATCTTTTTGATAAAGAGTTTCCTCAGGGTGTACGATTTCTTCAACCAAACGCTCCTTTGTCACAAAAACATTAAAGGGAGAGTTAAACTCGGTGACGTTCAGTTCAGTGCCAGGTTTGATGATTTGTTTAGAATCTTTAATGATATCTTTATTGATCGACATCAGTTGGTTGACCGTCAATCTATTTAATACGGCGATCCCTTCAATCATGTCAAATTCTTGAACTTCATATGTTTTATATTCTGGTTCATCCCCAAAACTTAAGAAGTTGAGGATTTCTGTTTCATCGGTATAAATGTTATCAATGGAAGCATAGGCTTCTGTAAAAATAATCGTTTCTTCAATTTCTAAATTAATGTCTTGTTCGCCATAGTTTTTTAAAGGATCAATTTTTTGATTATTTTTTAATTTTTCATAAGACTTATCAGACACATAACTCTTAATAAAGGTTTCACGTGCCCTGTTAAAATCTGAAATATCCTTAACATAAATAGAGGCACCATTTGAAAACTCTACTTTTGGTACAGAGATCGCAATGAGTTCTTCTTTATAGATATAATCAAAGATTTCAACATCTTTATCTTCAAAATCATTGTAGCTTAAATGATCTACCACATATAAATCATCAATAAACCCAAGTTCTGTATCAGGGAACACACTTTGGTATTCTCTTTCATACACATCATTCAATAAGACTTTAATGAATTCATAGTCATGAATGATCCCAATCAAATCATTTTTATAATAAAGCTTATACCTTTTGACAGGTGTAGAAAGACTTTCTGTAACTTCTTGTGGAATGATTGAGGGTTCTTGTTCTACTTCTGCTAAAACAGAAAGATTATAATGCTCTGCGTCCTTTGTTTCTGAGTACGCAAAGAAAACACTCAACAGGAGTGCTGCAATAACGCCGATAATCTGATATGTTTTATTTTTATTCATTCAAACACCTCTTGTAAACTTTAAGTCATTGATGTGATAAATCAGTGAAAAATTGTTGTGAAATTTAGCGTTTTAAGGCGCCTGAAATCACTTCATACTGACGCCCTACGCGTAAGGAGCCTTGATAACCATTTAAATAACGTCGCACTGTTTCTTCTGCCAAAATTTCTGTATTGGCTTCATCACTTAAGTGAGCCAATAAGATTTCTTGTGTCTTATCAGATACAATTTGCGAAAGAATTGTCCCACAACTGTCATTAGACAAGTGACCTGTATCAGATAAGATACGCTGCTTAATATGGTAGGGCCTGTTTGTTTTCATTAAAAGTTCTGGATCATGATTGCTTTCTAAAACAATCAGATCTGCTTTTTTTAAATAGTTTAAATCTTCATTACGAACATACCCTGTATCGGTAATGTAAACAAGTTTATGATCTTCATCTTCAATCACATATCCCACAGATATTTCTGTGTCGTGTGATGTTTGAATGGGGGTAATTTTAAAATTTCCCACTTCAAAGCTTTCATAAGGCATCACTAAATCTGTTTTAATTGATAATGTTTTTGGTGCATAAACAGTATGATTTTTAAATAAATTAATCGCTTGAATGTGATCTGAGTGATCGTGTGTAATTAAAATCGCATCTAAATCATGAATGCTGATATCCAAGCTTTCTAAATTGTTTTTGATGTTTCGTTGTGTTGTCCCACAATCGATTAAAACCTTGGTGTATCCATTTTCAAGCAAAAAGGCATTTCCTTTTGATCCACTTGCTATCAGGTGGTATCTCATGTGCCTTCCTCCTCAAATGAATCTTTAACGGGATAGAATCTGTTAATCTTTGGTTCAAAGACAAGAGGAATATCTGCCAAGGCACCGTTACGGTGTTTACGAATTAAAAGCTTAGAGTGCTCTGTATCGCGCTCTACCGACTTATTCTCTTGGTCATGATACGCTTCTCGATACAAGAACATAACAATATCCGCATCCTGCTCAATGGACCCTGATTCACGCAAGTCACTCAATTGTGGAATGTTGTTTTCACGACGTTCTACAAGACGCGATAACTGTGATAGTGCAATCACGGGAACTTCCATTTCACGGGCTAGAAGTTTTAAATTACGTGAAATTTCAGAAACCTCTTGTTGGCGGTTGTCTGCGTTACCTGCACTAGAAATCAACTGGATATAGTCAATGATGATCATTTCTAATTCACCATTATTTTTCAGTTGACGACATTTCGCAAAGATCTCTGGCATCGTAATGGATGAGTTATCATCAATAAAGATGTTGAGTTTTTGAAGTTGTGCTACGTTTCGTGCGAGTTGTCCTAATTCTTGGTCTGTTAAGTTACCGTTTCTCAGTTTATTTCCTTCAACTCCTGAATTGGCTGAAAGAATACGCATCATCAGGTGTTTTGCGGGCATCTCAAGTGAGAAGATTGCCACACTGGCTTGGCCATTTTTATTTTGTGATGAACTGGCAATGTTTAAGGCTAAGTTCAGCGCAAAGGCTGTTTTACCCACAGATGGTCGGGCCGCTAAAATAATGAGGTCACCATTTTGCAAGCCACTTGTGATCATGTTGAGGTGACGATAGCCTGTCGCAAGTCCTGTAATCTTATTGCCAGATTCTCTAAATTCTTTAATTTGTTTATAAACTTCATCAATCACATCACTTCCGCGTTGCATTTCTTCAACGCGTCTATTTTCTGCAATTTTCTTTAAGGCTAAATCTGCGCGATCTAATAAGTTTTGAATGTCTGTTGCACTATCAAAACCACCTTCTTCTAATGCTTGTGTTAATTGAATGAGGCTTCTTTTTTGCGATTTTTCTTGTACGTTATCGACATAGAAATCAAAGGTTGAAGGGCTGGCACCACCATCTGTAATGTGCGCAAGATATTCAATGCCTCCAATGGTGGAGAGTTCTTGGTTGTCATTCAGCTTGGTGATAATGGTGTCTGCACTGATGCTTTGTTTGGCATCAAGGACTGCCATAATGTTTTTAAAGATGATTTTGTGTTCATACTTGAAAAAATCATCTTGTTTTAAACCATATTGCCCCAAAGTGGTGCTGATCTCAGGATAGATCATGATGGCACCCAACACCGCAATTTCTGCTTCGATGCTTTGTGGTAGTGTCTTCAAGGTTCGTCTCCTTTAGTCTTTTGCGTTTAGGCGTACACTCAGTGTTCCTGTGACTGAATCATAAATACCGGCTTCAATTTTATTGAGGCCAATACTTGTGAGGGGACCACTGGGTTTGAATTTTCTTCTGTCTAATTTAATGTCATGTTTCTTAAGTAAAGCAGCTTCAATTTGTTTTGTGGAAATGGATCCAAAGACGCGGCCATCTTTACCTGTCTTGATGTCAAAGTCTAAAACAATGGCTTCAAGTTTTTTCGCAATTTCTTGTGCTTCTTTGATTTTTGTTTCA
>RRZT011468048.1_pt1 | contig 10395 bp, 6 predicted proteins | sample 2165551 | NCBI WGS metagenome assembly RRZT01 (sample SAMN10456910, study PRJNA506462) | wastewater metagenome | biome: wastewater; feature: sludge; material: wastewater sludge; isolation source: wastewater sludge with Escherichia coli K12::gfp cells carrying plasmid... | place: USA: Moscow, Idaho ...
AATCGTTTCGATGATTGACTCGATGGACATGGCGCCTTGCGGGCCACCAAAGCCACGGAACGCGGTGTTGCTCTGTGTATTGGTTTTGGCCATGAAGGCATGAATGGCGACGTCGGGGATCCAGTAGGAGCCGTCAACGTTACACATGGCGCGGATCATGACCGGTGGGGACAGGTCACACGAGAAGCCGGCATTGCTGATCAGCGTGATTTCGAGGCCAAGAATCCGCCCCTCGTTGTCGTAGCCAACTTCGTAGTCAAACTCAAAGGCGTGACGGCGACCGGTAATCAGGATGTCGTCGTCACGGTCAAGGCGCAGTTTGACCGGCCGCTTGCAGCGTTGCGCGGCGATGGCCGTAATCGAGGCAATGAGGTTGGGTTCGGTTTCCTTGCCGCCGAAACCACCCCCCAGACGCCGGCATTCCACGCGGATCTTGTGTGCCGGCATATCCATTACATGCGAAACCGATAGTTGCACCTCGCTGATCGACTGAGAGGAGCAATGGATCGTCAAACCGCCGTCGTCCTGCGGCATAACGTAGGCGATCTGCCCTTCAAGGTAGAACTGCTCCTGTCCGCCGGTGGCAAACGAGCCTTTGAGCGTGTTCGGCGCTGCGGCAATGGCTTTTTGCGCATCGCCGCGCGTCATGTGCATTGGCGAGGCAACGTACTGCTCGAGCTTGTGCGCTTCGCGAGCGTTGAGAACGGCTGGCAGTGGATCGACTTCGATGACCTGCTTGGCCATCGCCGCAGCACGGCGGGCCGCTTCGCGGGTTTCGGCGACGACGGCATACACAGGCTGGCCAAGGTATTGCACCAAGTCGTTGGTGAGTACTGGGTCGTCTTTTACGATTGCGCCGACGTCGTTCAAGCCGGGCACGGCTTCAGCGCTGTAGCAATCGACTACGCCAGGCATGGCGCGAATGACGTCGAGTGAGAGTTTGCGAATCTTGCCATGCGCGACCGGCGACATACCGATGGCCATGTGCAAAGTTCCGGCCAGTTCTGCAATGTCGTCGATGTAGGTCGCAGCACCGGTGACATGCAGATGGGCCGATTCGTGGACGTGCGACACGCCGACAACGCCGGCACCTTGAGTTTGCAGTTGGTCCTTGTCAGTCATGGTGTTCATTTTGCACCCCCTTCGCTGTCGCATGCCCAAACCGAGACTTCGTGGGCCGGCAGTGGATCGTCGGGCCGCGTCTCGAGCCAGAAGCGGCGTAGCAGATTGCGCGATACTTCAAGGCGGTAAGCCGCGCTGGCGCGCATATCGCTGATCGGTTCGAAGTCCTTGGCCAATGCCTGTGCGGCCGCTTCGATAGCGGCTTCGCTGTAGGCTTGGCCGCGCAATGCTGCTTCGGCGTTTGCCGCACGCTTGATGGTGGCTGCCATGCCGCCGAATACCAGCCGTACGTCGCTGATGCTGTTGCCGTTGCGCGCGATGCGGAAGGCACCGAGCACTGCGGAAATATCGCTGTCGAAGCGCTTTGTGATTTTGTAGACACGGAGCGTATCGGCGGTTGCCGCAAGTGGCACCTCGATGGCTTGAATAAACTCGCCGGGCAGCAACTGGTTGGTCATATAGCCGGTGTAGAACTCGCCGAGCGCGATGCGCCGTTGCGCTTCGCCACGGCGCAGCAGTAAAACAGCATCAAGCGCAATCAGGACCGGTGCACTATCCCCGATCGGCGAGCCATTGGCCACGTTGCCGCCCATGGTGCCGGCGTTACGGATTGGTGGCGAAGCGAAGCGCAGCCAGGTTTCCTTCAGTACTGGCCAGTTCGAGGTAAGTGCTGACCATGCCTCTTCCAACGAGGCCCCGGCGCCAATGGAGAGGACGCCATTGCGGGTCTCGATGTTGCGCAGTTCGGCAACTTCCCCCAGATAGATCTGGTCGCCCAGATCGCGCATTTGCTTGTTAACCCACAGGCCAATGTCGGTGGCCCCGGCAATCAAACGTGCGTCGGGTTTGGCCAGGCGCAAAGCGGCCAGGGCGGCAACCGAGCGCGGTGCGTGGAAGGTTGTTTCGCACGAGGCGTCGGCCGCGCTGGCGGCGCGGTATTCGAAGTCTTCGCTCGACAAAGTGCTCAGTGCTTTGAGCGCCGCGCTGGTGTCGAGGCGGACGGCGGGGGCGTCGAACATGCGCTCACCAGCGTCGAGAATCGGTTTGTAGCCGGTGCAGCGGCACAGGTTGCCTGCCAGATCGTTGGCCAGTTGCTGGCGCGTTGGTCGCGTATTGGCGTCGAGGTGGCGTTCATAACTGGCCGTCAGCGACATCACAATACCCGGTGTGCAGTAACCGCACTGCGAGGCGTGGGTGTCGACCAATGCGCGCTGGATGGGGTGCAAAGTGTCGGCGGCGGGTTTAACGTCTTCGACCGTAAACAGCGCCTTGCCGTCGAGTGTCGGCAGGAGCCGGATGCAGGCATTGACCGTTTGCAGATGCAGCGTGCCATCGGCTGCGGGCTCGCCAACAATTACGGTGCAGGCACCGCAATCGCCTTCAGCGCAGCCTTCCTTGGTACCGGGGCGGCGTGCGTCCTCACGCAGCCATTGCAGTACCGTGCGGGTTGTTGCGGAACCTTCTACCTCGACAACTTTGCCATCGAAGAAGAACCGGATCGGCCTTGCAGGTTTGCTTGGTGTCATCAGGTTAATACCTCCTGTTATGAAGCCCGCGAACGAGCTTCCTAGATTAAGGAAAAAACGGGGAAAAAGGATATTCGTGCGTCCAATCTAACGTAGTAGATTGGCTTTTACAAGGCCAAGAATTTGACCTGATGGCGTTTTTATGCTCTGATGGAGAATGGTCTTTTTCGGGCGTCCATTTTGGGACTTACACCATGGCACATCGCTGGCGATAGTTTGCGAAATGCCCGACTGCGATGGGTGTTTCCGAAAGGTGCGGGTTTTGTGCATGAAATTCGCGACGGGCGAAGCGTACGGATGTCAATGACTACACGGCTTGCATCAAGGCAAGCCTGAAGAGTGCCTATCTATGCGCCTTATGGGGCGATCCTGGTTTGCGCATCAGGGTACTTTTCCCAAACAGGCTTTCGATGAGGTCCGCAGCCAGTTGGTCGGTATTAACGACCATTTCCATGCATAGTTGAGCTTTGCGATAGTTCGGCCCACCGCGTACCGTCGTGCCAACGCCAATTCCATGGCGTGACGCACGCCCATTTCGTCGAGATAGCGCATGTCGAAGGACTCGAGTCGCATCGAGCACCATGCGCTTTTCGCCTTCATCGACGCTACGGATGCCGATTTGGCGGATGTCTTTCGGGCTGACTGTGGGGATGTCCGCTCCGTTTGATCAGGGCCTGCGGGCTGTGGCTACGTAGACAGGCTAGCGGCATGCCGTGAATGTTGCAGCCGCCGCGAGCTACGGTGATAGAGGATACCCAGCGAGTGATCGCCGGAGGCGGTTTAAGCGCCTACGAGAAGCCGTCCGACGACATGGCCCATGACCGACACGCGACCGGTTCCTTCAGCCAATTGTTCGGAGGTCTCTTTGTCGAGCACCTCATCACCAAAGGCCGTGTTGTCGCAAATCAGGCGAATACTATGACTCAGCCCGCGCTGGACGCGACGAACCATGAAGACGTCATCCATTTGCAGCACGAAAACGCCATTGGTCTGGATGCGCTTGACTCTTGAGTCATAGACCACGACGTCGCCATGGGATACGAACGGAGCCATGTCGTCGTTGTTGACCTTCAGCATCTTGATGTCGTGCGGCAAGCCAATGCTGCGCAGGGTTTCGGGCAGGGTATACCAGGAGTAACCACCGACGCCATCATCCTCGTGCATGTCCACCATCACGTAGTTTTCGTCGATGAGGTGGGTGGCCATGTCGCTTTGATTGCCTGTGACCAATTGTTCAACCGTGGTGCACAGAATTTCAGCAATTTCCGGCATGCGCGATAGCTCCGGAACGCCTTCGCCCTTGAGCCAGATCGCCGCAGTGTTTTGGCTAACGCCAAACAACTCGGCAACGCCAATCACCCGGCCGTAACCGCTGGGGATGGCGCCACGACGGTCAAGCGCTGCATTGAGATTGTCTGCGAAGTGTTTGCGGAAGGCCTTTTGTTTGGCGATTCTTTCGTCGGATTCGCCAAGACGGACAATAGTATTCATAGATCGGATCGCCAATAGAAGTGATATATAACTGCAGTTTACGCCGAAGCTATGACGAAAGCCATAGGGGGTAAGTTCAATACCTATTGTGGCTCACAGTGATGGCTTGGCTATTTGTAGTTTGACTTTGGGCTAGCCGGGAAGCGGCTATTTTTGCTCCAGAATCCACTTAACCAGCTTTTGTGCTTCGTCAGGCTTGATCATGCCGCTGTTTGGCGGCATCGGCACTTCGCCCCAAGAGCCCTTACCGCCCTTGAGCACCTTTTCGGTCAATTTGGCTTCGGCGCCCTTTTGTCCGGCGTATTTGGCTGCGATGTCCTTGTACGAGGGGCCGATAATCTTCTTCTGCATCGCATGGCAAGCCATGCAGTTCTTTGACTTCGCTAAAGCTTCGCTTGCCAGGGCGCCAGCGGAGGAAAGCAATCCGATGGCGGCAATAAATGTCAGGAAAGCGGCTCTCATGAGTTGCTCCGTTGTAGAGACTGATTGTTCAATGACTGCTGTTCAGTGACAATGGCTGCGGCCACTTGGTTCATCGTCCCGTGCTAGCCAGCAGCAGGCCGGCGCCGACGAAAACGCCGCCAAAGAACCGGTTCTGGGCCTTCAAGGTTTTGGGGTCGTGCAGCCAATGCCTGAGACGAGTTGCCAGCAGGGCGTAGCCGGACATGACCACGATGTCGACGGTGCACATGGTTGCGGCGATGATCAAGAACTGCAGCCACTGCGGGCGTGTCGGGTCGATGAACTGCGGCGTCAGCGCGGCAATGAAGACAATCGCCTTGGGGTTGGCCAGGTTGACCAGTAGTCCTTCGACAAATAGTGCGTTCGACGACATCGGTGGCTTGGCGTCCTGAAGCTCCTGTGGCGCGGTTCGCCATTTCTGAATACCGAGCCAGACAAGATAAGCTGCGCCGCAAAACTTGACGATATCGAAGGCCAGCGCGGATGCGGTTAGCAACGCACCGAGGCCGACCGCAACAATCGCCAACTGGATCAGCAGTGCCGACTCCAAGCCAAAAATTGAGCGCAGAGCGGCTGCGTAGCCGTAGCGCATGCCGCAGCTCATCGCCACCGCCGCTCCCGGCCCGGGGGAGACGGCGATCAGGATCGCCGCAAGCAGGAAACCGAGCCAGAGCGAGAGCAGCATCAGCGTCGCTTCAACTGGCTGATGTCACGCACTGCACCGGTCGCTGCCGAGGTAGCCATCAGCGCATAGGCTTGCAAAGCCTTGGAAACGACGCGGGTACGCGGCTCGGCAGGCTGCCAGGCGTGATCGCCCTTGTCTTCCATCTGGACGCGGCGGATGTGCAGTTCGGCGTCGGTAACACACAAGTGGATGCTGCGCTTGGGAATGTCGATTTCGATGGTGTCACCCTCCTCGATCAGGCCGATGGCGCCGCCTTCGGCCGCTTCCGGAGAGGCGTGCCCGATCGATAGGCCGGAAGTCCCGCCTGAGAAGCGCCCGTCGGTGAGCAGCGCACAGGCTTTGCCGAGGCCTTTGGACTTAAGGTAGGAGGTCGGGTAGAGCATTTCCTGCATGCCTGGGCCGCCTCGCGGGCCTTCGTAGCGGATCACGACGATATCGCCGGCAACGACCTCGTCGGCGAGAATGCCTTTGACTGCGGCGTCTTGGCTCTCAAAAACACGTGCTTTGCCGTTGAATTTCCAGATGCTTTCATCCACGCCGGCGGTTTTCACGATACAGCCGTCAGTGGCGATATTGCCGAAAAGCACGGCCAGTCCACCTTCTTGCGAATAGGCATTGGCCTTGTCGCGGATGCAGCCGTGCGTGCGGTCAAGATCGAGTTCGGGAAAGCGGCGGTTCTGCGAAAAAGCCGTCTGGGTCGGTACGCCGCCCGGCGCTGCCGCGAAGAACTCATGGATCTTCAGGTCGTGCGCATGTATGGCATCCCAAACCGAGAGCGCTGCTTCGAGCGTCTTAGCATGCACGGTCGGCACATGGGTCTTGAGCAGACCGGCACGATCGAGCTCGCCGAGAATCCCGAAAATGCCGCCGGCGCGATGCACATCCTCGATATGGTACTTGTCGGTCATGGGCGCCACTTTGCACAGGCAGGGCACTTTGCGCGAGATGCGGTCGATGTCAGCCATGGTGAAATTGACCCCGGCCTCCTGTGCCGCGGCGAGGATATGCAACACGGTGTTGGTCGAGCCGCCCATCGCTACGTCGAGGGTCATGGCGTTTTCAAAGGCCTCGAATGAGCCGATGCTGCGCGGCAGAACAGAATGATCGTTGCCTTCATAGTAACGATGGCAAAGTTCGACGATTTGCCGCCCGGCCTTGAGGAACAACTCCTTGCGGTCGGCGTGCGTGGCCAGCAGCGTGCCGTTGCCCGGCAGCGAAAAGCCAAGGGCTTCGGTCAGGCAGTTCATCGAGTTGGCAGTAAACATCCCGGAACAGGAGCCACAGGTCGGGCAGGCCGAACGTTCGATTTCATCGACTTCAGCGTCCGATACATTACGGTCGGCGGCTTTGACCATCGCATCAACGAGATCGAGATGGATGATTTGCCCGTTTTGATTCTTGTATTTACCGGCTTCCATCGGGCCGCCGGAGACGAAGATGGTCGGTATGTTCACGCGCAACGCGGCCATCAGCATGCCCGGGGTGATCTTGTCGCAGTTCGAGATGCACACCATGGCATCGGCGCAGTGGGCGTTGACCATGTATTCGACCGAATCGGCAATCAGGTCGCGCGAAGGCAGCGAATAGAGCATGCCGTCGTGGCCCATGGCGATGCCGTCATCGACGGCGATGGTGTTGAATTCCTTGGCAATGCCACCGGCTTTTTCGATTTCGGCAGCGACGAGTTGCCCGAGGTCTTTAAGGTGTACGTGGCCTGGGACAAACTGGGTAAAGGAGTTAACGACGGCAATGATCGGCTTGCCGAAATCGCCATCCTTCATTCCGGTAGCGCGCCACAGTGAGCGCGCGCCAGCCATGTTGCGGCCGTGGGTCGAGGTGCGGGAACGATAATCAGGCATGGCAAATCTCCAAAACAGGGTCGGTCAGAAGCGAACGGATCATTTTACCGAAGAAGCGGGAGCTTGCGTTGTCGGCATCAGGGCGATTTCATGTGTCGCAAATGCACCGCCTTCAACACAGAAGGCGCAGAGGGCCCAGAGATCGCGGAGAAAGTCCGCGCAAGAATCCGTTTTAATCTCTGCGCCCTCTGCGTTAAGAGCGCTTGTTTTTCAGATTATCCAGAGACTCCGGGATACATTCCTGATGCGCTTGTCCCGACCGGCTGCAGAGAGGCAGCTTCGCTGGCGTGGATGTGCACATCGCGTTGCGGGAAAGGAATTTCGATTCTGGCTTCTTTTAGAGCCGCATGGATGGCGATGGCCATTTCGCTGCGGATAATAGGCGACTGATTAAAATCGTCGGTCCAGGCGCGCACGCTAAAGTCGAGCGTACTTTCGCCAAACCCAATGAACAGGATTGTTGGCGGCAAAGGCTCGTGGCTAACGCCTTCTGTGTTTTTGGCCACCTCGAACAGCAAGGACTGCACGGTGCGCGGGTCGCAGCCGTAGCTGACACCGACCGGGATCTCGATTCGGCGTCGTTCGTTCATCAGCGTCCAGTTGGTCAGCTTCTCGGCCAGCAGCATACCGTTGGGAACGAGTACGTCGGCACCCTCAAAGGTGGAGAGAGTGGTGGCGCGAATCCCGATATTCCGTACTTTTCCGGTTGTTCCGGAAAGTTCGATCACGTCACCCGGTTGAATGGGCCTTTCCACCATCAGGATGAGTCCGCTGACGAAATTGTTGATCATCGTATTAAGACCGAAACCGATGCCGACGCTAAGTGCGCCAATAATGATGGCCAGTTGTGATAGTTCAAAGCCGGCCGCCGTCAGAGCCACTAACAGGCCAAGGACCAGCAGAAAATAGTACGACATGGTGGAAACGCTGTTGGCGACCCCACGTGGCAGTTTCATGTTGGGCAATACGTCGTCGCTGAGCACGACGCGTATGGTTTTGGCGATCCAGAACGAGAGAAGCACCGAAAGGCAGAAAAGCACAATGCCGCCGATGGTGATCGATAGGTTGCCAATCGCTAAGGTGAACTTGGAGATGAGCTCCAATTTCTCCATGAAGAGCGGCAGTATTCTAAATACCGCCAGGGTCCCGGCGAGCCAAGCCATGAAAAGGGCGAGGTTGAACAGTTTCTGGACGACTTCAAAAAGTCGGCCGGCGTGCTGTGTATTGGCCATGTCCATTTTTGTGCCGCTAGTGACCAAAACTTCCGTATAGGCACGAACCAACTCGCGGATGGCGAACAGACAAAGAGCCAGGTAGAGGCTGCTCAGAGCGCCATCGGTAAGCAAAGGCGCCAGACGGGTGGCGCCAAAAATATTGACGATAACGGCTAAGGCGATCAAGGCGCCGCTGACGATGATCATCGCCCGTGCGGCGCGTTCCTTGCGTGCCGGCTGCTCAGGTTTACCCGCCGGCAGGCGATAGAACAACCAGCCTAGCGTGCCCAGCAGCAAAACCCCGTTAAGCAACTGCACCAGCCGAAATTCAAGCGGGAACCCCGTGAGCAAGTGGCCCGTTAAGCTGAGTACGAAAAACAGCCCGGTGGCGTAGACCGGCGCACCAATGTTCTCGTGCATCCATCGCGGCTGCAAGCGCATCACCGGCAACCAAGCGACGGCTAGCAAAAACTTTTCCCGGAACATCGGGCCGTTGAAGTCCGAAACCAGCATGCAACCGACGATGAACATAATCCACGCCGAGTAGGGTCGGCTCATGGTCATTCGATAGCGCTCAAGTGCGACATTCTGATCAATGATGACTTTAGCCTTGCGTGACAGAAGCAGGAGAATGGGCAGAGCGAGCACCGCAAGAATAGCGACCAGGATATGCCGGCTCCTGGTTTGTCGATCGAATGCCTTGGTAAAGTCGTTTTGAACCGAAATTCCGTTCAATACCGCCTGCATGCTGTGTTCGCCTTGGTCGGGCTCCTCCTGCAATACAGTAAAAAGGCTTTCGCTGTCAAAGCGCCAGAGTGAGCGCTCAATCAGAACGATCTGATCGCGAACCGTTTGCAGGTCGTCCGCGACACGCGTTTGCAAATGACGCGCCTGCTGGCTTTGGCTCAGAATACTGGAGAGCGGCGCGGAAAGGGCTTTTTCCGCGGTTTGCAGGTCGTTGTCGAGGTTATCGATGTTCTCAAGCAACTCTGGCGAGATCACGTCAGCGTAGGACTGGCGGGCTTCCTGCCAAGACTTTCTCTTTTGTGCAAGTTCACCGGCCTCGTCTGAGAGTGGCCGGGAAATGGCCTTTAGATCATCCTGCAATTGCGTAAGCCGGTCGTCGAGAAAGACCAGGTGCTGTTCCAGCGCCTCAACGCCATATCTGGGCAGCGTTTGAAATGCTTTGCCGACAAGTTTCTTGCCTAGGGCGTTGAGGTCGCGCGAGATGCTCTCGAGCTCCTGGCCATCGGCGTCCGGTAGCGCTATCGTGCTGCTCTTTTGTACGGCCTGCTCTGCGTAAGAGCTCTCTTCGACAATGCGCCGGGGCAGTTCTCCAACAGGGATGACTTGCGAGTCTGCCGGTTTTAGCGAAGCAACAGTCAGGTTAAGCGGTAGTTTCGATAGTTGGGCGAAAGCGCTGCCCCAAGCCAGCAGGCTTAAAAAAAGCAAGTATCGAGCAAGTTGATTCATCTGGTGATATTCCCTTATCGTTTTTTGCCGGATAATCCCGTTGCCCAGAGGGTTCCAGTTCGGCGCACGGAGCCGGCAAGCTTTCTTGTGGTGATTGTAAGGCCTCGCCTGACGGGCAAGCTAATTGCGCAGTTGCAAAAACAAGCTGTTCTTCCTGCTCAGATACGGTAGATTGATGGATTGCGCGCCTTTAGAGTGCCGCTATTTCCTTTGGAGCATTGGTAGATCATTGGCATGGCCTGATGTATTTCTGGCCTTCTTGCAATTCTGGGCGTTCAGCAAGCAGCGTATCCAGGCGCATCCGCAACTTGCAAAAAAAGGCTGGACGGCGCAGCAGATCGATGACTTGCAGTTTGTTGCGTCATTGGTGCCACTTGTGCTGGCACACCTCCGATACTTCTTAACACACCCATTCGCTATCCTAAATGACCCAAAATACCAACAATCTCGCCGCCTACATCTGGACACTTGCCGATTTGCTGCGCGGTGATTTCAAGCAGAGCCAATACGGCCGTATCATCCTGCCGTTTACCCTGCTGCGCCGTCTGGAGTGCGTGCTGGAG
>RRZT010411981.1_pt1 | contig 10392 bp, 11 predicted proteins | sample 2165551 | NCBI WGS metagenome assembly RRZT01 (sample SAMN10456910, study PRJNA506462) | wastewater metagenome | biome: wastewater; feature: sludge; material: wastewater sludge; isolation source: wastewater sludge with Escherichia coli K12::gfp cells carrying plasmid... | place: USA: Moscow, Idaho...
CCTTTTTAGTAACATACCACTACCTTTTTAGTAGTTTTATATTCTAAAAGCTACCTTTTTTTATTTAAGTAGTTTTTAAGAGTTTTACTACTATTCTTCAAAAGTAGTAATTGAAGATATTTTTACTAAAAAGGTAGTTTTTAGAATGAATCCAAAAAAGATTGAACAGAAAAGTAATGAGTTAATACTTCATCAAAATACAGCAAGATTAAGAGGTAATTTAACACCTGTACAAAGTAGAAGTATGTTAGCAATATTAAAAAGAGCAAATGATGAAGTAACTCTAAATCCTAATATTAAAGATTTTACAATCCCTACAAAAGTTTTTTTAGATGATATACAAGATAAAGATAACTCTAGTATAAAAATGATTATAAATAAACTTGATAAACATTTAAAACTTTTGATGACAAAAACTTTTGAATGGGGAATAGAAAAAGAAAAAAATATATGTGTTTTTATCCAACAAATAAAAATTACTGAAGATACTGTAACTTTTAAATTTAGTGATTACATTAGAGAGCATATTAAACCACTATCTAATTTTCTAATAATTAGAGATTTTGAACTTTTACAAAGTTTTAGGAGTGAATACTCAAGACAACTTTATAAACATCTTATGATGTGGGAAAAGAGAGGAACACTTGAATTATCAATCAAAGATTTTAAAGAATATTTAGGTGTTCCCTCAACTTCTGCATACGATAGATTTGACAATGTTAAAAGAAAAGTTTTAAATGTTGCTATTGCTGAAATTAATGAAAAGCGACCCGATATGCAATTAATGGCTATTAACAAAAAAGAGGGTAAATCAGTTGTTGCGATAGCTTTTGCTTGGTTCTTTAGAAAAGATAAAGAAACAGGACTTTTTAGTGGAGAAGAACTTAAAAGTGAGTTTATAGACTATATTGGAAAATTTATTGATGGTGGAAAAGCTAAAGTTCTAACGATTACACCTTTCGATAATCCACAAAGATATAGAGTAGATACACCGCTGGGAGAGTACACTTTTCCTAATATTGAACTTTTAAGAAAAGAAATAGAAGATAATAATTAATTATCTTCATTCTTTAAGTTCTCTGCTTTTATGAGATGTAAAAAATAATCTTTTTTGTTTTCAGGCAATTTTTTATACTCTTCTATAAATTCATTTATTTTCTTCTTTTCATAATTAATCATTTCACCTGTTCCATTTATTAACCACTCTTCACTGAAATAAAAATCATCAATTAAAATCCTTAACTCACTTTCTTTAAATTTTTTTGGTTTAACAGCTTTTCCACATAAATATGTGATTCTAGCCTTGTTGGTTTTTAGTAAACTTGCAAAAGCTTCATAATTATTTATTCTCAGATATTCCTGAATTTGTGCCATTTTCTTGTACATTTTACATAATACCATAATAATATAATTGATAATATGATAAAAAGCAGAAAATTAATAAAAAAATCTAAAAAAAAACATAAAAATATATATAATTTATGTTATAATTCTAAATATTACTACTTAAATCAAATTATCGCTAGTAATTGTTTCTAAGTAGTAATTATATCTAAAAAAGGAGGTTTGATGAACGAAGATAAAAGAGATGAAATCTTTATCACTAAAGATGAATTAGCAAATGGTTATAAAAATTTGCCAAAAATATCTCTTGTAACACAAAAAAATTTAAGAAGTTCAGGACAGTTGAAATACACAAGGGTTGGAAGAATTGTGCATTATATCTATTCAGATGTAATGGAATATCTAAATAATAACAAAAAAAATTAAGGAAAAAAAATATGAAAAATAAATTAGTTTGGTTTTTATCTGTGTTTGTACCATCTTTTGTATTTGGTGCTGGTTTAACAAAAGTTAATGATTTAATGGAACAAGTAGAAATAGCTTTACACGGTGTTGCTGTTACTGTTATTACAGTTGCTGCTATGTATGTAGGTTTTAAAGTAATGTATCAAAAACAAGCTCTTGCAGATTTTTGGTATGTAATTCTTGGTGCAATAATTTTCGCAGCAGCAGCTGAACTTGCGGCTTGGTTTGTATAGTAATTAAGACTTTAATATGCAACAAAAAGAGCCATTATTTAAAGGTATGACAAGACCCGCAATGATATTCGGGATACCTTTAATGCCCTTTATGGGAACTATGCTGATAGGCTTTGTCTTTTCGGTTTGGGTTGATTTAAGATTTTTATTTTTATTAATACCAGCTTTTATTATTATGAAAGTAATGACACTTAAAGATGATTTTATTTTTAGGTTGATTTTTTTAAAACTGAAATTTGGTAAAAGTTCTGTTAATAAGAATTTTTTTGGTGCAAAAACATTTAATACAATAAGGTATAGAAAGATGAGTAGAAATTTTCCTAAGATTTCATTTACAGCATTAGATAACAATCCATCTTTACAAGAATTTATCCCTTACTCTTCAATGATTGATAATAGTATAGTTTTAACAAAAGATTATATGTTATTAACCTCTTTTAGAATTAATGGAGTACCTTTTGAATTGGAAGATGCTAGTACAATAGATAAAGATAAAAATATATTAGAAATGATTTTAAAATCATTCGCTAATGAGCCATTAGGATTTTATGTTCACACAGCTAGACACGATATTGAAGATAGATTTAATTCTTCTTTTGAAAATAGTTATCTTAATGATGTAGAAGAAAAATATTTTAATAGCTTTGAAAAAGGTAGTTTAAAAAACAATGCTCTTTTTTTAACTTTGGTGTTTAACCCATTAAAAACTCGATTAGAACAAACATCATTTATAAATTCAAGTTATCAAAAAAAGAAAGATGAACTACTTGGTTATAAAAGTAAAATGAATGAGTATGTAGGAAGAATAGAACAAAATTTAAAATCATTTAAACCTATTAAATTAGGTGTTTATGAGGAAAACAATATTAAATATTCTTCTCAATTAGAATTTTATAATTTCCTGATTTCAGGAAAATTTACAAAAGTTAGAGCTTTAAATGCTCCAATAAATGATTATCTAACAGGTGCATTAAAAAATCTACAATTTAATAGCGATATGATGCAGTTAAATTTTAATAATGATGAAAAGAAATTTGCAAGAGCTATTGAAATTAAAGATTACAATAAAGAAACATTTTCAGGAATATTAGACACTCTAATGAATTTAAACATAAATTACATTATGACACAAAGCTATACAACTGAAAAAAAAGTAGAAGCTAAAGATTCACTCCAAAAACAAAAAAAATCTTTAGAGGGTGTAGAAGATGATGCAGAATCACAAATTTTTGAACTTGAAGAAGCTTTAGACCAGTTGGTATCAGGGGATATTTCTTTTGGTAAATATCATTTTAGTTTAATTGTTTTTGGTGATACAGTACAAGAAACTAAAGATAATACAAATAAAGCGATTACAGTAATGAATGAAGCTGGATTTTTAGTTACTTTAGCAAATATAGCTTTACCAGCGACTTATTTTGCACAATTTCCAAGCAATTTTGAACTTAGACCTCGAATCAGTATGTTATCTTCTAAGAATTATGCAAGTTTAATAGCTTTACATAATTTTCCAAAAGGGAAGAGAGATAAAAATTGTTGGGGTGAAGCAATAACTATATTAAAAACACCAAATAAGCAACCATATTATCTTAATCTACACGCAAACAAAGGAAAAGATGATTTTGGAAAGTTCTATTTAGGAAATTCATTATTGGTAGGAGAATCAGGTGGGGGAAAAACTGCTTTAATGACATTTATTATGGCACAAATGCAAAAATATAATGATGTTAATTCATTTCCTGAAAATATACCTGAAGAAAAGAAAAAACAAACAACTATCTATTTGGATAAAGATTACGGAGCATTAGGAGTAATTTTAGCAAGTGGTGGAAGATATATTAATATCGAAAATGGTGAACCAACAGGATTTAATCCGTTAATGGTTGAAAATACTCCAGTAAATATTAAAAATATCCTTAACTTAATTAAGATATTAATAACAAGAAATGGAGAAATGATTACTCCTTTTGATGAACAAAGATTATCAAATGCGGTTACTTTTGTTATGAACAACTTTGAAAGAGAAGAAAGAAAATATGGAATATCTTTAGTTTTAGAAAATCTTACAGAAGATATTTATGATGCTAACTCGGTTAAAAGTCGTTTGAATTTGTGGAGTAAAGGTCAAAAGTTTGGTTGGGTATTTGACAATGAGAATGACATTTTAGATTTTCCTGACAACATTAATATTTTTGGAATAGATGGAACTAACTTTTTAGATGATTTAGAAGTAGCTCCAGCAATATCATATTATATTCTTTGGAGAGTTTTAACTCAAGTTGATGGAAGAAGATTTGTTTTGTTTATTGATGAGCTTTGGAAATGGATTAGTGATACAAGAGTAGCACAAGAAACAAAGAATAAATTAAAAACTATCAGAAAAGAAAATGGACTTTTCATTATGGGTACTCAGTCCGTAGAAGATGTAACAGAAAGTGAAATATCAAGAGCTATTATTGAGCAATGCTCTACATTCTTCTTATTAAGTAATACAAAAGCGACTGAAAATGATTATGTTCAAGGATTAGGATGTACCACAAAAGAGTTTAAAAAAATAAAAGAGTTTAATCCTGACGCATATCAATTTTTGATAAAAAGAGGGAAAGAAAATGTAATTGCTTCACTTGATTTAACATCAATCGGTGATGAGAATATAAAAATATTATCAACAGGTTCTGCTTATGTAGATGATATAAAAAGAATTATGAATGATGATAAAAAATCTTTAAATACAAGAATTGAAGATTTAAAAAACTTCTATAAAATGGAAAGGAGCTAACCAAAATGAAAAAAATAGTATTGAGTTCATTAATTACTATGAGCTTATTAAACGCAAGTGGTATTCCAGTTGTTGATGCAGTTGCAAATGCTCAAGCAATGGCACAAAATATAAAAACAGTTGCAGAGTATGCAGAACAGGCTAAAAGATGGGTAGATACAGCAAAACACTTTCAAAGTCAATTAAAAGCTTATGAAGACCAATTAATTAGCCAAACAGGAATAAGGGATAGTGTTTCGTTTATTCAGGATATTGATGATTTTAATAATTTTGCTAAATCTTATAGTAAGGATTTTTTAAGTTTAGATAATGATTCAATCAATCAAAATGGACTTATTGGTACAAAAATCAAAGAATTAGGAAATAAATATAATCTTTACAATGAGTGTGAAGGTAGTCACTTATCTTCTGATGAAAAAAGAATTTGTGAAAACAAAACAAATAGAAGATTTAAAGAAATAGCAACTTATCAAGTTTATTCTAGCAATATTGGAGATGTACAAAGTAATTTAGAAAATTTGACTAGAAAGTTAGCTACATCAAAAGATATTAAAGAATCGCAAGATATTAATAATGCTATTCAATTACAAGTAGCTCAACTTGAGATAACAAAATCGCAAGTACAATTAATGAATGAGCAAAATAAACGATTGGATGATATAGACAAACAACAAAGAGAACAATTATTTAGAAAATCAATGAAAACTAATGATACTAGAAGATTTACTCCAAATATAGATAATTAAAGGAGGGAAATTAAATGAATTTCTTTAAGGATTTAGAAAGTTGGATAAATAATCTTTTTAATATTTTAGAAAATAGTTCAGTACAAAGCAAGATAAGTCAATTAGGAACTTTAATAGCTATCTCTATTACTCTGTTTGTTATGTACAAAGGTTTTCAAATTCTTTTTGGAAAGAGTAAAGACCCAATAAGAGAACTTATTTGGGATTTAACGATGAAAGCAATAATTATAACATTTGCTTTAAATGTAGGTGGCTGGTTGGATTTAGTAATAAATGCAATGAAAGGTTTGTATGAGTGGGCTGGTGGTGGAACTAATCTATATAGTCAATTAGATTTAATTTTTGATAAAACAAGAGAATTGGCGGATATTGTTTATGATAAAGCTGGTTCAGGAATTACGGATGCAATAGTAGGAACAGTATATATGATACTTGTTTATATTGGATTTTTGATTGGTATTTTACCATCATTAATTATTATTATAACAACAACTTTTACATTAAAATTATTAATCTTAATAGCTCCTATTATGTTTTTTTCTTTGATGTATGGATGGACAAAAAATATGTTTACACAATGGCTAAGTCTTGTATTTGCTAATACTTTTACAGTTCTTTTTGTAGCCACTTTTTTTGGTTCAGTTATAACTATATTTCAAGATTTTATTGTTCATTCACAAGGAAGTGAAACAGACCCCGCTCCTATTGTATTGCAAGTAATAGTTACAGGAATAGTTTTATCAATGTTAGTTGGTATTAGTAAAGTTCTTGCAGAACGATTAGCACAGGCAAGTATGGAAAGTGCTATGAGTAGTAAATTTGGTCAAGCGTTAGCACAATCAGGTGCAGTTGCTGGTGGTATGGCTGCAACTCCTTATATGGCTGGAAGAGGAGCATACAAGTTAGGTAAATACCTTAAAAATAGAAAATCTCAATCAAAAGAGTAAAAAAGGACGGCAATGAAAAATATAAGAAATATTTTTATGATTATATCGGTTTTATTATTTGTTGGTTGTACAAGTACAAAACAGAATGAAACTTTTGATATTGATGTTGAAGCGAAAACAGGTAGTAAAGCAGTAAGTAGTATATTTACTGGTGATGGTGGTTGGATACCCGTAAATTCAAACAATGGTGTAGAAGAAAATTTTAATAAGGTTGTAAAATGAAAAAAGATGACTTTAATGTAGATAATGCTTTAAGTTTTGAAGCTTCTGTTAAATCTATGGTAGAAAAATCAAATAAAAGAGCTTGGTTCATTACGACTATTTCATTAATTCTAAATTTTCTTTTAGTGTTGGCAATATTATTTCTTACACCTCTTAAAACTGTTGAACCTTTTGTGATAAAAGTTGATAAAAATGGAATGGTAGATATTGTATCAATTTTAAAAGAACAAGATATATTAGCAGAAGAAGCTCTTGATAAATATTGGATAAGTAGTTATGTAAAAAAAAGAGAGGGATATTATTTTGACTTATTACAAGAAGATTACAATTTTGTACAACTACTAAGTGATACAAATGTAGCAGATGAATATCGAAAAGTTTATGATGGAGCAAATAATAGAGCTGATACATTAAAAAATAAATATGAGGTTAAAGTTAAGATTTTGAGTGTAACTTTAAATAATAGTAATGGAACTAAAACAGCAACAATAAGAGCTGATATTAATACAGTTAATTTATCTTCTAAAGCAGAGGATATAGAAACTAAAGTTTTTACAATTAGCTATGACTATTTTCCAAAGAACTATGCAAGTGAAGAACATAGATTACAAAATCCGTTGAGTTTTAAAGTATTAACTTATAGAAAAGATAGTGAGGTTAAATGATGAAAAAGAAATTAATTAGTTTTTTTATCTTTGGTGCAATAGCGATAGATTTACAAGCTTTATCTGTTCCTACGAAAAGTGCTGAAGATAGTAGAATAAGATTTGCTGAATATAGTGCAAACGATGTTTTTAATGTTTACGGAAAATTAGGTAGTTCGACTCTAATTAAATTTCAACCTGACGAAAGAGTTACTAATCTTTCAAGTGGTTTTCCTGATGGTTGGGAGATAAAAGATAGAGAAAACAATTTATTTATATCTCCTAAAGCTTATACTTTACAAATTACAGATGCAACAGGTAATAAAGTAGGTGAAGAGATAATAAAACCAAATAAAGATGATTGGAAAACTAACTTAATAGTTACAACTTCTAAAAGAGATTATTTGTTTGAACTAAATCTGGCTAACAATGAAGTTTATTACAAATTATCTTTTAATTATCCAGCAGATAAATTGAAAGAAGAACTTGAAAAGAAAAAAGTTTTAAAAGAAAAAGAAGAAAAAGCAGAAATAGAGGATAACTTAAATACTAATACTGTTCCAAGAAATTGGGATTTTTATATGAATGTAAATAAAGGTAGTGAAGATATAAGACCAAATTATGCTTACGATGATGGTGTATTTACTTATTTAGGATTTGATAATACAAAAACATTCCCATCAGTTTTTATGTATGAAAATGAAAAAGAAAGCATTTTAAACACTCATGTAAAAAAAGATGGAAAGTTTGATGTTCTTGTTATTCATAAAACAACGCCAATGATTCTTTTAAGAAGTGGAAATAAATTAGTAGGAATATTGAATAAAGGTTATGCAAAAAATCCACTTGATGAAACGAGAGCTACAACAAACAATGAAATAAAAAGAGAGGTAATTAAAGATGGAAACTAATGACTCTACACCAAAAGAAGAATTAAAAAATATAAATCTTAATTCTGATTTAGAAAAAGATACAGTTAATACTAGGAAATTACAAGCTTTTTCTATAATTATTTTTGGTTTTTTGGTTTTAATATTATTGGTTGTGTATTTTGTTAATTCGTTCACTTCTAAAAGTAAAGATGAAGAGCCTGTTAAAAAATCTGATACAAATATAGCAAGTACAGTTAAATCGAAAGAGTTTAATCTTAAAGAAGAACCAAAAAGTATAGAAGAGCAAACACAAGAGGAAAAAATAGATAATTTATTTGCTGATAAAAAAGAGATTATAGAACAACAAAATACAGCAGTTGTTAGAAATTCTTATTCTCCTCCAGTTTATAAAAAAGAGTTAATAAAAGGTTTAACACCAACAGTATTAAAAAATGATGAAAGGGTAAGTGATAATAGTAATGTTCCATACAATTACAATCCAAATGAAGTTAAAGCCAATGATTTAGCAAACTTATCTAATCCTAACTCTAATGATGAATTTGTAGGTAAAACATTTACACCAACAATTGCAAAAATGAGTACATTTAATCCTAATCTTTTTTTACCAAAAGGAAGTTATATAGGTTGTTCATTAAAAACAAAACTTATATCTACTATTCAAGGTGGATTAGCTTGTACAGTTAGTAATGATATTTATTCATCTAATGGAAATGTTCTTTTAATTGAAAAAGGGAGTACGGTTACAGGTATGTTTAAATCAGGGCAAATTGATGATGGTACGGATAGACTTTTTGTTATTTGGCAAGAGATAAGAACTCCAAATAATTTAGTAATACCAATTTATTCAGGTGCAAGTGATGAACTTGGTGGAAGTGGTATAGAGGGATGGGTTGACCATAAATGGATGTTAAGATTTGGAAGTGCTGTTCTTTTATCAATTGTTGATGATAGCTTTAATGTATTAGCTTATAAGGCTACAAATAGCAATAATAATAACAATATAGATTACACAGAAAATACAAGAGAGAATGCAAAAAATATGGCAAATACTGCACTTGAAAAATTCATTGATATAAAACCTACACTTTATAAAAATCAAGGTGATGTAGTGGGGATTTATGTAAATAGAGATGTAGATTTTTCAAAAGTTTATAAATTATCTAAAGGTAACTAAAAATGGAAGTAAAATCAGTTTCAGTTGAAAAATACACAAATGAGCATTTCAAGAAGTATTTAGAAGATGAAACAATAACAGAGATTTGTTATAACGGGGATAATTTGATTTGGGTTCTTGATAATAAATCAATTTGGCGACCTGAAGAAACAGCATTAACTTATGAGAAAGCTTCAGCATTTACTCAAGCAGTTGCTGCTTTTAAGAAATCAGAAATACAAGCTAGTAAACCGATATTATCTTGTATTTTAGGTAATGGGGAAAGGGTTCAGTTAGTTATTGCTCCAGCAACTAAAGAAAGAAGAATATCAATAACCATAAGAAAACCAAGTCAAGTAAGATATAAACTAGATGATTATGTTGCACAAGGACTTTTTAATAAGATTGTTCATACAGAAGAGAAAATATCAGATAATGATGCAGAATTAAAAGAAATGTATGACAATGGTAAGTATCCTGATTTTATAAAAAAAGCAGTTGAATCAGGTAAAAATATAGTAATAGCTGGAGAAACAGGAAGCGGAAAAACAACATTTATGAAGTCTTTAATTGATTTTATTCCATTAAATGAAAGAATTATTACGATTGAAGATGTTGAAGAAATTAAATTTTTTGAGCATAAGAATTATGTTCAATTGTTTTATCCAAGTGAAGCTAAAGAGAGTGATTTTTTAACAAGTGCAAGTTTATTAAAATCTTGCCTTAGAATGAAGCCTGATAGGATATTACTAGCAGAGCTTAGAGGTGGAGAAACATACGATTTTATTAATGTTGTAAGTTCAGGACATAATGGTTCGATTACTTCGTGTCATGCTGGAAGTGTAAAAGAAACTTTTACAAGATTAGCACTTATGACTTTACAAAACTCAAAGGGTCAAAAAATACCTTTTGAGATAATAGAAAAGATGTTAAAAGATGTTATTGATGTTGTAGTACACATAAAAG
>RRZT011365464.1_pt1 | contig 10392 bp, 11 predicted proteins | sample 2165551 | NCBI WGS metagenome assembly RRZT01 (sample SAMN10456910, study PRJNA506462) | wastewater metagenome | biome: wastewater; feature: sludge; material: wastewater sludge; isolation source: wastewater sludge with Escherichia coli K12::gfp cells carrying plasmid... | place: USA: Moscow, Idaho...
AACAACAAACACAATAACAAAATTTGCCAGTGCAACAAAATATTACTCCTGTTCATTCTGTCGCTGGGTAATTTCGCCCAGCTACAGAGTTTTAAAAATGCAGTTTAATAAACTATCTGATTGTATCGCATATTATCAAACTTACCATTTAACTAAGCATAAATATCAAAATAGACGTAACGCATTAGCATATTTTGACAATGTTGAGTTATCAAAAATCCGAAAATATCATATAAAACAATATCATATTTTACGTTCTGCTGTTGTCAGTAACGCTACTGTCAATCGTGAAATCTCATTTGCCAGGGCTGCGATAAATTGTGTTAATCGTGATTTTGAGATCTCATTACACAATGCTTTTACTGATATTAAATTTGATGAAGTAGAACATTTACCAAACTATCTAACCGTTGATCAATACCACCAATTACTAAAAATCTGCTTAAAGCATGGCTACCATGATTTACATGATTTTATTATTCTTTTGACTATGACGGGTTGCCGTCCAGTTGAGATAAAAAGCCTGGCTTGGTCTGACGTGCATTTTGATAAAAAGTTTTTCATTGTGCGTAATTGCTGGTCTAAGTCTAAACGCATGATGTATAAATATCTTAATGATACTGCGCTCGATCTTTTATCTTCTAGAAACCAGGTAAAGCAAGGTCTCTGGGTGTTCACCAATCAAAAGACAAATAAGCCTATTGGCTCATATCAAAAGATATTTAACAAAGTCAAAAAAGACTTAGATTTTAAAGTAACTTTTTATGATCTACGTCACACATACGCTAGTTGGCTTGTCCAGGGTAGTGTTTCAATTTACACTGTTAAAGAATTGCTTGGGCATCGTGACATTGCTAGTACAATGCGCTATGCTCATCTTGATTATTCAACATATTGTAATGCTTTAAAAACTATTGGATAATACAAATAAGTCGTATTCAAGTAATTAGTTGCTTTTCCTGTTGTTTGCATACAAATAAGACAAACTGCAACATGAACCGCCAAGACGATGAGTCTTTAACTCTGCTTACGATCTAAAACAGGATAGAAATGCCCGCTTTTATTAGCGGGTTTTTTTTGGCTTTGGTGATAGGGTAGGTCACATATGTTTGAATATTTAACACATGAACACGCTATGATTATGCAAGGCGTCGTTTTCTTGGCTGTTATTGGGTTTTTTAAAATAATAGAGTTGTTAATAAATAGGCAGTTTGTTGGATTAGGTCATATAGTTGGTTCTCTTTTACTGTTTTTAATAATTGGTCTGTTTAAGCATTAATTTCTCATAGTATTAAAATACTATTAGTACAATAATACTTATTGACTAGCCTAGAGTATTATTATACTATTAGTACAATAATACTCTAGGACTTAATATTATGGCATCTATTAAATTTAATTGTGTGATTGATGGTAAAAAAACTTCCACCACACTAAGCGAAAATTTAGTGAGATTTTATTTAAATGCTTTGAAAAATGATGATTCGTTAATTGGCAACGATAGAATCGGATATGATTTTATATTGAGAACGGATAGAGGTTATCATTTTGGGATTGATGCTAAGACAAAGGCGATTATTCAAAAACAGATTACTTCCTGGCGTGACTTAAAGACGCCAGATGAAATAGAATTTAAAATTTTACGATATATTGCATATAGGACAAAGATAGCAAAGTAAGTCTCCGAAGCCTGTGGCGTGGGTTCGAGTCCCGCCGAGCGCACCAAAAATTTCCAATAACTAGCCTTTTTGGGGTCTAGTTCTAGCTTTGCTTGATAAAGCGTTTCCCCTTTATCCAGTCCTAGTATGTCCGCCAATGCTATGATTACTTCATCTGGCGGCTTTCTTTTGCTTTCTTCATAGTTTTTAAAATCTGACATTCTGCCGTTGGGTATTCCAATTCTTCTAGCAAGCTGATTTTGTCCGCCTATCTTTTCTGCTGCTTTATCAATTAGTTGTGAAATCATGTAAAACCCCTTGCTTTACTGTTACCATTTTGGTATCATTGCTTTACGGATAAATTTTTTTGGTTTATCTGTTACCATTTTGGTATCAATTCCAAACTGGTATCAATTCAAATTTTAGCACTTGTGTGAGGTGTAAACAATGAAAGAATATACATTAGAAACAAAGTCCAGATATGTCACTGTTACCAATGGTGTTAACCCTGTAACGGGTAATGATGTTGTGTTAGTTGGCGTATTCTCTAAAGTTAGCGGTAGATTGCTTGCTACTTATGATGTTTCTGAACATACCCCATTTGAATCATTTTCAGCCTTACTAAAATTTGCTAAGGCTTCACAGTTAGACACCCCTTCACACCCAAGCCATGACTTACCTAGTGACGATTCGCTTGGTGGGGTGTCGCCTAGTTCATCCGTTGAGTTGCACCCGTCTAACGACGCCTTGACGGATGATTCTCATTCATCAGTTCAATCACCAATTAGCATTGCTGATCACATTGCGAAAGGTTCTCTTGCTGGTGAATCTTCCCCTGTCGCTGCGTCGTCCTACCCAGCCACCAGCGACACCCTATTACAAATAGATAAGCAACCTCAAAGATTGGAGGTTGTTTAATGACCTATACAGCGCTTTTAAGCGATAACGTATTGTTATCTCAAAGACTTATAAATTACTTGTCTATGATGTTTTGGCAACTTGTTTTTATCTTGTGCTTTTCACTGATTGCTTACCTTATCTACAGAGTTACCAAATCTGATAACAGACGTTTTTAGTTGTTTGTCGGTTTGCGTTGTTGGATGGGTAAAGTGACGCCAGGGCGTAAATCGTGATTAGCAAGCCGGGGACTCGGGGGTATTTGACAGAGCCGGCAACCGAATGAGTGACCAATTACAACATGGTTTGCCGTGAGTACCGTTGCAGTATATTGGGTAGTAACCCTTGCTGTTGTAGGTCAGTGCGTAGCGCGTGGGATATACGTTATTAAGCGCCCATAGCCATGTTTTTGGGAGTGTGGACGGTGTCAAAGCGGGGCGTATTCTCGTAATCCACACAGCAGGGGCGAATACTCGTGACCCTGTGCCAATGCGACGGTGCGACGGTGACGACGTGCTAAGCCAGGCGAAAAACTCTAGCGCTAAGCGGTTTTTTAAAAAACTGTTTAGCGCTAGGGTGAGTATTTCGCCTTAGCTCAAATGCTTCTAGTTCAAACGTATTAAGCCTGACTTTCACAGTCAAGCAAAAAAAGAAAATTTAAAAAAAGTTTTTTCGCTTAGTCGGTGGCTTTCTATCCCAACTCCGCGATTAACTTAAAAAATGGCTCGAATTTTTAGAAGAAGTCGCACGGCTTGGAACATCAAACATACGATAAACCATGCGCGACTTCTGATAAAAATTGAGCAAACAAGCGCGACATAGTACAAGCAAGATACACCAACTAAACCGCGCGTTAGCACAAAAAAACAAAATTGTAAAGGTACACAAATTAAGCACCACCAAAACCAAAACATTAAAAACCCAATCCCCTTTGTAATACGGGGTAAACAGAAATTAAAGCCATTGGACGTTAAACCGTGAATAAAACAGAATATTTAGACCGTATTAAAACACAGTTTGAATCAGCAAAAGCAAAAGCTGAGTCTGTGATTAATCCGCAAAAAATGCGTCCTGTTGCTTCGTCATCTGATTTTATTCCTTTTCATGATGTTGAGCTTTTGCAAGTTCCACAAAATGAAAATCTAGTTGAATATCTTAACCCCATCAATGCCACCAAACAGACTTATCGCGATTATCCGCTTTTAAACGTTGAGACGGTTTTAGCTGGTGATGATGAATTGAAGGTTGTATTGCCGCGACGCCCTGCATTGGGCCAAGTATGTATTATTGATTGGCTTAATGTGACTATGAACGCAGTTAGTTTTCAAACTCGTGAAACGGCTGCTATGCGTTCGGTTACTACCTGGCAACACGCAATTATTAAAAACGTATCTCAAACATTAAAGCAGATATTTGGTTTTGCGATTTCTCACCAGTTGCCAAAAGGTATGCACTTCTACGACATGACTTTTGAGTTAGAACATAAAGCGGGTCTTGTTTGCATTGGTGGTCAGTCCGATACAGTGTTGATTCAGCTAAACGGTGAAGGTTGCACCTATGCAAAATATGGCTGGGAGTCTGATTTTCATGCCTTTTTAGAGTTGCAAGCCATTGATCCAAAAATTACCCGTATCGACTTAGCCCATGATGACCTTTACGGTGACTATACCGATTTGTCCTGGTTTGCTCGCCAATACGACTTAGGCGGTTTTAGCTGTCATAACCATAAACCAGAAGTGCAAATGCTGGGCAACTGGAAACGTCCAAACGGCAAGGGTAGAACCTTTTTTGTTGGTGTTCGTAAAAGTTCTAAATGCTGTCGTATGTATGAACGCGGTAAAAAGCTAGGTGATAAAAATAGTCCCTGGTTACGTACAGAGTTAGAACTTAAATCAAAGAATTATTTTATTCCGCTCGATATTCTTTTAAATCCTAGCCCGTATTTTCTGGGTGCTTACCCATGCTTTCATATCTTTGACAATCAACAAAAACATGATCGGGACAAATTGGAACGGGTTGAGCGTCAAGAAAATATTACTTTTGCTAAGTCTGTCGAGATTACGCGCCACCAATTCGGACGCTATTTAAATTGTTTTCGTGAAGAATTTAGCAAGCATGGTTTAACTGACAATGATTTGCTTGATCTGCTGACTGACATTGAAAATAAGAAATACCCTGATCGGCTGAATGGTCATTCTATTCCCGATTTTTTTAAACCAAAAGCCTTGACTAACTAGGAGTTAAAAATGGCTGAAATTAAATATCAAGATTTAACCATCGATACCGATGATGTTTTTGAAAAAACCATCCGTGTTGAAGGTGGTGTACCCACCGATTGGACTACTAACGAGGGTCAAAAATTTGATCATGTCAATGTCACTGTATCAGAACCTTATATCAAAGATAAGTCGTTTGGTCGTGGCACTACTAACTATCGTTTTGGTGAAGCCAAAGACATTAGCAAGTTTTTAGAGCATAAACCACCCTTTACCGTTAAAGCAAAAATGTTCACTGCTACGGATAAGAATGGTAAGTCAGTCGGAATTATTTTAGATATTGATTTTTCAACGGTTCAAGAAAAAGAGCTTGTTGACCGTCAAATTAAAAAATTTGTTCCTGGTGCAACTGTGCCACCATTGACGCCAAAGGCTTAATTGAATGTCGGATGAATTAAGAGAAGGTTTAGAAATGCTGTTATTTTTGGTATATAGGGTTTTATCTTTTGTTATATCAACTATTTTGGTAATTCAATTTGTTATTCAAGAATTTGCAAAAACGCATGATCCCAAACAAATTGAGTTGATGACCATTTTTATATCTTCGCCTTTCGGTTCATTAGTAGTTTTAGTAGTTTTATTAGTTTTTACGCTTTTTCTGCACAGTCTTTTAATGATGCTAGGAAAAGCTTTTTATAAATATTAAAGGATTTACACATGGCTCAATTTGTCTGTCTTGGTAGTTGGATCACTCAAGCTGACGGATCTGTCATGTGTGATAAAGCGGTGGAAGTAGTTAGTACGGTGCAAGCTGACTACATCACACCCGAAATAATGGGCTACGTAATCATGTATGCCTTAACCGTCAATCTTCTCATATTTGGTTTTCACAGTATGAGAAGGGTCATGTAACTAAAGGATTCAATCATGGCTAAATTTCAAAAAAACTTTGCACCAACCGCTACAACTGTAGGCGTTTCTCAATCTTATCCAGTAGTTGCAGCTACTGATTCAAATGTTGTCGAAGCGTCTAAAAAATTCTGTCTTAACATGAAAGAAACCGCCGCTTTAACCATGCTGGTTGCTATGGTTGGTCTTTCTGGTAATGCAAACGCTGCTGAAGGTACTACATTTGCGCTTGATGTAACTAGCATTATCTCTGGCATTGGTACGCTGGTAACGCTGGTAACATCAATTGGCTTAGCTTTCTTATCTGTTGTATTGGTAATTAAAGCGTTTAAATACATCAAATCAGCGATGTAATTATAACGGCTATGCGTAACCAAAGAATGTCTAACGGTTTACGCTGTTAGGCATTTTTTTTACGGGATTTTTGCTATGACTGCTCATGATTGGATATGGTTTGTGATTTTGATAATAACCGTTGTTGCAATCCGCGATTTATTTAATGGTGGCTAATAATGATTAAACAATTTTTTAAAAAAGTTTTGATTAGTTATTTAATCATTATTTGCTGCATCTATACGCCTACGGCTCAAGCGGCTGGGTGGTCGTTTGGCGGTTATAACTTTGGCAATGGCTCACTAAACATTACTAAAAATGGCGTAAAAATCACTACTGCGGCTGTTGACTCTGCACCAATTACAAGTAACTTAGGCTCTAAAATATTAAGCGGTGCTTTGCGTGGTGCAAGTCTTATCAATGCAATATCTATCATCGCGGGGCTTGGCTCTGACGCTATAGATTGGGTGCTTGACCCTGCTAATAACGCAATACGTTATAAAGTACCTGTCGACCAAATCAAATGCTATAAAGTTTCCCAACCTTCGGGCATCAATACCAATTTTACATCTGTTGACCAGGCTTGCCGTGCTGTTACTACGTCTGTTTATGCTCAATCTTTTGCTCTTGACAGCGAATATATGTGTCAACGTACTGCTGCCAATGGTTTTGAGTCTTATGCGCGTGTTGTTTCAACGTCTTGTCCCTCGACCATGCAATCACAGTGGCGGTCAGTTCCAATCCCCACTGTTGCGCAAAAAATTTACGATATTGCAAAATCGGGCAATACAAATGCACAAGCTGACGTTATATCAGCAGTCACCGAATTAGTAAATAATGGTACTTATGACACACCTATCAATCAAGCCATACAAGATGCTATTAACAATGGCACTTTACCTAAAGATACAGACACAAATAACCCCACAAACCCTACAAATCCGCAAATTGACACATCGAGCATTACTGCGGCTATACAGTCTCTCGCTAGTAGCTTTGCTAGTGCTATCTCTAACGCATTTAACGGCATCACAAGCGTTATCAATACAAGCATAGACAAGCTACTAAACAAACAAGAACAAATACAGGGCGAACTTGTTAATGTCGGCTCAAAAGTCGATAGCGTTGGCGGTAAAGTCGTTGGTGTCGGCGATAAAGTCGATAACGTGGGTGGTAAAGTCGTGGGTGTCGGTGATGCGGTTAAAGATGTAGGCGGTAAAGTGGTTGGTTTGAATGATAGTGTCGATAAAGTCGGTGATGCAGTCGTTGGCGTTGGCGATAAAGTCACGGCTGGTACTGACGCGGATGGTACAAAAGTAGATACTGTGGGCGATAAAGTAACTGGCGTTGGTGCTGACGTTCGTGGCGTTGGCGATAAAGTCACGGCTGGTACTGACGCGGTTGGTACAAAAGTAGATGCTGTGGGCGATAAAGTCGCTGACGCTGTTAAGGACTCAACAAAAGAAATAACAGATAAGATGGAACAGACAAAACCTAAAGATTTTGAATTGCCAGCTTTTTGTAGCTGGGCTTCAAAAGTTTGTGATTTTATTGATTGGGTTAAAAAAGACCCAGAGTTGCCACCAGATGATAATACGCCACTTGTTAAAGATGATAAAGATTCTAGTTTTGTAGATGAATATGCTAATAAGTCGTATGTAAATTTTTCTGGTCAATGTCCAGCCCCACCAGTCTTTAATATCTTTGGCGGTCAAATAACTTTTCCGATGGAGATTGTTTGTAAAGCTTGTGAACAAATGTCATGGGTATTTATTTCTTTCGCTTGGTTACGTGCCGTTATGATTGTTTTCTTTGCTAGTAAGGGGTAAATAATGGGTGCGCTATTAACTAAAGTTTTGCAGTATTTTTTTACGTCTGCTTTTATCAAACAGCTTTTAGTTACGCTTGGGGTTGGGGTCGTTACCTATGGCGTGCCGTTGCTTGCAATGGAATATTTTTTGAGACAATTTTTATCTACTTTTACGCTTGGCACAGTGCCAGCTATGGCTATTGCACTTATGCACATAGCCCAACTTGATAAAGCAATATCTATTGTTATCGGTGCTTACTTTGTCAAATTACACATGGCAGCGACAAATCTAGTCTTAAAGAAAATTACATAAAGAAAAATTTAAAAAAATTTTTCGTCCCACGAAAAATTTTTTTAAATTTTTGTTTTTAAAAATAATTATTTAAAGGTGCATTATGGCAGATCCAAATTTACTAGGTAGAGAATCGGTATTAATCACAGGCTTGGAGGGCTCTGGCAAATCTCACTATGTCGTTAGTCAAGTTAAAAAAATGCTTGATGAGGGTTTTACTAATACAATTTATCTATGTAATTTAACTGGCGTTACACTACAAGCGCCAAACCTGGTTATCTGTGACCAAAATTTTGATTGGACAAAGGCAGAAGATAACAGCGTTGTTATCTATGACGAAGCTGGTACGATTGAGCGCTTTTCTAATCTGCATAATAAGCTGTATTGTGATGAATTGAAGATGATTTCCCAAAGGCGCAAAACGGGTGTACTTTTGGTATTCATTGCCCAGGATTCACAGATGATCAACTCGGCAATGCGTAAACTGCTAAAGTTTCATTTTCATTTCACTAACCCTTACAATGACGGCAAAAAAACACATTGCTTTATCTTTGCTGGTGTCATGTCCCAATTATCAACCGATAACAAATCATGGCATGGTAAAGCCATTGAACAGTTTGACCATGAATTAAACCCAGATATATTTCCGCTTTATCAGTCGATTAACCAAACAGCTAATCATAATAAGAAAAAGCAAAAAAATAAGAAGGCGCAAACGCTGTTTATGATGGCGGCTGGTGCTGTGGTCTTATCAATCGTCTTGTTTGGTGTCGGTATCAAGTTAGCTAGAAATTACTACGCGACAAATCTTGACGCTGACAAAGTACAATCAAAAATTGATGGTAAACCAGTCGCTAGCGCGGTATCTGCTACTGCTCAAAATGTCGCTAGTTCTGTAGTCCCTGCGTCTGCTGTTTCTGGTATTGCGCCTGGTGCTAGTGAGCGTGAACAGGCAATGAATGAGCAATATAAACGCACTCAGGAATTGTACCAGGAACGATTACCAGATGATTATCAAATATTGGTTAGTAATAATGATTTGCGCATTCATGGTGTCATGTCATTTAGGGGCAAATGTTTTTCTTATAATCAATATGGTGAGCGTTTGGAAGTTCCCCAGCGCATTTGCCGTGACCAATATGGTGGCATGATTAAAGCCCATACAAACACACTCCAGGGCGTTACACAGTATCCAACTGATGCACAAGTGAATCAGCCAGAGAATTTACAGCCAGGTCTTAACCAGCCACCAGAAAAACCAACACAGCAAGGCGAGCGACAAGCACCACAACAAAATTTGCCAATTCAACAAAATAGTACTCGTGTTCATTCTGTTCCTCGTCAGCAACAACCAGATTGTTATATTTATCCATATCTACATCACTTCGTTTCCTGACTTTACGTCTAGTTAACTTATGCTGTATTCCATAACGTTTATCCAATTGTGCCTTAAAAATGCGAAATTCATCCATCTCTGCATTTTTAGTCTCACCGAGTTTACGATAACATACCGCCCTATAATGTAGTACTGTCCAGAAATTAGGATATTGTTTGATTACTCTTGTATAATCGCTTATTGCGCCTCTCAGATTACCTGTTTTATCAAGCAGTAATGCACGGTTAAATAACGCCATGAGATTATCTGGCTCAAACTTTAACACAAAATCAAAATCAGTGATAGCTCTATTATCATCACCAACTTGGGCTCGAAGCAATCCCCTATTGTAATGTCCGAGAAAATTGTTTGGATCTAAGTCCAAGGCTGTGTCGTAGTCAGACATTGCTCCACGAAGATTATTCTGATTAAATCGAGCTAAAGCGCGATTAATATAGGTATTTGATTTTTTTGGTGATAAGTGAATCGCCTTATTTAAAGACGCTTCAGCATATCTCCATTGCTGACGTGACAGATACAGAGAACCTTGAGTCATCCATGCTTCTCCATCATACGGATCTAGCTCAAGACTCTTTGCCAAAGAACTAATAGCTTTAGTAGTATCTTTTGATATTAAATATGCATCAGCACGTAAGGCATACCCCTTGGCAAAGTTTTTCCAACGGGTCAAAACCGTATCTAAATCCAACAGGGCATTTGTATAGTCCTTCTGCTGAATACGACAAAGTACCCGATTGTACCAGAGGCCTTGATCCTCTGGATTTTGGGATAATGCTATTTTGTAATCATCAACGGCTCCGTCAAATTTGCCTTCTTGAATACGGCATAAACCACGCAACTGATAAATAGATGAAACAAAAGGGTTTCTTTTAATAGCTTCA
>RRZT012151851.1_pt1 | contig 10392 bp, 7 predicted proteins | sample 2165551 | NCBI WGS metagenome assembly RRZT01 (sample SAMN10456910, study PRJNA506462) | wastewater metagenome | biome: wastewater; feature: sludge; material: wastewater sludge; isolation source: wastewater sludge with Escherichia coli K12::gfp cells carrying plasmid... | place: USA: Moscow, Idaho ...
AACGAGCCGACCCGCAGCGGGAACTCACAAGGAGCAGCGGGAACTCACGAGCGGCAGCAACGAGCCGACCCGCAGCGGGACTCACAAGGAGCAGCGGGAACTCACGAGCGGCAGCAACGAGCCGACCCGCAGCGGGAACTCACAAGGAGCAGCGGGAACTCACGAGCGGCAGCAACGAGCCGACCGGCAGCGACCAACCGCCCCGGCGCGCGATCGGTACGCCTCCTGAACCGTCTCGTCGTGGAACGTGACTGACCCCCTGAGGAGCCGCGCGGCGGCGTCCGGACGGGGTCGGGCGTCAGATGGGCAGCCTGCGGAAGATCGGGCCCGGAATGTGCTTGAGCACCAGCATGACCAGGCGGAACGCCGGCGGCGCCCACACCAGGTCGCGGCCCTGGCGGGCCGACTCGACGGCGAGCTTGGCGACGTCTTCCTTGTCGACGGTGAGCGGCGCCTCCTTGACGTGGGCCGACATGCGGGTGCGCACCTGGCCGGGCCGGATCACCAGCACCTTCACCCCGGACGGTGCGAGCGCCTGGCCGAGGTTGCGGTAGAAGCCGTCGAGGCCGGCTTTCGTCGAGCCGTAGACGAAGTTTGAGCGGCGCACCAGCTCGCCGGCCGCCGAGCTCATCGCGATGATCTGCCCGAAACCCTGAGCCTTCATGCGCTGACCCAGCAGGACGCCGACGCTCACGGCGCCGGTGTAGTTCACCTCGGCGATGCGGACGGCCTTGGCGTGGTCCTGCCACAGCTCCTCGGCGTCACCGAGCAGGCCGAACGCCACGATGGCGACGTCGATGTCGCCACCGGCCGCAGCGGCGTCCAGAACGGCGGCGTGACTGTCGAAGTCGCGGGCATCGAAGTCGACCAGGTCGACGGTGGCGCCGAGTTCGGCCATGCGGGCCGCGGACGCCTCGGCGAGCGGGTCGCCCGGCTGCACGGCGAGCACCACCCGGGAGGGGGCTTCAGCCAGGTATTCGGCGCAGATGGCCAGGCCGATCTCGGAGGTCCCGCCGAGCAGCAGGATCGTTCCGGGGTGGCCGGTGGCGTCGATCATGAGGGTCCTTCCGGGGCTCAGAGCAGGTTCAGGCGGCGCGCCATGTCGGAGGCGAACACGCCGGTCGGGTCGACGGCGCGGCGGGTCGCGACCCACTCGTCGATGCGGGGGTACATGGCGTGGAACGTGGCCGCGGTCGTGCGGGAGTCCTTCGACGTGTAGAGGCGTCCGCCGAACTCGAGGACGCGGGCGTCCATGCGGGTCAGGAACTCCGACAGCCCGGCGCGGATCGGGAAATCGACGCACACGTTCCAACCCGCCATCGGGTAGCTGAGCGGGGCCCGGTTGCCCTCACCGAACAGCTTGAATACGTTGAGGAACGAGTAGTGCCCCGACGCCTGGATGTCGGCGATGATGCCCTTGAACTCCTCGACCGCCGCCGGCGGCACGACGAACTGGTACTGCAGGAAGCCCTCGTTGCCGTAGGCCCGGTTCCACTCGCCGAACATGTCGAGCGGGTGGTAGAAGCCGGTGAGGCTCTGGATCTTGTCGGTGTAGGTGCCCGACTTGGCATACCAGGCCTGCCCAAGAAGCCCGAAGGTCAGCTTGTTGGCCAGTCCGTTGGGAAACACGTCGGGAAGCGTTACAAATGTCTTGCCCGAGAACTCCAGCGGCCGATCGGCCAGCTTGGGCGCCAGCTCTCGCAGCTCGTCGAGCGTCGCGAGGTTTCCGCGGCTGATCGCGGCGCGGCCCAGCTTCGGGGGTGCCGAGATGGCGTCGAACCAGGCCGAGGAGTAGTCGTAGCGCCCCTCCGAGCCGTCGGAATGGACCGCGATCGTCTCGTCGAGGCTGTGCGTGACCAGGCCGTCGGCCTTGAACCAGGCCGTCTCACACCGGGTCATGTTCAGCGTTGCGCGCAGGATGATGCCGGTGAGGCCGATGCCGCCGATGGTCGCCCAGAACAGCGAGGCGTCGGGGTCGTCGGGGCTGCCGTCGGGTGTGATGGTCAGAACGCGGCCGTCGGCGACGAGCAGGTCCATGGACGCGACGTGGTCGCCGAAGCTGCCTGCGGAGTGGTGGTTCTTGCCGTGCACGTCGTTGCCGATCGCACCGCCGACCGTCACCTGCCGTGTGCCGGGGAGCACCGACACCCACAATCCGTGCGGCAGGGCTGCCCGCATCAGCGCGTCGAGGCTGACACCCGCCTCGACTGTGACCGTCGCGGCCACCGGGTCGATATCGTGGATGCGGTCGAGCGTCGTCATGTCGACGACGAGCCCGCCGCCGTTCTGCGCGACATCACCGTAACTGCGCCCCAGACCCCGGGCGAGGACGCCGCGTCCGGGCTCATCTGCGGCGCGGCGTACCGCCTCGACCACGTCGTCGGGCTCGCGGGGGCGCAGGACGGACGACACGGAGCCGCCGACGCGGCCCCAGCCGGAAAGGCGTTGGGTGCTGGTTCTCATCGACTCCCACCCTATCGCTGCAGTGACAAGGCTCGACCGGTGAGCCGGGCCGCTCAGGGTGCGGACAGGCCCCAGAAGAGGCGATCCATCACCAGTCGGGCGCGACGCGAACGCTTGGCGTACTCCTCAGCCATGGTTGACGAACGACCCTTCGGGTAGCCCATCAGCTCGGCGATCGGCGCCAGCTCGCGGACGTCGCTGGGGATGACGTCGGACGCCCGCCCACGTAGCAGCATCACCGCGTCGCGGATCTCGCTGGCCATCAGCCACGCCTGCCGCAGGGCGTCGGCGTCCGTCTCGGTGAGCAGCTCGGCCTCGAGGGCGGCATCCAGTGCAGCCAGGGTGCGCGTGGTGCGCAGTTCCGGATGCGCGCGAGCGTGCTCCATCTGCAGGATCTGGACGGTCCACTCGACATCGCTGAGGCCACCCGGCCCGAGCTTCACGTGCCGGCGCGGGTCGGTGCCGCGGGGCAGCCTCTCGGCCTCCATGCGCGCCTTCAGCTTGCGGATCTCGGTGAGCTGTTTGGGCTGCAGGCCGTCGGCCGCGTACCGCCGTGGATCGATGGCGGTGAGGAAGTCCGCGGCCAGCTCCCGGTCGCCCGCGCCCGTGCTGGCCCGCAGCAGCGCCTGGGCCTCCCACGTCGACGACCAGCGCTCGTAGTACGCCTTGTAGGAAGCCAGCGACCGCACGATCGGTCCGCCCTTGCCATCGGGGCGCAGGTCGAGGTCGATCTCGAGGATCGGGTCCGGGCCGGGCAGGCGCAGCAGCCGACGCACCTCGCTGGTCATGCCCGTTGCCTTGCGCAGGGCGTCCGGATCGTCGGTGTCGGCCATGACGACCATCGCGTCGGCGTCCGACCCGAACGAGATCTCGCGGCCGCCCCACCGGCCCATCGCGATCACGGCGAGCCGCGGCGGTGAGTCCACAGCGCGCGCCACCACCTCGAACGTGGCGTCGATCGTGCCCGACATGACGGCAGCCAGCGCCTCGCCCAACACATGGGCCGGGGGGCGCTTCAGGACGTCGGCCATCGCCAGCCGCAGCAACTCCCGACGGCGCACGGCACGGATGGCTTCGACGGCCTTCTCGGGCTCCTCGTGCCGCTTCGCGGTGCTGCGCATCTCGGCCAGGATCGCGTCGGCAGGCCGCGCCTCGAGGCTGTCGGCGTCGGCCAGCATCTGGACGCCCTGGGGTGCGCGCAGCAACAGGTCGACCGCGTAGCGGCTCGACGCCAGGACCCGCGCCAGGCGTTCGGCCATCACGCCCTCGTCACGCAGTGCCCGCAGGTACCACGAGGACGAGCCGAGCGCCTCGGACACCTGGCGGAAGGCCAGCAGGCCGTGGTCGGCGTTGGGCCCTTCGGCGAACCAGCCCAGCAGGGCGGGCAGCAACTGGCGCTGGATCTCGGCCTGCCGGGTGACGCCCTGGGTGAGCGCCTCGAGCGTCTTGAGTGCGCCCTTCGCATCGCGGTAGCCGAGCGCCTCGAGCCGCAGTGTCGCCCCGTAGGAGGTCAGCCGCACTGCCTCGGTCGGAATGCGCGCGACCGCTTCGAGCAGTGGTGAGTAGAAGAGGCGCTGGTGCAACGACAGGACGCGGCGCGCCGACGCGCGCCACTGCTCAAGGACCTGGTCGGGCTGCTTCATGCCGAGCGAGCGGGCGATGCGGCGCAGGTCGGACGCCTCTGCGGGAACGAGGTGGGTGCGGCGGAGCCGCTGCAGCTGGACGCGGTGCTCCAGCACCCGCTGGAACCGGTAGGCCGCATCCAGCTCCGCGCCGTCGGCGCGTCCCACGTAGCCGTGGCGGATGAGCGCGAGGAGGCCGTCGAAGGTGCCGCGCAGGCGCACACGCTCGTCACCGCGTCCGTGCACGAGCTGCAGGAGCTGCACCGAGAACTCGGTGTCGCGCAGGCCACCGGCACCCAGCTTGATCTCACGGTCGGCCTCGCGCGGCGGGATCAGCGAGATCACGCGTTTGCGCATCGCCTGGCATTCGGAGACGAAGGTGTCGTTGCCGGCGACGTTCCAGACGTGGCCCCACACCATGTCCACGAAGGCGTCCGCGAGAGCCGCGTCGCCTGCCATCGGGCGCGCCTTGAGCATCGCCTGGAACTCCCAGTTCTTGGCCCACTTCTCGTAGTAGGCGGCGTGCGACGCCAGGGATCGCACCAGCGGACCGTGCTTGCCTTCGGGGCGAAGGTTGGCGTCGAGCTGCCAGATGGTGCCGCAGGCCGTGTGGGCCGACGTGATGCGGCTCAGGACACCGACCAGGCGTGAGGCGATCGCGACCGCCTCGGCGGGGGTCGCGAGGGGGACGCCGTCCTCCTCGGCGGGCTCTGCGATGTACAGAACGTCGACGTCGCTGATGTAGTTGAGTTCTCCGGCGCCCGTCTTGCCCAGCGCGATGACCGCGACCCGGGCTCTCTGCCAGTCGTCCACTTCGGCGCGGGCCAGCGCGAGGCCGGCGATCACCGTGGCGTCGGCCAGGTCAGCGAGCTCGCCGGCGATGTCGTCGACGATCGCGGTCGGCTCGGCAGAGGCCAGGTCGCGGGCGGCGATGCGCACGAGCGCCCGCCGGTTGGCGAGGCGCAGATGATCCGCCCGAGCCGGGTCTCCGACAGCGAGAGCAGCGTCGGGGTCGGCCCGCACGGCGTCCAGCAGTTCGCGACGCAGCTCGTCGAGGGTGCGGCGTCGCGGCTCTGAGGCGAGGGCGTCCACAAAGTCGGGACGCAGCGCGAGCTCCTGGTTGAGGGCGACCGAGGCGCCCATCACCCCGACGGCACGATCGCGCAGCCCCGCCTCGTCGACGAGCCTCAGCCACGTGGGCGGATGGTCGTGGAAGAGCCGGCGGACGCCGCTCAACGCCAGGTCGGGGTCGGCGCTGCCCAGGATGGTGTCGACCAGCGGAGCCAGACGGGCCTCGTCGCCGTGGACGTAGGGAAGCCAGTCCTCGATCACGCCCGCCGCCGCCTGCGGATCGCCGAAGCCACGGCTCGCGAGTCTGCCGGCGGGGGTCGACGTGCGGTCCATGTGAACCGAGCCTAGTGGAGCGGACAGGTCCCACCCGGAGACCGCGGTAGGTTCGTGGGCATGGTTGCCGGGTCCCGCACGCTCGATGCTGCAGCGCTGGCGCGCCAGTCGGACGCCGTGGCCGCCTGGGCGTCCGGCTACCCGGAGCGTGCCGTGACGGCGGCACGAGCCGCGGAACTGGCCGGTCGCGGTCCGACGGACGCCGCCGAGCTGGCCGAGGTCGCCGAGGCGCTCGCGACGCTGGTGGCCGTGGCGACAGACGTGACCTCCGGCATGGGGCCAGCGCCAGAACGCGCGGTCCTGGCGTCCGTGGCCCGCGCCCTCACCCGCCGCATCGCGGCGCGGCATCCGGGGCGCATCGTGGAGCTCCGCGTCCCGCCATACGCCGCGGTCCAGCTTGGCCTCGGACCGGCTGGCGCCCACCGGCGCGGGACGCCGCCCAACGTCGTGGAACTCGACGTCCTGACGCTGCTGCGTCTCACGTCGGGCGCCGAGTCATGGGTGGACGCCGCCGCTTCCGGCCGGGTCCAGGCGAGCGGGCTGCGCAGTGACCTGGCGGAGATCTTTCCCCTGCCGGGGAACCGCGACCAGGTCTGATTTCGCTCCCGTCGGGGCGGAACTTCGACTCACAGGTCGGACGTGTGACCCATTCTGGACGCGCTCGCGGGAACTCGGTAGCGTCCTGCTCTCGGATCTTCAAAGGGGAGGAATCACATGGGCGCGCCAGTGCTGGTCGTCGGTTCATTGAATGCAGACATGGTGGTGCGCACCGCGCGCATCCCCGGCCCGGGCGAAACGGTCACCGGTTCTGACCTCGTCATCGTGCCCGGCGGCAAGAGTTCCAATCAGGCCGCGGCGATCGGAAAGCTGGGCGGAGACGTCTCGCTCCTCGGTTTCGTCGGCGACGACGGCAACGGCGCGTTCCTGAAGTCCGCGCTCAACGACGCCGGCGTGGACACCACCCACGTCCGCAGCCTCGAAGGCGTCGCCTCCGGTTCGGCGATGATCGCCGTCGACGATCATGGCGAGAACTGCATCATCGTGTCGCCGGGAGCCAACGGGCGGATGACGGCCGACGACGTGGCCGGTGCCGATGCCTTCTTCAGCCGGGCGACGGACGGATCCGTGCTGACGCTCTGCCTCGAGGTGTCACTGGACGCCGTGAAGGAGGCTGCCCGGGCCGCCCGCGAGCGGGGCGCGCGCGTGGTGCTGAACGTGTCGCCCTACCAGAAGATCGGCTCCGCCATTCTCGACCTGGTCGACATCTTGGTCGTCAACGCACACGAGCTCGCCGACCTCACCGAGCAGGGAGAGATCGAGCCACTGGGCGACTGGAGCGGCGTGCTGGAGCAGACGAAGGCGGTGCTCGGCGAGAGCGGCCCCGACATCGTGGTGGTCACGCTGGGCAGTGAGGGAGCTCGGACCATGGATCTCACCACCGGCGAGATCTCCGAGCAGATCCCGTCGCCGAAGGTGAAGGCCGTCGACACGACTGGCTGCGGGGACGCCTTCCTGGCGTCCCTCGCGTTCCGGATCGCCGAAGGTGACTCGCTGCACGACGCCTGCGCCTTCGCCGCCCGCGTCGGCGCCTACGCGGCCACGGGTGCTGGCGCCCAGAACTCCTACCCCACCGCCGAGCAGCTCAGCGGTTGGGAGCCGGAGAGCTGACCCCGGCGTCCGAGCGCTGATTCTCGACAGACCAAGAGCCGCGAGCTGGAGTTCCAGCTCGCGGCTCTCATGTGCTCCGGACTCAGGAAGCGGCGTTCAGCAGTCGCTCCAGCAGCAGCGGACCGAGGGGCTGGTCGGTCTCCAGCACCACTCGGACGTGCGCCCCCTCATGGTCGACCGGCCCGTTGCGCTGGCCGCGCAGGTCGCAGATGGTCTGGCCACGGCCGGGGCCGTCGCTGGCGTCCACCACCACCGGGATGTTGGGGGCGCGCGTCGCCTTCACCTGTCCCACCGCGATGGCGGCAGCGAGCGGATCGTGCACCCCCGAGCAGCGACGACCGTACTCACCGACGTAGAAGCCGTAGTACAGGTCGAGGGTCTGGGCCAGGGCCTGGTTCAGTGCTGACGGGGACGCGGCGAGCGCCTGGAGATCGCTCTCCTCGAACACGTTCTCCAGCGTCACGTCGAGCGGCACGAGCACCACCTGCCACGGGGCGTCCATCGTGGCGGAGGCGGCCTCCGGGTCGTTCCAGATGTTCGCCTCGGCGGACGGTGAGAGGTTGCCGGGCGCTAGCGCGGCTCCTCCCATGATCGTGACCTCACGAACCTTGTCGGTGACCGTGGGGTCAAGTTCGAGGGCCAAGGCCAGGTTGGTGAGTGGACCGATGGCGATGACCTCGAGCTCGCCGGGGTACTCGTTCGCCAGGCGCACCAGCATCTCGTGTGCGGATTCCGCCTCCGGCTGCTTGTCGGTGTGCGGCAGTTCGATGTCGCCGACACCGTTGTAGCCATGGATGTGGGGCACGCCGCCGGAGAACGGCCGCGCCAGGGGGTCCATGGCGCCGACGGCGACCGCAACGTCGTGCATGCAGCCCATCGCGAGCAGGCCGAGGGTGTTGACTGCCGCCTGTCGCGCGTTGATGTTGCCGCTCACGGTGCCGATTCCGACGAGCTGGATTTCGGGTGATGCCATCAGGTATGCGAGCGCCAGCGCGTCGTCGATGCCGGTGTCGCAATCGAAATAGACCGGACGAGGTGACATGAGATCCTCCAGTTCGTTCGTGTCAGCTGCCGACGACGCCGACGATGGCAGCATTGAGCAGGTTGGTCATGACGCCGCCGAGCAGCGCCAGCAGGCCGTACTTGGCCACTTCGCCGCGACGCTCAGGCACCAGAGCACCCAGCGAGCCGACGAGGATCGCGATCGAGCCGAAGTTCGCGAATCCGCAGAGAGCGAAGGTGGTGACGAGCTCGGTCTTGGGGTTCAGATTGCCGGCCTGCACCATCGGTCCGACGTTGGAGAACGCCACGAACTCGTTGAGGACCGTCTTCTGGCCGATGAAGTTGCCGGTCAGCGCGGCATCCTGCCAGGGAACGCCGATCAGCCAGGCGACCGGGGCGAAGATCCAGCCGAACAGCACGTCGAAGGTGAGCCACGGAGCGCCGAACCAGCCGGCCACACCGCTCAGGGCGCCGTTGGCCATCGCGATCACGGCGATGAAGGCGATGAGCAGACAGCCGACGATCACGGCGAGGTGGCCGCCGGTCAGGGCGCCACGGGCCAGCGCGTCGATGACGTTCACCGACTCGGTGTCACGGACGTCGCGCACGGACGCGTCCAGATCGGACTCCTCCGTCTCGGGCCACAGGCCCTTCGCGATCAGCAGCGACCCCGGAGCGTTCATCACGGCCGCGGCCAGAAGGTAGTTCATCGGGGCGCCGAGCAGGGAGTATCCCACCAGCACAGTGCCGGCCACGGACGCCAGACCGCCCACCATGCACACGAACAGTTCGGACTTGGTCAGCCGCTTCAGGTAGGGCTGGATGACGAGCGGGGCCTCGCTCATGCCGAGCACGACAACGGTCGCTGCCCAGACGGACTCGATCTTCGAGGTGCCGAGCACCCACTTCAGCCCGGTGCCGACGATCTCGACGAGCCACTGCAGAACGCGCAGGTAGTACAGCAGGCCGACGAGCGTTCCGAAGAAGACGATGACGGGCAGCACCTGGATCGCGAAGACGAATCCGTTCTTCTCGACATCGGCCAGGGGGCCGAAGACGAAAGCCGTGCCCGCTTTGGTGAAGTCGATGATCTTCGTGACGCCTTGGGCGAATGCCTCCAGCGCTGCAGCTCCCGGCTCCCAACCACCATCCACCGGAGGGCTGGTGGGAGGCGTCTAGGCTGTGCACGTCGGACGGGCAGGAGAGAGAGAATGGCTGAGAAGAGACAGCGGCGGCGCTGGCATCCGGCGGTGTGGTTCGGCCTCGGCGCGCTCACCGTGATCGTGCTCGCTGTCGCGGCAGGCCTGTTCCTGGTCCGACCGAACGCGCAGGGTCCCGTCACCGAGACGCGTGTCGCGCGGGCAACCGTCAGCACCGAGCAGGCGAGCGTCAGCGTCGGCGGCACGCTGGCCCCCCGCGACCGCGCGGACCTCAACTTCTCGTCACCGGGCACCGTCACCTCGGTCGCAGTCCAGGTCGGCCAGAAGGTGGGCAAGGGCGCCCTGCTCGCCCGCATCGACGACTCACAGCTGCGCGACGCGGTCGAACTGGCCCGCGCCGGGTTGAACGCAGCGCAGGCGTCACTCAACGAGGCGCGCGACGCCAAGGCCAGCAGCACCCAGATCGCGTCCGCCCGGGCTCAGGTGAACTCGGCCAGCGCGCGCCTGCGCAGCGCCCAGGGCGATCTCGCCGAGGCCAGCCTCACCGCACCCATCGCGGGCGTGGTGGCGTCGGTCGACATCTCGGCCGGCGACCAGGTGGGCTCCGGCGCCTCCGCCGCGCAGAACGGCTCGGCGGCGGGCGCCTCCTCCGGTCTCGCCGGGGTTTCGGGTGCCGCAACGACCAGCACCGCGCAGATCGTTGTCATCTCGCCCGACGCGTGGCTCGTGGAGGCCACAGTCGGTTCCGCCGATGTCGCCAAGCTGAAGCGTGGTCAGCAGGTCCGGGTCAGCCTCGACGGCACGACGACCACTGCGTCCGGAACCCTCGACAGCGTCGGCATCGTGGCCACCACGTCCGGGGGGAGCACCGTGTTCCCGGTGGTCGTCCGGCTCACCGACAATCCGGCCGGCCTCTACGACGGCGCGAACGCGACCGCGTCGGTGATCACCGAGACCCTCGCCGACGTCCTCACCGTGCCGACGGCGGCCGTGACGAACCGTGACGGCCGGCACAGCGTCCAGAAGATGGTGAGCGGTCAGCCCACCCACACTGACGTGACGGTCGGCCGCGT
>RRZT010249946.1_pt1 | contig 10390 bp, 9 predicted proteins | sample 2165551 | NCBI WGS metagenome assembly RRZT01 (sample SAMN10456910, study PRJNA506462) | wastewater metagenome | biome: wastewater; feature: sludge; material: wastewater sludge; isolation source: wastewater sludge with Escherichia coli K12::gfp cells carrying plasmid... | place: USA: Moscow, Idaho ...
CGTAGCTGCACCGAGCGGGTGGAGATGCGCCGCTTCTGCTTACTGAGGAACAGCGCCGGCTCATCGGCGACTGCAAAGAGCGGGCGCACGGCCAGCCACTTGTTCAACCACTCCAGCGCCATGCGGCCGAAGGGCACAATCCGCTCCTTGTTCCCCTTCCCCAACACGCGCAGCTGGCGATCATCCCGTCCCAGATCGGCGACGTTCAAGGCCACCAGCTCGGCCAGTCGCAAGCCTGCGGAATAAAACAGCTCCATCATGGCCCGATCGCGGATCGCCAGCGGATCCCCTTCATCGGTGATGTTCAGCAGTTGATAGACCTGATCCACCTCCAGGTTCTTCGGCAGGGGCCGCCCCTGTTTCGGCGTCACCACCCCCCGCGCCGGATTGGCTTTGAGCTCTTGCTGGCGCACCAGATAGTCACAGAAGCTGCGCAGCGATGACATCTTGGTGGCGATACTGCGCGCCGAAAGCTGGCCGCCGCGGTGCAAGCGCACCACCAGGCCACGCACCAGCGGTGCCTTGAGTTCAGACCAGTGGGCTAGGCCCAGTTGATGAGCTAGATCACCGAGCTCGGTCAGATGCAGACGGTAGTTGTTGAGGGTATGGGGGCTTAACTGTCGCTCGACCCGCATGTCTTCGAGGAAACGGTCAATCCAGTCGCGGAGGGCGGCGGACATACCGCAACCCGGCTCTGGCTGCCGGGTCCCGGAAGCGCCCGTTTTAGCCACGCAGCGTCACCAGAGTCGGCACCAGCAAGCTGATAAAGCGGCCGAGCTGCTCCAACAGCAGGCTGTCCATGCCGGGATGATAGTACTCGGGATTGGCGTGGCCAAAGGCGAGAAAACCCAGTTCGCCCTGTTCACCCAGCCGCAGGATCGCCGCCGAATGCACCAGCGCCTCTTCCCCGAACAGGGTCTGGCGCTCACTGTCGTACAGGCGGCCAAAGTAGATCCCCTGCCCGGCCATCGGTTGTACGCACAACTGATTGAAGCGGGCAGGCTCCAGCACAAAGCCCTGATCGCTGCGCTTGGCCTTCACCGCCCCGGCATTCAGCCACAGGGCACTGACGGGAATGCGCAGTCGATCGCGGAAGGTGGTGTGCAGTCGCTTCCACAGCTGGCGCAGTGTGGTGCAGGCAAAAAGCTCGGGATAGACATCGGCATAGACCCGGAAGATGTGCTCGTTGCGGCTGGCGGTGGCCATCAAGGCCCGCAGCTCCTGCTCCTGAACTTCGATACGCTCGCGCTGGCGCTCCTGCTGCAACTCCACCAGCGACACAGCCCCGCGGACCGGATGCGGGATCTGTAGCTGATCGAGCAGCGCCTTGTGGCGCAGGAAAAACTCGGGGTGTTGGCGCAGATAGGCCACCACCTGCTCTTCCTGCAACAAGCCTTCCAGCAGCGAGGTCTCACTCACAGATCCATCTCTCCATCAAAGACATGCTCGGCAGGTCCGGTCATGAACACCGGCGTTCCCGGCCCTTTCCAGGCGATCTGCAGGGTACCACCCGGCAGGTGCACCTTGACCCGATCCCGCAGCTTGCCCTGATAGATGCCGACCACGGCAGCGGCGCAAGCGCCGGTGCCACAGGCCATGGTCTCTCCGGCGCCGCGCTCGAACACTCGCAGCCGGATTTCGTTGGCCGACACCAGCTCCATAAAGCCGACATTCACCCGCTCGGGGAAGCGGTCAAAGCTCTCCAGCTGGGCCCCCAGCGTCTCGACCGGGGCGGTCTTGATATTATCGACTTCCAGCACACAGTGCGGATTGCCCATGGAGACCACGCCGCACATCACCGTCTGTTCAGCGACCCGCAACAGATAGGTCTTCTCGGCCTTCTGGGCCCGGAACGGCACCTTGGCCGGCTCGAACTCGGGCACGCCCATGTTCACCGTCACCAGGTTGTCATGCTCCAGTTGCAGCACGATACGGCCACTCATGGTGCTGACCGCGATGCGATCCTTGTTGGTCAGCCCCTTGAGGCGCACGAAGCGGGCGAAGCAACGCGCCCCATTGCCGCACTGCTGAACTTCGGAGCCGTCGGCATTGAAGATGCGGTAATGAAAATCCTGCTCCGGATCATAGGGCGGCTCCACCAGCAGCAGCTGGTCGAAGCCGACACCGAAATGACGATCCGCCAGGCGGCGGATCATCTCGGGACTGAAAAAAATCTTCTGGGTGATGCCATCCACCACCATGAAGTCATTCCCCAGACCGTGCATCTTGGAAAATTGAATCAGCATGCTCTCGCCTCAGGGCAGGGTGTTTTCAAGACGCCACAGCTCGGCCAGCGGTTCCCGCTGCCGCACCAGATGGGCATCCGCGCCATCCACCAGCACTTCGGCAGCGCGGGGACGGGTGTTGTAATTGGAGGACATGGCAAAGCCATAGGCTCCGGCAGAGCGCACCACCAGCAAATCGCCTGGCGCCAGCCCCAGCTCCCGATCCTTGCCCAGGAAGTCACCGGTTTCGCACACCGGGCCCACCACGTCATAACGACGGGCCGGACGCTCGAGGCTGCGATCGGCGGGGATGATATTCATCCAGGCGCCATACAGGGAGGGGCGGATCAGATCGTTCATGGCGGCATCGACGATGGCGAAGTGGCGATCTTACCCTTCCTTCAGGTATTCGACCCGCGTCAGCAGCACACCGGCATTGGCGACGATGGCACGGCCCGGCTCGAAAATCAGCTGCAGGTCGCGATCGGCCAGCTTGGCCTTCAGAGCCGCGGCATATTGCTCCGGATGGGGCGGGTTCTCGTCACTGTAGTTGACCCCCAGACCACCACCGACATCCAGGTGATGGACATGGATACCTTCGGACGCCAGACGGTCAATCAAGGCCAGCAAACGATCCATGGCCTCGAGGAAGGGCTCCAGCTCGGTGAGTTGGGAGCCGATATGGCAGTCGATACCGACAATCTCGATGTTCGGCAGTTGGGCCGCCCGACGATACAACAACAGGGCACGCTCGATCGGCACACCGAACTTGTTCTCTTTGAGCCCGGTGGAGATATAGGGATGGGTTCCGGCATCGATATCCGGGTTCACCCGCACGGAAATACGCGCCACCTTGCCCATCTCGCCCGCCACCCGGTTCAGCCGTTCCAGCTCGGGTTCGGACTCCAGGTTGAAGCAGAGGATCTCCTGACGCAGGGCCTCCTGCATCTCGGCTTCGGTCTTGGCTACACCGGAAAACACCACCTTGGCCGGATCACCACCTGCTGCGATGACACGCGCCAGTTCACCACCAGAAACGATGTCAAAACCGGAGCCCAGACGCGCCAGCAGGTTCAGCACCGCCAGATTGCTGTTGGCTTTCACCGCGTAGCAGATCAGATGGGGCACATCTCCGGCAGCCTTGTCGAAAGCATGCCAGTGGCGCTCTATGGTCGCCCGTGAATAGACATACAGCGGAGTGCCATGTTCGGCCGCCAGTTCACTGAGGTTGCACTCTTCGGCGAAGAGCTGACCATTTTCCCGGTAGTTAAAATAATCCATTTATCCTGGTGTTCCTTACGTTTGGTACGCCATCCGCAGCCTTAAGCCGCGCCGATCAGGGCTGGGTCGCAGCCGGTTGTTCCGTGTCCGGTTGCACCGCAGGTTGCGATGATTGCTGGGAAGAAGCCGCTTTTGACTCCTCTTCTGGCATTTTAAGGGGTCCTTTGAGGCCGCAAGCCGTCAACTGAGTCAACGCCAACAGCACCCCTATCCAGACAAGCATGGGTTTCTTCATGGATCTCGTGCGAAAAATCAAATTGGGCCCCTATAATCGCACTCATCTTCTTAAATGCAATAGGACCGACCCAGATGAAAGAGAGCGATTTTCACGCCCTGGCGGAACAGCAGTTTCAAGCTATTGAAGAGGCTATCGAAGCCAGCGGGGTTGATATCGATGCCGATACCAGCGGTGGCATTCTGACGCTGACCTTCGAAGACAAATCGAAGATCATCATCAACAAGCAGGCGCCGTTATGCCAGATCTGGGTGGCAACCCGCTTCAACGGCTACCACTTCGAATACCGGGATGATCAGTGGATCGACAACCGGGAAGGTCATGAACTGATGGCACTGCTTTCCGCCGCCAGCTCGGCTCAGTCCGGTCAGGAAGTGGAGCTCGGCTAGTGTTCCCCTTACGAGCGCTCACTGACATCCATCAGCGCTCACTCTCCCCATCGGGCGCTAATGCGCCCGATTTGCCGCTCATTCCGCCATAACCTCAAGGAGCCCACGTGTCCAAACCGGTGATCGACATCTACTACTGCCGTCAGTGCAACTGGCTGTTACGCTCGGCCTGGATGGCCCAGGAGCTACTCTCCACCTTCAGCGAGGAGCTAGGCTCGGTGAATCTGCACCCGGATACCGGTGGCCATTTTGAAATTCTGATCGATGGCGTGACCATCTGGGAACGCAAACAGGATGGCGGCTTCCCCGAGGTCAAAGTCCTCAAGCAGAAGGTGCGCGATGTCATAGATCCGGAACGGGATCTGGGGCATGTGGATCGCCAAACGCCATCGGAGTAACAACCTCAGGGCCGGGTAATGGCTTAGCCGTTATCCCGGCTATTGGAGCGGTAAGGATGGACCTGTTGCTGGCCGTCTTGCCAGACCAGCTCATAGAATTGCGGCAGGTTGAAGTTGATAAACTGGTTGTCGTAATTGAAGCGTTCGTGGGTCAGGGTGTAGTAGCGATTGACGCTCTGCACCAAATCATCCCGACTGCCGGAGTAGTCGCGATAGATTTCGATCTGGTTGTTCTCATCCAGCACATAGACGTTAAAGCCGGTGTCGTTCTCCTCGAAGAAGAACTGGATCAGGCCATCGCTGGCGTAAGAGTCCACCACTGACGGCACGCACTGGCTCAGATCATCCCCTTCCGGTAGCGGCTGGCGCTCCAGCTTGTTGCTGGACACCTGGCGATAGAAGTCGATGGCGCTTTCCAGTTTCTTCACCGAAACCCCGCGCCGCTCCAGGAACAGCGCATAGCGATCGTGTCCCAGGTAGAGCATTTTCACCAAGCGCTGCTTGTCACGGGCCAGGCGCAAATCGATGCACTCCTGTACCAACTGGCTGAACTGGTTGCGGATCAGACCGCGGAAATGGCGGCTGTAACAGAACACATCCACCGCCTCCGGCGCCAGCGCATCCTGATGCATCTTGCCCAGAATGGTCGACAGGGCTTCGACCACTGCTTCGGGGCCATTGAAGTGCAGGGTACGGATCTCGTTCCACGAATTGCGGTACACCAGATCCACGGTCCCGACCAGACACTCCTGCTCGCGGCCAAAACTCAGCACATCGGAATTGTCGGCATCGAACTCCAGCTCACGGTCATCCCAGTGCGAGGTCGGATCCAGCTCCAGATTGAGGAAGATCCCCAGATGGCGGATCTCGCACGGACGACTGAGCGCCAGATTGCTGACGGCATTGAGTCGCACCGGGAAGGTGGCCGCCAGATCGCGACTGAACTGGTGCAGGTTCTCCAGATCCAGATCCGCACCCTTGGTACGCAGGTGCAGTGCGCTTCCCGCCGTCAGCAGGCCATTGAAATAGGCCCAGGCCACCAGCTTGCTCAGGTAACCGTTGTAGTCGAGAGGGGCCTGACCAATGATATCGACCGGCTTGAGCGAGCGGTTGTAGAGATACCAGCCCGCACGGTTCAGCCGTCCCGGCGGCACCTGGATCAGGCTCAGATCCGCTTCATGCAGATCCGGCGCTATCTTCAGATTGATGCGCTGCCCCTTGCCCGGCAGGGCTTCAAACGCCGCATAGAGCTTGCGCGACAGTATGCCGATATCTTCCGGGTTGATGGATTCACTGATGTTGTTGCGGCGGGCAAACTGGATCAGCTGGCTGTAGCTCTGCATCAAGGCTTCCAGCAGTTCGCCGTAGGCCTGTTTGACCTCGGCCACTTTCCAGTCGTTGCGGTTATCCAGATGACGAAGCTGCTGGGCATCCCAGCCCCACTCGGTCACTAGGGCGGTGATCACATCCCGTCGCCACTGGCCATGTCGCGGCTCATGGTCGCGGCTCAGATCATCACACACCTTGAGATAGAAACAACGACGCGCCAGATCCAGCCGCTTGTGATCGCCCTGGCCACTCAGATACTGGGTCACCTTGTCGAGCATCAGGTAATAGGTATCCAGCCGCAGGCTATAGTCGTCATGATGCTGGAACCAGTCTCGGGTCTCGACTGACAGCAGGCGGGTATGGGGAAACTCGGCGGAATAGGCTTCCATCAACAGGATCTTCAACACCGCCTTGTAGGGGGAGTCGAGGCCTTTATACAGCAGCCAGAGCGCCGAGCCGAAATACTCCTCGGCCGGGATCCGCTGCAGGCTACCCAGATCCAGCCACTCGTGCTGCTGCAGTTGGCCGGAGCGGAACAAAGCCGCCACCTGCTCGTCGTAACCCTCATCCCAATCACCGGGCAGGATGGGCCACAGCAGACGTTGACCGGCGATGCGCAGGGCACTGCGATAAAACTCATCCAGCAACAGCAGGTGCTGCGCACTGCCGCAATTGTCACCACCGAGTTCGGCACGATTATGGAGACGGAATTTGTTATCCGGGATCAGGAAGAAGTTGAGCTCAACGCCGCGATTTTCGGCCAGTTTGGAGATCAGCAGGCACTTGTGTTCCAGCAGTTCGAGACGCTCGGCTTCCAGTTCGTGAGAATGACAGACCCAGATGTCCAGATCGGAGCGGCAACACTGACCGATGGACGAGGTACTGCCCATGGAATAGAGGCCAAGAATCGAGCGCTCATGAGCCTGGATGCCGGCGTGACAGTTGGTGGCGATACAGATGTCTTCGATGAAGTCGCGCTGACTGGCGGACAGCTCGAAGCTGGCGATGCCGTGCGGCACTTCGCCGGAGACATAGCCTGGCAGGAGCGGATGGTTGAAATGAAACAAGACCGGCAACAACTCGAAGAGCTGTTGGCCATGTTGACTCATTGCTTCCAATGCACGCTCAGTCCTGGTCTGATTCATCGCATCATAGCGGGCTATGAGCGTTGCGAATTCATGTGGCAACCGACTGACCTTAATCCCACGAACATCCAGACCCGAATCGCACCGAATTCGGGCAAAAGTGTGAGCATGGTAACAACAGGTAACAGCCCGGTAAACCTTTTCTCCTCACCTAAAAACAGGCCCCGTAAGTGAATCGATTAATCATGATATGGGCCGCAAATGTAACCGCCCTCAAGAAGCCATTATCCGGATTCATGCGAGCCAGATCACGTTATGCATCCCAAGCCAGCCACTCGGCCGACATCCACTGCACCGCAGCCCCGTAGCCCCCCATGCAGCGGACTGGCAAGAGTGGTACTATTCGGCCATTCCTCCCCTGCCATTGTGACCATGAGAACAAGCATTCGCATCGCCACCCGCAAGAGCCCGCTGGCTCTGTGGCAAGCCAACCATGTCAAATCACGCCTCGAAGCCCTCTATCCGGAGCTGGTCGTCGAGTTAGTGCCGATGAGCACCAAAGGCGACAAGATCCTGGATAGCCCACTGGCCAAAGTCGGTGGCAAGGGGCTGTTCGTCAAGGAGCTGGAACAGGCCATCCTGGCCGGGGAAGCCGATATCGCTGTGCACTCGATGAAGGATGTGCCGGTGGAGTTTCCGACCGGTTTGGGGTTATGCATCATTTGCGAGCGGGAAGATCCCCGCGATGCGTTCGTCAGCCCCCGTTTCGCCTCGGTCGCCGAACTGCCTGTCGGTAGCCGGGTCGGCACCTCCAGCCTGCGGCGACAATGTCAGCTGCGCGCCCAGCGCCCAGATCTGCAGATCCGGGATCTGCGCGGCAACGTCAATAGTCGGCTGGCCAAGCTGGACGCCGGAGATTACGACGCCATTATTCTGGCGGCGGCCGGTCTCAAACGCCTCGGCATGCCGGAGCGCATCACGGCCCTGCTATCCCCGGAGCAGAGCCTGCCCGCCAACGGTCAGGGAGCGGTCGGCATCGAGTGTCGTCTGGATGACCAGGAGTTGCTGGCGCTGCTGGCACCGCTGGAGCACGAGCCGACCCGGCAGCGGGTGCTGGCCGAGCGCGCCATGAACCGGGCCTTGCAGGGTGGGTGCCAGGTTCCTATCGGCGCCTATGCCGAACAGGAGGGCGACGAGCTGTGGTTGCGGGGGCTGGTAGGGCGCCCCGACGGCAGCCTAGTGCTGCGCGCCGAACAACGGGGGCCAGCCGGTGCGGCCGAAGCCTTGGGCTCCGCCCTGGCAGAGCAGTTGCTTGCCTTGGGCGCAGCCGAAATCCTGAGTGGAGTCTATGGGTCATGACCCCGCTCATCCTGCGCCCGGAACCTCAGGCCAGCGAGTTAGCTCGATTGTTGCGGCAGGCGGGCCACCAGCCCCACGTCTGCCCCTTGTTGCAGATAGTGCCGGGCCGCGACTTGCCCGCCTTGCCGGGATTACTGCGCAGCCATGACCTGCTGATTGCCATCAGTGCCCATGCGGTGGAGCAGGCCAACCTCTGGTTGCAACAACAGGCCGAATCCTGGCCCCGGATCCCCACCTTTGCCGTCGGTAGTGCCACCGCCGCCAGCTGGCTGGCCTGCCACATCGACGCCATAACCCCGATTGATGCCCGCAGCGAAGGCCTGCTGGCACTGCCCGAGTTGATGACGGTGCAAGGCCGACGGGTGCTGATCTTGCGGGGGGATGGCGGACGGGAGTTCCTGGCCGAGCAGCTGCGGCTGCGTGGCGCCGAGGTTCACTATGGCGAATGTTACCGGCGACAATGGCCCGAATTCGATGGTCCGGCGCTGTGCACACAGTGGCGTACAGTCGGAGTCGACAGTGTTATCATCAGTAGCGGCGAAATATTGCGCCGCCTTTTACAGCTGATCCCCGACCAGGACCGCCACTGGCTCGACAGCTTGCAGATCATTGTACCCAGCCACCGGGTTGCCACCTTGGTGGCTGAAGCCGGTCTACCTGCGGCCCACGTGGCGCAAGGGGCTACTCATGCTGCCATGGTGGCAGCTCTCGGCAAGAGGAATTAAGGCATGACAGAACAAGTACCAGCCACCCAGCTTCCGGATAACGACGCCTCGGTGAACCCACCCGTAGCCGCTGCGGTTGCTCCGGCACAGCCGAGTCACAGTGGCGGCTGGCGCAACCACTGGCTGGGCGCTCTGGCAATTGTGCTGCTCCTTGCCGCCTGCGCGGCTGCCTATCTGTATGACACCTGGCGCAGCCAGCAACAGACCGCGGCTCTGCACCAGTTGGAACTGCAACTGGTGGCGTTGCAACAGCAACAACCAGCGCTGCAAGAAAATGACCTGCAGCGCCAGCAACAGCTGCAAAACCTGAGTACCAGCCAGCAGCAGCTGAGTGACAAACAGACCCAGCTGGAAAAACAACTGCTGCGTCTCGAGAGCCGTCGCCCCAACGACTGGTTGCTGGCCGAAGCCGACTATCTGGTGCGCATGGCCGGACGCAAGCTGTGGTTGGAGCGGGACGCCACCGCCGCGCAGATGTTGTTGGTCGAAGCCGATAACCGCTTGCGAGATCTCAACGATGCCAGTCTGTTGCCGTTGCGGCAGGCGCTGACCAGCGATATGGTCAAACTCAAGGAGCTGCCGTTACTCGATCGGGAAGGCCTGGTACTGCGTCTCGGCGCCCTCATCGACAACGTGGATCAACTGACGTTGCTCGGCATCAATCCCCCCCCGGCCACCGAAGGGGAAGCCGACGTCGCACTCAGTAATGACCCGGGAGACTGGCAGAGCAATCTGAAGAAGAGCTGGATTGCCTTCACCGAGAATTTCATCACCATCCGGCGTCGCAATGGCGATACCGAAGCGCTGATCTCCCCGCAGCAAACCTGGTATCTGAAGGAGAATCTGAAGACCCGCTTGCTGCAGGCCCAACTGGCCATCTACCGCGAACAACAAGCGGTCTACGAAGACAATCTGACCAAGGCGGATAGCTGGCTGGAGCAGTACTTTGACCCTAACGACAGCACCAGCCAATACATGCACGGCGAAATTAGCAAGCTACTGGAACAACCCGTGGTGTTGGATTATCCCAAGCAATTCCAGAGTCAGCACCAGCTCGAGGAGCTGGTCCATCAACGGCTGCAACACCTGATGGCCCAGTGAGGAGACAACCATGATTCGGATACTGTTACTGCTCGGGATCCTGGGCGCCGCCTTGTTGTGCGGTCCGTTACTGGCGGGCAACAAGGGATATGTACTGATTGCCATCGGCGAGTACACCATCGAGATGACGGTGATCAGCGCCGCCATTCTGGCCTTTATCCTCTATGGAGTCCTGTTGCTGCTGGAGCGGGTGGCAGTGCGACTGTTTGGCATCAAGGGCTCGACTCGGCTCTGGCTGGGGAATCGCCGTCGCCGGAAAGCTC
>RRZT012305041.1_pt1 | contig 10390 bp, 7 predicted proteins | sample 2165551 | NCBI WGS metagenome assembly RRZT01 (sample SAMN10456910, study PRJNA506462) | wastewater metagenome | biome: wastewater; feature: sludge; material: wastewater sludge; isolation source: wastewater sludge with Escherichia coli K12::gfp cells carrying plasmid... | place: USA: Moscow, Idaho ...
CGTCCGACTCGGCGGGCATGGACTCGCCAATCGCCTCATGATCGGCGAAGGCCACGGTACCGGCGTCCACTCCCACGCCCCAGTACTCCCCCGGCTCGGGAACACCCCGCACGGAGGCGGCCGCCTCCACCGAACTCACGACTCCGTCCGCAAGCAGCAGTGACAGGTACGCTTCACGTTCGTGGGAGCCGTCCTGCTCCTCGCTGACGTCGGCAAGGGTGACGAAGGCTTCGTAGATACCGGGCTCGATCTCGAATACGGGCCCGTCTCCCAGCGTCACGAAGGGGTCGGAGGCCTCCAACAGCCCGGAGGCAACCTGCAACCGCCCCAACTCGGCCACCCGCAACGTTGCTGGTTTGCCGTCGGGCTGCGTGGCGGCACCGGTTCGCATGGCGTAGAAGTCGAGTGGATTCATGACGTGAGCATACCCAGTGAGCGCGTGAGGTGTCACTCCAATGGCTCAGCACGTGGCGCGGCATTCATCCGGTGGTGGGAGGACAATGTGGGAAGTCAGGAAGCGATGCAGCTGTGCAACATCCGCGCATTCGAGGGGCGCGTCAGTCTCCGTGCCAGTCCTCCCACTGCGGGTTGCGCGCCTCCGGACTGCGGCTGGGAAGCAATAGGCAGATGAAGAGGCCGAGCCAGCCCAATCCCGGCACCAATATCAGGAACCCGAGCGCTCCGGAAAGCCCCGCATCATGCATCCGGCGCGTCAGGAGCGCCAAGTTGGGCATCGCAGTGACGCACAGCAAAAGGGTGACCACCAGACCGAATATGCCCATGAACGTGTCATTGGTTTCGATGCTGGGATCGGTGCCCATCGACGGGTCGTTGATGAGGGCGCCGCCTATGAGAAGGACTGTCCACCCGACGCCCTGAGCAAATGTCACCCACCAGAACTCGCTCGGCGATGCGAAGCCCACGTAGCGGCTGCCCTTGGCCACGAAGCGGTGCAGGGACTGTCTGAAGGAGGCACCGTAGAGGGGCTGCGAGAGTGGCATCCTACCGTCCCTGGCCGGCGGATACCACGGCCGCGTTGGGGGCGCCATGGAGCTCATCTCCGGGCCCGGTATCGCGCGGGGGTAGGTGGATGTACCCCACGTGGGCGGGCCGGCCACAGGGACCGCGAGGGGCGGAGCAAACGGCCAGTGATCCTCCTCCGGATCTTCCGATCCCGGAGCTGGGAGACCCTCACGCGCATCACCCCGGCTCGGGCCCGTGGCATGAGCGTGCATCGGGGCTCCAACCGGCGCCACGAGACTCTCGCGACCGCGCACCGGGGAAGGATGCTCCGGCGGCTGGAAGTTCGCGGGGGCCGCGGCCACACGTCGAGGCGAAGCTTGGCCCTCGGCGCCGGGCGAGAAGGCCTCGTCGTCGGCGAGCAAGAATTTGGGGCGAAAGCGCGCGTCGTCACTGCCATCGTGCGCGTTGGGACCCAGGGCCCCAGCTTCTCCGGCGCCGGGGGCACCTCCGGCACCTCCACGTCGAGCCCCGGAACCATTGGCCTCGCCCACGCTCCCGGCACTCGCCGCGGACGCGTCCTGCGAATCTGCGCTCATCCCGGAACTCCTGCCTTGCCGCTTCGATCCTCCATGATACGCAGGAAGGGCGGAAACCTGACCCCGTGGGGTCAAGTCCCCGCCCTTCGCGATGGGCCACTCAGATTGTCGGAAGGTCAACGCCTCCGGGCATTCGATCAAGCCATGTCCGTTCGAGCCGCACGCCGGGCGCGACGGTGCACATCAGCGAGAAGGGACTCAGCGAGCGGCAGAGCCGTCCACGTAATCCTCGTCCAAGCCCTCGGTGTTCCATGAGAACATCTTGCGGATCTCCTGGCCCACCTTCTCGATCGGGGCGGCAGCGTGCTCCTCGCGCATCTTGTTGAACTCGGGCGCGCCGGCATCCTGATCCTCGATGAAACGCTTGGCGAATGCGCCGGTCTGGATGTCGGTGAGGACCTCCACCATGTTGTCCTTGACATTCGGCGTGATCACGCGGGGGCCGGAGACGTAGTCGCCGTACTCGGCGGTGTCCGAGATCGACCACCGCTGCTTGGTGAGGCCACCCTCATTGATGAGGTCGACGATGAGCTTGAGCTCATGCAGCACCTCGAAGTAGGCCATCTCGGGCTGGTAGCCGGCCTCGGTCAGGGTCTCGAAGCCGTACTCGATCAGCTGGGTCACGCCGCCACACAGAACGGCCTGCTCGCCGAAGAGATCCGTCTCGGTCTCCTCCTTGAAGGTGGTCTTGATGACTCCGGCGCGAGTGCCGCCGATGCCGCGCGCATAGGACAACGCCAGCTCGAAGGCCTCGCCGGAGGCATCCTGCTCCACGCAGACCAGGGCGGGAACACCACGGCCTTCGTCGTACTGGCGGCGCACGGTGTGCCCCGGGCCCTTGGGGGCAACCATGCAGATGTCATGGCCCGCGGACGGCTTGATGTAACCGAAGTGGATGTTGAAGCCGTGGGCGAAGAAGATGGCGGCATCATCCTTCATGTTCGGCTCGATGTCATTGGCCCAGATGGTGCGCTGGTGCTGATCGGGGGCCAGAATCATGATGACGTCGGCGTCCTTGACGGCGTCAGCAACGCTGGCGACCTTGATGCCCTGCTCCTCGGCCTTGGCGATGGACTTGGAGCCCTCGCGCAGACCAACAACTACGTCAACGCCGGAATCACGCAGGTTGAGCGCGTGCGCGTGACCTTGCGAACCGTAGCCAATGATGGCCACCTTCTTCGACTGGATCAGCGAGAGATTGGCGTCTTCGTCGTGGAAAATTTCTGCCACGGTATTTCTCCTTATACGGAAATGGCTGACATGACTAGCTTAGGCGTTTGTGGGAGCGGACCACATGGCCGTTCATTCTCGGCCCGGTGGGCGCTTCCGTTGATTGATGGGCGAACCTGGAACGCGAAATCGTGAGGCTCGTGGGCCCCGCCAACTATGCGCGGCGCAACTGCATCTCCGCAGAGACGCGCTCGGACAATGATCGATTGCCGCGGCCGATCGCAACGGCGCCGGACTGCACGATCTCCTTGATGCCGTAGGGGTCCAGAGCAGTGAGGAAGGCGTGCACCTTGTTGTCGCTGCCCGTGGCCTCGATGGTCACCGCGTCGGGAACCATGTCAACCACGTGGGCGCGGAACAGATCCACGACCTGCAACACGTTGGCACGGTTGGCGTCGGAGGCGGACACCTTGACAAGGAGCAGCTGGCGCTGAATCGAGTAGTCGTCCTCCAGCTCCACGATCTTGATGACGTTGACGAGCTTGTTGAGCTGCTTCGTCACCTGCTCGAGGGGAAGTTCGGCGGCGTCCACCACAACGGTGATGCGGGAGAGGGCCGGGTCCTCGGTCTCCCCCACGGCCAGGGAGTGGATGTTGAACGCGCGGCGCGCAAACAGTGCCGACACTCGTGTCAGGACACCGGGCTTGTTCTCCACCAGCACGGAAAGTGTATGACGGGTGCTCATATCTTTTCTCCTCTCCCGTTTCAGTTCATCTCGTCGGCGTCGAAGGACGGCCGGAGATCTCGCGCGTACATGATCTCGTCATTGGGAACCCCGGCTGCGACCATCGGCCACACCTCGGAATCGGGCGAGGTGATGAAGTCGACGACGACGGGGCGGTCATTGATCTTCATTGCCTTTCGGATCACGGGATCAACCTCACTGGGCTTGGACACCCGGAAGGCCTCGCAATCATAGGCGTCCGCCATCTTGACGAAGTCGGGCACGCGCGCCTTGCCGTCGCCGGTGTCCAGCTCCGTGTGCGAGTAGCGCTCGTTGTAGAACAGCGTCTGCCACTGGCGCACCATGCCGAGCGAGGAGTTGTTGATGATGGCAACCTTGATGTTGATGCCGTTGAGGCGGCAGGTGGCCAACTCCTGATTGGTCATCTGGAACGAACCGTCGCCGTCGATGAGCCACACGGTCTTCTCCGGCTGGCCCGCCTTGGCACCCATGGCCGCGGGAACGCCGAATCCCATGGTTCCGGCTCCACCCGAACTGATCCACTGGCGCGGATGCTCGAACTTGAGGAACTGGGTGGCCCACATCTGATGCTGGCCCACGCCCGTGACCCAGATCGAGTCCTCCGGGCCCACCACCTCGGCGAGGCGGGAGATCACGTATTGCGGGCTCATGAGACCGTCGGTGGTCTCGCTCCACCCATCCGGGTAGGTCTCGCGCAGGTTGTTGAGGAATTGCCACCAGGCTGTCAGGTTCGGCTCCCCGTACTGCTCGTGCGCGGCAGCGAGTTCCTGAACCAGATCGGCAGCGGTGATCTTGAGGTCTCCCACGATCGGCACGTCCGCCTCGCGGTTCTTGGAGATCTCCGCGGGGTCGATGTCCACGTGCACGATCTTGGCATTCGGAGCGAACGCGTCGAGCTTGCCCGTCACGCGATCGTCGAAGCGGGCACCGAGGGCCACGATGAGGTCGGCCTTCTGCAGCGCCGCCACGGCGGGAACGGTGCCGTGCATGCCCGGCATACCAAGGTTGTTCGGGTGCGAGTCCGGAACCGCGCCACGCGCCATGAGAGTGGTGACCACCGGGGCACCGGACATGTCGGAGAGCGCGACGACGTCGTCCGAGGCATCCGCACGAATCGTGCCACCACCCACGTACAGCACCGGCTGAGAGGCCGTCGCCAGCAGGCGGGCCGCCTCGCGCACCTGGCGGGCGTTGGGCTTGGAGACGGGGCGGTAGCCGGGCAGATCCATGACCGGCGGCCACACGAAGTCGGCCTCCTGCATCTGGACCGACTTGGGGATGTCCACCAGCACCGGGCCGGGCCGGCCGGTCGAGGCGATGTAGAAGGCCTCGGCGATCCGGGCGGGAATCTCCTCCGCGTCGGTGACGAGGAAGGAATGCTTGGTGATTGGCATGGTGATGCCAACGATGTCCGCCTCCTGGAAGGCATCCGTTCCGATGAGTGCCGCGCCCACCTGGCCGGTGATCGCGACCACTGGGATGGAGTCCATCTGGGCGTCCATCAGTGAGGTCACCAGGTTGGTGGCACCGGGGCCCGAGGTGGCGATGCATACGCCGACCTTGCCGGTGGCAACCGCGTAACCTTCGGCCGCGTGGCCCGCGCCCTGCTCATGACGCACCAGGATGTGCTTGACCTTGGTGGAATCGATGAGCGGATCGTACGTCTCGATGATGGCACCACCAGGAAGCCCGAAGACTACGTCGACGTCAAGTTCTTCCAGTGAGCGAATGATCGAGCGGGCACCGGTGGACTTCTCGCGAATGGTGCGTTGCTCTGCTGCGGCCTCTGCCAGATCGGCAGCGCGGCTGGCGGCCACATCGGCTGGTGTTGGAGCCTTAGCCATGTGATCCTCCTTCGTCTTCCTGAGTTGTGCCGCATGCGCGGCGGGCAATAAAAAAGCCCCTCGTTCGAGGGGCGCGCAGCACTTAACCAGCAGGCCGTGCGGCGCGCTAGTTAAGTACCAGAGAAATCGTCATGTCTCGACAGTAGCCGCCCGCGCGCCGCAACGCCAATCGAAACAGTTATTGTCTCGTATCGCGGATTACGTTCTCACGATGTGATCACTCGGCCGGGTCAGTCTCACACTTTGGTCCCTCATGCGGCGACTGTTGGTCCCGCAGCAACTGTTGGTCCCGCAGCAACTGTTGGTCCCGCAGGTTTGTGCCGAGAGAAGAGGCTCCCGCACGCCAGAGACCTCCCGGCCTAAACTACACTCATGACGAATCAGAACATCGAGACCCGATGGGAAATCTTCTTCGACGCCACCGACTCCCCCATCGGCCTACTGTATCGCCGCTGGAGCTCGAGCGAACTTCACACCGAAGTCATCTTCGCCCAGCCGGAACCACACCGCATCACCAGTCATATCGAGCTAGATGGCCGCCGCTGGATCCGCTCCCGCTACGTCGAGGACGCCCACGAGCCCGTCGAGATCGACGCCGCGAGCCTCATCGAAGAAGACGACGCCATCCCCACCTACATGGAGTTCTTCCTCCTGCGTGACGCCATCACCGGCTTCAACACCGACGACGAACACACCGTCTCCTACCACGTCCTCGCCCCCAATGACCGCCACGGCATCGCCCAGGATGCCTCCATCTGGTCCCCCGACGAGGGCCTGTGGGAAATCGAAACAAACGGCGAACTCGCCTCGCGCCACCGCGTCACGGGCGGCGAGATTATCGAGTCGGACTGGCTGGGCGTGCGATCCCGTCCGGTCTCCGCCCAAGAAGCAGCCGAACAGTTGCGCTCCATTATCGACGACGACGTCCTCGCCTCACTTCTCGCCGAAGCACCGGTCGAGTAAGCGCCAGTAACACGAGTAAGTGTTCCTCATCCTCCGCCTCAAAAGTAAACTTCCGGGTGCCAAATGTCGTCGTCGTCGAAAAATCTTCTCGGCAGCTACATACTGGCAATGATGTAGGCGATGAAGATCTTGCCGATCATAGCCACCGGATAGACGAGCGCGTATCCCATGGCTACGCGCGGGTCAGAGTTGGTGCGGCCGTTGGCGAACGCGAGAACCGCGGGCTGGGTCTGCGAACCAGCCAGGAGGCCGGACAGCTGGGTGCCGCCCATCTTAAAGATGCTCCGCATCGTGACGTAAAGACCAACGGCCATCATCAATGTGAGGATGAGTCCCAGGACAAGAATGCGCCACCATTCACCGCTCGTAAATGCTGAGAGAATCTGGCCGCCAGCGTTGGTGCCGGCCTGGGCGAGGAAGAGCATGAGGCCAAGCTCGCCCAATACGAGGTTGGCGGTCACCGGCAGGGCGGTGATGACAGGACCGATGCGGCCGATGCGGCCCATAATGAGTCCGATGATAAGGACGCCGGCCGCGGCGCCAATCGCGAACGTACCGCCGCCAGGCAGGGGCATGCGCAGCTCACCGATGAACACGCCGAGGGCGAGACCGATGCCGAGTCCGATCGGGTTGATATCCGTCAGGCCCTTTGTGGAATCGCCGAGCCAGGTGGAGATCTCTTTCATCTTGTCGGTGGGAGCCACCACCCGCACACGGTCGCCCATTTCCACCATGAAGTGAGGGTTGGCCAACTGATCGGCATCACCACGGCGAACACGAGAAATGCGTGCGTGCCAACGCTCGTCGAGCACCTTGTCCAGATCCTCAATGGTCTTGCCAGCAAGCTTGTGGTTAGACACCGTGACGCGACGGAAGTCCATGAGGCGGCGATCCGAGCGCAGCGAGAGCGAGGATCGGTGGCCCAGTTCCGTCTCAAGCGCCTTGAGGACTTCCTTGGTTCCCACCACCGTCACAAGATCATCCTTGTCGAGGATGTCGCTGTTGACAGGAATCCAGATCGGGCCACTTTCTCCGCGACGAAGACGCGAGAACTCAACGGAGCCGGGAAGATGCGCAATAATGTCACGAATCCGCGGCGAATCCTCACGTTCTACACGAATCGTCTCGTGCGTCACGGGAGCCGGAGCATCCGTGTCCAGATGTGCTTTGCTCAGGGCCAGGCCAGCAGCGGTCAGCATGCCAATCACGCCGAACAGATACGACACGGCATAACCGACCGTGGCCATGGCAGCATCACCGGAAGCTTCGGCCGCCGTCGCCAGAGCTGGCGTGTTCGTCAAGGCTCCGGCGAACGTTCCGGCAGCAAGCGCCGGAGACATACCAAATACCCTCGTACCGACCAGATAGGCGGTGGCTCCTGTGATGGCAAACAACACCACCATCATGAGAATCGGGCCCGCCCCGCGCTTCAGGCTGGAGAAGAAGTTGGCTCCGGCATTGTTTCCAATGGAGAAGGCGAAGAGAACCAGGCCAAACGTGCCAAGAACCGGTGGGACTCGCACCTCGATACCATATGTTCCTGCCCATGCGGCAACCACAATTGCCGTAAACAGGACCATCGCGGCGCCCATGCTAACGCCCTTGATCTTCAGCGAACCGAAGACCATTCCAACTCCCATGAGAAGAAATGCCAGAATTACAGGTCCCTCGGCCAGATGGGTGAAAATAACGGCCATTGTATTGACGTCACTTCCTGTCATCGAGTGGTCTACGTCCACCCCCGCGCCGTCGACAAGGCGGCTCTACCAGTATGGAACGCCGATAGCGAACTTCGTGGGGCAGGGGTCCTATTCCAGCCTATTGCCCGCCAAAATGTGAGCGACTACGACGTCCTTTGCGCCAACAACCTCACCAATAGTCCTAAGACAGAGCAACGATGCTCCGAGCACTTGCGAACAGCCGTCAAGAGCAAATCATGGATGGATCTCGAGAACGAATCACGAACGGACCTCAAGAACGAAAACGGACCTCAAGAACGAAACTGGGGAGTAAGTACCAATGACTTACTCCCCAGCACGTGACTTGTTCGTTGGCGCCGCCTACTCGACTAGCGACGACGGGCCGTCAAGGACCTCCACGATCCCGACCAACGTCGCAGTAACCGCAACCGCAACCGTAGCCACAAATATCGCGATTATTAGTCGACGTGACGCACAGCGCCCGTTGCCGCCGATGTCGCCATCGATGCGTACGCCCGAAGCGCCTTCGAGACAACGCGATCACGGTTCTTCGGGTACCACGGCGTGGGGCCAGCAGCCTCACGACGGCGCTCGAGCTCCTCGTCCGAGATATCCACACGCAGAACGCGATCAGGGATATCGATGACGATCTTGTCGCCCTCCTCAACCAGACCAATCGCACCGCCAGCAGCAGCCTCAGGCGAGATATGACCGATAGACAGACCCGAAGTACCACCCGAGAAACGACCGTCCGTGATCAGGCCACACACCTTGCCCAGTCCAAGCCCTTTAAGGAACGACGTCGGGTACAGCATCTCCTGCATGCCCGGTCCGCCCTTGGGACCCTCGTAACGAATAACGACGACGTCGCCCGGGTTCACCGACTTCGAGAGGATCAGTTGGATGGCATCTTCCTGAGACTCCACAACGCGTGCGATACCTTCGAAATGGAAGAGGGACTCATCCACACCGGCGGTCTTAACCACAGCTCCATCCAAAGCAATGTTGCCGTACAGGATGCAGAGGCCACCATCCTTTGTGTAAGCATGCTCGAGGTCACGGATGCAGCCTTCTTCAGCGTCAGTATCCAGCGTCTCCCACGAGGCATTCTGAGAGAACGCCTGTGTGGTGCGAACGCGGCCCGGGGCAGCATGGTACAGATCTAGTGCAGCCTCACTGGCCGTGCCACTGCGGATGTCCCACTCGCCCAGCCAGGTCTTGAGGTTCGGCGCGTGCACCGAGTGCACGGTCTCACGCAACAGCCCACCACGGTACATCTCACCAAGCAGGGCAGGGATGCCGCCAGCGCGATGGAAATCCTCCATGTGGAACTTCGTCGAGTTCGGAGCCACCTTGGACAAGCACGGCACACCACGGGACAAGGAATCGATGTCCTTGAGATCGAAATCGACCTCACCTTCCTGCGCTGCAGCGAGAATGTGGAGCACCGTGTTGGTGGAGCCTCCCATCGCGATGTCCATGGACATCGCGTTCAGGAATGCATCACGCGTAGCAATGGAGCGCGGAAGGACCGACTCGTCATCGTCACGGTAGTAACGATTAGCCATATCAACGATACGGCGGCCAGCCTCGAGGAACAGACCCTTACGGCGCGACGCCGTCGCAAGAGTTGAACCATTGCCGGGCAGAGACAGACCGAGAGCTTCGGTCAGACAGTTCATCGAGTTCGCGGTGAACATACCTGAACAAGAACCACACGTGGGGCATGCTGATGCCTCGACACGGTACAGGTCTTCGTCAGAGATGCTCTCGTCGGCCGTCATCGCCATGGCATCAACCAGGTCGGTGCGGTGATCGACCACGCCTTCAACGTCGTTCCCGGACTCCATCGGACCACCCGACACGAAGATCGTCGGGATATTGAGGCGCAGGGCAGCATTGAGCATACCCGGCGTGATCTTGTCACAATTGGAGATACAGACGAGCGCGTCAGCAGTGTGAGCGTTCACCATGTACGCGACAGAGGCCGCGATGATCTCACGCGAAGGCAACGAGTACAGCATGCCGCCGTGTCCCATTGCGATGCCGTCATCAACGGCGATCGTGTTGAACTCACGGCCAATGCCACCGGCTTCCTCGATCGCGCCCTTTACTAGCTGGCCCATATCCTTGAGATGGACATGTCCAGGCACAAACTGGGTGAAGGAATTGGCGATCGCGATAATCGGCTTACCGAAATCTTCGCTCTTCATTCCCGTTGCCCGCCAAAGAGCGCGGGCTCCCGCCATATTTCGTCCTGTAGTGGACGTTGCCGAGCGCAACTGCGGCATGAGACCCTCCTAAAAAATACTTCTCTTCAGCATACGCAATGGTGTTCGAATAGCGATGTGACGCTCGACTAGTAGCTGTGCGAGTTTGAGCACGTGC
>RRZT010735731.1_pt1 | contig 10389 bp, 6 predicted proteins | sample 2165551 | NCBI WGS metagenome assembly RRZT01 (sample SAMN10456910, study PRJNA506462) | wastewater metagenome | biome: wastewater; feature: sludge; material: wastewater sludge; isolation source: wastewater sludge with Escherichia coli K12::gfp cells carrying plasmid... | place: USA: Moscow, Idaho ...
AAGAGGAAATCTAAATAAACAAAGAACATTTATAGATGATTTAAAACAGTTAAGCAATAGTTTATCATTGACAATTGTTTTAGCAGGAACTAGAGAAGCTTATTCCGCCTTATCAATAGGAAATGAAACAGGCTCAAGATTTCCTGCACTTGAATTACCAAGGTGGAATAATGATAAAAAATTTAGGTCATTTGTAGCAACTTATGAAAGATGTTTACCTCTAAAAAAAGCTTCAAATATGGCAGATAATGCTGAATTAATAAATGCTTTATTTTATCAATCAGAGGGGTTGATTGGTAAAACGGTAAATTTACTAAAAAAAGCAGCAATAAAGGCTATAAAATCTAAAAGAGAATATATCATTGTTGATGATATAGAGTATTTACCAAAGTTGTAAAAATGGCAAAGAAAAAAAGAAATAGAAGTTCTTGGGTTCAAGACTATTTCTTTTTAATAGTCCCCCAACCTTTAGAAGATGAACTTTTAAGCTCTTGGATTACCAGAATTGCTCTTGAACATAAAAGACAACTTTCTATTTTTTTAACTCTTTTTGTGAAAAAAGAGGGGAGTCAGATTTCAAGAACAGATATAGATTTTTTATATGATGAAAAATTATATGAAGCTTTAGTAAATAAAAGCAATTTAAGTAAAGAAAATATATTTAAAATGTCTTTGAGAAGCGAAGAAGGTTATCTTTATTCTTGTAGTATAAATAGTTTATATCCTCCAAATCAAATAAGAAAATTAGTAGATAAAAGAAATCATTATGGTTTGATGTATTGCCCAAAATGTTTAGCTGAAGATGATATTCCATATTTTAGAAAAAAATGGAGATATCAATTTTATAATGTTTGCACTAAGCATGAAATATTTTTAACTGATAGATGTTGGATTTGTTATGAAAAAATTAACTTTTCAAAGATAAAACATAATAAAAATCTAACAGTTTGTAGTAAATGTGAAAAAGATTTAAGTACTACGCTTTTTACAAAAATTCAATCAAATTATATGTATGGACTAAAAGCTGTAAAGTGGTTTGAAAAAGGTTTAGATAGAGGCTATTTTACAATCAATAATCAAAAAGTTCATTCGGTTTTTGTATTTGATAGTTTTAAAAGATTTGTTTATTTACTTGATAGAAAAGAAAATCTGATTCTAGATGATTTCCCTTTGATAAATGAGTATAAGAATCTTTGTAAAAAACTTGAGAATTATAGTTCAAAAAAAGCAAGTATGATTTATAAAGATTTTTTTCTGACAGCAATGATTTACTTTTTATTCCAGAACTATCCCCACAATATTCAAAAATTTGCAAAAGAAAACCATATCACTTATAGAGATTTTTTACATGGATTTAAAGATGCTTCTTTTTGGTATAAAAATCTGATATTTGATTTAATACCAATGGAAAATAAAAGAGGTAGAAAAATAGTTGAGAATGAAGTTATAGGAGCAATAAAATATTTAGAAAGAATAGGTGAACGAGTTAATATTATAAATGTTGCCGAAATTGTTGGATGTCATCCTAGTATTCATAAAGGTTTTTTTAAAATATTTTCACATTTAAGAAAAAAATAAGATTAAAATATATATTATATAGTATCGTAAATTATACTATATAATATATAATTAATAGATTTGTAATTTTTATTTCATTTTGTAATATTTTTAAGTTTTTATCCATAAATTTGTTAATATTCCATTAATTAAAGAGAAGATTTGATAGAATCCAAAAGGAGAAATTATGACAATACCAATGAAAATTAAAATACCTGAAAAAACTTTAGGGGATTACTATTGGGCTTATTCTGATATTCTTAGAGACATAGGAATAAATGAGTCTACTTATGACCAAAGAATAATGGCTTTTATGGCTTTAAAACTTCTTATCGATAATAATAAACTAAAATTTAATTTTGAATATAAAAATAAATTTGGATTGGCTACAAAATTATACAATGAATATAAAAAAGATGATACAAAAAGTACTTTTTTAAATTTAATTCAAAATATTGAGCACTTTGGACAAAATTTGTCTGAAGATTTTACGAATCAAAATAATAAGTATAATCCTGATAGCTCAAAAAATATATTAACTTATTTAAACCATTTTAAAACTTTTGAGCTAGAAAGATATATTTTAGAGTTACCAAATAATTATCTTGAAAATGTATTAGATATCTATACATATAAAGCACATTTTGAGAATTATCCAAAAGAAAAATATAAAGATTTATATGAAACTACTATTTCAAGGATGAAAAAATTAAGTGGTGATTTAACAGGTCAGCACTTTACTCAAAAGAGTATTATTCATCTTATGTGTGAAGTGTCTGAATTTGATGCAAAAGGATATGATAAGTTAGCTATTTATGATCCAGCATGTGGTACTGCAAGTATGCTTATGGAATCTGCTTATTATTTTTCAAATAAATATAATATTAAAAATATTGAGGTATATGGACAAGAATTACATGGACAAACATGGCTTTTGGCTAAAATATTTTTGGAAATAAGCTCTTTAGATGGGAAAAAACAAGGAATAAAAAATACTATAGCATATGGAAATACTTTAACTAACCCTGCTTTTGCAAAAGGAATTAATGGTAAAGATAGTTTTGATTTTATCATAGCAAATCCACCATTTGGAGTGGACTGGAAGCATAATTATGATGAGATTATTAAAAATATGAGTGGAAATAAAAGCGATTTCTTTGTAGTAAAAGATGAAAAAGGAAAGATTGTAACTCCAAAAAAATCAGATGGACAGTTTTTATTTATGCAACACATTCTTAATCTTATGCAATCAGAAGAAAAACGAAATAAGAAATCTCATGCTGCTATGATTAGTTCTTCTACATTAATAAGCACAGGAAGCATGAGAAGTAGTGAAGCAAAGATAAGAAAAGAAATTTTTAATACAGGTTATGTAAGTGCTGTTTTAGAACAACCAAATGCAATGTTTACAAATACGGATATTAGTTCTCACATATGGTTTTTTGATAGCGACAAAAGTGAAAATATTAAGATTATTAAGGCAGATACTAAAGAAGCTGAGCTTTTCTCTGCTCATCCAAGTCCAAAGGATAAGATGAAAAATGGATATAGTTCAGAAAATATAAAGGATATTGTTAAATATATTCATAGAAAAAAAGATTATGAGCATATTTCTAAAACATTAACTTCAAAAAATAGATGTGAAATCAATATTTCAAATGAAATAGGGATAAGAGATGAAAATGAAAATGTAAGTTTTGAAGAGTTGTTCAAGGAGCTTGATTCTGCAATGAATGATATGTGCTTTGAAATGAAACATAATGATTTATTTAAATTTTAAAGTAGATTAGAATGATTGGTAAATTAGATAAAGACATAATAGAAAAATTTAAAATATTTCAGGAAGTAAGTAGAAAATATTCAGATTTAGATATTGAAAATATTGAGTTTGAATATCCAACGGTTGAAAATATTTTTGATATTGTTAGAAGAGGAGCTTCTCCTCGTCCTATTGAAAATTTTATAGTTGAAGAAAATGACAATACAGATAAATATAACTGGTTAAAAATTGGAGATGTTACAAAGTCAAAGATTTTTTTAAATGAAACAAGTCAGTATATTAATGAAAAAGGTAAAAATAAAAGTGTTCTAGGTAAAAAAGGTGATTTCTTAATTACAAATAGTATGACGGTAGGAATTCCAATCATTTTAGACATTGAAACTTGTTTCCATGATGGGTTTTTATATTTAGGTTTTAATGATAGAGAACAATGTAATTACTATAATTTATATTTATTCCATTTCTTTACATCATATAGACAAGAATTGATTTCTAAAAGTAAAGATGGAATAGTTAAAAATTTAAATACTGATATTATAAAGGAAGTGAAAATACCAATTCCTAGAAATTTCAATAAAAATTATAGTTCTTTTACTATTCAAAAAGTCATAGTAGAATTTTTAGAATTTTGGAAAATAAAATATTCTGATGTTTTTAGAAATAAAATTGCTCACATACAACCTATTTTTCATATTATGAAAAAGAATCTAATTTCTTCTACTTTTAAAAAAGACAAAAAAATAGTTGAAAGTTTTAATGAGTTTGTAAAATATAAAGGGATAAATTTAAAATTTGAGGATGTTAAATCTGAAAAGAAAAGTTTTGGAGATATTTCTAAATTTTATACAGGTAATTCTGAGTATAAAAAGCCTTATTATACAAATCAAGAGAATCTAGGTACATATAATTTAATGACAGGCTCCCTTGCTCCAGTTGCAAAAATAAAACCTTTAAATGAATCAGATATTATCAAGGCACCTAGATTGTCATTTAATAAAGATAATGATGCAGGTTCTACATGTTTTTATCATGAAGAGGATTTTATTGTTGGAGGACACCATTATTGGATAAAAATAAATGAAGAATTAGAAAATGAACTTGAATTAAAATATGTATATTTTATAATGAAAAAAATGTTTGATGAAAATATGTTTTATCAATCTAAAGACCCAAAGGCAAATAGTGGCACAATTGCTAAACAAGATTTTTTTATAGTTAAACATGATAATTTTACTTCTTTAAAATTACAAAAATTATTAGTTGAGTTTTGGGAAACAATATTAAATAATATAGATTTAAAAGAAGAACAATTTAAAAGAACATTATATTTATGTGATAAGTTAGATGAAACATTTTTATATAAAACTTTTAGCAATATTAATTGGAGTAAGTAGATGAGCAAAGAAGAAGTTTATAGTCAAATAACTAGCTTTAATAAGAAAATTATTGAAGAAAAAGAAACAAAGTCAAAAAAATTCTATTATGTACAAGATGATGTTGCTATTGATAAAGCTAATTTTTTCAATCATTTAATTAATAATGGTAATGAAGGATTTACAACTTCTTTTAATAAGATTATAGATTTGTGTTATGGAAGTGGAAATTTAACTTCACATATAATATTTGATTGTAATTTAGAATATGAAAAAGTAACTTTAAATGATAAGGATATTGAGAATAGAAATAATGATTTAGTGTTAGGTAATAAAACAGATTTTGATTTTTTAGATGAGAACAGTTTTAATGAAAAGTATAATTTAATCATTTTTAATCCTCAAATAGGTGGTTCTGAATCAGGTTCTGTATCTTTTGAGTCAATTGAACCAATTATTTATGACGGTAGTTTAGAAGAGTATTTAGATGAACAGGGTATAGAGCATGGTGAATATAAAATAACTTATAGTACTGATAAAAAGAAATATTTAATTCATTCTGATACAAAATCAAAAGCAGATATGACAGCAGAATTGAAAAATATAAAAATCTTCAACTACAATGATGTTTTTTTTCAGTCAAAAGAATATTTAGAAGTTGGCATCGAAACAAACATTGTAAAGTTTAGAAAAACACTTGGCAAAATATCTTTTGAAGATACGGTGATTATTTTTTTTGGAGAAGAAAAAAATTTTAAAAGTTTATTTGCTGATTATATATGTGTTCGAAGATATTTAGATACTCAACCAAAACAGCTTTTTATAATTTGCAAATCTGAAGAGTCAAAAATATGTTTCGAAAATCTTGAAAGTGAATTTATAGAAGTTGATTGTGAGTCTAAATATAGTTCTGGAAATGAAAATTTTTCTTTTGATGAATTATTGGAAAAGTTAAATAATACAAATGTTTATGAGGGAATTACAGGAATATTTAATACAGGTAAAAGAGTAACATTCTCCTCTTCACCATTAGATGAAACAGGAAAAATTAATAATTGGATGGATTTTGCTTACTTAAATATTTTGTTTAAAGGTGTTCCTGGAACTGGTAAAAGTTATGCTGTAAACAATATAATTGAGAATTTTTTGAATTTAAACCTAAATCATGATAATGTACTCCGTATAAATATTCACTCTGCTTCTTCAAACTCAGATTTAATGCAAGGTATAGGAATCAGTAGTAATAATAGTGGAAATATAGTTTATAATGAAAAGCAAGGACTAATTCTTGATATCATAAAAAGAGCAACTTTTAAGCCTAATCAACCTTTTGTATTGGTGCTTGAAGAAATACAAGAGAATAGTTTAAATGAGTTAATTGGTGATTTGATTTATCTTATTGAAGATGAAAAAAGAAGTAAATTAACAGCTGATGATAATGAGTATAATAGTTATGAAGAGTTAGTTAATAAGTTGGTTAATAATAATGAAGTAGAGTATTATGTAAAAATACCATTTTTAGTAAGTGATAAAACAGAATATAGAAAAATGATATTACCTAAGAATCTGTTCATATTTTGTACTTCAAACTATAGAGATGACAAAAAAGTTATTGAAGATAACTTACTAAGAAGATTTGAGGTTATTGAAATTTATCCTAAAAATGAAGTTTCAAATGTATATGTAAAATTTTTTTTTGAAACTTTAAATAATTCCATAAAAGAAGAGCTAAAAGATGAAGTTCATCCTGATAGATTTATGATTGGACATGCTATTTTCAAAAATGTAACCAATGAAAAAGATTTTTTTAGAGTATTATTAAAAGTTGTTACTGAATTCAAAGATATTAGAGAAATTGAGTTTGATACATTTAAGAATATTATAAAAAAAGTAACATTACCTAAAAAGAATGATGGTACTACTGATATTAATGACTTAAATTTGAGTGATGGATATTTTGGATTAATCAAACAATTACAAGAAAAAATTGCTTATGAATTTTTAACAGAAAATGAGCGAATTACAAGTACAAATGAATAAATTCATTTTTATAAATGAAAATGAAGATGTTTTTGAAGTTTTAGATAAAGAGAATATAGAATATTCTAAAAAAGTTGTTCAGCATCTTCGTTTCATTTCTCGAAAGAAATCTAATAATTATATAGGATATTATCAATTTAAACAAAGTAATACATTTTATAAAATTTATATACTTCCTAAGACTTCACCTAAAGTATCTAATGAAACAATTAATATAGAAAATTTTATTAATTTATTGAAATTATATTATACATTAAAACAGAAATATAGAGAAATAAAAGTAAATGAGATTTTTGATAATATTATAGATTTTGGATTTGATACAAAAGAGGATAGAGAAAACAGCGATAATATTGATGACTTTATAAATTACAAGTATATTGATGCTCTTAAAGTTATTGAATTCTTTTTTAAACGACATAATCACTCAATTTCAAAAGAAATAGATTTCATATCTCAAAGTATTAAAAATAAACTGAATTTAAAAAAGAATATCAGAGAACTTGATAAAAGTAAAATTCATCAGACAACAAAAGTCCCTTTTTTATACTCAAAAATTGCAATTATTACAATGGATTGTATTACTTGCTTTTTAAAAAAAGATTTGGATAAAGATATAAAAAATAAAGCAAATTTTGTAAAGTTAAGACTAAAGAATAAATTTAGAACAAAAGAAAATTTTGATTTCAAAGTAAATCAAATTACTAGTAAGAAAATAAAAAAACTTTTTAAGACAAAAGAACAGTTAAGATTATATACTGCATTACTACAATTGATAGGAGTTGAAAATTATTATAATGACATAGAATCAAAAGAAGTTTTTAAACTGTATGATCAACATAGTTTATTTTTTAGACCAGAGAAATTATATGAATGGTTTGTATATGATAAAATTATTAATCAATATCCCCAATACATTGTTACAAAAGATGAGTATGAAAAAGGAACTACAAGGTCTTATAAAATTAATGATAATACAATTGATTCAAATCCAGATATACTTATTTTTAATGAAAAAGATAAAAAACTTTTTGTAATTGATGTGAAATGGAAAGTTATAGAAAAAAAAGCTATACCTTCTACTACTGATATTCTTAAATTAAAACGAGATACTGAAATAAGAAGTTTTGAAGCAAAAGAAGTTTTTTCTCTACTTATTTATCCAAAAGTTGAAAATAAATTACATAAAGAGTATTTAATGAATACTCAAGAAGAAGCAACTTTTAAATTTTATACTAGACAAATTAGTGTAAGTAATAATGGTATAGATATTTTAAAAGATATCATAGAGGTTTCATTATCTAATAGAAATTTACAGAAATTTAATCAAAAAATTACACAAATCAATAAAACTGATTATGAAGGTAATCCTGAATATATTGAACAATTATCAAAGGAATTAGCTTCGTATGTAAACGAACATTTCAGTGAAGAAACAATTTTTAAAGATTATTCTTTAATTAAAAGCTTTATTGATAATGATTTAAAAAAATCAGAAATTATGATAAGGCTTTTAAAATCATCTGTTGCGGTATTATATTATTTAGATAATTTTGTTGATGAACAATATTCGGATTATACGCTTCCTTCAAGTAGTATATGGAAAGCAATAGAAAATGAGATTAAAGAAAACATAAGATTTCTAATTAGTAATATAGCTAAAAATAATATTGGGGATAAATTATATAATGAACTTTTGACTTTAGGCACTTATAAATTTGTATTCAAAAATATTGTAAACTATAAAGACCAAACTGGACATAAGGGCAATACATATAGAGCGTTTAAAAATATTCTAGAACAATTAGATGAAAATATGGAATCATATAAAACTTTTTTTGAAATTATTACTGATATGAGAAATGATTATACACATAATGAAATAATGACAAAAGAAAAGTTTCATGATGAAATTATAAAAGGAATTTTTACTAAAGGTACCTGTTCAACTGTTATGATAGATGATGTATTAAAGTTAAATATTGAAATTGAAAAGTTAAAGGTAGAGAATGATTGATACTATAATACGTTTTTTAGAAAACAAATATGTGTCTTTAACAGGTATTTTAGGACTTCTTTTAGGTTCTTTATCTGATGCACTAGATAATGATATCGCTAAATGGATTATCTTTGCAATAATTATTATTTTATTCATATTTGCGATTGTCAATGAATATAGGCTTAACTCAAAGTTTAATAAAGAAGTTATACATATCCCTGTAGTTATTAAAATTGGTAGTAAAGTGGAAGCCTCGTATGTCATGAATAATCTTATTGAAGAGATTGAAAAAATCGAAAATACGAGTAGCTATAAAAGAGATATTTTGAGGTTTTTAAAAATTGACTTAGATTCATTTATATATAAATTTAAAGGAGATATTTATGACTTTGATAATCTTATGGACTTTTCAAGATATATCAATCATGAGATTAAAAAACTTCAAGTTCAAATAGGTAATAAGATTGAATTTCATGTAGCATATTACCAAAAGCCTGCAATAGGCTTTTTATTAGGAACTATATTTAAAACTGAAAATATTTCTGTTTATCAAAACAATGATTATAAAAATACATTTTTTAAAGTATTTGATATTAATAGTAGAAAGTATAAAGAGAATAAACCTAATAATGAATTCTATACAATTGATAGAAGTTATATGACAGATGAGTCTAATGAAATTCTAGTCGTTCTAAACTCATCTAGCCACAATGTAAATGTTAATAGTGATAAATTAAAGCAATATTCTAATTTCGTAAAACTAACATTAAATTCTAATGGTACAATTCCTTATGAAATTGATTGGGTAGAACACTCTCAAGAAATATATACTCTATTAAATGAGTTACAAATAAAATATAAACATATTGTATTAGCACATGCAATGCCTGAATCATTATCCCTAGTTTTGGGGATGGCAATTGAAAATTATTGGAACCTTACAATTACTCAATATAATCCTAAAACTAGCGATTATGATGAAATCTACACTATGAACCAGATTAAATATTTTAGCTAGTTAAATCAATAAAAATAGAAGTTAATTATTAACGAATTTCCCCAATAATCCAGCATACCATTTCCCAAGTTGGATTTCATTTAAATTTTCATTTCTCTCATGATTCTTTTTAGTAAATCTAGGATTAGTTTGAGAATGTTCTTTTAGTATATTATCTATTCCCATATCTTTTTTAAAATATAGATTCATAAAAAACTCAAAATGTTCAGTTTCAATTAGTTTATCAGAGATTATTACCCAAGTAGAATTTCCAGAAGATGGATTATTTTCTAATTCTAACAGTCCAACATAAAAATTTTTATATTTAAATGTTGCTGTTAAATATTGTCTAGGTCTTTTTTTTATCTTACATTTTGGATTAATTTTTCTTTCATCATCTTCAAGTGTATATTGAGGTAAATCTTTTTTTTCATTTAAATTAAAATCTTTTATATCAGGACGTTGTAGTAAAAAATTTATATATTGATTGAAAACTACAAAATTATCTATTTCAGCTAAAGGTTTTGATGTAGATTCTTTTACAGATTCACTTGAAATAACTACCTTTCTAATTGTTTTATTGCCCTTAGAAGATGATTCTGTTAAGCTTTGATCAGTTATATCATCAGTTTGTTGCTCTTTG
>RRZT012732294.1_pt1 | contig 10389 bp, 8 predicted proteins | sample 2165551 | NCBI WGS metagenome assembly RRZT01 (sample SAMN10456910, study PRJNA506462) | wastewater metagenome | biome: wastewater; feature: sludge; material: wastewater sludge; isolation source: wastewater sludge with Escherichia coli K12::gfp cells carrying plasmid... | place: USA: Moscow, Idaho ...
AGAACTTGTTGATGGTGCACCAGCTGTCGTTAAAGAAGGCGTTGCAACTGCAGAAGCTGAAGAAATCAAAGCTAAACTTGAAGAAGCTGGCGCTTCTGTTACTCTTAAATAATAGAGTATCGCAATTTGATTGCGGAAGCCTAGTAAATCAAGGTTTTAGAATTGCTTAGAGCGATAAAAAATCGGGAGAATGTTATTATTCCTCACCAAAACCCCACCAAGATTAAATCTTAGTGGGGTTTTATTTATGGTATAATATGTATATATATCGCTAAGGGTACCCTTAGTCTATTGCTTACACAATAGACTAATACTATCAGCTCTTAGATAAATCTGTTTAGGAGTCTATTTCATGGCAATAAAGGGAATTACATTAAAAGAGAGTATGAATCGCTCTGTTCAAGCAATTATGCCACTTGATGAAGAAAAAGAGGTATTTAATCAAAAATTGGTTAGTTATTTGACTCATTTAAAATACAAAGAGGATGAGTCAGAGGAATACCAGAAAAATCTTCTCAAGGGATTTTTAGAAAGTGTATTGCCTTATAATTTTATAAATACTTCTAGTAGAATAGACCTTGCTATCTATAATGGTAAAGACGCAAATTCGTCACTAGGTATTCTTTTTGAATGCAAGAGTTTGACTAACAAGTCTGAAATGATGTCAACGGAAAAAATCAATTCCAAAGCACTTCAAGAAGTTGTTTATTATTACCTACAAGAACGCCTATTTAATAAAAACTTAGAAATCAAAAAGTGTATTATCACAAATGGCCTATCTTGGTTTGTGATAGAGACTAAAGAATTTGAAAAACATTTTTTCAAAAATAAAAAGCTAGTTGACCTCGTGACAAAGTTTAGAAATAATCAACTTTCTAGCAATAAAACAGATTTCCTTTATAGTGAGGTTATTGCACCAGAAATTGACAAAGCAATTGAAAAGGGAATCGTTATTGCTCACTTTGACCTTAGTCAAGCTCTAGTTAAGACCAGTAAGTCTATTGAAATCAAGAAAAATAATCTGACTCAGCTTTATCGATTCTTCACAGCAGAGAATCTTCTCAATAAAGAGATTTTTACTGATTCAAACAAGCTTAATAAGAATTTCTATGATGAATTGCTTTATTTGATGGGGCTAGAAGAAACGAAGTCAGGGACTTCAAAAATTATTTCACGTTTGAAACCTGCTAAACGCCAACGGTATTCTTTTGTTGAGAATATCATTGATAAATTGGAGATGAAAGATGTTCCAAAAGAAAAGCAGGAAGGCATTGCTATTCAACTAACAGTTGTCTGGACAAATAGAATTCTATTTTTGAAACTGTTAGAATCTCAGCTGGTGTTGTTCAACAAAGATGAATCTTATAGGTTCTTGACCTATGAAAAACTGCCTAACTTTGAGGAGATTTATAGCTTATTCTTTGCTGTACTTGCTAAGAAAGTATCGGAAAGAAATGTTCGAGTGCAAGAAAAGTTCGGTTATGTCCCTTATCTGAACTCATCACTGTTTGAAGAAACAGAATTAGAAATTTCTAGAGATGGGATTGGTATTGATAGATTACCAGAGGGAGATATTGAAATTTTCTCCAAAACAGCTCTTAAAGGCGTAGATAAAAAGCGTAAAAAAGGGAACATCAATTTTATTGAATATCTCTTTGAGTTTTTGGATTCTTATGACTTCTCGACCTCCATCAGCCACCATGAGAAATCTAAGAATGACCTTATCAATGCGTCAGTTCTGGGATTAATTTTTGAGAAAATCAACGGCTACCGTGACGGCTCTTTTTATACGCCAGGCAATATTACCATGTATATGTCACGTAAAGCGATTCGTACAGCAGCAGTGGACAAAGTTAATGAGGCACTCGACTGGCAGTGTGAAACAATCGAAGATATAAAGTTTAATATACGTAATGCTCAGATTGCTAAAAAGGTATCAGATGCGATTGACAGCTTGAAGGTTTGTGACCCAGCGGTTGGTTCCGGTCACTTCCTCGTATCAGTCCTGAATGAAATTATTGCTCTTAAAAGTGATTTAAATGTCTTGTTTGACGCTGATGGCAACTATATTGGAAACCTGATTCAATGTTATGTTATCAATGATGAGCTAGTTATTCAAGATATGTCTGGAAATAATTTTTTGTATCAGACAGGTAATCAGCAGTCAGAACAAATTCAAAAGGCAATTTTCAACCAGAAGAGACATATTCTGGAAAATTCGCTCTTTGCAGTGGATATTAACCCAAGTTCGGTCAATATTTGCCGTTTGCGTCTCTGGATTGAACTCTTGAAGTCTTCTTATTACTATCAGGATACTGATACCAACCAACCTGTTTTGACGACTTTGCCAAATATTGATATCAATATTAAAGTAGGCGATAGTCTCTTACATAAGTTTGGATTTGACTATGAATTTGATATGAGAAAAACAGATTTCAAGGACTATCTATCTCTAGTTAAAGACTATAAGGAGACGAATAATAAACGAGTTAAAGCAGAAATCTGGGAGAAAATCGAAAGGCTCAAACATTCCTTTGATGACACAGCTTCAAGCCCTGAATTAAAGAAATTATCTCGGCTCATATCTGAACGAAATAAGGCTGGTGCCATTAGTTTATTTGAGGAAGAAAATAAAAACTCTAAAGAAGTAGCGGAATTAAATAAGCAACTAGCAAAAGCTGAAAAGGAATTGGAATACAGACTGAAAAATCCACTATTCGCTAAAGGTATGGAATGGCGAATGGAATTTCCTGAGATTTTGGGAGAAGCTGGCGAATTTATCGGCTTTGACCTTGTAATTGGGAATCCTCCTTATATCTTTGCTCGTAATCAGTCCTTTACAGATGAGATGAAAGCCTACTATTCAAGGACTTATCAAGTAAGTGAATACCAAGCCAATACCTATACTATATTCATGGAATTGGCTTATCAACTCTTGCGTAAAGGTGGGACATTCTCCTATATCATTCCAAATAATTTTCTGACCATTCAGACCAATTCAAGAGTTCGTCAGTTTATCACGGAGCAGACGAGTGATGTTGTTCTGATTAATTCTCTGGATAAAATTTTTGCGGATGCAAGCGTGGATAACTGTATCATTTTCTTCAAGAAGAATGCGCCAAACTGGATTGAAGTAGCAGAATTGTATCACGGCGAGTTCAACACTGTTGGACGAGTTGCGCCAGATTTCTTTGGTGAAATCCCTACCTTTTCAATCTCGATGGTCAAGTATCGTCAGGCGATTGACATCTTCTGGAAAGTCAACCGTTTTCCAATACTAGGACGACCAGAAATTTCCACTGTAAAATCTGGAATCAAAGCCTATGAAACTGGAAAAGGGAATCCTAAAATGACCGCTCAAGATAAGGATAATCGAATTTATCATGCAAGAGAAAGGTTAGACGACTCCTACCGTCCCTATCTTGATGGCGAGAATGTGTCACGCTATAAACTGACTTGGAATGGTGAATATGTCAAGTATGGTGAAAATTTAGCTGCACCAAGAGATAAAGAAATTTTTGAAAAACCACGAATTTTAGTTCGTCAGATTCCAAGTAAATCAACTTATGCTGTTGAAGCTGTTTATACTGATAGTGATGTTATTAACGACTTAAACTCCATGGTCATCACAGATATTCAGGTTAATCCTTTTTATCTTTTAGGTATTTTGAACTCTCGCTTAATCTCTCTTTGGTTTTTCATGAAGTTTGATAAATTCCAACGTCGCCTATTCCCACAGTTCAAAGTTAATGAACTAGGAGATTTTCCAATTCCAGATGCTACTGATTCCCAGCAAGAAGACATAGCACAAGTTGTTGAGCAACTGATGGAGGAGATGAAAAAAGATTCTCCTGACACTGAAACAGTGAATCAACTTAATCTAGCGATAGACGACTTGGTTATGGACTTGTTTGAATTGACAGAAGAGGAAAAGCAGACAGTTAGAGAGTTTGAGGTATAGAAAGTAGGTATAAATGGCAAAAAGTTTAAAAAGTCAATTACGAGATATTGAGAGAAATTTGGTTAGAGAAACGAATAAAATGGTGAAGAGTGCTAATAAGAAGATAAAGCCTGTTATCCTTCCAACACAACTAGATTCCTCTAAAACAGCACTAAACTTTAACGAATATCATCAAGATAATAGTACTCATGTTTCTGTTAATGGAGATTTGATAAACTCACAGATTGGTGGACAAAATAATGCGTTAAATATTACCTATACTGAGATGGAAATTGAGAGAGTATTTGAGAATATCAGAGAGTACTCTAGGACATTAGATGAAGAAGAACAAACAGAATTAGTGACAATTTTAAATGAGGTACAAGAAGGCGGAAAAGTTGATAACCATCAAACTTTCTTTGAAAAGCACCCGATACTTGCAATGGCTCTTAGTGCTAGTGTAAGCTGGGGAGTTGAGAATGGAATTGATAGATTAGTTAGTGTCATTTCAAATACATTTAAGTGAAAAGTTTAATATTTAAGTTTGATTAAAAATTAAACAATTATCAAATTTTTTAATATGTTATGAAAAAATATTCATTAAATCCAATAGTTTACCTGTCCTTGAAATGGAGGAGTGAGATTTGCTTGACTTAGAAAGAATCTTGAGAAAGATAATCGCTTATAGATTTAAAAAGTTGCGTGGGGATATTCCTTATGAGTTGATTTCATCACAACGTGCTAATATGAATCGGATTGAGCAGGGAATAAATGTAACAAGTGGTAACTTTGTGTCGGATACTTTGCTCGATGAATATTCTAAATATTTCGGAAAAAGTAAACCAGAATTAATATTTGGAAATGATGCAGAGATAGAAAATACTTTATGTTTCATGTTCCTACAAGTATTTGTCAAAATAATTCCTGATGTTAAGGTGCCTGATATGCAGTATCCATTTAAATCGGAAGAATTTCAAGATGATATTTCTCCAGATACTTATGAAAAATTTAGGGAAATATTTACTATTTTTGGAGATTATTACAGGTGGTATAAAATAAGAAGGTTTGAAGATATTTCCGATAAAGATATTGATGTAGTTTCTATGTTTAAAATAGTATGGGCTTTGCTGAATAAAAAAGTAGTAAGTTCATTTAAGGTGCAAGTAATTACAGAATTTTTTAATGATTCGGAACCTAAATTTAATTTCAATCAAATTAATGTAAAGTTTAATTTATGGTACGAGAAGTATTTTGTGAATAGCATTATACCTGAGTTTTTGCAGAAGTTAAGAACCGATAGTATTTTTAAAATGGGATTTTTGGTTAAGGATTTAATTGATAATTTCATAGAAGTAGATTTACCAAAATCCTATCTGGAAGATGTACCGTTGGAAGAATTTTACTTACCAATGAAAAATTATCATATTAGTTTCAAAGAGGACATTTCAGATGAAGATATTGAGAAATTATCGACTGAAATTGTTGAGATGTTAACACGTGATACTTCTATAAACGGTTTGGATGATATAAAAGGAATAGATGGAGAAAAATTTTTTACGGAATTTGATTTTGTAACTGATGAAAGCATCTCCTTTGTAGATGAGACTCGTAGAGTAAGTGCACAGTCTCTTTTGGATAGTATTCTTATGACACCTGACATTTTTGATAGACTCCATGACCTAAATTCAAAAGAGAGGAAAATTCCTGGTCTATTGACTGTAAATAGTCAAGCTTCTAAATTATTTCAAATTAAAGTAAATGAAGTATATCTTCAACAGATTGATGAATTAGTGCGTTTTCAAAATATTTATATCAATTTAATAAAGTGGGATGAATTGGAAACATTTCTTTAGACAGAGTAAAATTTGATAAAAAGTGGTTAGTCATTTGTGGCTAGCCATTTTTCTTTTATTCTCAAAAAATGTAAAAACTAAGAACGAAACTGGATATTCATAGATAACAGTTCTCGGTTATACTAAACCTATCAAAGCACAGCAAGGCTTTGATGGTGACCAATCAAAAGAGTTGCAAATCTTTTGATTCGCTTTGTTAGGAAGTTGCTGATTCCTAATACTAAGGATGGGAGAAAATCAAACATGAAAACACGCAATCGTAAAAGTGGCTATTCAGTCAATACCGCAAATGAGTATATCGACCCTAAACAAGCAATTCATTGCTTAAGTGTAGAACTTGAAGCACAAATTAAGTTTGAAGACAATCAACCTACTGGTGAGATTATCGCTTATAAGGGCTGGTTCTCTCAAAAAGGGCTTCCACCTTTCATGGTGAAGTTTGAAAATGAAGTCACATTGCCAGCCTATATGGCAATAGTGCAGTTTGACAATCTTCAAGCCTGTCAAGTCGGATTTAATGTCTATTTCAAAGCTGATAATCTTAGAGAGGTCAAATAATGACCAAGAAGGAATTGTCACAGTATCTGCTACAAAGTCTTAATATGGGGCTTGGAACTTTTATACAAGGGGAAACAAGTTATACCAATAGTTTTGACTGCAAAATTATGGAAGAAGGATTTCTCTTTCTTCCCCGCTTACCAGCGGGATATATTATTGATGATGAACTCTATCAAAAAATATTCCTAATCGCCAATGCTTCACTCTTCCCTCGTTACACACTATTGAAACAAAATTCTGCCTATTTCATGGCACTTGATACAGAAGATATTCATGTTCAACGTGGGCTATTTTTCCCATGGAAAGAAGGCGTATCTGAACGCTTAGTCATTTCTGACTTGGAAGATTTCGCAAGCTCTCAAAAGGAAACTCTGATTCCTATCATGAAAAATCTATCTCTTGATTTTAACAAGGTCAATCATATTGCCATTGCAGGAAATTCAGGATCAGGTAAATCTTATGCTCTGACCTACTTTCTGAGTCTCTTAAAAGGGATTTCTGAACTGATTATCGTTGACCCTAAATATGATACCCCAAGCAGATGGGCAAGAGAAAATGGTATTGCAGTGATTCACCCTCAAAAGAATCGCTCTAAGTCTGATTTTGTATCGGAAATCAATGAGAATCTAAGTTCGTGCTTAGAGCTTATTCAACAACGCCAAGAAATTCTCTATGAAAATCCTGACCACGAATTTGACCATCTAACCATTGTCATCGATGAAGTTCTGGCACTTTCAGAAGGAGTGAACAAAGTTATCAAAGAATCCTTTTTCTCACTACTTTCTCAAATTGCCTTACTGGGAAGAGCCACTAATATCCACTTATTGCTGGTTTCGCAAAGATTTGACCATAACACTATTCCGATTTCGGTCAGAGAACAGTTAAATGTCTTGATTCAGATTGGAAATATCAACAAGAAAACGACTCAGTTTCTCTTTCCTGACTTAGACCCTGAAGGCATTGTTATCCCAATTGGTAAAGGTACTGGCTTAATCCAAATTATTGATCATGAACACCCATATCAAGTATTACCTTTGCTTTGTCCAACCTACTACACTAAGAAAGGCATTTTATAAAATGAAAAGAAGTTTCTTCCAAAAAAACGTTTAACCTTAACCTGAATTTACTTTTCTTTGGTTTTGTTACCTTCTTAATCAGTTATGGATTTCATTTACTAGGCAAACAAATCAAGACAAGTTCTTTCTTGAATTCTCAATCAGTCTTTGTAGATATTCAAACAAAGTTACAAGTGGTAGAACAATGTATTCAGTCAATAGCATATTTGCTTATTCTGATTGCCATTATTCTAATCTTGACTGAACTCTGTCAGCGAATTATGAAGGACTAAATATGGAACTATTTTAAGTCTGTTTATCAAACCTTACGATTGAGACAATTTCTTAGACAGGAAGAACATTCTGAACCTGTTATGACAATAGAAAATCAAACGGTCACTCGCTTTAATCCTATCCTAAGAAGTTTCAATCGGGTTGTTTCTAAGTGCACGGTGGATGTCCGAAAGGATTCTGTTTCTGTCTTTCTAAAAGTCCCTAAAACGCAACAGGCACAAAAACTCTTGCGAGAAATGGAAGAACATATCAAGGAAGAAATTTCGAGCCGAAATCCCAAGTATTATTTCTCTGCCCCAAATCGGGAGAAAAGCAAGCTCTGGTTTACAGGTACTAAACGGTAAGGGAAAGGGTGGTGCTTGGCTCACGAAGTGAAAGCCAAAAGCACCACTCTTTCTTATAACTGTTTTTAACATGTGTAATGGGGTTACTACGACCCCCATTACACCAATAATCATTAATCATGAAAGGAAGTATATGACAAAAGATAAACGCTCGAATAAATGGGCATTTCTACTCTATCAAGAAAGTGCACCTGATAACTATTTAGAAGTTCTTGAAGAGTTGCATATTCCCTTTGTTTTGAGTCCGTGGCACGATAGAGACGTGAACAAGGAAACAGGAGAAATCAAAAAAGCTCACAAACATGGAGCTCTATTCTTTGAATCTCTCAAGAGTTATTCGCAAGTCTCTGAATTGTTGACTAAACACCTGAAAACTCCTAATCATGTTGAAATTATCATGTCCCCTAAAGGCATGTATGATTATTTTATTCATGCGGAGAATCCAGATAAAACACTCTATGATATAAATGATATTGAATCGGGTTGCGGATTTGAATTAGACAAATTTCTCACTAGCAATAACCATGATAAATTTTTATCTCTGATAATTGATATTATCGAAGAACACAATTTCACTGAGTTTAATAATCTGGTTAGGTATGCGAGAACTGAAAATCCTCAACTGCTTAACTTGATAATGGATAAAACCTATTTCTTTGCTAAATATCTGGATTCAAGAAGATATGCAAGGAGGGAATAAAGATTGACAAGGACAATAAATCATAAACGATTAATGGAGCTTGGTTTTCCAAAGCATACAGCAAGGAATATCATTCATCAAGCTAAATCGATTGCAGTGGCAAAGTTTGAAGAAACTAGCAATTCTTTGGATAATGTGCTAGAATTAAGAAAATCGCCCTTTGACAATTCAAGACTTGACCTTGCCCCTACATATATCGTAGAAGAATTACTAGGCTTTGAGTTACCTTTTGATAAAGAAAGGAACTTAAAGAATGGCAACTAAAAAATATCGTGGAGTATCGCGAGATAAACAAGGCAAAATTTATTATCAAACAGAGTTTAAAGCAAATGACTTAACTGGTAAGCGACAACGAAAGAAAAGCTATAAAGACCAGTTTGGAAATCCATTCAGGAGTGAAAAACAGGCTTATAATGAATTGTGCCGAGTAAGAGCAGAGTTTCAAATCTCCCAAAATAGGAACGGAGATTACATGACCTTTGCTGAATATATGGAAGAAATTTATCTACCTTATTATAGGCAAACAGTTCAAGCGGTTACCTATAAGACGGCACTTACTCATCATAAAATGTTTGTAGAAATTTTTGGTCACAAGAAATTATCATCTATAACGATTAGAGAGTGCGAGCAATTTAGAATCTATCTGATTGATAAATACTCCCCTAACTATGCTAAAGGTGTTTGGATTCGATTTAAGCAATGTCTGGGCTATGCTGAACGCCTTCAAATTATAGATGAGTTTCCTTGTAAATCGCTTGATAACCCTAAGGGTTCACGACCAGATACAAAATTTTGGACACTGGATGACTTTAGAAAGGTTATTGCAACCTTTGACCTATCGGACTACGAGGAACGACATAGATTTACTGCAATTTGGCTATATTTCTTTACTGGACTTAGAGTATCTGAGGGGTTAAGTTTGATTTGGTCTGATATTGATTTTGAAAGAAAGTTGCTTCATGTTCAAAGTACACTTGAGTATGAGGGAAATGGCATTTTCACACGGAAAAATCAGACCAAAACAGAGGCAGGGCTTAGATGGATTGAGCTTGATGATGAAACGGTAGAAGTACTACAACAATGGAGAATCGTACAGGTAGAAAACAATGATAATGATTACGTTCTAGCACGATTTGGAAAACCATTAAGTAAATGTACTTTGAGCCGTATTCTCAAAAGGCATGCTAAAAAAGCAGGAGTAGAAGTAATCACTGGAAAAGGGTTGCGACATTCTCACGACAGTTTTTTGATAAACGTACTGGGAAAAGATGTTCTGTATGTTTCTAAACGTTCCGGACGAGTTGACAAGGCAACTACATTGAATACCTATTCTCATCTGTATGAAAGTCAAAAATCTAGTGGTGGAAGAGAGATAACCCAAGCACTACATAAGTTTGGAGTATCATCAAACCCCACCAAAACCCCACTAAACTAAATAAGAGCAAGACAAACCTGATTATATCAGCGTTTATAGGCATTGTGTAACTGTTACTCTTAAATAATTGAGTATCGCAATTTGATTGCGGAAGCCCGATTTACCAGTCTTTTAGAGCTTATAGCGATTTAAAGAAACTGATAATTTGATTTGGTTTCCTGCCAAAAATCCTGCCAAAAAATCTTTGGCAGGATTTTTGTTTTTAAATTG
>RRZT012501069.1_pt1 | contig 10386 bp, 10 predicted proteins | sample 2165551 | NCBI WGS metagenome assembly RRZT01 (sample SAMN10456910, study PRJNA506462) | wastewater metagenome | biome: wastewater; feature: sludge; material: wastewater sludge; isolation source: wastewater sludge with Escherichia coli K12::gfp cells carrying plasmid... | place: USA: Moscow, Idaho...
CGGCCCATCATCGTGCGGTGCACCATCGCGTAGGCGTGCTCCGCGCGGGCCCACGCCGAGTCGAACTCCTGGCGTCGCACCCCCGCGCGGTCGCTCACCCGCAGGCCGAAGCCGGGCAGGGCGGCGAGCCCGCGCCTGGTCGGCGCTCACGCGGTACGCGAGCGGGCAGGGCGCCCTCGTCTTGTCAGGAGTGGTGGTCGAGAACGATGAGGAGCGCTGGCTGCTGGCCCGCTCGGAGGAGGCGACGACCGCCCACGTGCTCCACGCCTTGGAGGAGCACGGCTGGTTCGTGAGCAGCGAGGCGGGTCTGCTGTGGTCGGAGGGCAGGTGCGTGGGCGTCCCCTCCCGCAGGCACGGCGATTGCCCGCACGCGCACGCGCGTCCCCGCCCGCTGACCGGAGTGGTGTTCGGGGCAGGCTCGGGGATGCCTACCGGCTTGCCCACGGCCAGACTGGAGGGTCGCAGCGCGGAGGAAGCCGTGGCCTCTCTCGTGCAGCCGGGTGGTGCGCGGTCGGTTGAGGCGGTCGCCTCACTCGTCCGGGACGCGCAGGTCCACGCCGTGATCGGCGCAGGGGCTGACGCCGCCGCCACCATCGTCGGTGTGATGGGAGCCAGGTAGTAACAGACCCTCCCCCAGACGCGGGGGCCGTGGTTGTCTCGAAGACATGCACGGAGCAGTCATTCACGCCCCCGGGGACGTTCGCTACGAGGAACGTCCCGACCCCACCATCCTCGAACCCACCGACGCCCTCGTCCGGACCGTCGCCGCCTGCGTCTGCGGGTCGGACCTGTGGCGCTACCGGGGCATCTCCCCGGTGAACCAGCCGACGCCGATCGGCCACGAGTTCTGCGGCATCGTCGAGTCCGTCGGCGAGGCGGTCACCACCGTCAAGCCCGGCGATTTCGTCGTCGGCGGCTTCAACCCGTCCGACAACACCTGCCCGGTCTGCCGCAAGGGAGCCCAGGCGAACTGCCAGCACGGCGCCCACTACGACGGCGCCCAGGCCGACCGGATCCGCATCCCGTGGGCCGACGGCACCCTCGTGGCCACCCCGTCGATGCCGGACGACGACCTGATCCCCAGCCTCTTGGCCCTCTCCGACGTCATGTGCACCGGCTGGCACGCCGCCGTGAGCGCCGGGGTCGGGCCGGGCAGCAGCGTCGCGGTCGTCGGTGACGGCGCTGTCGGACTGTGCGCCGTGCTGGCCTCGGTCCAACTCGGCGCGACCACCGTCATCGCGATGAGCCGGCACGAGGCCCGCCAGCAGGTCGCCCGCGAGTTCGGTGCGACCCACATCGTCACCGAACGCGACGAGGCGGGCATCGCCGCGATCCGGGATCTCACCGACGGCATCGGCGCCGACTGCGTCCTCGAATGCGTGGGCACCGAGGACGCGCGGCACCAGGCCATCGGGTCGGTGCGCGACGGCGGCAACGTCGGCCTGGTCGGCGTCCCGCACGGCGACCTGCCGGTCAACGACCTGTTCTGGCGCAACGTCGGCATCAAGGGCGGCCCCGCCCACTGCCGTGCGTACCTGCCGCACCTCATGGACCTGGTGTGGAGCAAGGCGATCAACCCGGGCCGCGTGTTCGATCTGGACCTGCCGCTGTCGCAGATCGGCGAGGCCTACGCGGCCATGGACGAGCGGCGCGCCATCAAGTCGCTGGTGCGCCCCTGATGCGGCCACGCGGCATCGCGGGGCCGGACGTCGGCCGGGGCCCGCACGGGGGCGCACCAGCGGCGTCCCTGGTCGCTCCCGGCTCGGTGTTTGCGCCCCTGCGGGGCCGCGTGTTCCGCTGGCTGTGGATCGGCCTGCTGGTTGGCAGCGTCGGGTCGTGGGCGCAGACCGTCGGCGCTCAGTGGCTGTTCATCGACGACCCGGACGCCGCGACGATCGTGTCGCTCGTCGCGGCCGCCAACGCGCTGCCGATGATGCTGTTCGCGCTGCCCGCGGGGGCGCTGTCGGATGCGTTCGACCGCCGCTACCTGCTGATCGGCGTCCAGGTGTACGCCATCACGGTGTCGCTGCTGCTGGCCGTGCTGAGCTGGTTCGGGCTGGTGCCCCCACCCCTGCTGCTGCTGTTCACGTTCGCCATCGGCCTCATCGGGGCGGTCCAACTGCCGGCGTGGCAGCCGCTCATGACCGAGTTGGTTCCGCGTGAGCAGTTCGCGGCGGCGACCCGGCTCGACATGGTGAACGTCAACGGCGCCCGTGCCCTCGGGCCCGCCCTCGCGGGCGTCGTCATCGCCTCGCTCGGCGTCCCCGCGGTGTTCGTCATGAACGCGGTGTGCGCGTTGGCGCTCCTGGTCGTCCTGCTGGCGTGGCGCCGGCCGCGCATGACATTCCCGGCCAGAGAACGGTTCCTCCCTGCCGTGGCGGCGGGCGCGCGCTACGTGCGCCACGAGCCCGTCGTCCGGCTGATCCTGACCAGGCTCGCCGTGTTCGTGGTGCCCGCCACCGCGTTGTGGGCGCTCCTGCCGCTCATCGCGAGCCGTCAGTTCGGCCTGGGCTCGGCCGGGTACGGCGTCATGTTCGGGGCCCTGGGGGTCGGGGCGATCCTCGGCGCCCTCCTGCTGGGCAGGATCCGGCGACGGCTGAGCGCCCACTCCCTTCTCACGGTCGCCTCCGTCGCGTACGGGGCCGCGTTCGGGGCGCTGGCCTTCGTGCCGGACGCCGTCGCGGGGGTGCCCGTCCTCGTCGTGGCGGGGGCCTGCTGGACGGCGGTGGCCGCCACGCTCAACGCCGAACTCCAGTTGTTCCTGCCGGGGTGGGTGCGGGCGCGCGCGATCGCCATCTACCTCATGACGTTCACGGGCGCCCAGGCGCTCGCCTCCCCGCTGTGGGGCGTCCTCACGCAGGTGACGAGCCTGCGGCTCGCGATCGGCGTCGCGGCGGCGTTGGTGGTGGGCGGCGGACTGGCGGGGCTGTTGCTCCGGATCCCCGACAGCAGCCACCTCGACCGGACGCCCGCCGACTTCTGGGACGAGGCGGCCGTCGTGCTCGAGCCTGGTCGCGACGCTGGCCCCGTGCGGGTGTCGGTGTCCTACCAGGTGCCCGACGAGGCCCTGGCGGGGTGGCAGGAGGCGATGGCGGCGATGCGCCGTTCCCGCCAGCGTAGCGGGGCCAGCCGGTGGGAGCTGTACCGGGTGGGGGAGCAGCCCGGGATCTACGTCGAGCACTTCACCGTGCCCTCCTGGGCGGAGCACCAGCGTCAGCACGCCGGCCGGCTGACGGTCGAGGACCGGTCCATCGAGGAGCACGCCCAGTCCTTCATCACGCAACCGGCGACCACGGTGCACCTGCTGCCCGTGGAGCCACGACCTTCGATGCAGCAAGGAGAACCCCATGTCCAACGCCCCTGACCCGACCGCGACGCTCCGTCGCCTGTTCGGCGACGACCCGGTCCTGAGCCCCACCACCGACCCCGACCTGGCCGACTACTTCGGGCGGTTCGCCCTCGACGAGGTGCCCGCTCACGGCGAGGTGGACGAACACACCCGGCTGCTGGCCGTGCTCGCCGCGCTGATCGCCGCCACCGGCCGCCACGCCTACCGGGCGATGCTGGTGTCCGCCCTGGACGCCGGGGTGAGCCCGGCGGAAGCCAAGGAGGTGACCTACCACGCCGTCGACTATCTGGGCTATGGCAAGGCCGCCGACTTCGTCCGCATCACCAACGAGGTGTTGCTGGAACGCGGCGTGGCACTGCCGCTCCCGTCGCAGTCCACCACCACGCCGCAGACGCGGTTCGAGCGGGGCTGGGACGCCCAGGCGGCGATCATCGGAGCGGAGCGGCTGGCGTCCCTGCACGCCGACGCGCTGCCGGACGAACGCCACCTGCAGGACTGGCTGACCGCCAACTGCTTCGGCGACAACTACACCCGCGGCGGCATCGACCTGGTGACCCGGGAGCTGCTGACGTTCGTGCTGCTCGTCGCCCACGGTGGCTGCGACCCGCAGGTCCGGTCGCACGTCGCGGGCAACGCCCGCGTCGGCAACGGCCGGGCGCGGCTCCTGGTCGTGGTGAGCCAGCTGCTGCCCTACATCGGCTACCCCCGCACGCTCAACGGCGTGGCGGCCATCGACGCCGTCCTGCCCGCCTCCGGCGAGGGGGAGCAGGCATGACCGCGCTGAGCGTTCTGGTCGTCGGCGCCACCGGCAGCGTCGGACGGCACGTCGTGGACGCCGCCGTCGCCGCCGGGCATCGGGTTCGCGCCCTCGTGCGTGACCCGGCACGTGCCGTCGGGTTCCCCGCGTCGGTCGAGGTGGTGGTCGGCGACGTCACGCGTCCCGACACCCTGGGCCCGGCCGTCGACGGCATCGAGGGCCTGGTCGTCACGCTGGGCACCGATGGGGAAGGCAAGACCGGCGCCCGCACCGTCGACTACGAGGGAGTGCGGCACCTGCTGGCGGCCATCGGCGACCGGCCGGTCCGCGTCGCCTTGATGACCGCCATCGGCGTCACCGTGCGGGAGGGCCAGTACAACCAGACGACCGAAGCGCACGACTGGAAGCGGCGCTCCGAGCGGCTGGTGCGCGCCAGCGGCCAGGAGTACACAATCGTGCGCCCGGGATGGTTCGACTACAACACTCCGGAGCAGCATCACCTGGTGTTCCTGCAGGGCGACCGGCGCACCAGCGGAACCCCCGCCGACGGCGTCATCGCCCGCGCGCAGATCGCCCAGGTGCTAGTCGGTTCCCTGACCAGCGCGGACGCCCGCCACAAGACGCTCGAACTGGTCGCCGAAAACGGCCCCGCCCAGCCCGACCTCGACCCGCTGTTCGCAGCCTTGGAAGCCGATCCGCCAGGCTCCCTCGACGGCGTCCACGACCGACCCAACCAGCCCCTGGACGCCGAACCGGCGTCCGTCCAAGGCGACCTCGCCGCCCTCCGCGGCGTTCTCGTCGCACCATCCCAGCACAACCATCACGAGAAGGACCTGACATGAAGCAACGAACCCTGGGAACCAACCTGACCGTGTCCGAGATCGGCTTGGGCTGCATGAGCCTGACCGGCGCCTACGGCACCACCGCCCAGACCCCGCGCGCCGAGGCGATCGCCCTCATTCGCAAGGCCGTCGAACTCGGCGTCACCTTCTTCGACACCGCCGAGGTGTACGGCCCGTTCGCCAACGAGGACATCGTCGGCGAAGCGCTCGAGCCGGTGCGCGATCAGGTGAAGATCGCCACCAAGTTCGGATTCGCGTTCGAGGAGAACGGCGTTCCCGGCGGCGGCGTCTGCAGCCGCCCCGAGAGCATCCGTCGCGCCGTCGACCACTCGCTGCGTCGGCTGCGCACCGACCACATCGACCTGTACTACCAGCACCGCGTCGACACCAGCGTCCCGATCGAGGACGTGGCGGGCACGGTGAAGGAGCTGATCGAGGCGGGCAAGGTGCTGAACTTCGGCCTGTCCGAGGCGGCCGCGGGCACCATCCGGCGGGCGCACGCCGTCCAGCCGGTCACCGCGGTGCAGAGCGAGTACTCGATGTGGTGGCGTGAGCGCGAGAACGACACCATCCCGGTCCTCGCCGAGCTCGGCATCGGTCTGGTGCCCTACAGCCCGCTCGGCAAGGGGTTCCTCACCGGTGCGATCAACGCGTCGACCACGTTCGAGGCGTCCGACATGCGCGCCCGCACGCCCCGGTTCCAGGGCGACGCGCTGGCGGGCAACCTGCGGCTGGTCGACACCTTGAACGAGCTGTCTGCCGAAGTGGGCGCCACGCCGGCCCAGTTGGCGTTGGTGTGGCTGCTGAACCAGCAGCCGTGGATCGTCCCGATCCCGGGCACCAAGCGGCTGGACCGTCTCGCGGAGAACATGGGCGCCGCGGACGTCGAGCTCTCCGACGATCAGCTCGCCCGGCTGCGTCAGGCCGCCGACGAGGTCGCCATCGTCGGGGCCCGCTACCCCGAGGAGAACGACCGCATGACCAACCTGGAGGCCCCGCTGCCCAGCTAGACCCCGCTGCCCGGCTGGCCCGTGCGGTCAGCGCCGGTTGCCGGATTCCTGGTGACCGGCGCTGTCGCGCGTCCGGGGGCGTTCGGGGGATGCGTTCGGGGGGCGCGTTCGCTGTCACCCGGGGGATGCGTCCGGGGCACGTGCGGGTCGCCGTCCGGGAGTCACGTTCGGTTGGTTGCCGGGATACGTCTGGGCCGCCGTCAGGGGATAATCGGCGCAGGTCGACGGAAGGGGACGCGGTGTCCGAGGGGGTCGTGGCGCCCGGCAGCGCGCCGTGGTGGGACGCCCTCCTGCGGCCCGCCACCGGGCGGGGGCGTCCTCCGATGCCGGTGGAGCGGATCGTCGCCGCCGGGTTGGCCGTCCTCGACGGGGAGGCGTCCGAGGAGTACAGCATCCGCGGCGTCGCGTCGCGGCTGGGATCCAGCACCGCGACGCTGTATCGCCGGGTCGACGGCAGGCCCGGACTGGACGCGCTCGTCGTGGACGCCGTCCTGGGTGAGGTGCTGGTGTCGTTGGCGGGCCGGGTGCACGGGGACTGGCAGTCCGAGATCAGGGCGGGCGCCGAGACGTTGTTCGCGGTGCTGGAGCGCCACCCCCGCGTTGTCGCGCTGATCGCCGCCCAGGTGCCCAGGGGCCCGAACTCCGTGTCGCTGCGCCGGAGCTTCATCGATCCGCTGCTGGACGCCGGGTTCGCGCCCTGGTTCGCGGCGCGCACCTACACCAGCATCGCCCACTACACCCTCGGGTTCGGCCTCCAGCGGGCCCTCGACCAGGACCCGGCGTCCGAGGGGAGGGCCGCCGACTCTGACATGGGTACGAGGGCCACCGGTTCGGACGCGCGGACTACTGCGCCTGACGTGTGGACCGCCCAACGTGATGCCAGCACCGTGACCTCGGACGTGAGGTCCGTCGCGTCTGATCCGAGAACTGCGGAGCCCGACCTGGGGGCCGCCCCGCCAGTGGTCACGGGCGCGGGACCCCATCGCGTGACCGGCCAGGGAGCGTGGCGGGGGAAGGACTCTGGGGACGACCTCCTCTACGCGCCCACGGACGCGACGGGTGGGGTTCCCGATCGGTCGGGCACCCCCAGCGCCGCCGAGGATGCGACGCTCGTATCGGTGGGCCCCTTCCTGGCCGCGGATCTGCGCGAGGAGTTCCTGTTCGGGCTGGACATGATGCTGCGCGGCATCGCCGCGTCGAACGGCCCTGGAAGGTGGGGTGCCGAACTCGATGACGGCGTCGTTGGCGACGTCGGTCTGCAGCGGGTCGATGGTGGGTCCTGAGCCGGGTGCCCCGGTAGGCGTTGGCAGAGGCCACGCCCCCCCGAGTAATAACGGATACGCTGTTGTCTTAATGTTGTAGCCTGGTTGTGAGCCGGGCGATTCGCGCCCGGCTGATGCGACAGGAGGTCGCCATGCAGGCAGCAGTGGTGTTCGGGGCCGGTGAGGTTCCGCGGTTCAGTGAGTTCGCCGAGCCGCAGGTGGAGCCCGGCCATGAGGTCGTCACCCTGGTGGCTGCGGCCATCCATCCGGTGGTGCGCTCGAAGGCGTCGGGGGCGCACTACTCCAGCGCGGGGGCATTTCCGCTGATCCCGGGCGTCGACGCCGTCGCCCGGACCGCGGACGGCACCCTGGTCTACACCGGCGGCGTCGAGGAGCCCTATGGCACCTTCGCCGAGCGGATGTCGGTGCCGAGCCGCGTCATGGCGCCGCTCCCCGAAGGCGCCGACCCGGTGGCGGTCGCGGCAGGGATGAACCCGGGCATGGCGTCCTGGATGCCGCTGACCGGGTACCTCGAGGAGCACGCGTCGCTGGGGGCGGTCCTGATCCTCGGGGCGACCGGCATGGCGGGCGGGCTCGCCGTGCAGAACGCCCTTGCGGCCGGGGCGTCGCGCGTCATCGCGGTCGGCCGCAACCCGCAGAAGTTGGCGCGCGTCGCTGGCCCGAGCGTCGAGACGGTCGCGCTGGCGGGGGAGCGAGAGTCCGATGCGGCGTCGATCGCCGCCGCCTTGGGCGGGGCGATGCCCGCGCTGACGCTGGACTTCCTGTGGGGCAGTGTCGCCGAGGCGACCTTCGCCGCGATGGTTGCCCTGCCCGGAGCGGCCAGTGAGTACGTGGAGATCGGTGGAATCGCCGGAGCGGAGGCGCGGGTCCCGTCCGCCCTGCTACGCAGCCGCCCGTTCCGGCTCAGTGGCAGCGGGATCGGCTCGTTCGACATGCGCCGCTACCTCACCGAAGCGCGGCGCTACGTCGGGATGATTGCCGAGGGTCGCGTCACCGTGGAGGCGTCCGGCCACCCGCTGGAGCAAGTCGCGGAAGCCTGGGCGGGCAGCCAGGATCCGCGTCCGGTGCTGACCTTCTGAGGTGGGGCTGGCGGGACGTGCCAGCGCTGAGGCTCGCCGCCTGTGAGGAAGCGCCGCCAATGCGAGCCGTGCCGTATCTGGTTTTTCGGGTACCGTGGGAGTATCTGGATTTCTCGATATCAACCGGGCATCGGGAAAAGCCGATGGAGGTTCATCTATGGTCGCCTACACCGCCCGTTTGCGTTCCCCCGCTGACGTCGGCCTGGCCGTCCAGCAGGCGCGCCTCGCGCGCGGGCTCTCGCAGACCGAGTTGGCGCAGGAGTTGGGTGTCACCCAAAGCGCCATCAGCGAGATCGAGACCGGTTCAGGGACGATCTATCTGCGGCGTTTGCTGGGTATCGCCCGGGCCACGGGGCTAGAACTGACCGCCACGTGGGAGGGTGAGGATGCGCCTCGCGGTTGAGTTGTACGGCACCCGTGTCGGGACGCTGATCGGGGAGGCCCGCACCTTCGACATGACGCCCACAGCGGAGGGCGTCGCCACGTTCGGGACGAACAGTCCCGTGCTGTCGGTCGCCCTTCCGTTGTCGCCGCGGCAGCGTCGCGATCAGGCCGGACGGCGTCGGAACTGGTTCGCCGAACTCCTTCCCGAGGGCGACCAATACGACTACCTGCTGGCCCAAGGCGGGCTGCCTCGTGGGGACACGCCCGCCTTCTTGGCTCGCTACGGTCGCGACGTGGCGGGCGCCCTGCAGGTGTGGGATCTCGACGACCCCACCGAACCTGCGATACCTGGCATTCGCGCCGTATCGGGGCGGGATGTGCGCACGCTCCTGGAGGATCCCCTGGGGGCGCCCTTGGGGAACGACGCCGCCGGGGGCAAGACGTCGCTGGGTGGCGTGCAGTCCAAGGTCGTCCTGGTCAGGACCGACGACGGCTGGGCGCAGGCCCTGGGCGGGTACCCGACGACCCACATCCTGAAACCTCAACTGCCAGGTCACGCGGCCAGCGTCATCTATGACGAGGAGTACGGCTCCCGGCTCGCCCGATGCCTAGGGCTGGCGTCCTTCACGACGACGATTCAGCAGTTCGACGGGCTGCCCGCTCTGATCATCGAGCGTTTCGACCGCTTGGGTGGCGTCCGCGTCCATCAGGAGGATTTCAGCCAGGTGCTGGGCGCGAGCCGCAACCAGAAGTATCAGGAGATCGGTGGGGTCGTCAGCCTGCGGCGGGTGGCCGCCACGCTGACGGCGCACGCTCCCGAAGGCGACCTGCGACGGCTTGCGCAGATGGTCGTCTTCGCGGTCGCGATCGGCAACCTGGATCTGCACACCAAGAACCTGGGGCTCCTGCACCCCGCCGACGGCGACGTCACGCTGGCCCCCGCCTACGACATCGTCCCCCAAGCGCACCAGCCCGGAGACGGACGGATGGCCCTGGCCGTCAACGGCGTCTACCGTCACGAGGACATCACCCGCGACGATCTGATGGCCGAGGTGGCCGCGTGGGGACTGCGTCGGGCAGGGGGTGTCGTTGACGAGGCACTGGAGCACGTGGCGCAAGGGCTGCGCGACGAAGTCCCCCTCGATGGCGCCTTCCCTGGGCTGCACGAACAGGTGCGCGGGTTCGTGGCGAATCTGCGCGCGGGCCACGCGGTCGGGCGCGCCTAGCCGCGTCCGTGGGCCGTGGTGGGGCCATCCGCCGCAGGGCGCACGGAGGGCCGGATCAGGTCGGGTTCGGCGGTGGGGATGATCGGGCCGATTCACGCCCACGTCCTTGTCCGTAGGTCGGCGCCCAGCGCCCTGTCGCTTAGGCTGGGCATCACCCGCACTACCCCTCGTCTTCACTCGCCGCTGACGAGGAGCTCACCCCCACGTTTCCAAGGAGCTTCAGCCATGCACGTTGAGAAGAGAATGTGGCGCATTGACGGAGACGAGCCGCGCGCGGTGCCGACCGCCATCGCCCCCGCGAATGCCGACCTGCAGGCGTTGCTGCGCCGCGATCCCTCGCTGCTGGGGGAGCGACTGCTGGTGATCGGAAGCCAGGTCGCCACGGCGTCCGGCGTCCCGCTGGACGTGTTGGCGGTGGACGCCGACGGCGGTCTGCATGTGGTGGAACTCGCCGGC